>Ga0255097_1000176_pt1 | contig 34611 bp, 35 predicted proteins | sample Colum_Atlam_RepB_2_FD_188436 | JGI IMG/M metagenome (GOLD analysis project Ga0255097, IMG submission 188436) | Freshwater microbial communities from Columbia River, Oregon, United States - Colum_Atlam_RepB_8d | ecosystem: Environmental > Aquatic > Freshwater > River | place: USA: Oregon...
CGATCTTCCAGCGGGCGTTTTCGCTGATCGTCCGCGGGGTCGGCGAGCTGCGCGACTACGGCCTGACGCCGCACCTGACGGTGAAGACCTCCCCGACCTTCGCGTCGCGCTGGATGTCGCCGCGCCTGCACCGCTTCCTGGCGCTGTACCAGGGCATCGACGTGCGCGTGCTGGCCAGCGGCAACATGATCCGGCCCACGGAGCGTCCGCCGGGTGCGGAGGAAGCGCCGGAGTCCGAGCCGGACCTGGACATCCGCTTCAGCAACGGCCGACCGGCCGGCGAGCACGTGGACCTGCTGTTCGCCGTGGATATCGTGCCCATGTGCCACCCGCGCCTGACCAGGCAGGGCGAGCACCCGCTGAAGACGGCCGCGGACCTGCGCTACCACGCGCTGCTGCACGGCGACACGCATATCGAGGACCGCACGCGCTCGGGCTGGGCGCAGTGGCTGCGCCATGCCGGGGTGACGGACGTGGACCCGCGGCGCGGCCTGCAGTTCGACCACTCCACGCTGGCGCTGGACGCGGCCACGGACGGCCTGGGCGTGACCCTGGCCACGCCGCTGTTCGCCTCGGACGAGCTGGCGCGCGGAGACCTGGTGGTGGCGATCCCGCAGGCGATCCGCCTGGACCGGGCGTACTACGCGATCACGGCCGCGGCATCGGTCAGCCGGCCAGAGGTGGTGGCCTTCCGCAAATGGCTGCTGGAGGAAGCCGCCCTGGACGCGAAGAATGCCCAGGGCGCGACGGAAAAAAAGAAAAGGCCGCGAGGGGGACTGCGGCCTTGAAGAATAGATCCCATGGCGGGATCTGGAGGAGATCGTTGCCGGGGTGCGCGGAGCCTTTGGGGGGAAGGGCTGGCGCCGCGCACCGCGGCATGAAAAATGTTTTCAGTTCAGTTGCTTGCCTCAGCGCGGCGGAGGTCCACAACGGCATCCGTGACTTCCAGGGCGGCGACTGACATCAGGCTGGCGGCGACACTGGCGACGATGATCGTTGCAAACATGGGTACCTCCTTTTGCGCTCCAAGAAACTTCCGATGGGTGCAATTTACGGAAGCTGGTGCAGCGCAACAATTGATATGTTCTCGTGGGATCGTTTAGAAAAACTAAACATTCTCCTGCCCACCGCCAGCCACGCCATCCCCGCCGCTCGTCCAGCCGGCCTATCCCTGGCACCCCAGGGACGTTCACCATGCAGCGGTCGGCCGCTACGGGGCCGAACGAACGCCGCCCTGCGGCGTCCTGCCGATCGAACAAGGATGTCCCGATGCCGCTCATTCCCGCTGTCCGTTTCGCCGCCGCGCTGGCCCTGCTGACGACCATCAGCGCCTGTGGAGGCGGGGGCGGCGGCGGTGGGGAAGATCGCGCCGCAACGGCCGCCCCGGTGGTGCGCAGCTTCGCCGCCAATCCCACCAGCGTGATGCCTGGAACCGCCGCAACGCTGAGCTGGGACGCCGCCAACGTCACTTCGGTCCGCATCGAACCCGGCCTCGGTGAGCGAGCGGCACAGGGCAGCGCCACGGTCCGGCCGCTGCTGACCACCACCTACACCCTCACCGCCACCAACAGTGCCGGCACGCGCAGCGCGAGCGCGCAGGTGACGGTCACGGTGCTGCCGGCCGCTCGCGTCGACAGTTTCACGGCCAATCCCGCGGCGGTCGCGGAAGGCGGCAGCAGCGAGTTGCAATGGGCCACCTCCGACGCGACGCTGGTCAGCATCGACAACGGCGTAGGGCCGGTACCCGCCGACGGCAGCCTGACACTGAGCCCGTCCACCACCACCACCTACCGCCTCACGGCCACCGGCCTGGGCGGCAGCGACAGCCGCGAGGTGACGGTGACCGTGCTGCCGCCGCCGGCCATCACGAGCTTCGGCCTCAGCCTGGCCTCGGTGCAGACGGGCGAGCCGGCCACGCTGAGCTGGGCCACCCTCGAGACGACGGAGGTCCGCATCGAACCCGGCCTGGGGGTGCAGCCTGCCAGCGGCAGCCTCAGCGTGTCGCCGTCGGCGACCACCACCTACCGGCTGACCGCGACCGGCCCCGGCGGCGTGCGCACCGCGGAGACCACGCTGAAGGTGGTCAGCTACGACTGGACGGAGCTGTCTGCCGCGCTGGACAGCTACCTGGGCAGCGGCGAGGGCCAGGTGGACGGCTACATCTTCGCGCTGGAAATCCGCGGGCGCACGGTGTTCGAGCGCGCCGGCGGCAACCTGCGCAAGGGCATGAGGATTCCCATCGCCTCGGCCAGCAAGGCCCCTTCGGCCGCCGCCATCCTGGCGCTGGCCGACCAGGGCCTGCTGGACCTGGACGCGCCGGTTTCCACCTACATCGGCAGCGCCATCTCGTGGCCGTTGGACAAGGCGACGATCACGACGCGCATGCTGCTCAACCACAGCTCCGGCCTGCCCTTCGGCTCGGCCTGCCTGGAAGACGACACCACCACGCTGCAGGCCTGCGCGCAGGAGATCGCGAACCTGCCGCTCAACTTCCCGCCGGGCGCGGCCTTCTTCTACAGCGGTGCCGGTTACCAGCTCGCCGGCTTCGTCGCCCAACAGGCGGCAGGCATTCCCTGGACGCAGCTCTTCCAGCAGCGCATCGGCACGCCGCTGGGCCTCGCCGGCTTCAGCTACGTGGGCAACGACAATCCCCGCATCGGCGGCGGCGCGCTGTCGGATACGGCCGACTACCTGCGCATCACGCGCATGTTCCTCGACGGCGGCCGCGCGGGGGACACCACCGTGCTTTCGGAGCAGAGCGCGGCCAGCGTCACCGGCAGCCAGATCGGCGCGCGGCCGGTGCTGTTCAAGCCGGTGGCGCCGGACAGCGGGCTGGACGGCTACAGCAACGGCTGGTGGATTTCCGCGGCGGACGCGCATCCGGGCAGCGCCGGGCCGGAACTGAGCGATCCCGGCCTGTTCGGCGCCACGCCGTGGATGGACTTCGACAAGGACTACAGCGCCGCGCTGTGGATGGTGGAAGGCACCGACACCGGCGTGGACATGTGGCGGGCGATCCGCCCGCTGATCCTGGAGCAGATCGACCAGTAGGACTCGCCGCCGCGGGCGGGCACCGGGTTAACATGGGGCCGTCTCCACTGCCGCCACTGCCATGAGCGACCGCCTGATCCGCGGCCTGGGTTTCGTCGATGCCGCCGCCATCGTGGTGGGCTCCATGATCGGCACCGGCGTGTTCCTGAAGAGCGCCATCATGGCGCAGCAGGTCGGCTCGCCGCCCTGGGTGCTGCTGGCCTGGGTGCTGGCGGGGCTGCTGTCGCTGGCCGGCGCGCTGAGCTATGCCGAGCTGGGCGCCATGTTCCCGCGTGCCGGCGGCGAGTACGTCTACCTGCGCGAGGCCTATGGCGACCTCACCGCCTTCCTCAACGGCTGGACGCGCTTCTGGATCGCCGGCCCCGGCACCATCGCCGCCTACGGCGTGGGCGCCGCCACCTTCCTGGAAGGCGCGCTGCCGCTGCATTTCATCGGCGGCAAGGCCGGCATGGGGATCGCCTTCGTGCTGTTCTTCACCGCGCTCAACTGCCTGCAGGTGACCGTGGGCGGACGCGTGCAATCCTTGGTCACCGGCGTGAAGCTGCTGCTGATGCTGGGCCTGATCCTGGGCGTGCTGTTCTTCAGCCCGCAGGCGGACACCGCCCACCTCGGCCAGGGCAGTTCCGCGCACGCCTTCACGCTCTCCGGGCTGGGCCTGGCGATGCTCGCCGCACTGTGGGCCTACGACGGCTGGAACAACCTGCCGATGGCGGCCGGCGAGGTGAAGCAGCCGGAAAGGAACGTGCCGCTGTCCCTGATCCTGGGCGTGCTGCTGGTGATGGTGGTGTACTGCCTGATCAACCTCGGCTACTTCCTGGCACTGCCGCTGCAGGAAATACTCAGCGCCAATTCCAGCGCCAACCCCGGCGCGCTGCCGGTGGCCACCAAGGCGGCGATGACCTTCATGGGCGCCGCCGCGGTGGGCGTCGTTTCCATCGCCTTCGTCATCTCCGCACTGGGCGCCATGAACGGCTCGGTGCTCAGCAACGCGCGCGTGCCCTACGCGATGGCGCAGGACGGGCTGTTCTTCCGCCCGCTGGGGCGGCTGAGCACGCACACGCGCGTGCCGGTGGTGTCGATCCTGGTGCAGGCCGTGATCGCCTGCGTGATGGCGGCGCTGGGCAGCTTCGACCAGCTCACCAACTACGTGGTGTTCTCTTCCTGGATCTTCTACGCCCTGGTCTGCGCCGCGGTGATCGTCATGCGGCGGCGGCGCCCGGACCTGGCGCGCCCCTACCGGGTGCTGGGCTATCCCTGGGTCCCGCTGCTGTTCGTGGCGGTATCGGTGCTGCTGATCGCCAACACGCTGTGGACCATGCCGGCGGACAGCGCCATCGGGCTGGCCCTGATCGCGGCGGGAGTGCCGGTGTTCTACGCGATGCGGCCGTTCTGGAAAAAGGCCGTCGGGTAGGAGTGCTTCCGCGCGCCGGACGCGCGGCGTTCAGGCCCGCAGCGCCCGCGTGATCAGGTACTCGCGGCCCCAGCGGATCTTGCCGTCGGCCGCGGCGCGGTACCCGGCGAGGTAGTCGAGCATGTCGCGCCGGAAGGCCTGCAGCGCGTCCCCCTGCAGCGCGGAGACGGCACGCACCGTCGGGCCGTACCGCGTGGAGAACAGATTCCAGATGTCCTCCGGCGAATCGCCGAACTGCGGGCAATCGCCATGGACGAAGGCGGGCTCGCCGAAAGCACTGCCCAGCAGTTCCCGCACCTTTGCCGGGTCACCCCAGTTGAAAGGGCTGGCGACTCCCGGCGGCGGCGGCACGTGCCGGTTGGTGATGCGAAACCATCCCGCCAGCCCGCCCTCTGGGGTCCAGGCGAGGAACACCACGCGTCCGCCGGGCCGGGTGACGCGCGCCAGTTCCGCGGCCACCCGGGGCTGGTCCGGCGCGAACATGTGGCCGCAGGTGGACAGCACGACGTCGAAGGCTCCGTCCGGCAGCGGCAGCGATTCCGCATCGCCCTCGCGAAAGTCGATGTCGCCGTAGCCCTCCGCCTGCGCCTTGGCGCGGGCGACATCGAGAAGCTCCGGCGTCAGGTCCACCGCGGTGACCCGGGCGCCGCGTTCACGTGCGGCGATGGCGGTGATGCCGGTGCCGGTGGCCAGGTCCAGCACGCGTTCCCCCGGCCGGATGCGGGCCACGCGCAGCGTCTGGTCGGTGGAAACCGTGAGTCCATCCGCGATGCGGTCGTACTCGCCCAGCGCCCAGGTGGCGCGCTGCTTCTTCTTGAGCTCGCTGTAATCCATGGTGTTGCCCTCCCCGTGCCATCAGCCGGGCTGCCTGCTGCAGGACAGCCCCGGCCCAGTGTGCGCCTTCGGCGCCCGCAGCGCAGGAGCCCGCGGGGCAGGCGTCACAAAAAAAGCGGCTTTGCGATCCATTTTCCGGCCCCGGTAGCCCGCATCGGCATCCACCGCCCGTCGGATGCCGCTGCCAGGTCCGGGCCGCCGGCCGTAGAATTTCCCCTTCCTCCATCTGCAGGAGCTTTCGTCCGATGCGCCAGTAACGCCCGCCGTCCCTGCGACGGCCCGCTTCCGTCCCGCGAGGTTCGCGGGGAAGTCACAGGCGTTATTCCCGGAGTGCGCATGACGAATCCCGTTTCCCTGACGCTGCAAGGCGTTGGCCTTCATCTGCCCGATGGCCGGGCGCTGTTCACCGATCTCAACGCATGCTTCGATGGCCGCCGCACGGGCCTGGTCGGGCGCAATGGCGTGGGCAAGAGCCTGCTGGCGCGCATCCTCGCCGGCGAGCTGGAGCCCAGCACCGGCCGCTGCCTGCGCAGCGGCCGCGTGCACTACCTGGGACAGCAGCCCGCCGCGCTGCCGGGCCAGTCCGTGGGCAGCCTGGCAGGCCTGGGCGGAATCATCCGGGCACTGGAACGCATCGAGGGCGGCAGCATGAACGCGGAGGATTTCGATGCGGTGGGCGAGCGCTGGGATGCGCGCGAGTGCCTGCATCAGGCGCTGTCCGCCGCCGGACTGGAACAGCTGCGGCACGATACGCCGGCAGCGCGGCTCAGCGGCGGCGAGGCGATGCGCGTGGCCCTGGCCGGAGCCTTCCTCAGCGGGGCGGAGATGCTGATCCTGGACGAGCCCAGCAACCACCTGGACCGCGAGCAGCGGCGCGGCCTGCTGGCGCAATTGCAGGGCTGGAGCGGCGGGCTCGTGGTGGTCAGCCATGACCGCGAACTGCTGGAGACCATGGAACGCATTGTGGAGCTGTCCCCTCTCGGGCTGCAGGGCCATGGCGGCGGCTACTCCTTCTATGCGGAGGCGCGGGCGCGCGAGCGTGAACAGGCGCAGGCATTGCTGGAGCAGCGCAAGGCGCAGCGGCGGCGGCAGGAGCGCACGCTGGCCGAACAGCGCGAGCGCCTGGAACACCGGCTGGCGCGCGGCGCGCGGCAGGCCGCGCAGGCCAACCAGGCTCCGATCCTGCTAGGCCGGCAGAAGGATCGCAGCCAGGCCAGCAGCGGGCGCCTGCGCGCCCGCCAGGAGGAAATGCGCGATGCGCTGTCGCAGCGCGTGCGCGAAGCCGCTGCGCAGGTGGCGGAGGAACTCCCGGTCGTGCTGTTCGCCCCGGACGCCTTTGCCGCCCCGGCCTGCGTGGCGGAACTGGAGGGCATCCGGCTGCCCCACCTGCGCGGCCCGCTGCGGGAGGTGTCGCTCAAGCTGCTGCGCGGTCAGCGCGTCGCACTGACAGGGCCCAACGGCTGCGGCAAATCCACGCTGCTGAAGGTCCTGGCCGGCCATCTGCCACCGGACGCCGGGCAGCGCACCCTGCAGGTGGAGGCGGCCTACCTGGACCAGCATTTTTCCACGCTGGATGCAGGCGCCTCCCTTCTGGAACAGATGCTGGCCGACAACCCGCGGCAATCCGAGGGCGGGCTGCGCACGCGCCTCTCCCTGCTGGGCCTGGACGCGGACCGGGTACGGCAACCCGGCGCCTCGCTCAGCGGCGGCGAGCGGATGAAGGCCTCGCTGGCACGCCTGATCTATGGCGAGCGCCCCACCCGCCTGCTGTTGCTGGACGAGCCCGGCAACCACCTGGACCTGCACGCGTCGCAGGCCCTGGAAGCGATGCTGCGCCAGTACCCCGCCACGCTGGTGGTGGTCTCGCATGACGAGGCCTTCCTGCGGAAGCTGGCGCCGACGCACCGGCTGGAGGCCGGCGCAAGGGGCTGGAGCCTGTCGGACTGGGCGGAATAGGCATTCGTCATGAGGAGTTCAAGCGCGGCCGCTAGCGTGGGGGGCTTTCCATCGGGGACCCTCCATGACTCTGCCGCTGCGCCTGGCCAGCCTGGCTCCGCTGCTCGCCCTCGCCGCCTGCTCGAATGCCGGCGAAGCGGATGGCGGAGGCCTGCGGGAATTCCGGATCGGCGCACCGGCGCTGACCGAATCCTCGGGGCTGGCCCGCTCGCAGCGGGAGGCCGGCCTGTACTGGAGCCACAACGACAGCGGCGGCCCCACCGCGACCTACGCCTTTGACGAGAGCGGCCGCCTGCGCGGCAGCCTGACGCTCAGCGGCACGATCAACCTCGACTGGGAGGACATGAGTTCCTTCAGCGAGGATGGCGCGCCGCGGCTGCTGCTGGCGGACGTGGGCGACAACGGCGCCATCCGCCCGCTGCTGACGCTCTACGTCGCCGAGGAGCCGGCACTGCCGGCCGGTGCGGCCGCGGAACTGCGCGCGGCACCGCTGCGCACGATCCTGATGGCTTATCCGGACGGCCCGCGTGACTGCGAGTCCGTGACGGTGGATGCGCAGGAGGGCTACATCTACCTGCTGAGCAAGCGCGACACGCTGCCGCGGCTGTACCGCGTGCCGCTGCGGCCGGTGCTGCCGCTGGCGATCGCCGAGGCATTGGGCGAGATCGCGATTCCGCGCGCGCCGGCCGGCGCGGAGGACCCGGAGGCCATCAACTGGGTGACGGGGATGGACTTCGACCCCTCCGGTACCCGCCTGGCGCTGGTGACGCTGACCCGTGCCTATGTCTACGAGCGCCGCGCCGGCCAGGCCTGGGCCGAGGCGCTGCAGCAATCGCCGCGTGCGCTGGACCTGCCGGACTATCCGCAGATCGAGGCGGTGACCTGGACGGCGGATGGCAAGGCGCTGCTGATCACCTCCGAAGGCAACCCGACGCCGGCGGCCCGCATCGCGGTGGGACGCTGAGGGTTCACCAGACTTCCAGCGGCCGCCAGTCCACGCTGAGCGCGGCGCGCGAATCCAGCCGCGCGGGCGTACGCGGCAGGCGAAGGATCATCACCCGCTCTTCCGGCGTGGCGATCTCCTCGCCCTCGGGGCTGCGATAGGACAAGGGCCCCTCCCAGGTCTCCCAGCCCAGGCGCCGGTAGAACTCCTCGGCGGAAGGCGACAGCACGGCGATATCGTAGCCGCCGAACAGCGACGGCATCCGCGACAGCACCAGGCTCCCGTAGCCCTTGCCCTGCTGCGACGGCAACGTGGCGATGGCCTCGACATAGGCACTGCGCAAGATCCCATGACCGTGTGCGCGAAGCTCGCGCTCCACCCAGGCGCCATGGCTCACCATGGCACCGTCCGCAGACAGCAGCAGGTGCATGGCCGGATCGAGCATCTCCAGGTACGCGGAGAAATCCTCCCCATAGGCGGCGGAGCACAGCGCCAGCAGTTCCTGCCGCTGCGCGGAGCTCAGCTCATGTCCCGCAATGACCTGCATCTCGATGGACGGAGCGGCTTTCATGGCGCTTGGACCGTCCGCCTGTCCGAAGTTCCCGCTACGCCGCCACCACATTGCGGTAGCGGCTGGGATTGGCGCCGGCGATCTTCTTCATCAAGCGGCGGAGGGCGGTGGCATCCTGGTAGCCCACCGCCTCGGCGACCTGCTCCACGCTCATGCGGCTGCCTTCCAGCAGCGCGCGGGCGCGGCGCAGGCGCACACCCTGCACCAGGGCCAGGGTGCTCTTGCCGGTGGCGCGGCGGACATGGCGCGACAGCGAGCGTTCCGACATGCAGAACTCGCCCGCCAGCTCGGCGACGCTGGGCGGATGCGGCAGGGCCTTCTCGACGCGCGCGGCCAACCGGGCGACCAGGCCGTCGCCGCTGGCCAGCAGCTCCGGCACGATGAAGGGTGCCTGTGCCTGCCGGCCGTCGATCAGCAGGGCGCGGCAGATGGCGTCCGCCAGCGCGGCGCCGCAGCGCTGGCGCAGCAGGTGCAGCATCAGGTCGGTCTGCGCGAAGGCGGCTCCGGCGGTGGTGACGGAGCCGTCGGCACAGACCATGCGGTCGGCATCCACGGTACAGCGCGGCTCCAGCTCCTGCAGCAGCGGCGCCAGCCACCAGGTGGTGGTGGCGCGGCGCCCGTCCAGCAGGCCGGCGGCCTGCAGCACGAAGACCGACGAGCAGGAGGCCGCCACCGTGCCGCCAGCCCCCGCGTGCCGCCAGAGGGCATCGGCGATCCGCCGCACATCGTCCTGGGCCAGGCGCTCCTCCAGGGCGCGGGGGGCATCCATCCCCAGTCCGGGGAGCACCCAGGCGGAGCGGTCGTCACGGGCGCGCGGCGGCAGGCGCGAGGTCTCGATGCTGAAACCGCCCTGCAGCGGCACGACGCCGCCTTCCAGCGAGCAGACGCGCCAACGCGGCGGCGGCACGCCAGCGCGGGCCGCGACGGCAGCCGCGGTCGCCAGGATGTCCCGCGTCAGCGCCACGCTGCTGGCGTAAGCGCCTTCCAGCACCAGGACGGTGATATCATGCATGGCGGATTCAGCCTTAAAAGAGTCTTATCGGACACTGTCATTCTGGCCCCGCCGGCGCTGCAATACAAACCGGCCGACCAGCCCCGGCCGCACAGGGAGACCGGATGAGCCAGGCACGCAGGATGGACGTGGACGATCCGCTGGACGACTTCGAGCGCCGTCCGGTCACGCTGGAGGGCGTGGAGAAGGCCGTGCATGTCGCCGGCAGCGGTCCGGCGGTGATCGTGATGACGGAGATGCCGGGGATCAGCCCGCAGGTGGCGCGCTTTGCCCGCTGGGTGCGCGACGCCGGTTTCACGGTGTACATGCCCTCGCTGTTCGGACGCGACGGCGCGGTGCCCGGCGCCGAGGAAGGCGTGGCGGTGTTCCGCCGCACCTGCATCAGCGCGGAGTTCCGCGGCCTTGCCGCGGGCAGCAGCCCGGTGACCCGCTGGCTGCGTGCATTGGCGCGGCTGGCGCACGGCGAATGCGGCGGACCGGGTGTCGGCGCCATCGGCATGTGCTTCACCGGCAACTTCGCACTGTCGCTGATGCTGGAATCGGCCACCGTGGCGCCGGTGGTCTGCCAGCCCTCGATGCCGATGGACACGCCCGCCGCGCTCGACATCCCGGCGGAGGACCTGGCGCAGGTGCGGGAGCGGCTGGAACACGAGGACCTGACGGTGATGGCCTATCGCTTCGCCGGCGACCGGCATTGCCGCGCCGAGCGCTTCGCGGCCCTGGGCGAGGCGCTGGGACCGCGCTTCCTGCCCCGCGTGCTGCCGGACGGTGCCGCGCACCCCGAGCCGCCGCCCTTCTTCGCCAGGATCGTGGCCAGCCCGCACAGCGTGGTGACGGCACACCTGATCGACGAAGCCGGGCAACCCACCGTGGCCGCCCGTGACGAGATCCTGGACTTCTTCCGCCTGCGCCTGCATCGGGCCGGAGCCCGCGCGTGAGCACCGTGATCCGCCTGCTGTGGATCAAGATCATCGGCACCACGCGGGCCACAGAAACCCGCAATCGTCCACGAGCGGCTGGGCTTCCGCCCACAAGGTGACGATGCAACCTGACGACTGAATCAGGATGAGCGCCGCAACATGATTTTACTGTGAGAATCGCACCAAGTAAGTTCCTTTGGGGGATTCATGTCCGTTCGCGCCTGTGCCTTCGCGCTGCTCTTCGTCTCTTGCCTGTCTGCCTGTGGCGGTGGTGGCGGCAGCGGCACTTCCCTCTCGGTCACTGCCACCTCCGTCAGCGTCACGGCAGATACACGCGCCGATGCACCGCGCGCGGCGGTCAAGGGCTCACTGAGCCAGGTGCCGGACCGTGAGATTTACATCTACATACTCCATACCGACACCGCCCTCGCTGGCGCCAGCTTCGATATCGAAACGGAGCGCGGCGGCACGCTCCACATGAACTTCCGCGATCCGGACTTGCTAGGCCCCGGCATTCACCGCGACACGGTCTCGCTGAGCGTGTGCTATGACACCGATTGCCGGTCGCAGGTCTCCGGCAGTCCCAAGACCATTGCCGTCACCTATACGGTCACGGGCGATCCCGCGCCGCCACCGGAACCTGCACTTGGCACAACGCGACCCATGCCCGACGGCGGAGTGATGCCCATATCCTCGACGCATGTCCTGGCCTACAACGTGGTGGACGCCGAATACAGCAAAGCGCTGGACGCGATCGTCTTCGTGTCCTCGTCGCCTGGGCCTGCATTGCATCTCTACAACCCGCTCACGGGCACCGGACGTTCGATGTCGCTGCCGGAGGCGCCGCTTCACGTATCGGTTAGCCCCGACGGGCTGTCCGCGAACGTGGCGCTAATCGGCTCGGTCTCGCATATCGACCTCAGTCAGGTCGGCCCCGAGGCTGTACCGAGCCGGATTTTCTATACCGGCGGAAGCAGTAGCGATATCGTCACCGATGGATTCAGCCGCGCACACGTCTTCGCCGGAAATCTCTATACAATCAACTCCGCTACCGGCAGTGCGGGTCGCCTGCCTTACTCGGTCTATGGAGGCATGAAGGCACGCATGAGCCCTTCGGGCAATGCCATCTATAGCACCAGCACGTCGCTTTCCCCGGAGGACCTGTATCGCTTCACCGATCAGAACGGCGTGATTACCTCCAGCCGCGATTCCCCCTACCATGGCGGCGGCTACGATATGTGCGGAAACCTGTGGCTCTCGGCCAATGGCAAGCGCATCTACACCGCTTGCGGTTCGACTTACCGGGCCTCGGACTTCAAATCCCAGGACATGACCTACATGGGCCGGATGGAGTCGTACGGCCTGGCTTTCTACGGGCTGCGCATCGTGTCGCTGGAGGACTCCGCGCAGGCTGGGGAACTCGCGCTCATAGAGGGAATCCAGCGCAAGGAAGACTGCGGCGTGTACTACAGAGAATGTCCGAGCCGGCTGTCCCTGTATGAAAACCAGGGCCTTACTCCTATCGCCAGCTATTCGATCCCCGATGCCATGATCGACGGCGAGGCCCAGCCCCGGACTGCCCTATACGTGTTCTACTCGGCGGACGGGTCCAGGAAGTACGTGGTGGCCTGGCGCTTCCCGGGGACCGTCCATGAGGTGCTGACGGTGATCGCACCGTAGGATTAGCTGGCCCGCCGGCCGGGCAAGGCCGACCTTGCCCGGCGGAGAGCTATCAGCGCCCGACCAGCGAGCGCGCGATCACTTCCTTCATGATCTCGTTGGTGCCGCCATAGATGCGCTGCACGCGCGCGTCGGTCCAGTAGCGCGAGATCGGGTACTCGGCCATGTAGCCGTAGCCGCCGAAGAGCTGCAGGCAGGCATCCACCACGCGGCCTTCCATCTCGCTGCTGGCGAGCTTGAGCACGGCTGCGGTGGGCACGTCGAGCTTGCCCTCTTCGTACAGGCGGCAGCACTTCTCGTAGAAGGCGCGCGTGGTCTCGATGTCGGTCTTGATCTTCGCCAGCTCGAAGCGGGTGTTCTGGAAGCTGGCGATGGTCTGGCCGAAGGCCTTGCGGCTGGTGACGTATTCGATGGTGCGCTGCAGGGCGCCCTCGGCATGCGCCACGGCGGCCACGGCCAGCATCAGGCGCTCGCGCGGCAGCTCGTCGATCAGGTGGCCGAAGCCGCCGCCCAGGCGGCCCAGCACGGCGTCGGGCCCGAGGCGGACGTCGTCGAAGAACAGCTCGGAGGTGTCGGCGGCATGCATGCCGATCTTTTCCAGGTTGCGGCCGCGGCGGAAGCCGGGCTGGCCGGTGTCCACCAGGAACAGGGTCATGCCCTTGGCGCCGGCCTTCGCATCGGTCTTGGCGGCGACGATCACCACGCCGGCATGCTGGCCGTTGGTGATGAAGGTCTTGGAACCGTTGAGGCGCCAGCCGTCGCCATCGGGCACGGCGCTGGTGCGGATGGCCTGCAGGTCGGAGCCGGTGCCGGGCTCGGTCATGGCCAGCGCGCCGAAACATTCGCCGCTGGCCATGCGCGGCAGGTACTTCTGCTTCTGCGCCTCCGTGCCCAGGTGCAGGATATAGGGCGCGACGATGTCGGAGTGCATCATCATGTTGGAGGTCAGCGACATGTAGCCCAGCCGTGCGCTCTCCTCGGCGATGGCGAAGGAGAAGGCCAGCGGCGCGGCGCTGCCGCCATACTCCTCGGGCAGGTCCACGCAGAGCAGGCCCGCGGCGCCGAGCTTGTCGTAGAGCTCGCGCGGCACGATGCCGGCCTTTTCCCATTTCTCGTAATGGGGCTCCACCTCGTCGGCGAGGAAGCGGGTGACGGTGTCGCGCCAGGAGGCGAGCTCGGCGCTGTTGGAGTCTGCGAATGCCATGGTCGGATGCGGGGGGATGGTCAATGAATGACCGCATCCTAGGACGCGGCTGGTGAGCCTGCCTCACCGTTTCGGGTGACTCGGCGCGCCCCGGCGCTGCCTGGATGGCATCGCCTGCGCGGGGGGCGCGGGCGGCCAGGAGGGATTGCCGCCCGCATTTCGGCTGGCTCCGTGCGAGCGGCAACCGGACCCCGGCAGTGAATTCCCGCTCGCCCGGATGCGGCTCAGCCGCGAGACTCCCGCGTGTCCGGCAGCAGCACCGTCAGCAGGCCGATGGCCGGCAGGAAGGCGCAGACCTGGTAGACGAAGCCGATGCTGGTGGCGTCGGCCAGCAGGCCCAGCACGGCGGCGCCGACGCCGCCCATGCCGAAGGCGAAGCCGAAGAACAGGCCGGCCACGGTGCCGGTGCGGCCCGGCAGCAGCTCCTGCGCGTAGACCACGATGGCGGGGAAGGCGGAGGCCAGCACGAAGCCGATGGGCACGCTCAGCACGCTGGTCCAGAACAGGCTGGCATGCGGCAGCAGCAGGCTGAAGGGCAGCACGCCGAGGATCGACACCCAGATGATCGGCTTGCGGCCGAAGCGGTCGCCCAGCGGACCGCCGGCCAGCGTGCCGGCGGCCACCGCCCCCAGGAACAGGAACAGGTGCAGCTGCGCCGCCTGCACCGACACGCCGAAACGCTCGATCAGGTAGAAGGTGTAGTAGCTGGTGATGCTGGCCATGTAGAAGAACTTGGAGAAGATCAGCGCCAGCAGCACGCCCACGGCCAGGATCACGCGTCCGCGCGGCAGCGGCGCCAGGGCCACGTCGGCCTGCACGGCGCGCGGCTTCAGGCGCGCGTAGCCGTGGCGGACGGTCCACAGGCCCACGTTCCACAGCAGCAGCATGCCCAGCAGCGCGAACAGCGAGAACCAGGCAACGCTGTGCTGGCCCCAGGGCAGCACGATGAAGGCGGCCAGCAGCGGGCCGATGGCCGAGCCGGCATTGCCGCCCACCTGGAACAGCGACTGCGCCAGGCCGTGCTTGCCGCCCGAGGCCATGCGCGCCACGCGCGAGGATTCCGGGTGGAACACCGAGGAGCCGGTACCCACCAGCGCCGCCGCCACCAGCAGCGCGGCGAAGCCGCTGGCGTAGGCCAGGCCCAGCAGGCCCACCAGCGTGAAGCCCATGCCCACCACCAGCGAGTAGGGCTGCGGCTTGCGGTCGGTGTAGTGGCCGATCATCGGCTGCAGCAGCGAGGCGGTGACCTGGTAGACGAAGGTGAGCATGCCGATCTGGCCGAAGCTGAGGCCGTGCGAGTCCTTCAGGATCGGATAGATCGAGGGCAGCAGCGACTGCATCATGTCGTTGAGCAGATGGCAGAAGCTGATCGCGGCGATGATGCCGAAGGCGGTGCCTTCGGCAGAGGGCTGCGCCGGCGGCGCGGCGGCGATGTCACGCATGGAAAACTCCGTGTCGGGCCGGAAGCAGGAGCACTCCCGGCGATGGCGCGGCAGGTTACGCGCTATGATTCGTCCCGCTTGCGTGCATGGGCACGCTTTCATCGAGATCGGGCCAAAAGATGTGGGACGTCCATTACCTGCCGCTGTACGACACGGTGGCCAGCGCCGTGGTGGCGATCGGCAACCGCTACGCGGCGGGCCACGTGGTGCAGCCGCATTCGCACAAGCGCTCGCAGCTGCTCTACGGCGCCACCGGGGTGATGATGGTGGTGACCGAGCATGGCGCCTGGGTGGTGCCGCCGGAGCAGGCGGTGTGGCTGCCGGCGGGCGAGGTGCACAGCGTGCACATGACCATGGGTCCGATGGAGACGCACAGCGCCTTCGTCCGGCCCGATGCGATCCCCGGCCTGCCGGACCGCTGCCAGGTGCTGGGCATGTCGCCGCTGTTGCGCGAGCTGCTGCGCGAGTCCGTCGACGTGCCGCTGGAATACGACCCGCAGGGCCGTGACGGGCTGCTGATGGCCTTGCTGCAGCAGGAGATGACGCGGCTGCCGGTGCTGCCGCTGTCGCTGCCCTTCCCGCGCGACAAGCGCCTGGCGAAGCGCTGCCGGCGCCTGCTGGACCGACCGACGCCGCACGACAGCATCGACCAGTGGGCGGAGTCGATGGACATGAGCCGCCGAGCCTTCACGCGGCTGTTCCGCGACCAGACCGGCATGAGCTTCGCGGCCTGGCGGCAGCAGGCCTGCCTGTTCGCGGCACTGCCGCGGCTGGCGGCGGGAGAAGCCGTGACGACCGTGGCGCTGGACCTGGGCTACGACAGCCCGGCCGCCTTCACCAGCATGTTCCGCCGCGCGCTGGGCGCACCGCCGAGCCGGTACTTCGGGCAGAGGAGCTGAGAGGGAATCCGCCCGCGTTCCGGCAGGCCCGGCGCGAACGGATTCCCGGCCCGCTCAGAGGGGCTTCAGCGCCTCGCCGGCGAAGGACACGCCGGCCCAGCCGCTGCGCATGAAGTTGCGGATGTTCTGGTGGTCCGCGGCCTCCGGATGCTGCAGCACGTCCTCGCGGTAGTAGCGCCCGAAGCAGGCCAGCGTCTCGGCCTCGCTGAAGCCCTGTAGCCTGGCGAAGGAAAGGATCTTGCAGGAGCCGCCATTCTGCCCGGCGGCGTTCTCCACCTCGCCGTTGCGGAAGGCGGTGGGCGTGTAGGCATACGTCGCCTCGATGGCGGCGATGGTGTCGGCGAACTCCAGGGTCTCGGGGGATTCGCGCAGTTTCTGCAGGAAGGACGGCAGGCTCATGTCGGGCTTCGGGTGGAAAAACCGCGGATTCTAAGCTCTAGTGCGGATGGAAGCGGAAGTCGCAGAGAGGATGCCCGCCGGCGATGGTGCGCTCCCGGCTCAGGGCCACGCCCCAGTCGCGGGCCATCAGGAAATCCAGGCTGCAGGCGGCATGGTGGGTGAGCTGCGGCAGGCCCTGGGCCCTGAAGTAGTCCGCCAGCGGACAGGACGTGACCTCGAAACTGACGTTTTCGCCGTCGGCCACCGGGCGGCGCCGGAAGGGACGCGTGAACAGCAGCGCGAACAGCAGGTCGGTCACCAGGCGCACGCGCGGCAGCGGCTCGATGCCGCGCAGGCGCGAGATGCGGAAGGCAACACCGATGCCCGGGCGGAAGATGCTCCAGTTGACGTCGCGCACGATCTGCCCCGCGGCCTGGGGGTCCATGCCGGACTCGCGCAGAGCCTGGTACAGCGCGCGGCTCCAGGCCATGTAGCGCAGCATCAGCGCCAGGCCCGGCAGGCCCACGCGCTGAGGCGGTGCCAGGCCGCGATGGATCGCGGCCGTCCTGGGCCAGTGCGCGGCGGCGGCGCCGGAGAGGAGCGCGCGGCGATAGGCCAGCCTGGGCAGGAGAATCAGCAGCATGCGTCAATTCTATGACGATCCCGGCGGTCGGCACTCGGGTATGCTGCCCCCGTTCACGCGCGGAGGTCGCTGCCATGCCCCGGAAGTCCGAAACCATCGTGCTCCGCGAAGGGGACAGCGCCACGCCTTCCGCCGCGGTGCTGCGGGACGAGACGCACTGCATGCACGCGCACTTCGATGCGGACCGGTACTGCATCAACCTGGATTTCTCCTCGCGCGAGGCCCTGAGGGACTTTGCGCTGGCCCTGCTGCAGGAGGCCAGTTTCGGCACCAGCGGACAGCTGGAGTTCTATCCGCTGCGGATGCCCGGGCGCAAGGAAATGGTGGTCAACGGCGTGCGGCTGACGGAGGGCAGCTCGCGGCTCTTCGTGTTCTACGACGAACGCAGGATCACCGCGCAGGCGCGGGGGCCCGCGCCGTAAATCCGCGATTCAGGCGCGCTGCGCTATCAAGGGCAAGGTCCAAGGAGGACGGCGCCATGCCCAGCCAGCACAAGGTCCTGCGTTTCGGGAAGGGATTCCGCGTTGCCATCCGCAATGCCCGCGCGGAAGCGGCGGAGATGGTGATTCCGCCGGGAGACGCCGAAGGCGACGCGAACAACCGCCATCGCGGCGCGGACCAGTGGCTCTACGTGGTCAGCGGCAGCGGCAAGGCCCGGGTGGGTGAGCGGAGCCTGCGGCTCAAGGCCGGGTCGCTGCTGCTGATCGAGCGTGGCGATACGCACGAGATCCGCAATACCGGTCGCACGCTGCTGCGGACACTGAACTTCTACGCGCCGCCCGCCTACGGCAAGAAGGGCCGGACGCTGTCGCCCGGCAAGCGCTAGAGCGTCAGCGCCGCCAGCACCAGGTAGCGCCCCAGCTTGGCCACCGTCACCAGCAGCAGGAACACCGGCAGCGGCTCGCGCAGCATGCCCGCCACCACGGTAAGCGGATCCCCGATGAGGGGCGCCCAGCTCAGCAGCAGGGACCAGCGTCCGTAGCGGTGGTACCAGCCTTGCGCGCGCTCCAGCATCGGCCCCTGCCGCGGTGCCCAGCGCGAGGAGGCCCCCGCGAGGCCGCGGCCCAGCAACCAGTTGACGACCGCCCCCAGCACGTTGCCGGCCGTGGCCACCAGCAGCAGGGTCCAGGGTGTGTAGCCGGCCAGCAGCAGGCCCGCCAGCACGGCTTCCGACTGCGCGGGCAGGATCGTGGCGGCGAGGAACGCGGACAGGAAGAGGCCCGAGTGCGCCGCGAGTTCGGCGCTCAAGGCAGGGCAACCACCGCATCGCCCCGCTTCACCCTGCCGCCTTTGACGATGCGGCAGCGCAGGCCGCCGCGATGGACGAAGAAGCGCACGGCCTCGACCTGCGTGCGCCGGCCGAACAGCGCGCAGGGCTCGCAGAGCTCCACGCCCTCCAGTTCCAGATCGCCGACGCGGAATCGCCGGCCGCGGAGTTCGTTGAGCCGCACGCCGCGGGTGACGAGGTTGCGGCGCGGTTCGTGCGGGGCCATGGGCTGGCCGCTGGTCTCGGCATAGGCTTCGATATTCTCCAGCTCGATCAGCGTGAGCTGGCCGTCCGGGGTCTCGCGGTGGACCTCGTCGGCGTAGCGGTCGCCCTCCAGGCCGCGTCCGGCGATGGCCTCGGCCTGCGCCAGTTCCACCATCGGCGCGCCAGGCGCCGGGGCGATGAAGATATGCCGGAGGGTTCCCATGACCGCCGGCATCCTACCGCATGCCGCCCCTCCCGCGGACGTCTAGCGCCGGCAGGCCTGGTAGAAGGCGTTGAGGTCCTTCTCGTGGGCCGGATTCTCCGGACCATCGTCCATGCTCAGTTCGTGGATGCGAGGGAACGGCGCCTCCCCGCAGCCCTCGCTGCACTCATGGGTATGGCGCACCGCGCCGTCACGCACGGCCTGCTGGCTGCGGCGTCCGAACACGGTCTTGATCTTCTCGGCGCCCCGGCGTCGGTAGCAGGCGATCCCGGAGATGTTGGCGCCCTGGAGCACGGCCTCCGCCTTGCCCTTCCTGCCGCCCTTGGGCTTGATGGCAGGCGCCGGCTCGCGCGTGGCGATGCTGCAATAGGCGGCGGTCGCCTGATGCCGGTTTCCCGCGGTGGGAGCCCCCCGGGCCGGGTCCCACTGGTCCACGGCAATTGCCATGGCCTGCCCGCCGCCCGCCTCCAGGGCCAGTTCGTCGACCAGGGCCCAGTCCAGGGAAAGATCGTTGCGGCTGAAATCCTCCGCCCGCGACAATTGCCAGAAGCGGCACTGCCCGGGGTCGGGGGACACGAGTACCACCTGGTCGTCCCAGGCGGCATGGCAGGGCCACGCCAGCAGCAGGGCCGCCGCGGCGAACAGTCGATGCATGATCACTCCCCCGAAACTCTTGTTGTTGTCTTGCGGCCGTAAAGGCATCCGTAGGCTGCTATCACAGCGGGGGTACCGTCAAGGCGGACCTAGGCCGCCGGGGCCTCAGAGAGGGCGCAGGCGATGCCGGCCCTGCAGGCCCTCGTAGCAGTGGTGGCAGATCAGGCGCAGGTTGTTGCCGATGTCGGCTGCGGCCTCGGACTTCTCGTTCCACTCGCCTTCGGCCAGGTAGGCGCGATGGCAGGCGTCGCACCAGGCGTCCGGCCAGGGCTGTTCCGGCGAGGGCCGGTCGCAATACCAGCCCAGGCCCTTGCCCTCCACGAGATGGCGGCAGATGTAGGTCGCCGTCGCCGCGCCATGGGAGTCGCATTCGACCTTGTCGTGACCTTGCATGGCGGCATCCGTTTCGGCGGGGTTCCACTGTACTGCGGCTGCTCCCCGGCCAGAAGCCGGAGCCGCCTGGGATGCACAGGCCCCGGATAAAAACCCCCAGCCCCTCAAGCCACGGCAGAAACCGCCGCTATCCCTCCGGATAGCCCTGAATCCGGAGATGCCCATGGCCATTGCCGACGCGCAAAGCCTGCTGGACCACGTCAACAACCTGCCCACCGTGCCCAAGGCGATCCGGGACCTGATGGTGGAGTTCGACAAGCCGGAGACGGACGTGGACCGGGTGGCGCGGCTGGTGGGCGCGGACCCGGTGCTGTCGGCCAAGCTGCTGCGCCTGGCGAATTCCGCCTTCTACCACCGGCCGGCGACGGTCACGCGGCTGCAGGACGCAGTGGTCTTCGTGGGCAGCCATGCAACACGCAACCTGGTGATGTCGGTGGGCCTGTCCGGCGCCATCCGCTTTCCCCCGCAGTTTCCGGCGCAGGCCTTCTGGCGCTACAGCCTGCACTCGGCCGTGGCGGCCAGGCACCTGGCACGGGCCACGCGCGCCGACGCCGAGACGGTCTTCGCCGTGGGCCTGATGCGGGCCCTGGGCGAGCCGCTGGCCGCCAGCGTGATGCAGGAGGAGATGACGGCCCTGGACCGGCTCTGCCCGTTCTACGACGAAGGACGCACCGGCACCGAGCGCAGCCGACTGGGCTTCACCTACGTGGACGTGACGGCGGCGCTGGCCGAACGCTGGAACTTCCCGCCGCCCATGGTGACGGCGCTGCGTGAGTCCCAGGGCGCGCCGGAAGGCCGGGAGGCGAAACTGGGCCAGCTGGTGGCGCTGGGAGCCTGGGTGGCCGGCGAATTCGAGTGGCGCCGCAGCCCGCCTTCGCAGTTGCCGATGGTGGTGGCGGCGCGCCTGCGCTCGCTGGGCCTGGAGGATGCCGCCCTGCACGACATGCCCTCGCTGCCGCACATGGCGGCGGGCCTGGAAGCCCTGGTGCACTGAGGGCACGGAGCCCGCAGCGGCCGTTGCCCGCGGGTCGGCGGCTGTGCCATAAATCCGGCAGACATGGAAGAACAACTGCTCAACCGCCTGGCGGAATCGGTTTCCGGCGCCGACGACCTGGAAAGCCTGACCCGCCCGCTGCTGGAACTGCTCGAAACCATCACCGGCATGGAGTCGACCTACCTGACCACGGTCGATGAAACCCATGGCGTGCAGCATGTGCTCTACGCGCGCAACACGCGCCAGATGCAGATTCCGGAGGGCCTGGATGTGCCCTGGGGCGACACGCTGTGCAAGCGCGCGCTCGACGAGGGGCGCTGCTACACCGACAACGTCGCGGAGTGCTGGGGCGACTCGGATGCGGCGCGCGCCCTGGGTATCCGCACCTACCTGAGCCAGCCGGTGCGCCAGCTCGACGGGCAGCTCTACGGCACGCTCTGCGCCGCCAGCGCCTCCACGGTGGCGGTGGCGCCGGAGACGGTGAAGGTGCTGGGCATGTTCGCGCGGCTGATCTCGCACCAGATGGAACGCGAGCGGCTGGTGGACAGGCTGCGCCGCAGCAACGCGGAGCTGGCCAGCCACGCGCTGGTGGACCCGCTGACGGGCGTGGCCAACCGGCGCGCCCTGGTGCAGGAGCTGCAGCGCCGCCTGGGCCAGGCCCAGCGCGAGGGCACGACGCTGCTGGTGGCCTTCATCGACCTGGACGGTTTCAAGGCGATCAACGACCAGCATGGCCACGAGACCGGCGACCGCTTCCTGTCGCAGGTGGCGCGACGCCTGGCGGACGGCTTGCGCAGCAGCGACCTGGTGGCCCGCTACGGCGGCGACGAGTTCGTGGTGGTGGCGCCCACGGCGGTCGGCGGCGACCTGCGCGGGCGCCTGGATGAGCTGATTCGCGGCCGCTACGTCAGCGCCGGCGTCACCATCGACTACGCTGGCGCCAGCGTAGGCATGGTGGAATCGGTGGTCGGCGACACCGATGCGGAGGCGCTGCTGAAGCGCGCCGATGCGCAGATGTACGAGGTCAAAAAGTCACGCAAGGCGACCCGCCACTGAGCCGGCGCGCCTACGCGGCATTCCTGCCCACCGCCTTGCGCGCCCATAGCCGCAGGCCCATCACCGCCAGCAGCACCGCCGCGCCCACCGCATAAGCGCTGCCCTGTGGTACGCGCTTGGCGAAGGACAGCAGGAAGATCAGCCAGACGTAGTGCGCGCCCACCGCGTGCAGCAGCTTCCAGCGCCGTGCACCGAGCCAGGCCACCATGCGATCGAAGGAGGTGGCGGCCATGGCGAAGATGAAGACATAGGCCAGGCCGGCGACGATGCGGTTGGCCAGCGGCGAGATCTCGCCGAACTCCGACGGGTCGATGCGCGCGAAGGCGACGATGGCGGCCAGGTGGATGGCATGCGAGGCCGCGAAGGACACGCCGAGGTAGCGGCGGTTGCGCAGCAGCCAGGTGGAGAAATCACCCGGCCACAGCCGCCGCAGCGCGGAAGCCGAGAAGGCCAGCGCGAACAGCAGCAGCGAGGTCCTTGCCGTGGCACGGATCACCATGCGCACGCCTTCCTCTCCCGGGTGCAGCGCCAGCATGGCGGCACTCATCGCGGACAGGGCGGCCGCGATGAACCAGAACAGCGGCCAGCCCCGCAGCCTTCCCCCCCAAGCGATGCCCATGACGGTCCCTCCCCGGACTCGCAGCAGCCGCCACAGGTTAGCGCCGAAGCGGGCGCACCAGAAGCGGGAGGTCCATGTTCCCCGCAGTACCCGCCTTCAGCCGCGATTCAGGCAGCGGCGCCGAAGCTGGCCCCTCGAGCCGCGAAGGAGCCGTCATGGATGACACCCAGGCCCGGCATTCCGCCGATTCCACATTGCGCACGAGGGCGCAGACCCTCGTGCCGCCCCGCACGCGGCTGGGGGCATTCGGCTACCGGCTGCAGGGCTGGCTGGAAAGCGGCGTGGCGCGCGTCTCGCGTCATGGCGATCCGGCGGTCTACGACAACGCGGATTTTCCCTGGGTAGCGGCACTGCAGTCGCGAGCGCCCGGCATCCGCCGCGAACTGGACGCGGTGCTGTCGGACACGCAGGAACTGCCGAACTTCCAGGATATCCTCGAGGAAGTGCGCACCATCCAGCAGGATTGCCGCTGGAAGACCTTCTTCCTCGTCGCGCCCGGCATGGACTGCCGGCGGAACACCGCACGCTGCCCGGCGACGATGGCCGCGCTCCGCGGGGTGCCGGGCCTGCGCACGGCCTTCTTCAGCATCCTCGCCCCGGGCAAGCACATCCCGCCGCATCGGGGCGCCTACAACGGCGTGCTGCGCCTGCACCTGGCGCTGCAGGTGCCGGAACCCGCCGAGCGCTGCTCGATCCGGGTGGGCGACCGCATCTGCCACTGGCGCGAGGGCGAGGCGCTGATCTTCGACGACAGCTTCAACCACGAGGTCTGGAACGACACCGGCGGCCGGCGCGCGGTGCTGTTCGTGGACTTCGCGCGCCCGCTCCATCCGCCCTGGCACTGGATCAACGAACGCCTGCTGGACCTGGCGGCGTTCACGCCGTTCATGCGGCGCGCGGCGAAGCGGCAGAGGGCCTGGCAATCGCAGCAGCGCTGACGGCGCCCCCTTGGCGCACTGGCACTCCGCCGGGTTGGCGCGCAGCATGTCTCTGCGCTGCGCGAACTCCGCCTGCAGCCCGGCCACGGCGCCGCGCAGGGCCGCCTCGCCGGGCAGGCCGGACAGGGGCAGCGCCAGCGGGTCCTCCAGCAGCCGGGGCGCCTGGTCCAGCAGCAGGTGCGCGGCACGCATCATGGCGGCGCCGAGGGCGGTGGAACTCGGGCGATTGTCGGACATGAGGTTTCCCGGGCTGGTGCTGCCGCACAGCCTAGGGCCGGAGCCGCCGCTGCGGTATCGTCCGAAGCGGTGACGGTCGCCGCCGCCTCAGCGCCGGTGCAGGCCCAGTTGCGCAAGCAGGCGCTGCGGCATGAACAGGCGCAGGGCATGGACCGCCACCTGGGCGTCGGGCAGCAGCATCGCGGCGAGCAGCAGCGGGCGTCCGCCACTGCCCCGGAAGCGATACCAGCCGCGCTCGTAGGACACCTGCCGGACATTTTCCCAGCGCAGTTGCCGGCGGCGGAAGCCGGTCAGGCCCAGGAAGGATTGCGACAGGCCCTCGCCGTCGATCTCGATGGAGGCGAGGCTGTGGATCTGCGCCGACAGGGCGAAGAAAGCCGCGGCCAGGATCAGGCCGCTGGCGACGGCGAAGCCGTGGCTCCAGCCGAGGCGGTCGAACTGGCTCAGCAGTCCGCCGAGGATCAGCAGCGGCGGAAGCAGGCTGACGCCCGTCAGCAGCAGGCGTCGCCAGGCCTGGATGCGCAAACGTGCCGGCAGTTCCAGATCGGCTTCGATGTGCTGCATCCCATTGCTGGCCTGCAAACGCTCTGGCACGGCGAACTCCCTGTTCCCTGTCGATGGGGGAGTGTGCTGAGAATGGCTCGCGCTCTTGTAGTAGACAAAAACTACTTCCGGCCCGCGGCGGTGTGCGCCAGTTCTCAGAACAGAGCCGCCGGATCGGGAAATGGCGGAGACGGTGTAGGACGCCGCCGACAGGTATCGGCGGTTCAGACATCGGCCTGCCGCAGGCGCGCCGGCACCAGCCGCCGCCGCGCGAAGTCGGCAGGCACGAAATGCAGACCGCCCGGCGAGGCGATACCCGCCTGCTAGTCCGTGCCCCAGCGCCAGGCGAACTCCCGCTGCGGGCGGGACAGCGCACCACGCAGGGCGTCTTCTCCAGGCAGGCCAGGCAGCCGCAGCGCGAAACGATCCTCCAGCGGCCAGGGGCCTCATCGAGCGGCAGATGCCCTGCGCGCAGCATGGCAGCGCCGACGGCAGCGGAACTTGGATGGGATCCGGACATGCGATCCTGCTCGATCCGGCCAGCTCCGAGCTTTGGAAAGACCACGCGGAGCAACGCCCCTTGCAGCGAATGCGAGGCCGGCGGTCCCGTCGGGCGCGCTAAGATGGCGGGATGCCCTTCCGCCACCGCCATCCCTGGAGGTTCGCATGATCTCTCGCGGGTTCAGGATTGCCACCCTGCTTCTCGTCGTCGCGCTGGCCAGCTGCGCCAGCACACCGGAAGCACCCGTCCCTTCCGCCAGCCGGGTCGGCGTGGTTTCCCTGCTCGGCGACACGCTCCACACGGTGTTCGTCGGCGCCACCGTGCTCACCAACGAAAACCACGATGCGCCGGTTGCCGACTGGGGTCTGGATAATCAGGGTCGCGAGCATCTGCTGTCCGCCCTGCGCCAGCGCGGATACACCGCCGGCCCGATCAACCTGGGCGCTGGCGGCGTGGAGGCGCGCTACCAGCGGGACTCCGGCCCGCGGGCCGAATATGCCGGCCTCGACGTCGCAGCGCTGCGGGAGATGGGGCGGCAGCAGGGCTACACCATGCTGGTCGTGCTCAGCCGCGCCACGCCGGGCGCCGGCGATCCGCATGCCAGCCATATGATCCCCGGCTACGGCATCTATCGCCGCAGCGTGTTCGGCGCCAAGTTCTCCTGTACCTATACGCTCGCCGATGTGCTGCGCATCGACGTGGCCAGCGGCGAAGTCGTCAGGCGTGGCCTGCTGCCCTGCAAAGGCTGGGAATCCGGCATGCCGGAGTTCCAGCAGGACTATCTCCGCTATTCGCCCAGTGAGCGCGAAATCCTGCGCGGCAAGTTCTCGCAGCGCCTGCAGGAGCGGCTGGACGAAGCCTTCGGGCGGATCGGCCTTTAGGCCTCGGCCGCCCTTCTAGGGCTTCTCGTAGCCCACGCGGTGCACCCAGGAACCGCGATCCTCGTAGGGCATGGTCACGCAGCTCGTACCCGGGATCGTGTCGGAGCCCGGCCCGATCACGCCGGACAGCGAACAGATTTCCGAGCGCGGATGGATGCGCCTGCACTTGGGCAGATCGGCCACGGTCAGCGGCGTGCCACCGTTGTACTGCGCGGCCAGCGCCGCCATGGCGCGGTCCAGCGCCGCCAGCATCACCGCATCGCGCCCGCGGCCGCCGGTGTAGTCGCGGCGCAGCGCGAGCCCCGAGCTTTCCGGCTTCAGCACGCGCAGCACGAGGTTGTCCATCACGCTCTGGTCGAAGACGTGGCTGCCGACGCCGGCGACGCGGCCGTAGACCGTCAGGCCGGCCTCGGCATCCGGGTTGTTCGGATCGGGGTCCGGCACGCCGGTGTCGAGGATGTTGTCGCGCAGGCCGCCGAACAGCTCGTCGCGCAGGCCGGTGACGATCTCGCCAAACAGGGTCTGAGGCACGCCGTCGCGCGCGTCCGCCGACTCCACGTCCTGCGTCGGACCGAAGGCGTCGCCGTTCCAGGCCAGTACCTGGTCGAGTACGGCCTTCTGCGCGTCGCTGAGCTGCGCGGCGGCGGTGCTGCGGAAGCTGGCCAGCAGCGGCAGGTACTCGCGCGCGCGGTGGTCGCGGATGCCGTGGTGACGGTCGATGCCGCGCAGGTCCGCGTAGCTCCAGTCGCTGCGCGTGGCCAGCAGTTCCAGGATGCTGGTGACGCGCTGGCCGGCGCCGCCGGGGCGCGAGGTGCTGCCCAGGCCCTCGCCGTCGAGCCAGCCGAAGGCGGGCTTGTTGTTCCAGTTGGCGAGATAGCCCTGGGGCGGGTCCACCACCTGCGGCAGCTCGGAGAAGGCGAGGTTGCCGCCGAAGTCGTAGGCGCCGGTGCCGGGCATCGGCAGGCGCATGTCGGTGTCCGGATGGCGGCGCGGGAACAGGCCGGGATGGAAGTAGGCGATGTGGCCGTCGCGCGTGGCGACGGTGACGTTCTCGTTCCAGGTGACCTTGGCGGTGGCGGCCTTGAACTCGGCGAAGCTCCTGGCGCGGGACCATTGGGTGACTCCCTCGATGGTCTCGATCTCGCGGCCGGCCATGGCGTACTGGACGCTGCGCGCCAGTCCCGCCGCGTCGTCGCGCGCCACGATGGGGCCATGGACGCTGCGGCAGATGCGGGCCGGCGCGCCGAGGATCGCCGGACCCGCGGGAATGCCCTGCGCCGCGGCGCGGTAGCGCACGGTTTCGTCGCGGCAACTCAGGTCCTTCCACTGGCCGTCGTGGAAGTACTGGTCGGCCTTGCAGGTGCCGGCGGCCTGCTGCGCGGTGGAGCAGGTGGTCTCGATGAAGGAGTCGATGGTCTTGCTGTAGCCGGTAGTCAGGCCCCAGGCGGCATGCTCGCTGTAGCCGATGCCCACCGCCGGCAGCAGCGGCACCGAGGAGCCGCGCGAGTGGTAGTCGCCGGCATGCAGCTCGAATTCCACCAGCAGCGTCGGGTAGGTGTAGCCGAGCTGCGGGCCGCTGACCATCAGCGTGCCGCCGTCGCGGGTGCGCGAGGGCGCCAGCGCGTAGGCCATGCTGCCGCCGTGCAGGTGGGCGCGCAGCTCCTGCAGGGAGGCGATCACCTTGCGGGTGACGGCACGGGCGGCGGCGGCCTTGTTCTTCTGCGCCGCCGTGAGCTTCGCCGGCCTGGCGCCGGCCTTCGGATACACCACCTTGCCGGAGGCGCCGAAGCCGCCGGGCAGGCTCGGCGGCGCCAGCGGCAGCGCGCAGGGAAAAGGCGTGGCGGCATGGCCGGTGCCCGGCCCCTTCCACAGCGTCTCGGGCAGCGTCAGCGCCCAGTCGGCCATCTGGCGGAACACGGCCTCGCGGCCGGCGGCGGGTTCGGCCTGGTTGGAGAAGGTGCCCGAGCCGCGCGGCACGGTGGTGACGGCCTTGGGATCTTCCAGCCAGGTCATGTCCTGGAAGGCCTTGTAGGCCTCGTCGCGGGAGCCGTACTCGGCTTCCAGCTGCCGCAGCATGCGGATGTTGAGGAACTCGTTGCCGCCCTCGCTGGCGACGAAGCGCGTGATGTAGACGCCGGCGGCCAGCACGTCGCGCACGGTGAACTCGGCCGGCAGCGTGGTCAGCAGTGCGTACTCGGCCGGCAGCAGTGCCGGGTTGGCCAGGGCCTGCTCGCGCCAGGCGTTGGCTCCGTCGACGTAGCCCAGCACGGCGTCCTTCGAATCCTGCGAGCCGGCCTCGAACATCGCCTGGTACTCGGCATCGGTGTAGGTGAGGGTGCGCTGCTGGATGTCGGCCGGCACGCTGCCGCAGCCGGTCAGCTCGGCGAAGTTGCCCACGCCCATGCGGCGCACGGCGTCCATCAGGAACAGCCGGTCCTGCGCCACGGCGTAGCCCACGCCATACCAGCCGTCGCGCACGTTGCCGGCGTAGACGATCGGCACGCCGTAGGCATCGCGATAGATCTCCACGCCCTGCCTGGGCACCAACGGGGTGCCCGGCCGGGTGCCGAGAACCCCGGGCTTGGCGTCGAAGCTCCAGTACAGCAGGCGCTGGTCGTCGATATGCTCGCCGTAGTCGCCAGGGTTGCCGGTGAGCAGGCCGCGCAACTGGCCGGCCAGGGAGACGAAGCCGGACTGGCCGGGCGGCAGGGCCGTCTCGGCCTTGAGCACCAGATCGGCCGGCGGGGTGGCCGGGCCGCTGCCGTTGCTGCGCTCGTCGGACCGGCCGCAGCCGGCCAGCAGGAGCACGGCCGCCGCAGCCACCAGCAGGGGGGTCTTCATGGTCTCCTCCATGGCGCCCTGGGGCGCTTATCGTTCTGGGGCCAGTGTAGCGAAGCCCGCGGAGGCTGCCTGCCGGGAAGATTCACCTACAGCGGCGGGCCGGCCGCAGCAGGCATAATCGCGCCCGCCATCCAGATCAACCCCAGAGCGCATCGATGAGTGATTTTCCGTCCGACATCTACACCGAACCCTCCGATATCGATGTCGATACCCTGAAGAACCTCGGCCCCCTGGCCGGCCTCGCCGGCATCTGGGAGGGCCCCCGCGGGCTCGACGTGAAGCCCAAGGCCGACGGCCCGCGCAAGCAGGCCTATGTCGAGCGCATCGAGCTGCAGCCCATCGACCCGGCCACCAACGGCCCCCAGCTGATGTACGGCCTGCGCTACCACACCTTCATCACCAAGCCGAACAACGTGAAGACCTACCATGACCAGGTCGGCTACTGGCTGTGGGAGCCGGCCACCGGCGGCATCATCCATACGCTGACGATCCCGCGCGGCCAGGTGGTGATGGCGTATGGCCAGGCCAGCGCCGACGCGAAGAGCTTCGAGGTGGCGGCAACGGCGGATTCGGTATCCTTCGGCATCCGCTCCGCGCCCTTCCTGGAGCACGCCTTCCGCACGGTGGAGTTCCGCATGAAGGTGACGATCAACGACGACGGCAGCTGGTCCTACGACGAGGACACGGTGATGATGATCAAGGGTCAGTCCGAGCCCTTCCACCACACCGACCGCAACACGCTGACCCGCATCGCCGAGCCCACGCCCAACCCGCTGACGCTGGCGGCTCGCGGCTGAGCCCGCGGACGCAGTAAAGGGGCCGCCGAGACCCCTTTCCGCTCGAGCTGCCTTAGAATCGCGCCCCCACCGGAGGACTGCCATGACCGATCTGCCGCCCTGCCCTGTCTGCCGGCAGGAGAACACCTACCCTGATGGCGGACTTCTGATCTGCCCGGACTGCGGGCACGAGTGGTCTGCCGATGCGCCGTCCCAGGCCGTGGCGGACGACGACGATCGCCTGGTGGTGAAGGACGCGCACGGCAACCTTCTGGCCGACGGCGACAGCGTGGTGCTGATCAAGGACCTGCGGCTCAAGGGCTCGTCCACCGTGATCAAGGGCGGCACCAAGATCCGCGGCATCCGCCTGGTGTCGGGTGACCACGAGGTGGACTGCAAGGTCGACGGCATGAGCATCATGCTGAAGGCGCAGTACCTGAAGAAGGCCTGAGGCCCGCCGGCGGAAAGGGCGGGCGGCGCCCGCCCTTCCACGCGGTCAGTGGCGCGCCGCGCGCTGCTCCTGCTTGCCGGCCCTGATCTTCGCCGGGTCGCGTTCGTGCGGCCCCTCGGCGATCTCCTCGATCATCTTGCGGCAGAACGCCGGCAGGTCGTCCGGCTTGCGGCTGGTGACCAGGCCCTGGTCGGTCACCACGGCCTCGTCCACCCAGCGTGCACCGGCGTTGATCAGGTCGGTGCGCAGCGAGGGCCAGGACGTGAGTTGGCGGCCCTTCACCGCGCCGGCCTCGATCAGCGTCCAGGGGCCATGGCAGATCGCGGCGATGGGCTTCCTGGCGTCGGCGAAGTCCTTCACGAACTGCACGGCGCTGCGGTTGGCGCGCAGGTGGTCGGGATTCATGACGCCGCCCGGCAGCACCAGGGCGTCGTAGTCGTCGGCGTCGGCAGACGCCAGCTCGACATCGACGTCGATCTCCTGGCCCCAGTCGGTGTGCTGCCAGCCGCGGATCCTTCCCGATTTCGGCGAGATGACGTCGGCGCGGGCACCGGCCTCGCGCAGCGCCTTGAGCGGTTCCAGCAGTTCCGATTGCTCGAACCCGTCTGTGGCGAGAATGGCCACACGCTTGCCTTCCAGTCTTGCGGACATGATGCCCTCCATGGCTTGTGTCGCAGGGGTGATTGCGACCCGGCCGCGAACGGCGAAGTTCCCCTACCCGGTATGCAGGAGTTGGCCCGTTCGCAACCGTGCTGTAATCGGCCCGGGACCATGCAGTTTGCGGGGAGAACCATGAGCGAGTACCGCACGATCACCGTGGAGGCGCGCGGCGCCGTCGAGATCCTGAGCCTGGACCGGCCGGAGGCACTCAATGTCCTCACCCCCGAGGTGATCGACGAGCTGGCGGACTACTACGACGGCCTGCATCGCCGCAGCGCCGTGCGCGTGACGATCCTGCGCGCGAACGGCCGCGCCTTCTGCGCCGGTGCCGACCTGGGCTCCCAGGCCTTCGCCGAGAGCGGCAGCGGACGGGCGCACCGGCAGACCGACATCCAGCAGCGCTATGCCCGCGTGATCCGCCTGATGCGCAGCTGCCCGCAGCCGGTGATCTGCCTGGTGCAGGGGGCCGCCTGCGGCGCGGGCTTTTCGCTGCTGCTGGCCGCGGACATCCGCTATGCCTCGCCGGAGGCGAAGATGAACGCGGCCTACCTGCGCATCGGCCTGGGCGGCTGCGACCTGGGCTCCGGCTACCTGCTGCCGCGCCTGGTGGGCCTGGCCGCCGCCTCGGAGTTCCTGCTCAGCGGCCGCTTCATCGATGCGCCGCGCGCCCTGCGCATGGGCCTGGTCGGCGAGGTGGTGCCGGCGGAGCAACTGCTGGACACCGCGCTGGCGATGGCTGCCGACATGCTGCGCGCCTCGCCGCTGGGACTGCGCATGACCAAGGAAACGCTCAATGTCCTGATCGACGCGCCGAGCCTGGAGGCCGCGCTGATGATCGAGAACCGCCAACAGGTCATCCTGACGGAGACGGCGGATCACCGGGAGGCGGTGGCGGCGTTCCGGGAGCGGCGGGAGCCAAACTACGGCGAGCGCTAGGCGAGGAGCTTCTTCAGTTCGCCGGAGGCGATCAGCTTCTCCAGGTCGCTGGCACCGCCGACGAGCTGGCGCTTGACGAAGACCATCGGGAAGGTGGGCCAGCCAGTCCACAGCTTCAGCGCGTTGCGGCGGCGCCAGGTGTTGAAGTAGCTGCCGTACTCCAGGTACTGGTACTTCAGCCCCGCGGCGTCGAGCAGCTTGCGCGCCTTCTTCGGGCTCGGGTTCTGCGCCATGCCGACCACGACGATGTCATGGGCATCCACCGCGGCGGAGACCTCTTCCACGATGTCGCGATGGTTCTGCGCGACGGCCTCGCGCACGGCGGGGTGGATGCGGGATTCGTCGAGGATATGGCGCGGCATGGGTGACTCCGGATGCGTGATGGCGCGCAGTATCGGAGGGCTGCATGCCGGCCGCAATGCTCCAGCGCCGGCACGAAACCGTGAGCCGCTGTTCGCGCCGCTCAGGCGCCGCTGCGCTGCAGGAAGGACTCGACGATGGCGTTGACCTCTTCCGGCCGCTCCAGGCCGGCGAGGTGGCCGGTGCCGTCCATCACCAGGAACTCGGCGCCCGGGATGGCCTGGGCCATCTCGGTGGTCTCCGGCACGGGGAAGGTGGGATCCTCGATGCCGGCCAGCACCAGCACCGGCGTGCGGATGCGGCCGAACAGGGCGCGCTGGTCCGGACGCGCCGGCACGACGCTGTTCACCGCCCAGTAGACCGACTGCGCATCGATGCGGCGCAGCGCGGCACGGATCTGCTCGGCCACCTGCGGCCGCTCGCGCGCGGTGGTGGGGCCGACGAAGGCCTTGATCGCCTTGCCCACGAAGGGACCCCGGAAGCTGCCGAGCAGGCGGACGATTTCCGTGAGCAGGCGGAACTCCAGGCGCTGGCGCAGCGGCGCGCGCGAGGCCGTGGCGTTCATCAGCACGGCGGCGCCGATGCGCTGCGGGTACAGCGCGGCGAAGGTGCCGCCGATCATGCCGCCCCAGGAGTTGCCGACAAGATGGGTCCGGTCGATGCCCAGGGCGTCCAGCACCTGGACGATGCATTGCGCGCATTCCTCGAACGTGAACAGGCGCGTCAGCGCCTCGCTGCCGCCATGGCCGGGCGAATCCACCAGGATGACGGTATGGCTCGGCGCGAAGTGCCGTGCCTGGGCCAGCCACATGGAGCCATCCATCAGCAGGCTGGGCCAGAACAGGATCGCCGGCCCCTGCCCGGCCACGCGCAGGCGCAGGCGGCCCAGCACGGTGGGGATGTAGCGGTCCTGCAGCGTCAGGTCGTTCATGCCGCGCAGGCTAGCGGCTCGCGGACAAGGCGGGAAATGCGCGTTTTCGATGGGAGGCCATTCGTTTGCTGCATGGTTCCGGTGACACCCCGCCCCAGGCGAGCTTGTAGGCTGATGCCTATCGACACCAAGGGTGTGCGTAACGGAAAATATTGTCACTCCGTAACATTTCAGGGATGAGAAATGGTGACCAAGCCGCCGGCCAGGCCACGCAAGCGCTCCACCGCCAAGACCGCGGAGACCAAGCGGCCCTATCTCAGCCGTGACCTGCGCCGCCAGACGCTGCTGGAGGTGGCCGCCGGGATCGTGGAGACGCAGGGCTGGGCCGCGCTGAACATGAGCGCGCTCGCCGAGCGCGGCGGCACCAGCCGCCAGCTGATCTACCAGCATTTCCCCAGCATGGAGAAACTGCTGGCCGACACCGCCTGGCACATCTTCATGGAAGTGGCCAAGGGCACGACCGATTCGGTGGCCGCCAATCCCGGCAACCTGACCGAGGCGATCAAGTCCGCCGAGGCCTTCTCGCTGGACCTGCCGACGGGCCGCGGCGATGCGCTGTGGCAGCTGATCGCCGGCACTGCCGGCAGCACGCCGGAGCTGGAGGAGATCCGCCAGGGCATCCGCAAGCTGATCAGCGGCATCTGGACGCCGGTGGTGCGCAAGGAGCTGGGCATGAACGAGGCGGACGCCAGGGCCTATGCCTGGATGTCGATCCTGGCGTTCTGGGGCATGCGGCAGCTGGTGCGCGACGGTGAACTCAGCCGGGCGCGCGGCGTGAAGCTGTTCAACGGCTTCATGGAACGCGTGGTGAAGAGCTGAGATTCTTCTCCTTCTCCCTTCGGGAGAAGGTGGCGCGAAGCGCCGGATGAGGGCCGCGCGCCGCTCCCGGCGCCGCTCTCCCCGGAACCCCTGCCACTCTCGCTGTGCTTGCCGGGCTTACTTCCGCAGCTTGCGGCTCGCCAGGGTCTGCGGACGGAAGTAGTTGTCCTCCAGCTGCAGGCTGAAGTCCGGGTAGTCGTCGCCCGAGAAGCTGGCGGTGACGAAGTAGCGGCCGCTCTGCAGGTCATGGTGCACCTCGGGGCTGCCGCTGGTGACGGGCACGAACGGGAAGCTGGTGAGATGCGCTTCCTGGAAGCGCCAGAGCTGGTCGCGGTCGTCGTAGCAGTCCACCATCGACACGCTCCAGCTGTCCTCGTCGAGGTAGAACACGCGGCGGCGGAAGGCGTGGCGCAGTCCGGGCTTGAGCGTGGCTTCCACCACCCAGACGCGATGCAGCTCGTAGTGCGCAAGCTCCGGGTTGATGTGCCCCTTGCGGATCAGCTTGTCGTAGCTGACGCCGCCGCCGAGCACCGGCGTGGAGTTGTAGGGGATGTAGGCCTCGCGCTTGCCCAGCAGCTTCCAGTTGTAGCGATCCAGTGCGCCGTTGTACATGTCGGTCTGGTCGTTGAACATCAGGCCATCGGCGGAAGCCTTGGGGTTGTCGTAGCCGACGTTGGGCGCGCGCCGCGTGCGGCCGAGACCCGGATTGAAGATCCAGGCGCTGCGGCCGCCCTCGGTCTGGTCGGTGGTCTCGTGCACCAGCAGCATCTGCCCGGCGATGCGCTTGGGCGTCAGCACTTCCTGCAGGTAGTACAGGATGATGCCGTCCTCGATCGGGCTCGGCGCCTTGGGATCGCCGTACTTGAACTTCACATCCTCGACGATGCGTGCCAGCTGGTAGCTGCCGTCCTGGGCGACGATGACCTCGTTGTTGAAGCGCCGCACCGCGGAGCCGCGGAACTTCAGCTTGTGGTTCCAGATCACCTCGGCACCGCTGCGCGGGATCGGGAAGGGCACGCCGAGCTTCGCGCCGCTGACCTTGTCGCTGCCCTCCAGCCTGGCCTGCACGGCGTTGAGCTTCGTCGCGGCCTCCACCGCCGGCGGCAGGAAGGCCCCGCGGATGCTGGGGAACACGCGCATCTGCCAGGTGGGGTAGCGCTCGAACATCGCCTTGTGGCCGGCACTGAGCTTGTCGGCGTACTGCGCGAGGTTGGCCTTGGTAATGACGAAGCTGGGCTTGTCGGCCGCGCCGTTGGGCGCCAGCGCGCGGGCCAGCGCCGCCGGATCGGTCTGGCGCAGGCGCTGCAGGTCGTCGTAGGTGAGCTTGAGCTGCTCGGGACGGAAGCGCTTGCTGCCCTCCCAGGCCGGGATCGTGCCGGAGG
>Ga0255097_1000177_pt1 | contig 34556 bp, 41 predicted proteins | sample Colum_Atlam_RepB_2_FD_188436 | JGI IMG/M metagenome (GOLD analysis project Ga0255097, IMG submission 188436) | Freshwater microbial communities from Columbia River, Oregon, United States - Colum_Atlam_RepB_8d | ecosystem: Environmental > Aquatic > Freshwater > River | place: USA: Oregon...
GGACTGTGGAGAAAACCATGAGCACCCGTCGTCTACCGAGGAACATCCAGCAGCAGCAGAAGGCTATCTCCGATGCGGAGGCCGCCCTGCTCAATCCCAACCCCGCGCCGGCGATTCCGGACCCGGACCCCGCACCGGCTGGCGATCCTCCCCAGGATCCGCCGCCAGCGGATGACCCGGGCACGCCGCCGCCGCAGGACCCGCCGACCCCCAACCAGGGCGAGGAGTACTGGCGCGGTCGCTTCCAGACCGTGGAAGGCGTGCTCCGCAAGGAGCGGGATGAGCGCAAGGCCGAGCAGCAGGCCACGCAGGCTCAGCTGACCAACCTGCAGAAGCAGGTCGAGCAGCTGCAGCAGCAGCGTGACCCTGTCGCGGACGTGGACCTGACCCAGCACTTCACCCAGGAGCAGATCGACCAGTACGGCGCCGATCACCTCCGGTCCGTGCTGCGGGCGGCCCAGCGAACGCTGCAGCCCCAGCTGAAGGCTGCGCTGGATTCCGAGATGGCGCCGCTGCGCGAAGAGATCGCGCAGACCCGCCAGAGCATGCAGCAGTCGCAGCAGAACCAGGCCAAGTCGGCCTACGACGCCTTCCTCGCGGAGGTTTCGAAGCAGGTCCCGAACTGGGAGCAGGTCAACGCTGACCCGCGCTTCCACCAGTACCTGCACGGCGTGGACGAAACCACCGGTGATCAGCGGCAGACCCTGCTGGCGACGTTCGAGCAGCGTCGAGATGCCGGCCGCGTGGCCCGTATCTTCAAGGACTACCTCAAGACGCAGGGTGCGAAGCCCCAGAACCCCGACCCGAGCAGGCGGCAGCTGCCGACCGGCGCCGGCAATGGTGGCGGTGATCCGCCGCCGGCTGCGCCCATGGTCACGCAAGCCGAGATCCGCCAGTTCCAGGCCGACGTGTCGAGGGGTCGCTATCGCGGCCGCGCCAAAGAGCAGGCCGAGATGCAGAAGAAGATCGATGACGCCTACGCCGCCGGAAGGATTGGCTAGGCACCAACCAACTTAGCAAGAGGATTCAAACATGGCACACATGCCGATTTCGGGTTCTTACCCGGACCTGTCGGCGAACGGCGCGGGTACCTCCAAGTACATCCCGACGCTGTTCTCGCAGAAGGCGACCGTCAAGCACTACGACATGACGGTTTGCGGTGAAATCACCTCCAACGACTGGGAGGGCGAGGTCACCAAGATGGGCGACAAGGTCGTCATCCGCCGCACGCCGGATGTGACCGTGGGCGACTACCAGAAGAACCTGGACGTCACCTACGAGACCCCGGAGGAGAACGCGACCGAGCTCGAACTGAACAAGGGTAAGTACTACGCCGTTGTTCTGGACGACGTCGACCGCATCCAGAGCGACATGGGCCTGCTGGACATGTACGCCGATGACGCCGCCGAGCAGGTCGTGCTCAAGCAGGACCTCGAGTTCCTGGCAGCTCTGCCGGCAACGGTGCACGCCGACAACCAGGGCACCAACGCCGGCGCGAAGTCCGGCACCATCGACCTCGGCGCCGTCGGCGCCCCGCTGGTGATCGACACCGAGAACGCCATCAAGGTCCTGATGCGCCTCAACCAGGCGCTGACGGAGCAGGGCGTTTCCCGCGTCGGTCGCTGGGTGGTCCTGCCGGCCTGGTACTGCAGCATCCTGAAGAACACCGACGTGAAGTCGGCGCTGGTCACCGGCGACAGCGAAGGCGTGATCCGCAACGGCCGCCTCGGCACCATCGACGGACTGACCATCTACGAGTCCAACCAGCTGACGGACTACACCGATGCGTCGCTGAACGTGACCCCGATCATCGCCGGCCACAAGGACGGCGTGACCTGGGCGAACCAGTTCATCAACGCCGAAGTCATCCGCCTGCAGACCAAGTTCGCCTCGGCGATCCGCGGCCTGGCGGTGTACGGCTTCAAGACGGTGGAACCGAAGTACCTGGCCCTGGGCCGCGTCACGCCGGACCTGTCCGCGCTGTAACCCTGAGCCCCGGGGCAACCCGGGGCCATTCCAATCCAAGAGGAACACGACATGAACGTCAAGGAAAAGATCGGCAAGCCGGTCAACCCGTACACCAAGCCCGGCGCCACGCCGGATGGCACGCAGAAGTCCAACCCGACCCGGAAGGCCTACTGCGACCCGAAGCACAACCAGAAGAAGTAAGCCGGCAACGGCTGGAGGGCCCCAGAAATGGGGCCCTTTTTCATTAGGAGCGCAGCATGACCAAATACTGCATCCGGGATGACGGTGCTGTCTTCCCGTACTCGCCGGCACTGGCCGGCCTGTCCAACTTCAAGATCGTTGACGAGCTACCCGAGTCGCACCTCAAGAGCATCGAGCGCTCGAAGGGCCGGTTCGATGAGCGCGCCCACGCGGCCAAGGCCATGCGCCAGGCGCACGATCAGCGCATCGCCGACCGCAAGGCTGTCACGCAAGCGGTGCGCTCGCGCATCGCCGAGGGCCCTGCCGTGGATGTGCAGGCTGCCGCCGAAGCGCAGCGCCAGGCCGACGAGTTCAGCGGCAACGTCGCCGCCGAGCCCGAAGCCGCGAGCGAGTTCGTGATCGGCACGGCGAGCGAAGAGGCCCTGCGCAAGTACGCCAAGGATACCTTCGGCGTGACCCTCCACCACAAGGCCGGCATCGACAAGCTGCGCGCCAAGGTGGCCGAGCTCGCTGGTGTGAAGCCGGAGTAATCCATGGGCACAATCGCCTGTTCCGTCATCCTGAACCGAGCCGCCAAGACGCTGTTCGATGAGACCGGTGTCCGCTGGCCGCCGGCTGAGCTTCTGGACTACCTCAATGCTGGGATCGTGGCGGTCATTGCCGCCAAGCCCGACGCCGGCGCCGTGAGCGAGCCGTTCGAGCTTGAGGACGGGACGCAGCAGGAGATTCCGGCCGAGTTCAGCCAGTTCCTGGGCCTGACCCGGAACATGGGCGAGAATGGATTGACCCCGGGCAAGGCGATCCGCCAGATCGAGCGCAACGAGCTGGACCACAACAACCCGGACTGGCACACCGTGACCGGCTCCGCCGTGCTGCACTACACGCACGACAAGCGCCTGCCGCGGGTGTTCCACGTCTACCCGGGCTGCACGGGCTGGGTGGAACTGCAGGGCGTGAAGGTGCCCGCCGCCGTCACCGATCCGGCCTACGAGCTGCCCATCGATGACCTCTACGAGAGCCCGCTGCACAACTGGGTGGTGGGCTATGCCTACGCCAAGAGCAGCAAGTCCGGGGACATGAACCGCTCCGGCGCCTACATGACGCTGTTTGCCAACGCCCTCGGCCTTAAGAGCCAGATGCAGTTCAGCTTCGCCCCGAAGGATCCGGATGTCGCGGCCAAGACGGGTGAGGACGACTGATGGCCACCCTCGAATCCCTGCTGGGTCTGGTACGCCGGGAGGCCGCCGGCTGCCCGGATTTCGTGCTGATCGACCACCTGCGGCACGCCGCGCAGGAGTTCTGCCGGGATTCGTGGTTCGCGCGCCGGTCCATCGAGGTGACGCTGGTTGCCGGCCAGGCCTTCTACGACCTGACGCTGGCGGACGCCGCCGAGGAGATCATCGGCATCGACGCGGCGGAGTACCAGGGCAACCCCCTGTATCCCGCCGAGCAGAAGGACGTCGCCCAGAAGACCGGGAAGCCGTATTGGTTCATCTTCCTGCCGCCGGCGGCCCTGGAACTGGTGCCGTATCCTGCCGAGGACGCCACAGGCCTGACGGATCCGGTGCGGGTGTCGGTCATCGTGCAGCCCACCGCGGCGGCGACCACCTTGGGCGACGACATAGTGCGCCAGTGGGACCACGCCATTGCCGATGGCGCCATCGCGCGGGCCTGCGGCACCGAGGGCGCCGCCTGGTTCTCGGCCGGCAAGGTCCAGCTGCACGGCCAGCGCTTCTACACGGCCAAGATGAACGCCAAGGGTAAGGCTCTCCGTGGCCATCAGCCCCGCGGCCTCGCGGTCCAGCCCCGCCGCTTCTGCTGATGAAGATCACGATCCGGCCGGCCCGAGGGGTGATCCCGAGGCTGGCGCCCCAGTTGCTGCCCGCCGATCACGCCCAGGTCGCGATCAACGCCAGGCTCCTGTCCGGCGATCTCGAAGCCTGGAACGACATCGAGTTCGTGTCGCAGCTGTTCAAGTCGGGGACGGTCAACACGATCCACCTGATGGCCCGGGAGTACTGGCTCCACTGGGTGAACTCGGAACTGGGCGAGGGGGCGGTCGAGGTCGACGTTGCCCGCGGGCCCATCGCCGGCGACATCACGGAGCGGACCTACTTCACCGGCACCGATGCGCCGCGCGTCACCGACATTGCCCGCGCCATCGGCAGCTGTGGCCAGCAGTACCCCTGCGACTCGCTGTTGCTGGGTGTGCCGGCGCCGACCGTTGCCCCTGTCCTGACCCTGGACGCTGCCGAGCCCGATGAATCGAACGTCGAGATCGACAACCCGGGAGCTGAGACCGGCAATACCACGGGGTGGCTGGTGGATGAGGGCGACCTCGACGTCCACGACGCCGACGATGTCGCCGGTCAGACCCCGAAGGAGGGGAACTACTATTTCTACGGCGGCGCCGCGGCGGCGAATACCGAAGCACATCAGCCTCGCGTGCTTGAAACGGATGGCGTTTTCCCGCAGCAGAAGCTCGAGTTGAAGTGGTGGCAGGCCAGCGGCGCCAATGGCAGCAAGGCGGCGATGGGCCTGCGGTTCTACAACGCCAGCAGCACCCTGCTCAGCGAGACCATCGAAACCGTTGAGGCGATGACGCCGACGAACACCTGGGTAGAGCGCGCGGTTTCCGCTGAGGTCCCGCTCGAGGCGGTGACCTATGACCTAGTGATGCTCTTCGAGCGCGTCGGCGCCGGTGAGAACGACGCCTTTATCGATTCCATCACGCTCGCCAGTTCCAACTTCGACCAGAACTACTTCTGCGACAGCTTCGATGGCTGGCTGAAAGGACCTGAATCCGGCGTCACCAAGGTGGAAGTCGACGCTACCTTCGGGCGTCCCGCGCCGTGCTGGCGATTCACGCAAAACAACAGCGTCTCCTACGTCTACAAGGACATCGGTCTCGCGACGAGCCCCAAGGCCCACATCGAGGCCGACGTACGTTCCGCCGAGAACATCAATCTGATGCTCTACGCCAGTGCGGATGGCTACGGCGTGGCGGTCAACATCGGGAGCAGCGGCTGCCGCCTGATGCGGTACAACGCCTGGGACGATCAGTCCGGCGCTGTTCTGGCGACTCTTGCCCCAAGCCTGAAGAACAAATGGTGCCGCGTCGTGGTTGACGTGAACACGATCAGCGCATCGTCGGCGAATCTCAAGCTTACCGTCACCAATCTCGACACCGGAACCGCAGTAGTAACCGGCCACGAAGCGGTCATAGAGGTCAACGGCTCCTACGTCGGCTTCAAATCGCGCTCCAACGAGACCAGCGAGCGCAGCTACGTCGACAACGTGTCGCTCTCCGTGGTCGCTCCGGAGGCGGAAGACTCGGACACGATCGTTTTCACCAACTTCGTCTACACCTACAAGAACGTCTACAACGAAGAAGGCCCGCCGAGCCCGGTCAGCCGTACCGTGCAGCGCAGTGACAACGCGCCTATCGAGGTGGACACGCCAACCACGGCGCCAAACGGCTACGGGATCACCCACAAGTGCCTCTACCGGGCAGTGACAGGTAGCTCCGGCACCGCCTACCAGTTGGTGGACGAAATCCCGCTGGCGACGGAGTCCTATACCGACATCAAGGCCGATTTCGACCTCGGCCGGGTGCTGGAATCGCAGATTTTCGACCTGCCGCCGACCGACATGCGCGGCCTGCTGGCGATGCCGAACCGATTTCTGGCTGGATTCGCCAAGAACGAGTTGATTTTCTCGGTCCAGGGCCGATATCACGCCTTCCCGGTGGACTACCGGCAGGCGACGGACTATCCGATCGTGGCCATCGGCGCCATCGACGCCAGCCTGATCGTTCTGACCGAGTCGCACCCCTACATCGCGACCGGATACGCGCCGGATGCGGTGTCGATGCGCAAGCTGGAGTATCACTACGCCTGCAGCAGCAAGCGCAGTGTCACCAATCTCAAGGATTTCGGCATCGTCTATGCATCGCCGGACGGCCTGGTGGCTATCAATGGCCAGGGTGCGCCGATCCTGCTGACCGACCAGCTGCTGACCCGCGAGCAGTGGGAGGCCCTGAACCCGGAATCGATCTACGGCATCGCTCACGACGACCGCTACTTCGGGTTCTACGACAAGGGTAACGGTGACAAGGGCGGATTCATCCTCGACGCCAAGCAGGGCGGCTTCGGGCTCATCTTCACCGACGTCTGGGCTCAGGCCGCGTTCAGTGACGCGCTCACCAGCCGCCTGTTGCTGGTCAACGAAAACGAGATTTGGGCCTGGGACGAGAGTACCTACAAGCTCCCGTACCAGTGGCGCTCGAAGCTGATCAAGCTGCCGCGCCCCACGTCGTTCGCTGCCGCCCAGGTGCGCGCCGCGGACTACGACGATCTCACCCTGAAACTGCTCAAGGACGGGACGGTTTACTTCACGAAGCAGATCCTGTCCGAGGAAGAGTTCGTGCTGCCGGCTGACGTCTGCCGCTACACCCTCGAATGCGAGCTTTCTGGCACCTCCCGCGTGCAGGAAGTGCAGATCGCCGAAGAGATGGAGGAGCTGGCGTAGTGGCCAATCGCACTCCTGCCATCCAGAAGCCTCGGGAGTTCACCACGCCCGGCGGCGCGCGCGCTGCAGCCGAGGCGATCGACGCCATCCGTATCCGCCTGGAGCGCATGGAGTTGAGTCAGGACGCTGCTGGCACCAGTCTGTCGGCCCTCCGCGAGGAACTGCTGAAGCTGATCGCGCAGATCAAGCCGACTACGCCCTCGGAGGCGGGCCGGCCGCGCTCGGAGCTGCTCGCTGGCGAGGCGCTGAGTGTCGGAGATGTGATTGCACTGGTGTCCGGGCTGGCGATCCGCGCCGACACCGGTACGGAGTCCCACGCCGCGGCGGTGGCCGGCCTTGTATACGCGGCGCGACCCGAGGGGAAGGTTTCCCTCGCGGCGGACGGCGACATCGTCACCTCCGCGGCCTGGTCATGGGCGGATGGCGACATCCTCTACGCCGGCGCCGATGGCGCGCTCTCCGACGATCCCGGTTCTGATGCCTGGCTCCGCCGCATCGGCATCGCCATCGACTCCCAGCGAGTGCTGGTGCTGATCGGGGAGCCGATCCTGCTGGGCAATGACCCCGACACCGTCTTTCTGGCGCGCGCCGGCGCACTGCTTGCGGTGCGCCAGGCGATCAGCGTGCGAGACGAAGCGATCGCCGGAGTAGTCGCCTCGCGGGCCGACGGCGTTATCGATCCTTCGATGGCGGTGATCGGCTGCGGTAACTCGGCACACGGAATTTACACGGGCGCCGAAGGGGAGGCAAAGATCATTGCCGTTGAAGACGGCTGGTCAGACGAATTCGGCGCTGATGGCGATGGCCGAGTTATTGAAGTCTAGGAGAAGAAATGGCTATTCCCGGCATTCGCAGGAAGAGGATCGCAGAAAGCCTCATGGCCCCTTCGGCAGATGGAACCTTCCTCAACGAGGTCGTTTCCGCAGACCGTATAGCCATCATCCTGAACGACCACCTCGGCAACCAGTACCCGATCCTGCCGACGCCGCTGGACAATCTCACGGCAACCACTGACCCCACGGTTAATGACGACGGCGGGGATGGCTACTCGCAAGGCTCGAAGTGGTACAACCAGTCTTCCAAGGAAATCTTCCTGCTGATCGATGCCTCCGTGGGAGCGGCGGTCTGGGCCAAGACCACGCTGACGATCGATGAGCTCGGCAGCATGGCACTGCAGGACGCCAGCGCCGTCAACATCACCGGCGGCGATATCAGCGGCGTCACGATCACCGGCGCTACAGTAGCTGGCTACCAGCCGCTGGACGCGACACTGACGGCTCTGGCCGGGCTTACTATTGCCGCGAATTCCCTGACTATCGGTACGGGCGCGGACGCGTTCTCGCAGGTAACTTTCGCCGCGAATACGCTCCCGGCTCGGGCCGGCACCGGGGACTTGGAAGCCAAGCCGATCAGCGACTTCTCTATTGGCGCGCTGAACTACGCCAGCGAGGCCGCATGGCGGACGGGGCTTGGCCTAGCAGCGGGAGGTGCCGGGGACATCTGGGTCGAGAAGGCTGGCGACACGATGACCGGCGGCCTAGTACTGGCGCCCGGCACAACGTCTCTGGTGCCACTGAAGTTTCAGGCCGGCGCTGCTCCTCTATCTCCAACGGTCTTTGATGCTTGGCACGATGGGACCTCGATAACGGTCGGCGGCGGCCTCAAGATTCTTGGGAATGCAGGCATCTATACGGCGAATTACACCGTTGGCGCCAGCCTGTCGGGGGTCGGGTTTGCTGGAACATTCCCTTCCGGGGTGTCGTTCAACAATGTCTTTCGCGCCGAAGCATCGCTAGACCCAGGAGGAACCACCAATACTTGTGGAGTGCTAGGCGAGTTGGTGATTACCGGGACCAACACGACAGCCAGTTCCTTGATTGGATTTCGAGGCAATGCGGTAGTCAGTGGAACATCGGGGACTTTGGGGTCGATTACAGCTTTCGCTGGCGTAATCCGGCTCAACAATGCAATGGCCCTTGCCGACCCGGAAGTCTTCCGGGCGCAGCTACAGCTACAGGGATCAGGGAACATTACAGGCACGGCCACTTACTACAACGTTACTAGCGGTGGGGTTTCCTCTGGAGAAATTACTGGCAGCCAGATCGGTTATAACGTCAGCAATGCTGGCCGCGCGGGCTCGGCAAATTTCACCGGTTTCCGAATGCTGGCGCAGACAGCGGGATCAGGCTTTGTCCGCGGCTTAGATTTGCGCCAGGCCGCGGGGACTAACCAGTGGAATCTGTACCTCGAGGGCACCGCGCAGAACTACATCGCAGGGCTCCTCGGCCTTGGGGCAACCGTCCCGACTGCCGTCATAGACATCGGCGCATCGACCACAGCTCGTGCGTCTGCCCGCATCCGCAGCGGCACGGCCCCATCGGCGCCGAACACTGGTGATATCTGGAGCGATGGCACCAACCTAGTCGTCAACGGCCTGAACATTCTGGCGAGTGCATATCGAGTCGGGGCCAACCAAGTTTTGGGATCGCGGAAGACCGGATGGACGGCTCCTACCGGGACAGCGACCAGAACTACTTTCGACACGGCTACCGTCACGCTGCCGGAATTGGCCGAGCGGGTAAAAGCACTGATTGACGATCTCATTTCCCACGGAGCGATTGGAGCATGAGCAACGAAGTGAACGCGCAGCACCTCATAAACGTCTATGCGGCCCAGCGAAATGCCGCTTTGGATCAGGCCGCTATTGTGGCGGCCCAGCTCGCTGGCGCGCAGGAGACGATCCGTGCGCTCATGGCAGAAGTCGCCGAACTGAAGAGGGATAACAGGGAGAAGACTGATGGCACTGCTACGAAGTAAGCCGACGGCGCTCGGCGTCACGCTGACCTACTGGAACATCGGCGAGCGCCGCATCAACGACTGCATGAAGCAGTGCGAGGTTCGGATGAACCCCTACCTCGATGAGGCCGCCCGCCGCGCTGTCGGTGCCATGCCGTTCGGCCCGGAGGCGGAGTGGATACACCTGGACTACGACGCCCGCGATGCGATCCCGGCATTAGAGGCAGCCCCGGAGAATGGCGTCGCGGCGCAGGCGGCGGTACCGGCCTACCCGGGCATCGGTGACGGTAGCCGCGCAGCACTGTACGCGGCGATCAAGTGGCACTGGCCGGACGCGCAGGACGCACAATGAGCTACGGCTACGTCCATATTCGCCCTCAGCCTGAGCCACCAACTCAGCCGGCAGTGGGATTTTTCGACTACGCCAGCGTTGGCGAACGCGATTTTGGATTCACTGCACCGGACTGTGGCGGCGCCGATACTGAGTTTGTTTACGCGATGATTTACGCAAATAGCACTAGCCCTTGCTCGGTGCGCGTGCGCACAATCGACGCCAGCTATGTAGCTGGTGTGGACTACATCGGCGTGGATCAGATCATCGAACTTCCGGGAACCGATCCAGGTGAAGGCGAAATTCCGGACACATTCGGCTTCGAGCTAGTGGTGACCATAAACAACCCGGCAGCGAGATGTGATAACAACCCGGCATTCCTAATTGAACTTTCTGAGCCGGTAAACTGTACTCTGGGCGGCACCCTGATAGTCGGGGAAAATTCATACGCGCTCGTGGGCAATGCTCGGGCTATTGCTCTTGGGGTCTGACAACCACCATGACGCTTCAGCCCGCCGACATCCGCCAGAACTGGGACCGCATCAAGGGCCACGTCGCCGACATCATGGTGGGTGACGGTGAGCGTCCCGAAGACGTCTACGCCGACTGCCGGCACGGCAAGGCTCATCTCTACGTCTGCGAGCATGGCTTCGTCGTCCTCAAGCGCTATGTCCGCGACGACACCGGAGAGCCGGAGGTCTTGATCTGGCTCGGATACGGCGAGGGCGGCAAGGACCTCGCGAACCTGTACCTGCCTGAGCTTGAGGGCCTGGCGCGCAAGGCAGGCGCCAAGACCCTTGCGTTCCGCACCCGGCGCCGGGGCTTCGAGCGCATCCTGAACTCCCGCTGGGAACTGCGGGCCGTCGAATACCAAGTGAGGCTCTGATCATGGGCAGCAAACCGAAAGCACCCGGCGAAACCGCCGAGGAGCGGGAACTCGCGGGAATCGCCGCCGAGTCGTACGACGACTGGCGGCAACGCTGGCTGCCGCTGCAGCAGGAGTTCTTCGAGGACATGCAGGACGTTGAGCCGCGCCGCATGGAAGCCCTGGGCAGCGCCAACGCTGACTACGCGCAGGCCTTCGGGCGCGCAGAGCGGGGCCTGGAAAGCAGCCTGATGGCAGGTAGTGGCGGACCCGGATCCGGGCGCTTCGCCATGGGGCTCGGCGGGTTCTCGCTGGATCGTGCGCAGTCGACAGGGCAGGGCATGGCTGATGTTGACTCGCTGATCGATGACCAGTACGCCGCCGGCCTGCAGTCGTTGATCGACATGGGCCGCGGCGAGCGTTCGAACGCGCTGCAGGGCATGTCGCAAGCGGCTGATGTGGCGCAGCGCCAGGCCTTCTCCGATGCGCAGACGGCATTCAGCAATCGCGCAGCGAACATGAACGCGATCGGCACCGGGGTTGGCCTTGCGACGGCTTACGGCCTGAAGGGCATTGGACCTGGCGTTGGGTCTGACGCGTGGGGGAAGAAGATGGGCCTCAGCACCCCGATTTCCAGCAATGGCCCGGTCGTCGAGCAGTACAACTTCTGAGGAGAACGAAATGTTTGGACTCAACCAAACCGCGTCATCCGCATCGAACGCCTTTGGCATTGATCCCGGTGACAAGAACTACGCCTCCAAGATCCGCGCCGCCATCGCCCGAGCGGACTGGAACCGCTACAAGCAGACGGTGCGGCCCATCGAGGACAGGCTGATCTCGATGTACGACAACCCGCAGATGCGCCAGTCCGGGATCGCCACGGCACGCCAGCACGTCGAGCGCGCGTTCCAAGGTGGTGGCCGCGCCTTCGAGGACCGCCTCGCGAGTTACGGCCTGAGTCTGAGCCCGGCGCAGAAGCAATCCTATGACCGCCAGCGCAACCTGTCCTATGGCCTCGCCGATGTGAATGCGGCGAACCGCGCCAATCGCGCCTTCGACAACAGAGACATGCGGATCATGACCGGCAGTGGCCAGCGCTACGGCTTGCAGGGAGGCGGACAGTGAACGGACTTCTCGGTACCGGATTTGCGGCAAAGCAGGAATCCGATCAGCTCTGGGACCAGGTTGCTGATCGCGATCAGGTGCGAAACCAGCAGCGGCAGCAGTTCAAGCAGGCGGAACAGGCGCAGAAGGGCAGCATGATGGGCTTGGGCGCCGGACTTGGCGGAGCCGTCGGCGCTGGTATGTCGGCAGGCATGGTCGGCGGCCCAGTGGGCGCCCTGGTGGGCGCCGGCATCGGTCTGCTGGCCAACGAGTTGTTCTAAGGAGCGGGCATGCAAGAGAAAATGAAGAAGGCCGCCGAGTTCCTCAGCAGCGACTTCGGCCGGCAGTTTGATGACCCGCAGTTCCGCCAGCAGGCAATGCAGATCGACGCGATGTTGAACGACGACAAGCCGGGCGGCGACCTTACAGCCGATGGCTTGTACGAATTCGCCAACCGGCTCTTCAGCCGCGAGCTGCAGCACGGCGTCGGCGAGCAGCTGCCCAATGGTGACACCATTGTCTCCAAGCGCCTCGAGCGCGCCTATGAGTCGGAGGACGGCATGATCACCCTGGAACTGTCGATCCAGGCCGAGCAGCCTGACGGCACGGTTTACGAGTACCAGGCGCCAGCGACAAAAAATCGCACGGCGGCCGAGACTGATGAAGTGCTGCAGCTACCGGCGCAGGCCGTCCGCGACCGCCTCCGCGGCGCTTCGATGCTTGCGCAGGGCCTGGAGCGGGCCGGCGGGCGCGAGGCTGTGCTGGCGCAGCTGCAGGGCGCCGAGTCGGGCGAAGAGCAGCAGATGCCGCCGATGCAGGGACAGGGCGAGCGTATGGGCCTGATGGGGCCGGGAGGTGTGCAGTGAGCGGCTATCGCAACCAAGGCTTCATGGACGGCCTGCTTCGGGGCTGGAGCTTCGTTTCCGACCTCCAGCAGCGTGACAAGGACAACGAGTTCCGCCAGCAGGAGTTCGGGCTGCGGCAGAGGGCGGATGACCGAGAGCAGAGCGACTTCGATTATCGGAAGGACTCGCGCCCCGATGCCGCGCTCGCACGCCAGGCTGGTGAGGCGGGGCTGAACGACACGATCGGCGCGGCCGACTACAACACTAAGGACCGCGCGACGAAGACGGCTGGGATGAAGACCCCGGAACAGGCAGCCTTGGAGCGTGATCGTGGCCATGCCGATGTCCTGGGCGGCTATCAAGACAACGAAGGCGCGCGCGCCCACAATGCGTGGGAGCGCGGGTATAAGCGTGAGACCGCGCCCGACCCGCAGCTTGTGCGGCGCGCCTATGGTCTCGATGTCGAGGGCAAGCACCTCGGGAATCAGAAGACCCTGGCCGAGATTGACTACACGCGGCGCAAGGGGCTGCAGGGCTCTGGCGGCGGCGGTGGCTTCACCTTCGATGAGGAAGGGCGCCTGGTGCAGATGCCTGGTTACGGCAAGCCTGTGCCGGCTGCTGTGTTAAAGCAGGCCACCGACGCGCGTGAAGGGCTGCGCGCCGCGGAGAACATGCGGACGACGCTGCAGAGCGCGCGCGAACTGGTCAGTGGCGGCGGGCGCGTGTTCGATTACAAGCAGGGCAAGATGGTCGATGCGCAGCCGCTGAAGACGGGGCCCGTTGATCGGGCATATGCCTATGCCGCCAACAAGAGCGGGCTCGGAACTGATGCAAATACTCGGGGTTTGCTACGGCTCAAGCAGATTCGCGAGAAGTTGCGCGGCGACTACCTGATGCTGGCGAAGGGCGTTCAGACCGAAGGTGACGCGCAGCGTGCGATGGACGCAATGATGCCTGACACGAATGATCCGAATGCTCTGCTGATGCAGATCGATGCGCTCGGCAAGGCATCAGAGAATCTTGCTCGCATGCATGAGGAATCGCTCTGGACCATTGAGAATTCCTACGGCCGCACTTTGCGCGATTCGCGCAACGGCCTGCAGGGCCCGGGAAGCGGTGCAGCGCCTGGTGGTCAGGGCGGGGGCAAAGCGGATCCGCTGGGGATTCGCTGAGTTACTCGGGCGCCTTGAAGCCCTCGATGACCCAGCTGATGAACCAGCCCAGGAACACAAAGGCGACGAGTGGGCCGAAGAGCAGGAAAAGGAAATCTGCTGAGAGGAAATCTTCTCTGGGGCTGTCGCCGCCTACTACAAGCGCGAGAAGGCCGACAGCCCAAATTGCCCACAGGCCGAGTGCGATTCGAGAGGTGCCTAATCTCCAGTTCATGGGTTCATTCTCTCATCAAAACGTTGGCAGGAGCAAAATATGATCACCGACCCTACTGACCGGGACCATGCTCTGCGGGCCTTCAACGAGGCCGGCCAGGTCAAACAGTTCATGCTCATGGGCTTCCAAGAGGCGGCTCTTGAGCATATTGATCATGTACTTAGCTGGTGCGAGTCCCTGTTGGGGGCCCGTCACCCGATGGAGTTCGTGACTACCGCAGCGCCCGCAACACAGGTTCCGCTTCTGGACCAAACAGGCGCCGTCCGGTTGAACCGGGTTCGAACGCCCATTGATGCCCATCCCATAGCGCGTCTTGTTTGACGATGGCAGCGCCGTCCTGCTGATACCCCACGGATATGAGGCCGCTGGGATAGAGGGCGAGCACCACAGCGCGCTGAGTCCCAACTTGAATTACGGCGTTGAGTGAGACATCCGGTCTTTCTGCCATAAATCCCCCGATTGGCGATCCGAGAGGATTCCATTCCAGCCATGCCCGGGCAACCTGACGAGAGAGTCAGGTTTCGTTCGCAAAGAGGAAGCCAGTGAAAATCAACGAATTCCGCCAGCAGTACCCCCAATACGACGACATGTCGGACCGCGAGCTGGCCACCAAGCTCCATGCCGCCCACTACTCCGACATGCCGTTCGAGGAGTTTGCCGATCGATTTGGTGTCGCGCCTCCTCCGAAGGCAAAGGAAGGGCCGAAGGTGGGGTATGGCCTCGGTCTCGGGCGTGAAGCCCTGGGCGGGGCTACCTTCGAGTTCGCGGACGAGTTGGGCCTGGGCCTCGCTGCTGCAGCGGCGAAGGGCTCTCAGTTGGTTGGGCTCTCTCCGAGAACGGGCGAGTCTGTGGCCGACATCTATCGGGACATGCGCGGCCTCTACGGCGCGGAGCGTGGCCAGTTCCAGGAAGATCATCCAGTTGCAGCCACGACCGCCAACATCGGCGGCGCGGTGGCCACCGGTGGCGTCGGTGGGGCAAAGCTGCTGGCGAAGCTAGCGCCCACGACAGCTCTCGGCAAAACCGCGGCGATCTCTGGCGTTGGCGCGGCGGAAGGTGCGGCGTTTGGGGCCGGTGCCGCAGAGCCGGGGCAGCGACTGGAAGGAGCAGGGAAGGGCGCTGCAGTCGGTGCTGTTGTCGCGCCTGTGGCGAGCAAGGTTGGCAATGCCGTGGCCAACACCATCGCCAAGCGCAGCGCAACGAAGGAGGTTGCTCGCCTGGCGCCGACTCGCGAGGAACTGGAAGCCGCGGCGCGGCAGGCGTTCGATGAGGCGGACAACCTGGGTGTTACCTTGACCGCTCAGAAAGCCGGACAAATCCAGTCGGCCCTGACGAATGCAGCCAAGTCCGAGGGGTTCAACTCTCACATTCACCCGAAGGTCGCCGCTGCACTGAACTCTTTCGATGACCTGGCCACTGACGTTCCCACGTTGTCACGCATGGAGCAGCAGCGGCGCATCCTTGGAGCTGCGGCAAAGAGCCTGGAGCCAGACGAAAGGCGCATCGCATCGCGGCTGATCGATCAGTACGACGACATGATTGGCGATCTCAAGGTTGCCGATGTCGTTTCTGGCGATGCAGCGCGCGCCGGCGAGGTGCTGGAGACCGCGCGAGGCCTTTGGCATCGGCAGTCGAAGCTGCGTGTCATCGAAGAGGCTGTCGAGAAGGCCAAAAACCAAGCCAGCGGCTACGAAAACGGGCTCCGAACGCAGTTCCGGGCGATCCTCAACAGCCCCAAGCGCCTTCGCGGCTTCACTCCCGATGAGCGGGAGGCAATGAAGCGCATTGTGCGGGGTGGCCCCGGGGAAAACATCGCCAAATTCCTCGGCAGATTCGGCCCCGCAGAGGGTTCTGCTACGAACGTGGTCGGATCATTGATCGGCGCCGCTGCGGGCGGCTCGGTTGCAGGCGGCCCGGGCGCGGCAGCGGCCCTCATGGGCGGCCAGCTGGCTCGAAACACGGCGCAGCGCATGACTCGCGCGAACGTTGAGAAGCTGGAGCGCCTGGTTGCGACTGGCCGCCACCCCGGACAGATCGTCGGGCACTACAGCCGCCTCGCAGGGCCGCAGGCAACACCGCAGGAGCTGGCGAAAATACTGGTGTCTGCGGGCCAGGACGACCTGCTCAAGCTCTCCGCGAAGCTGAACACGCTTTCCGGCAATCAGCGGCGGCTTGCTATGGAGGCGTTCGCACTGATTGCGGCAGGGAAGGCCGGGCTTCCTGATGAAGAGGAAGCCACGGCCGATGACGAGCCGCTGGCTCCTTAATAAAGCGGCGGAGCGCTCAGCTTTTGGTGAATATGGCAAAAATGCCGACCTTCACCCCGCCCAGGCCCACGGCGAACGTAGGCTTGCCAGCGCCAACAGCCGGGGTATAGGTCAGAACGCCGCCCATTCCGTTGGTGGTCCCGCCGCAGACCTGATTCGTCGTGACGTGGTAGGCGTTGAAGTCAGGGTCGACAAGGGAAACGGTGCCGGAGTACGTGCAGCCGTCACTGTCAGTGCCGGTAAACTTGCCACTCGCGGCAATGGTGATGGTCGACGTCACTCCATCGTTAGTCGAGTTCCAGGTTCCTACCAGAAGGCCGAGCGACGAGGCAATTTCGTACTCCGCCGGCACGTAGGTCAGGTTGAATGTACCGGTGTCTCCTCCCTGCGCGCGATAGGTGCCGATGAGTGTGCCGCGCTCATCAATGGTGCCCAGGATAGGGCCTTCGGTCACTGCATCCCCGTTGATGAACTCGAAGCCATCGGGAGCGAAGGCTTTGAAGAACCCATCGTACTTGTCGCCTTTTGTGTTGCCTGCTCCCTGGTAAATCGGCCCATTGTCGAGATCGACAAAGAAGAATCTTCCAGCCTCGCTCACCACGCCCTTGACGGGAAACGTCACGTTGGCGGCGTTGGAATGGAAGGTGCCCGTGTAAACGCCGCCTGGCGACTGGGGCGGGCCGCTTTCGCCACCTCCGCCGCCGCCGCAGGCAGATAGAAGCAGGGCACAGCAAACAGCGATGAGCTTTCTCATGGGATTCTCCGGCGAATAGCTGAGGATTCCAGCAGATCAGAGAGTCCGCAACCTGACAGCTGATTCAGGTTGCCTCCGAGCCCGCTCCGCGCGGGCTTTTTCATGCCCGGAGGTTTCCATGACCGTCGTCTCCCTGGTGCCGCCGAAGCAGGCCGAGCGCAAGACCCCGCAGCACATCCTCGACATGCTCGATGCCATCCGGGCAGAGGCTGAGGCAGGCGTCATTTCTGCCATCGCCGCGACGTGGATTGTCGATGGCGATGTCGTCTCCAACTTCGGCTACGAGGCCGGCTCCGGCATGGCCCTGAACGGCGCCGTGCACTCCCTGGCCCTTGAGGTCAACCACGACATGACCTTCGAGGACTGAGCATGGCCTCAACCCGCGCCAGATACGACTACCAGCAGCTGCGAAGCTACTGCGACACCCAGCGCCAGCATGAGGCTTTGGATGCGCTGGAGGGCCGCTCCGTGCAGGAGGCGGCCACGCACCTGGGGACCAGCGTCAGGAAGCTCTACGAGCTGCTGGAGCGCCTCAAGAAGAAGGCTGCGGCCGCCGGCTACAGTCCGGAGCACGACCTGAATCACCCGGTTGCCCCGGGATTCATCGCCAAGGGCCACAGCACGCTCTACCGCGACGGCCAACCTGTCCTGCAGTGGGTCAAGACCAAGCAGGACGACGAGGCGCGGGAACAGCTGCTGCGCGCGTTCGCTGTCGAGCTGGCCGACGGGGTGAAGGGGGCAGCGAAGCCGATTCCGACGCTGAAGTCGGGGCAGGACGCCAGCCTTCTCTCGGCCTATGTGGTGGGTGACGCCCACCTCGGCATGTACGCCTGGAAGGACGAGACCGGCGCGGAGGACTTCGACACATCCATCGGCTGCAACGACCTGCGCGGCGCGTTCCGGCACCTGACCGCCTCGTCTCCGAGATCCCGAGTCGGAATGCTGGTCAACGTCGGCGACTTCCTGCACGCCAATGACACCACCAGCCAGACGCCGTCGAGCAAGCATGCCCTCGATACGGATGGGCGCTTCTCCCAGGTCGTGGACCGTGCTGTCGCGGTGTTCCGCGATGCCGTACATATGATGCTGCAGCGGCACCAGGAGGTTTGGATCGTCAACGCCCGGGGCAATCATGACCCGGACGCGGCGATGTTCCTGAACAAGATTCTGGAGGCCTACTACCACCGGGAGCCGCGCGTACGCGTGCTGCCCAATGTCGGCAAATTCGTCTACGTCGAGTGGGGCCAGGTCCTGATCGGCGTGCACCACGGCGACCGGGTGAAGCGCCAGCAGCTGTACGAGGCGATGACGCGGGACAAGCGCGAGTCATGGGGCAGGGCGCGCCACGCCTATTTCTGGACGGGGCACATTCACCACAAGAGCGCGGAGGAGATTGGAGGCTGCCTGTTCGAATCCTTCAACACGCTGGCGCCGCCGGATGCCTGGCACGCGGCGCAGGGCTATGGCGCGAACCGGGAAATGCAGCAGATCACGCTGCACCGCGAGCATGGGATCGTCGGGCGCAACGTCTGCGGGCTCGAAATGGCGAGGCTGGCGGCGTGAACTACCTGCTCGCCTTCGTGGTGTCGCTCGTCTACATCGGGCTCAAGGCGACCCAGCAGCGGCAGGTCATGGCGGCCCAGTACCTGCGCATGCCCGGCGTCAGCATCGCCATGGGCTTCTGCGAAGTTTTCATCGTGGCCAACGTCGCCCGCACCGCCGAAAGCACATGGGGCCTTGCCCTGCTGGCCTTCAGCATCGGCGCCGGCGGCGGCTTCGGATCGATGATCGGAACCTACCTGCACAAGAGGACATACGGATGAGCGAAACGATTCTCCAGGAAGCCCAGCGCGTCGTTGATGGCGCCCGGCAGCAGGACTACGGGCACCCCAAGGACAACCACGGCTGCACCGCGGCGATCTGGACTGCCTGGCTGCGGCGCCGGACCGGCCTGCCGATCGAACTCACCGCCGGTGACGTCTGCGCCCTGAACCGCCTGCAGAAGGAATCCCGGCTGGCGAACACCCCGGGACACCGGGACAGCCTGGTCGACATCGCCGGCTACGCGCGCAATCAGGAGATGATCGGGGACGGCTAGGGCGGCGGCTTGAGGTCTGCGATCGATCCGGCGCCCCCACAGTGCGGACAGAGCCGCCGCGGCGCCTCCTTCTCCGGCGGCGTCACGAAGTACAGCCGTCCCTTGGCGCGGCACCTGGTGCACCGCAACCGCGGCACCACATCATCTGGCAGGCGCCGTTCCCAGCGATCTCCATAGAGCTTGCGCGCCGTGCGCAGCATCCACGGCATGTCGATCTCCACCGTCCAGTCACAGGCGGTGCAGGTCAGCTTGGTCCCGACATAGATGAATCGCCTCATGGGACCGGCAATTTATACCTGACGGGCGTCAGGCATCCATGGCCGATGGCGCATGGATTTGATCGGCCTCGAAATTCAATCCGCGGCCCTGGGCTCCCGTACAATGTGCGCCCGCGAGGGGCGGCCTCGGCCGGTCCCAGGAAAACAAAAAGCGGGTACTTAAGCGGGTATGTTTCGGCAATAAAAGTTGATCATATCGGCAGAATCAAGAGGTTATGCTTGATATGATCCTGATGATCGACAACTACGACTCCTTCACCTACAACCTCGTCCAGTATTTCGGCGAGCTGGGTGCGGAGGTCGTGGTCCACCGCAACGACCAGATCAGCGTGGACGAGGTGGCGGCGCTCAAGCCCAGCCACATCATCCTGTCGCCGGGTCCCTGCACGCCGAACGAGGCCGGCATCTGCCTGGAACTGATCGACCGGCTCAAGGGGCAGTTCCCGATCCTCGGCGTCTGCCTGGGCCACCAGTCCATCGGCCAGGCCTTCGGCGGCGTGGTGAAGCGCGCCCGCGAGGTCATGCACGGCAAGGTTAGCCCGATCCACCACGCCGACACCGGCGTGTTCCGCGGCCTGCCCTCGCCCTACACCGCGACGCGCTACCACTCCCTGATCGTGGAGGAATCGACGCTGCCGAGTGAGCTGGAAGTCACCGCCTGGACGCAGCAGCCGGACGGCAGCCGCGACGAGATCATGGGCCTGAAGCACAAGACCCTGCCGATCGAGGGCGTGCAGTTCCATCCGGAATCGATCCTGACCGAGCACGGGCACCAGTTGCTGAAGAACTTCCTCGAGGCGTACTGATCATGAGCATCACTCCGCAGGAAGCCCTGCAGCGCACCATCGAGCACCGCGAGATCTTCGCCGACGAGATGGTGGACCTGATGCGCCAGATCATGCGCGGCGAGGTCTCGCCGGTCATGATGGCGGCGATCCTCACCGGCCTGCGCGTGAAGAAGGAGACGGTGGGCGAGATCGCCGCGGCCGCGCAGGTGATGCGCGAGTTCGCGCTCAAGGTGGAGACGCCGCCGCACCCGCATTTCGTCGATATCGTCGGTACCGGCGGCGACGGCGCGCACACCTTCAACATCTCCACTGCCTCGATCTTCGTGGCGGCGGCGGCCGGCGCGCGCGTGGCCAAGCACGGCAACCGCAGCGTGTCCTCCAAGTCGGGCTCGGCCGACGTGCTGGAGGCGCTGGGCGCGGTGATCGAGCTGCAGCCGGCGCAGGTGGCCGCCTGCATCGAGCGCTGCGGCATCGGCTTCATGTTCGCGCCCATCCACCACCCGGCGATGAAGGCCGTGGGCCCGGTGCGCAAGGAGATGGGCGTGCGCACGGTGTTCAACATCCTGGGCCCGCTGACCAATCCGGCCGGTGCGCCGAACATGCTGATGGGCGTATTCCACCCGGACCTGGTCGGCATCCAGGTACGGGCCCTGCAGAGGCTCGGGGTGCAGCGCGCGCTGGTGGTCTGGGGCAAGGACAACCTCGACGAGATCACGCTGGGCGCCGGCACCCTGGTGGGCGAGCTGGTGGACGGCCAGGTGCGCGAGTACGAGATCCACCCGGAGGACTTCGGCCTGGCCATGTCATCCACCCGGCAGCTGCGCGTCGCCGATGCGCAGGAGTCGAAGGCCAGGGTGCTCGAAGCCCTGGACAACAAGGATGGCGTGGCCCGCGACATCGTGGCGCTCAATGCCGGCGCGGCGCTCTATGCCGCCAACCTGGTGACCGGCATCCACGACGGCATCGCCAAGGCCCGCCACGCCATGGCCAGCGGCGCGGCGCGCGCCAAGCTGGATGAATTCGTGGCCGCTACCCGCAGCATTTCCGGGAAATGATCAACCTGTAGGAGCCGGCTTGCTGGCGACGGGTCGCCAGCAAGCCGGCTCCCACAGTTCAGGAAACCACCATGGCCGACATCCTCGAACGAATTGTAGAAGTGAAGCGCGATGAGATTCGTGCCCTGAAAAGCCGCTACTCCCTCTCCGCGCTGGAGGAACTGGCCGGCGCCGCCGACCGCGTGCGCGGGTTCCAGGTCTCGCTGCGTTCGGCCGTGGCCGCGGGCCGTGCCGGCGTGATCGCCGAGATCAAGAAGGCCTCGCCCAGCAAGGGCGTGATCCGGGCGGATTTCGACCCGGCCTGGATCGCGGGCGAGTACGCCGCCCATGGCGCCGCCTGCCTGTCGGTGCTGACCGACGAGCGCTTCTTCCAGGGGCACAACGACTATCTTGTCGCCGCCCGCAAGGCGGTGGCGCTGCCGGCGATCCGCAAGGACTTCCTGGTGGACCCGCTGCAGGTGATCGAGGCCCGCGCCATCGGCGCCGACTGCGTGCTGCTGATCGCCGCCTGCCTGTCGGTGGGGCAGCTGCGCGAGCTCTACGGCCTGGCGCAGTCGCTGGGCATGGACGTGCTGGTGGAGATCCACGACGGTATGGAACTGGAGCAGGTACTGTCCGCCCAGCTTGCCGGGCCGCTGCTGCTGGGCATCAACAACCGCAACCTGCGGACCTTCGAGACCCGCCTGGACACGACCCTGGACCTGCTGCCGCGGCTGCCGAAGGACTGCGAGGTGGTGACCGAGAGCGGCATCGCCGCGCCGGCCGATGTGAAGCGCATGCGCGACGCGGACGTGCACCGCTTCCTGATCGGCGAGTCCCTGATGCGCCAGCCCAGCCCGGGCCAGGCGCTGGCCGCGCTGGTGGCCTGAAGGCGGTTCCCGCGCGGGCGCGCGGGTGGGCCGACCCGGGGGCTCAGGCCTTCTTGATCCCCAACACCAGGATGCTGCGGCCCTGGGAGGCGACCATTCCGTCCTCCTCCAGCTTCTTGAGCACGCGGCCGGCCATCTCGCGCGAGCAGCCGACGATGCGCGCCAGTTCCTGGCGGCTGACCTTGACCAGCACGCCGCGGGGATTGGGCAGGGCGTCCGGCTTCTTGGCCAGGTCCAGCAAGGCATGGGCCAGGCGGCCCGCCACGTCCAGGAAGGCCAGGTCGCCCAGGCGGCGGCTGGTGTCGCGCAGGCGCGCCGACAGCTGGCCGGCGACCTCGAACATGATCTCCGGATACTGCCGCACGAAGCCGCGGAAGGCCTGGTAGCCGATCTCCGCCACCAGCGTGGGGCTGCGGGTGCGGACGATGGCGGTGCGGGTCTGCTGTTCCGGGAACAGGCACATCTCGCCGAAGAAGTCGCCGGGGTTCAGGTAGGCCAGCACGATCTCCCGTCCGTTCTCGTCCTCCAGCAGAATGCTCACCGAGCCTTCCAGGATGTAGAAGAGGGACTGGGGCTCGTCCCCGGCATGGATCAGCGTGTGCTTCGGCGGATAGCTTTTCTTATGGGCCTGCGCCACGAAGGCCTGCACGGCCGGCTTGTCCAGCATTGAAAACTCCCTTCCCAAAAGGTACTTCGCAGCTTGATTTCAGCGAAAATAGCACAATGATCCGTAACTTACCGTCAGACAAAAGCGCAGGAACCCCGTGAAAGCACGCATCAAGTGGGCCGAAAAAGCTTCGTTCATCGCCGAAAGCGGCAGCGGCCACGCCATCGTCATCGACGGTCCGCCGGACATCGGCGGGCGCAACCTGGGCCCCCGGCCGATGGAACTGCTGCTGATGGGCGTGGGCGCCTGCTCGGCGGTGGACGTGCTCTACATCCTGCAGAAGGCGCGCCAGACCGTGACCGATGTCTGGTGCGAGCTGGACAGCAAGCGGGCGGAAACCGACCCCAAGGTTTTCACTGACATTCACCTGCATTTCGTGGTGACGGGCCGGAACCTGGCCGAAAACCACGTCAAAAGGGCCGTGGAGCTGTCCGCCGAGAAGTATTGCTCGGCCTCCATCATGCTCAAGAAGGGCGGGGTCAGCGTGACCTACGGCTACGAGATCCGCGCGGCCGAATGAGCCGCCGCCGTCGGTTGTAGCGAAACTGACGCGGAATAGGTGATAAAATTACGCGTTACTACCCCTGCGGCGACCCCGCGGGGGTCCGTTTTTGTATTCCTGAGGACACCTCCTTGGCCAAGGCGCGCACCAAACCGACCAACAACCCGAAGCTCAAGCTGCTGGGCTTCAACAACCTGACCAAGTCGCTGTCGTTCAACATCTACGACATCTGCTATGCCCGTACCCGCGAGCACCAGCAGGAATACATCGAGTACATCGACGAGGCCTACAACGCCGAGCGCCTGACCGACATCCTGACGGAGGTCGCCAACATCATCGGCGCCAACATCCTCAACGTGGCCCGCCAGGACTACGACCCGCAGGGCGCCTCGGTGACCATGCTGATCTCGGAAGGCCATCTCGACGGCCTGCCGACCCCGGGCAAGAAGGACAAGGGCAAGAAGGACTCGGTGGTGGCGCACCTGGACAAGTCGCACATCACGGTCCACACCTACCCGGAAACCCACCCGGACAACGGCATCTCGACCTTCCGCGCCGACATCGACGTGTCGACCTGCGGCAAGATCTCGCCGCTGAAGGCCCTGAACTACCTGATCAAGTCCTTCGAGTCCGATATCGTGGTGATGGACTACCGCGTGCGCGGCTTCACCCGCAACGTGCGCGGCATGAAGCACTTCATCGACCACCAGGTCGACTCCATCCAGAACTTCATCGCGCCGGACCTGGGCGACAAGTACCAGATGGTGGACGTGAACGTGTACCAGGAGTACATCTTCCACACGAAGATGCGCCTGAAGGAAATGGACCTGGACACCTACCTGTTCGGCGAGGGCGTCTCCGAGCTGCCGCCCAAGGAAGCGCGCCGCATCCGCGAGCGCGTGAACCACGAGATCCAGGAAATCTTCTACGGCAAGAACATCCAGCGCTGAATCCTGGCGCGGGACACGAAAAAGGCGGCCCTCGGGCCGCCTTTTTCGTGATGTAGGAGCGGCCGCTGGCCGCGAAGCCGGTGGCCATGAGCGCCGCCGCTCCTATGTTCGTTGCGGCATCAGAACTTGTACGCGCCCTTCTTCATCACCCCCGCCACGCGGCGCATCAGCTCGCGCACCGGATAGGGCAGGGGGCGGGCGCCGGCCTCCTGGGCCTCGCTGGCGTGGCGGGCCTCGTCCTCGCGCATGGTCTTGAGGATGGCGCGGCTGCGCTGGTCGCCGTCCGGCAGCTCGCGCAGGTGTTCGTCCAGGTGCTCGGACACCTGCTTCTCGGTTTCCTCGACGAAGCCCAGGCTCCAGCGGTCGCCGGCGAGGCCGGCGGCGGCGCCGATGGCGAAGGAACCGGCATACCACAGCGGCTGCAGGCGGCTGGGGCCGGAGCCCAGTTCGCGCAGGCGCTCCTCGCACCATTGCAGGTGGTCCTGTTCCTCGTGGGCGGCCGCCAGCAGGTGGTCGCGGACCTTGCCGTCGCGGGCCACGAAGGCCTGGCCGTGGTACAGGGCCTGGGCGGCGATCTCGCCGGCATGGTTGATGCGCATCAGGCCGGCGGTGTGGCGGCGCTCGGGCTCGGCCAGCTCCGCCTCGGGCAGGCGGTCGGCGGGGTTGGCGCGGTGCGCCGGCTTGGGTGCCAGCAGCGCCAGGCCCTGGCCCAGGCGGCTCAGCAGGCGGTCGGCGGGGGTGTAGTCGCGGCTCATGCGTTGATTCTAGAACGTTCGCCGCCATTTTTCGTCCGTGCCGCCGAACGGCGCCGGCCGGGTAGAATGGCCGATCCCAGCCTCCAACCGGACCGCCGCCGTGCGTCTCAACCTCAACCAGCTGTCCACGCATCTCGCCCAGGGGCTGGCACCCCTGTACGTGGTGGCCGGCGAGGAACCGCTGCTGATGCAGGAGGCGCTGGACGCGATCCGTGCCGCCGCCCGCAAGGCCGGGTTCTCGGAGCGCGAGGTGCTGGACGCGGAGCGCGGCTTCAACTGGCAGCAGCTGGCCGATTCCTGCGCCAGCATGTCGCTGTTCGCCACCCAGCGCATCGTCGAGCTGAACCTGCCTTCGGGAGCGCCGGGCGTGGAGGGCAGCAAGATGCTGCAGCAGCTGATCCCGCAGCTGTCGCGCGACACGCTGTTCATCCTGCAGTCGGGCCCCATCGAGTGGCGCTCGCGCCAGGGCGGCTGGTACCAGGCCCTGGAGAATGCCGGCGGGGCGCTGTACTTCGAGCCGATGAAGCCGGCCGAATTCCCGGGCTGGCTGGCCGGCCGCGCCAAGGCGGCGGGCCTGCAGATCGACGCCGACGCGATGAAGCTGCTGGTGGAACGCACCGAGGGCAACCTGCTGGCCGCGGCCCAGGACCTGGAAAAGCTCAAGCTGCTGTTCCCGGGCCAGGCCATCGGCCTGGAACAGCTGGAGCAGGCGGTGGCCGACTCCGCGCGCTACGAGGCCTTCGACCTCAACAGCCGTGCCCTGGCCGGCGACGGTGCCGGCGCCGTGCGCAGCCTGGAGCGCCTGCGCGAGGAGGGCGTGGCCGCCCTGGAAATCCTCGGGGCCCTGGTCTGGAGCCTGCGCCAGCTGTCCAAGGCCTCGCTGGCCTTCGCCCGCACGCGCGACGCCAATGCCGCCTGCTACGACGCCGGCATCCAGAAGGCGCGCATGGAGCCCTACATCAAGGCCCTGCCGCGCAGCCGGCCGGGCGAGATCATGGAATGGCTGCGCCTCTGCGCCCGCATCGACCAGGGGGTCAAGACCGGCCAGGAAGCGGCGGCCTGGGAAGACTTGCTAACATTGGTGCTCAACATCAGCGGGTCCCGGAAAACCGAAGTCGTATGAGTCCCACCACCAATACCAAGGCAAAAGCGGCGAAAGCCGACGATATTGCCGCCTACATGCGCGAAAAGGGCGTAAAGGCGCGGGCGGCCAGCCGTGCGCTGGCGCGTGCCGACACCGGCGCCAAGAACGCCTGCCTGTTCGCGCTGGCGGAAATCCTGCTGGCCGAGTCCAAGTCCATCCTCGAGGCCAACGCCGCCGACATGCGCGAGGGCCGTGCCCGCAAGCTGGACGACGCGCTGCTGGACCGCCTCGAGCTGAACCCGGACCGCATCGCCGCGATGGCCGATGGCGTGCGCCAGGTTGCCAACCTGCCGGATCCGGTGGGCGAACTGAGCGACCTCAAGCTGCGCCCCTCCGGCATCCAGGTGGGACGCATGCGCGCACCGCTGGGCGTGGTCGGCATCATCTACGAGTCGCGTCCCAACGTGACGGCCGACGCCGCCGCGCTGTGCCTGAAGTCGGGCAATGCCGCGATCCTGCGCGGCGGTTCCGAGGCGCTGCAGTCCAACCTGGCGATCGCCCGCTGCATCGAGCGTGCGCTGACCGACACCGGCCTGCCGCGCGACGCGGTGCAGATCCTGGACATCACCGACCGCCGCACCGTCACCGAGATGGTGGCGATGCCGGAGTTCATCGACGTCATCATCCCGCGCGGCGGCAAGGGCCTGGTCGCGGCCGTGGCCGAGGCGGCGCGGGTGCCGGTGATCAAGCACCTGGACGGCATCTGCCACGTCTACATCGACGCGGACGCGGACCTGGAGAAGGCGGTGGCCGTGTCGGTGAACGCCAAGACCCAGCGCTACGGCACCTGCAACACCATGGAGACCCTGCTGGTCGACGTGGCGGTGGCCGAGCGCGTGCTGCCGACCCTGGGCGAGATCTACGCCGAGGCCGGCGTGGAGATCCGCGGCTGCGAGCGTACCCGCCGCATCCTCACCGACGCCCGCCCGGCCACCGAGGAGGACTGGCGCACCGAGTACCTGGCGCCGATCCTGGCGGTGCGCGTGGTCGACAACATCGACCAGGCCATCGACCACATCGAGACCTACGGTTCGCACCACACGGATGCGATCGTCACCGAGAACTACAGCAAGGTGCGCCGCTTCCTGCGCGAGGTGGATTCCAGCTCGGTGATGGTCAACGCCTCGACCCGCTTCGCCGACGGCTACGAGTACGGCCTGGGAGCGGAGATCGGCATCAGCACCGACAAGTTCCACGCCCGCGGCCCGGTCGGCCTGGAGGGCCTGACCTCCCTGAAATGGGTCGTGCTGGGTGACGGCAGTGTCCGCTGAAGCAGGAATGCTCGCCTGAAAAGCCCGATCGGCATCTTCGGCGGCGCCTTCGCCCCCTTCCATCACGGCCACCTGCGCCTGGCGATCGAGGCGCGAGAGCGCCTGGGGCTGGGACAGGTGCGCCTGGTGCCCACGGCACTGCCGGCGCATCGCTCGGCCTCCAAGGTGTCGCCGCAGCGGCGCCTGGAGTGGCTCAAGCTCGGCGTCCGCCGCGAGAAGGGCCTGGTGGCCGACGACTGCGAGATCCGCCGCGGCGGCGTGTCCTACACCGTGGACACCCTGGCCGGCCTGCGCGCCGAGTTCCCGGAGACGCCGCTGGTGCTGCTGATGGGCGCCGACGCCTTTGCCCACCTGCACTGCTGGAACCGCTGGCCTCAGCTGCTGGAGCTGGCGCACCTGGTGGTGATCGCCCGCGCCGAGTCGCGGCTGGAGCCGCCGCCGGAGGCCGCCGCCGTGCTGGCCGGCCGCGAGGCTTCCGATCCCGCCGTGCTGCAGCAGGGACCGGCCGGGCGCTGGCTGCGCCTGGACGTTCCGGTGCTCGACATTTCCTCCACGCGCATCCGCCGCCTGCTCAAGCTGGGCCAGTCGGTGCGGGGCCTGGTGCCCGATGCCATACTCAACTCGCTGACCGCCGCGGACATCGCGGCGCTGACCCAGGATGACGATGCCAAAACCCATTGAGAGCCTACCCGCATACGGCACCCCCACGCGTTGCTGCCCGGAATCGCGCCAGGCAAGGCAGGCGGAGCGCGGTTTGGTGGTTCCAAATAAGCGACGCCTAACGCCGCATGGCGCGATTCCGGGCGCAACCCGGAGGGACGGCGGCGGATTCGCCGCCCAGCGTTGTTACTCGTCGCTAATGTACGTCCAGTACACCGCGCTCCTCGCGCCTGGCTGGACGGCGAATCCGCTGCCGTCGCGTGGGGGTGCCGTATGCGGGTAGGCTCTCGGCTGGTGCAGATCGCCAGGAACGCCCTCGAGGACCTCAAGGGCACCGACATCAAGGTGCTGGATGTCGCGCACCTGACCACGGTGACGGACTGGATGATCATCTGCACCGGCACGTCCACCCGCCACGTCAAGTCGCTGGCCGACAACGTCGCCGATGCCGCGCGCGAGTCTGGCAACCGGCCGCTGGGCACGGAAGGGGCAGACGGCAGCGAATGGGTGCTGGTGGACCTCGGCAGCGTGGTGGTGCACGTGATGCAGGCCCAGGCGCGCATCCATTACCAGCTGGAAAAGCTCTGGGACATCGCCCCGCCGGAGCCGCCGGCGGACGAGAAGCCGAAGAAGAAGGCGGCGGCCAAGCCCAAGGCCGAGCCCAAGCCCAAGGCGGCGAAGAAGCCCGCTGCAAAGAAGCCTGCCGTGAAGAAATCCGCCGCGAAGAAAGCACCGGCCGGCAAGACTGCGGCGAAGAAGCCGGCCGCGAAGAAGGCACCGGCCAGGAAGAAGTAGGGCGGGATGAAGATCCACCTGATCGCCGTGGGCACCCGCATGCCCGGCTGGGTGGAGGCCGCCTACGAGGACTACGCCGGCCGCATGCCGCGCGAATGCCGCATCCAGCTGGTGGAGATTCCGGTGGCGGAGCGCGGCAAGAACGCCGACATCGCGCGGCTCAAGCAGGCCGAGGGCGACAGGATCCTCAAGGCGCTGCCGCGCGATGCGGCGATCATCGCGCTGGACGAGCACGGTGAATCCCTGGGCAGCAAGGAATGGTCCGGCGAGCTCAAGCGCTGGATGGCTTCCGGCCGCGACACTTGCCTGCTGATCGGCGGGCCCGACGGCCATGCGCCGGAGGTGCTGCAGCGTGCCGACCGCCGCTGGTCGCTGTCGCGCCTGACGCTGCCGCACGGCATGGTGCGCGTGATGGTGGCGGAGCAGCTTTACCGGGCCTGGACGCTGCTGTCGAACCACCCGTATCACCGGGCCTGAGACCCCTTCGTCCGGCGGGCGGGAGATTTTCCCGGGCCGGCCGGGCAGAATCCCCTCCATGACCGACTTTTATCTTGCCTCCCGTTCGCCCCGGCGTCAGGAGCTGCTGAAGCAGCTCGGCCTCGATTTCGAGGTGTTGCCTGCCGACATTCCCGAGGAGCCCGGCCCGGCGGAAGCCCCCGCCGACTATGCCCTGCGCATGGCGCGGGGGAAGGCGCTGGCCGCGCAGGCCCTGGCGCCGCGGCCGCTGCCGGTGCTGGGTGCCGATACCGACGTGGTGCTGGATGGCTGCATCCTGGGCAAGCCGCGCGATCGTGCGCACGCGCTGGAACTGCTGGCGGCGCTGGCGGACCGCGAGCACGAGGTCTATTCGGCCGTGGCGCTGGCGCAGGGAGCCCGCGTGGAAACGCGGCTGTCGGTCACGCGGGTGCGCTTCGGCGCGGTGTCCGCGGCGGCCGCATCCGCCTACTGGGACAGCGGCGAGCCGGCGGACAAGGCCGGCGGCTACGGCATCCAGGGCCTGGGTGCGCAGTTCGTGCGCGAGATACAGGGCAGCTACAGCGGCGTGGTCGGATTGCCGCTGTACGAAACGGTGGAGTTGCTGGGCGAGTTCGGGGTCGTGGCCGGAGCACGGGCATGAGGACCATGGAGCCAAGCCCTGCCTGCCTCGGTGTCGCCATCCATGGCGCGACTTCATCTCTCGACCTGCCCCCGGGGCGGCCATCCATGGCCTCCCGTCATCCGCGGCAGGCGATGACATTGAGTCATCGCCAAGTCGCTGCGGATCACCCCTCCGCGCCGCTCGCACCGCTATGAGTACCGAAATCCTGGTCAACATCGGCCCGCAGGAAACCCGCGTGGCCCTGGTCGAAGGCGGCGCCACGCAGGAAGTGCACGTGCAGCGCGCCTCGCGCCACGGCCTCACCGGAAACATCTACAAGGGCGTGGTGCAGCGGGTGCTGCCCGGCATGCAGGCGGCCTTCGTCGAGATCGGCCTGGAGCGCACCGCCTTCCTGCACGTGGCGGACATGGTCCCGTCGCCCAACGGCAGCGGCCATGCGCCGGAGCTGCCGCCGATCACGCAGCTGGTGCACGAAGGCCAGCAGGTGCTGGTGCAGATCGTCAAGGATCCGATCGGCAGCAAAGGCGCGCGCCTGACCAAGCTGCTGTCCGTGCCCTCGCGCTACCTGGTGCTGCTGCCGCACGAGCGCAATGTCGGCGTGTCGGCGCGCATCGAGGCGGAGTCCGAGCGCCTGCGCCTCAAGGGCATCCTCGAACAGGTGCAGCAGGAGCTGGCGCCCAACTTCGGCGTGATCGCGCGCACCGCGGCGGAGAATGCCGAGGCGGAGGCCCTCGCCGACGACCTGCGCTTCCTGCTGCGGCTCTGGGCCTCGATCAGCGAGCTGTCGCTGACCGCCAAGCCGGGCACCATGGTGCATGGCGACCTGCCGCTGTCGATGCGCATCCTGCGCGACCTGATGGGCACCGACGTCGAGCGCATCCGCATCGACAACATGGGCGAGTTCCACCGCGTGCAGCAGTTCGCGCAGATCTTCGTGCCGCATGCGGCGCCCAAGATCGAGCTCTACCAGGGCGCGGCGCCGATCTTCGACCTCTACGGCGCCGAAGACGACATCAGCCGTGCGCTGGACCGCCGCGTGGAGCTGAAGTCCGGCGGGCATATCTTCATCGACCAGACCGAGGCGATGACGACGATCGACGTCAACACCGGGGCCTACACCGGCCACCGCAATCTCGAGGAGACGGTCCTCAAGACCAACCTCGAGGCGGCCCAGGCCATCGCGCGGCAGCTGCGGCTGCGCAACCTCGGCGGCATCATCATCCTGGACTTCATCGACATGCGCTCCGACGACCATCGCGCGCAGGTGCTGCGTGCGCTGGAGCGCGCCCTGGCCGGCGACCATGCCCGGACCCAGGTCTACCCGTTCTCGCCGCTGGGCCTGGTGGAGATGACGCGCAAGCGCACGCGCGACTCGCTGGGCCACATCCTCTGCGAGCCCTGCCCGACCTGCGAGGGGCGTGGCACGGTCAAGACGGTGGAGACGGTGTGCCACGAGATCGCCCGCGAGGTGCAGCGCGCGGCCCGGCAGTTCGAGGCCAAGGGTTTCCTGGTGCTGGCGGCGCCGGACGTGATCCAGCGCCTGATCGGCGAGGAGTCGCTGGGCCTGGCGGAACTCGAGGCCAGCCTCAACCGTCCCATTCGTCTGCAGTCCGAATCGGCCTACGGCCAGGAGAGCTTCGACGTCGTACCGCTGTAGCGGTCCGGCGCCGCGGCCCGCCGTCCTTCCGAGGGGTGTCCGCTCCCCGGACGGACGGCGGCAGGAAGCCGTTTTCCAGCCGTTTGCCGCGCGGTGCATGCTCTACAATATGCACGCGCGGTATTTTATTTTGTTCGTATATAGCCGCATTTATATATAGAAAATCACACCCCCGGTCTCCCTGCGGTACTCACCAGCCCAGCTTCATGTCTGACGCAGTCTCCTGATGGAACGGGTAAGGCGCCGCTACTGGACCTGGGCCGTGACCCTGTTCGCCGGCACGGTGATCTTCGCCGCGGCCGTCAGCGGCGTGTTCCAGCTGGCCGTGCTGGCGCTGCCCAGCTACCGCGAGGAAATCTCCGCCTGGGTCACGCGCGTGGCCGACCGCCCGGTGGATATCGGCGGCATCAACCTGGTCTGGCGCGGCGTGTACCCGCGGCTGGACCTGACCGACATCACGCTCTACGACGAGGACGGCAGCGAGGCCCTGACCGCCGACCGCATCAGCCTGGGCTTCTCCAGCACGCGCCTGCTGCTGGGCGAGCTGATGCCGACGCGCATCGAGCTCAACGGCCTGAGCATCGCCGCCGACGTGGACGAGGAGGGGCGCCTGAGCGTGGCCGGCTTCGACGCGCTGGGCGGTGAGGCCTTCCCGAAGAACGACCGGCTGATCAAGGAACTGCGCCGCTTCAAGCGGGTGCGCCTGAGCAACTGCGAGGTGCGCTTCACGCATGCCGGCCTGGGCCGCAGCCCGGCGGAGTTCACCCTGGTGGCCGGCGAGATCGACCGCACCCGTTCGGGCTTCGACGCCGAGGCCGACATCCGCCTGCCGCCGGCCTACGGCGAGCGCGTGGAACTGGCCGCGAGCATCGACGGCGACGTGGCCGACCCGCGCAGCTGGAGCGGCGATTTCAGCGCCGAACTGCTGCGCCTGGCGCCGCAGGCCTGGCTCAAGACCTTCCTGCTGCCCGGGGCCCAGGTGCAGGCCACGGAACTGACGCTGCGGGCGGAAGGCGAGCTGGGCCAGGGCCGCCTGCAGAAGATGCTGCTGCGCGCCGAGAGCGATGCCTTCGTGGTGGCGCGCGCCGGCCGCGCCTGGCAGGGCAAGGAGCTGGAGGCCGAGGCCACCGTCACCGCCGAGGAGCAGGGCTGGCGGCTGGACGTCGACCAGCTGGAACAGGACGACCTGCCGCTGCTGCGCGGGCACCTGCGCTACCGTCCGCTGGCGGACCAGGGCTACGAGCTGGACGCCGACATCGATGACCTGCAGCTCGGGCGCTTCACCCCCTGGCTGGCCTACCTGCGGGCGCCGCCGCCCGGCCTGCGCCGCGCCGCGGGCCTCAGCGGTGAACTGGACGGCCTGGTGCTGCGCCTGCGCCGGGGGGGTGACGGCCTGCACTACTCGCTGAAATCGGACTTCCGCGATATCGCCCTGGCCGGCGATCCGGTGCTGGGCCTGCGCCAACTCGGGGGTCACTTCAGTGCGACCGAGACCGGAGGCCGGATGAAGCTGGCGGATGCTCCGGTGGAGCTACGCCTGCCGCGCGAGTTCAGCGCGCCGCTGTCCTTCGACGCCCTGTCGGCGGACCTGCAGTGGCAGCGCGCCGCCGCGGGCTGGACCCTGCGCGCGCCGGATTTCGCCTGGCGCCTGGCCGGCAGCAAGGGCAGCGGCCGCCTGGAGCTGCAGCTGCCGGACGGGGAGGGCGCGGCGCCGGTGATCGACCTGGCGGCGCGCTTCAGCGCCGACAATGCCACCGCGCTCAAGCCCTTCATGCCGCTGCACTGGGGGCAGCACCTGCGCGACTGGCTGCAGCAGTCGATCCGCAAGGGCCGGGTGCCGCGCGGCGACCTGCTGATCCGCGGCGCGCTGTCGGACTTCCCGTTCGACAAGGGGCGTGCCGGCGAATGGAAGCTGGACCTGGACATCAGCGGCGCCGACCTCGCCTTCGCGCCCGACTGGCCGGCGGCGGAAGACATCGATGCGCGGCTGGCCTTCCGCGGCAACGGCCTCAGCGTCGAGGCCGACTCCGGCCGTCTTTCCGGCAACCGCGTCAGCCAGGTCCGCGCCAGCATCGCGGACTTCCACGACAGCCTGCTGCACATCGACGGCGAGATCGCCGGAGAGACGGCGCGCTTCTACGATTTCCTGCGCAACTCGCCGCTGCGCAAGCCGCTGGCCGGACTGGTCAACCACACGCGGGCCTCCGGCCCGGCGCGGGTGAGCCTGAGCGTGGATATCCCGCTGCATCATGTCGATGCCACCGAGGTGGCCGGCACGGTGGGCCTGGATGGCGTGCAGCTGTTCTACGAGGGCCTGGACTATCCGGTCGACGACATCCGCGGCGAGCTGAGCTTCACCGGCCACGGCGTCGAGTCGCAGCAGATCGACGCGCGCCTGGGCGAACTGGTGCTGGATGCCCATATCGAGCCGCGGCCCAAGACCGCCGGCGTGGTGGTGGTGGAGTTCCCGTTTGCGCCGAAGCCCTCCGGCGGCGTCAGCAGCTACATCCCGGACATGGTGCGCGGCCGGCTGTCCGGCGAGTCGCAGTGGCGTGCCGAGCTGCCGCTGGATGCCGCCGATGCGGCGCTGGTGCTGACCAGCGACCTGCGCGGCACGGCGGTGCAGCTGCCGGCCCCGCTGGGCAAGGCGGCTGCGGAAAGCTCGCCGATCCGCCTCAGCTTCGGCGCCGACAGCGCGCCGCTGCGCATCCGGCTCGACTATGGCCAGCGCCTGGGCGCCGACATCGCCTATGCCCGCGAGGGACAGGCCCTGAAGCCGCGTGCCATGCACCTGCGGCTGGGCGGCGGGATGCCGCCGGCGGCCGAGGGACGCGGCATGGTGGTATCCGGCGACCTGCCGGAGCTGGATGCCGGCCCCTGGGTCGGCATCCTGACCGCTCCGTCCGCTGCGGCGGGCGGCA
>Ga0255097_1000178_pt1 | contig 34520 bp, 31 predicted proteins | sample Colum_Atlam_RepB_2_FD_188436 | JGI IMG/M metagenome (GOLD analysis project Ga0255097, IMG submission 188436) | Freshwater microbial communities from Columbia River, Oregon, United States - Colum_Atlam_RepB_8d | ecosystem: Environmental > Aquatic > Freshwater > River | place: USA: Oregon...
GGGCATCGGCATGTTGCGCTATTAGACTTTCGGCCATCCAATCGGCGCTATGACAAGCTGTGGAGTTAGTGTGGATTTACGTCTATTTTTTGCGCATTGCCGAGCTATCTTCCACAAGGCTGCAGGCTTGTGTGTCCACCTGTAAATGGGGTCTCTGATGGTCTCGAGTATGAAAGACTGAATACTTCTGACTCCCCCTACTACGGAATAACCATAAATGCCACTAAACGTTGCTCGAATCGCTTTTAACGACATTTGGGAGAAGTCATGAAGAATGCACTAATCATTTTATCACTCATCGTTTCGTCCATTTCCGCTTTTGGTGCCGAAAAGTACGTCTGTAACAAGTACGACCGCCGCACCGACAAGATTGAACAGAGCACAGTTGTTTTGACGCCGATGCAGAATGGAAGGATTGAAGAAGGCGTGCCGATGAAGTACCGTCTTGAGCTATACGAAGGGGCGAGCACGTCACCAAAAATGGACGTAGAAGGCGTCGTCTTAAGTGAAGACGTATCCTTTGCCTTTGAAGCCAATGATAAGAAGACCTCTTTCCACATCTATCTCGATGAAATGAACGAGTCGTCCTTGTCACTCAATTCAAAAAAATCCGGCGACTACATCTGTCGTTAATTTGAAAGCGCCGCGAGAGCTTAATAGCGTTCACAAAACTTTTTAAGCTCTCGAAAACTTTCCAGCTTCGCCAGTGAGCGAAGTGCCACCGCAAAAATCTTGCTTTCTGGAACGTCCTTCAAAATTTTCGATTGTGATTCCACTAACTCTTTTCGTGCGCATTTTTCTTTCGTCATCCACTTCGGAAGAATGGCCTGTCCAAGACCCTTGGTGCAGAGGGTCATGGCGATGTCGTGGCTTTGGACTTTCAAAGTATCAGACGGAATGAAGACGTAATCACGTAGCATCCCTTTGCCAGCAAGTGTCTCCGAATACACAATGAGGCGGCTGGCCGATGAGGTCGGTGCGTGAAAAAGCCCCCACGTGTTTTTGAAAAGAACGGTGCGCAAAACATTTTTCGGCAATTTCGCATCCGGAACGATGATCCAGTCAACTTTTCCTGCCATTAAAAGATCAATGAGTTCTGAGTTTGTTCGGCGGATCAATAGTTCGAGTGGTTCCTGGCGATGAGTCGAAATGAAATCGGCGAGAATATGCGCTGCAATTGGTTCTTTGGTGCCGATGCGAATCGGACTGTTTTTTGCCTGCTTGGCGGCTTGGTATTCCGTGGCAAGTCCGAGAATTTTTTCTGCGACACAGAGCAACTTGATGCCTTCTTCTGTTGGGCGGACACCCTGCCGCGAGCGATGGAGCAAACTTGATCCAACGACTCGTTCAAGTTCGGCAACGGACCGGGATACCGCCGGTTGTGAAAGAGATAGACTTGATGCAGCGACACTAAAACTTTTGTTGCGACAGACGGCGCAAAAGATGGGGAGCTTTTCGAGGTGTTGGGACAGCGACATATAGAATCCAAAAAAGTAATACAAATATAGATTCCATGCATTTTACTTATAACTGAATGATGAGCAAACTAAGTTGTGTGTGAACAGCAGCATCTAAGGAGTGAATCATGAATGTCATAGCAAAAATGTCCTCGGTCGCGTTGATCTGGCTTGGCGCCGCTTCTGCTTCGGCAGAAGGAAGCCTGACCTGCACAATTTGGGACTTCGTTGATGATCCTGAAGGCTCGGTTACAGTGAAAAAGGAGATGCGCGTATTATCGCACGAAACACCGTATTTTTATGTATCAACGGGACTTTGGCTTGACGTGCAAACAGGAGTGGACATCCACTTTGATGATGAGACTCGTGGGCTATCGGTTCGCATTGGCGACTACTGCGGTGAACGTTACCACGAATCACGACACACCTATGAGCGCGGTCCAGTGAAGGAGTGGTTTTCTTACGGACGAAATGCCGAATCTTTTTGGAAGCGGATCGCAGTAGAGTGTAACGAGCAGTAACAAAAAAGGCTGAACGTTGCAGCTCAGCCCTTTGATTCGTCGCTCTTAGGCTAAGAGATTACTTCTTAGCTTTCTTGCTCTTGTCTTCCGTCTTTGCAGCAGAAGCTGTCGCCTTCTTGACTTCCAAAAGTTCAACTTCGAATACGAGTGTTGCGTTTGGACCGATCTTTGGTCCGCTGCCTTGTTCGCCGTACGCGAGGTCAGATGGGATGTAGAGTTCGTACTTGGAGCCGACGTTCATCAACTGAAGTGCTTCGGTCCAGCCTTTGATAACGTTGCCAACACCAAATTCTGCTGGCTCGTTACGCTTGTAGGAGCTGTCGAATTCTGTGCCGTCGATCAATGTACCTTTGTAGTGTGTAACAACGGTGTCTTCAGCTGTTGGCTTCGCACCAGTGCCAGCTGTGATGACTTTGTACTGAAGTCCGGAAGCTGTGGTGACAACGCCTTCCTTGGTCTTGTTAGCTGCGAGGAAGTCTTCGCCTGCTTTCTTGTTTTTGGTGGTATCTTCTTCACGCTTCTTGGTCATCTTTTCCATTTGTGCAGTTTGGAAACTGCGCATGGTCTCGCCCTGCTCTTGGTCTGTGAGCAATGCGGTTGTGCCTTCTTGCGCGTGCTTCAAGCCTGTAAGAAAGGAAGCGTGGTCGATGGCAACTTCTTGATTCTTGAGGTTACGACCAAAATTCAAACCGATGGTGTAACTTACTTTTTCAATATCTGTTTCGAGTTTTGTTTTGTTTGCAGCTGTGCCGCCGCCAATGTTGATGCCCTTGCTTTGCAGCCACTGACAGCCCGACAATCCTAGCGCCAAAACCACCACACCGATCAAATTAACTTTCACAGATTCCTCCGTTCGCGTACTGGCGAAAGATCGCCGCATTTTTGGAAAAGCCTATATTACACGCTAGTTTGAGAATGGACAGCGACAATTTGGCTCTATGGATTTGCCCTGCATTCGGTGCTATTGTGCGCCGCTAAATTAGTTATCCACAAGGGACTCGCCGCTGTGAACAAGGAGTTGAAAGTTATGCTGCTCAAGGGTTTTGTTGGTTTTTGGGGTTTGATTATGCTCGCGCCAGTGGCATCTGCCGTCGATTACCACGGCTATTTCCGCTCGGGTTTAGGGGCGTCCTCTGGGGGGGCAGACCAGCGTTGTTTCAGCTTGGACGGCACTTCGAGCTCATTTCGGCTTGGAAACGAGTGCGATACCTACGCCGAACTCTCATTTGATCAAAATCATTCCGCAGTAAACGCCGACGAAAGCGTCGTGTTTAAGTCCCACTTTCGCGCAACTTTTGCATCCGCTGGACATCGTGATTGGGAATCCACAGATCCTGGGTTGGTGGGTGATCCGCCGACTGACGTCAACGCAGCCGCGAAAGTTGCGTTGCGTGAGGCCTGGGTTGAATCGGCCGCAGTTCTGCCGCTCAAAGCCTCCATGTGGGCCGGCAAGCGATTCTACAGACGCGAAGACATTCACATGCTCGATTATTATTTTCTTGCCAACACCGGACCAGGTGTCGGTCTCGAAAACATGGAAGTGGGTTCTTACAAGCTCCACCTTGCGCTGACTCGAAACATTCCGTCTCCCCAATCTAAAAAGATGCCAGCGCAGACTAACGTTGACCTGCGTTTGACCGATCTCACTGTTGGTTCGTCGATGAAGGTGACACCCTACATGATCTACGGCTCGGTGGGTGAAACTGGATTCCGTGGCGGCGAAAAACTCTGGCATGCGAGCTCGGGTGCAAACATCGGTGTTATTTTCAATGATTCGTTCATCTCTGGATCTAACGACAAGATCGTTTTCCAATATGGCAGCGGTATATTCGGCGGCTCGTCTGGTAGGAATAGTTGCTTGCTCGATCAGTACGGTGCATGGGGAGCGAACGATGTTGAAAAGGACGACGAAGACGGAGCAAAGGCTCGCGACGAGTCTTCGTGCCTTCGCTTCATATTTCATATGGTCATGGCTGATGCCAATCCGTTCGGCTGGGAAACCGTATTTTTGGCTCAGAGTACCGATTTCGGTGGCGCAAAAGTTGTTGATGCCGAAGAAAAGAAAGAAGTGAAAATGCCGTCGAAGTCTGAGTTCACAGCAGGCATGCGATTGATTCGCAAGATTTCGGACCACGTGGATGTCGCGGCGGAAGTCGGCCATCAAGTTGTGAGCGATATGCGACTGTCGTCTTCTGACAGCGGTGCCGTGTTTGGTGATGCATCTCTCACAAAATTCACGATCGCACCCGAAGTGACGCCGAATACGACCTATTGGGCGCGCCCACGACTGCGTGTGTTCTATACTCTTGCCAATACGACCACAAAGCCAAACGGTGCTGATGAAGATAAATCCGAAAAGGATTGGAGCGTGGGCGCACAGACTGAGGTTTGGTGGTAGAGATCTATCGCTCCGCTCTGGATGACCATTTGCTCTGGATGACTTGGCTTGCATGAGCCATGTCATCTCCGATTATTGCAATGCCTTTGTCTAAAATTTTCATAAATTTTGGACTTCTAACATCATCGTTTATGCTTCTTCCTATAACGCGAAATGGATTTTGCGGAAGGAGCTATGATGGCACCAGTCTGTTTTTTTCGAACGTTTGTATCGTTAATGGTTTTGTTTTCGGTTGTTACTTGCGGGCAGGCGGATGATTCGCCAACAAGTGCTCTCCTCGAGACCCATCCCTTTCAAACCAATTTAGTCTGTAAGCGTGCGCCTGGGAGTTTTCTCAAAGGTCAACTTTTCCGATTAAATGGCGCGCAAGAAACTCTCATTTCAACTTTTACACAGGGCCACGTGGGTAATTGCGAACTCGCTCGCAGAGCTTCGCGTAATGGTTTGGTCTGCGTGACGGCTGGTTCAAATTACCAAGCAGTGCGTATCGAAACGTTGGAGAAGGTTCAGTCGTTCGGAGCCGATTTCAATGCGTGTCTGTCATTCACACGGCAATGGACGTCACTGCCAGTGCGAGAGGGCCACGTTCAATTCATCCCCGATCAAGAATTATCACAGATGTTGCGAAATGTTCCGCGTGTGACGGATGCGACGATTGATGCCGCACTGCGTTCAAGCGATACCATGTGGTATGACGAGGAGTCGTTGATATTCAGTTACCAAGACTCTTTCGGAAATCCGACAGGACCTGAGGGTATTCGTGCAAATCGCGTAGCCTATGATGTTGGATTTCATTCCGACTCGCCCGACATCCGCAAACTCATCGAATATTTTGACCCGATGAAATTTAAGTATCCGTTTGCCATCGCTGCGGGTGGTAAGGACACGTCGAATGTTTTCGTATTGAATTTTTGGTTGCCGCCCCGTGATGCCTTCGGAAAAGTTCTGCCGGTGAGTTGGTGGAAAAACGGCTCGCACTGGCACTGGGTTTTTCCTGTAGGCACCATCATCGGCGAAATGTTGATCATGCGAGATCCCGTTGATCCGCAACAGTGGTTCACGTTCGAGATTCGCTCACGGGTGCGCGAACTCAATCAATGGCGCACCAACGTTTTCCGACCGTTCGTCAATGCGCAAGAACTTGCTGACGCAATCAAATTCGCACGCCCCGAGTGGCAGCGATCGGATCTCGGTCCACTCGTAGCTCATTTGGAAAATTCGCAGACTCTCACACCGGCGCGATTGAGCAGCGGGCTATACGAGGCGGCCGTGCCCTCGATCTCTGGGTACTATGACTATCTTCCTGCAACCACCGATCACGCGCTAATCAAAGAATTCTTGCTGACGCGCGTATTTCAATCCAGCATGAATCAACATTGGAAGAGTGACGGTACCAAGCGCACATATGCAGCGGCGACTAAGGCTTCGTTTCACATTGTGCCGAATGGATTCATCGGTGGCATGTTAGAAAATAGCGAAGCTAGCTGTAAGCGTTGCCACGACCAAACGTCTCGTCCATTGGGACAGCTCGACGATCGCATCGTTCTCTATGGTGAAGTGTGGGGTGAGGATCAGATATTTACGTGGCATCCGTTTCACATGACTGCTGACGCATTCACTGTTTCTGACGGTAGTCGAATTGAAAATCCACGAATGAAGCAGGCGGGGCTGTTACTGAATCGCCAACCTCGTGCGGGTGATTCTGTTTACGCGGAATTACCGCGACCGTATCCAGCTGTTTATCGATAAAAAGGGAGTTGTTATGAAGAGGCGTGAATTTTTACAAACTGCAGCGGGTTTTGTCATTGTTGGCGGGTTGGTGCCGTTCATCAGTACGACGGCCCGAGCGTCGGAAGATGAATGCGATTCGGAGCCTGTAGATGAAGCGGGGGCGATAAAGAGTTTTGCGTTTTATCAGGGCCTAGGCGTCAATGAAGCGCGGGATCCACGCAGGACGGATGGTACCTATTACAAGATGCCCTGCATCAGCAGCGCTGATATTGAGGCTTGTACGGAGAAGTCCTACACCTTCTGGCATGGGCACGATAAGGACATCCATCAGTTTACTCTAACTCCTGCAAATTTCGCGCAACTCAAGGCAGGACAGAAAATTGAGATCTATACCAGTATCGTGCAAGGACATCGTCATGCACTAAGGATTGACCCAGCGGAAGCTTGCCAACTAGATTTCGTTGAGTGACGCGTCGCCGGTATGATTTTGAAATGAAGAACGCTGACTCTTTCGAGTCAGCGTTCTTTATCAGGGAGTAAAAACAAGATTACTTGGCTGCAACTGATGTTACGATCTTCTTTTCCAACTTCTTCTGTAGGTACAAGTCTCCTGTTACGATGCCATCTGCCAGAACCATGTGCGCCTTTTCCGTGTTGTCACCGGCGAGGGTGATGTTACGAACAACCTGCGCTGGGTTAACTGCGAGCTTGTTTACAACATTCAAAGCAACAAACTTACCGTCGGCGTCAACAACTAGGTCGCCATTCTTAAGATTCTTCGCGGCGCGCAAACCTTTGTTGGTCATGAATGGGTGATTTTCTGTGACTGTTACTTTTGCGTTGCCGTAACCGACTTCGTACATCGCCTTGTCGGCTTCTGGACCTTCGATCAAGTTAACGATTTCTTGCGACTTACCAGTGAGTGGGTTGAAAACTTTCTCACCCTTGCTCAACAAACCAATCGCCTTTTCAGAACCATCGGCCATCTTGATCTTGGTGGACATGGAGAAACAACCGCCATGGCTACGTGGTGCAGCGACTTTCAAGGAGCCGAGTGCGTAACATGCGCTGCTGTCGGTATCCATGATCATGATTACGTATTCTGTTTTCTTGCCGTTTTTGGGGTCTAACGATGCGACTTTGTCTTTGTTAACATAGACGGTCGCGGTGAATACGAAGTTTCCGCTTTCAAAGTTACCGTTGTGGCGGAACTTGGTGATTGGAATGGCGACATCTGCTGGTCCACCAGGAACAACTTCGGAGAAATCAATTTTGTTTGGGTCAAACCACTTACAGAGTTCGCTACCTGCGCCTGGTTTTGTGGCTGGTTGATCGCCGCCTTTGGAGCTTTGAGCAACGTCATCCACTTGTTTATCGTCTTCAACGACTTTGTTGTCGCTGCTGTCATCAATTTTCTTTGGTTCAGGAGCGGGTGTGATTAGTGGCGTTGGATTATCTACAGCTTTCCCAGATGAACCGAGTTTTTCTGACGAACTAAATCCGGATGTCTGGCGAGCGGGCTTGCGCTGGACAGTTGTTTCTTCAATGGAACATGCATTGAGAAGTACGGAAGTAGCGGCCAAAACACAGACGAGACTCTTTGTAATCACCTTGTTCATAATCAACTCCCAGTCGGTTGCAGCAACAGTTCGCTCAGTTCGATTCAGTTGCAGGGTTCAAATCAGTTATGCTTGGGTAGTTGCAAACCCTTTGCCAACTGCGCGAATGCCATAGAGCATTGAAATCACAGGCATTTTAGGAAAGTTTGAAGTGCCTTTGCCTGTCAAACTTTTAGATAGCTGTCGTCTGCATTTGCGAAAGTGGGTGGTTTTGAGGTATGTCGGGCCTCGAATTCTGTGGGGAATCCATGTCAGATCTACGAATCAAGCTTCGCAAGCAAATGGTCGAAACCATTCACGAATACGGCATGATCGAACAAGGCGATCGCGTCATGGTGGCGGTTTCGGGTGGAAAGGATAGCAGTGTCCTGCTGCGACTTTTGGCAGACGCGCAGACGAAGGCGCCGATTTCCTTTGAAATTGCGCCGGTTATCCTCGACCAGAAACAACCCGGATTCGATGTTTCAAAATACCAAGCATGGGTTGAAGCGGAAGTGGGCATGAAACTCACCGTCATCGAAGAAGACACCTATTCCATCGTTAAAGAAAAGGTGGCCCCCGGCAAAACGACCTGTGGCCTGTGCAGCCGCCTTCGCCGCGGAATTTTGTACAACTATGCTTCGGCCCATGGGTTTAACAAAATTGCGCTAGGGCATCATCGTGAAGATCTGAACCAGACCCTGCTGTTGAATTTGTTTTTTACCGGCACGCTTGCATCCATGCCTCCGAAATTATTCTCGGATGACGGTCGCAACATTGTGATCCGTCCGCTTGCTGGATGTGGTGAAGAAGACATTGCATCTTTCGCCGAGCAACTTTCCGTGCCAACGATTCCGTGCAATCTTTGCGGTTCGCAGGAAAACTTGCAACGCAAGCGCATGAAGAAACTATTGGCAGACCTCCGTAAAGAGATTCCCGCGATCGATCAATCACTTCTCAAAGCACAATCCAATGTGCGTTTGAGTCAGCTCGCTGACACCGATGTCTTTGATTTTTTGAGAATGCGTGACGAACAGTCATCGCAGTCGAATCTAGGCGTTGGCGAATCCCATCAACCCGTCGTTTGATTTACGACGAGCGTCTCGCGTCACTCTTCATCTTCGTTACAAAAAATCGGATCGCTCTTGGGGATGACAAACGTCAGAGTGTATTCATCTGACTTCAACGTTAAATCCAAATTCAGTAACAAATCGGAAATGTCTTTGGCGGCCTTTAGCGACGACTCGCTCGGAATGTTTGCGCCAGAAGGGAATGCGCCCTTAACGAGATTGTGCAGGTCCGTGGCCGATGTTGCCTTAAATTTGGCGGCGTCGATCGGCACCAGATTCGCTCCGGCAACGATCACCGGTTTAAACATAATGATCCGCGACTTCACGTATTCGGCCGGCACCTTGCGGCGTTGTAGCATGATCATCTTTTGTGTCATTTGGATTTCATGTAGCCGGTTCGGCGCCTCGGGCGACGCATTTTGGCAAAGGTCCGTGTCTGCGAGTTTGGTGCAGATGAAGAGCCCAAGCATTCTTGGGTCGGTGCCCGGCGGTAGCTCAAAGCGAACGTCCGTGGTTTCTGATTTGAGAATGTTGTCCAGTGACGAAGTCCAAAGACCTGTATTGCTGGAAAGGTCTTCCAAACTGACGGAGATATTGAGATTGGGATCCATCGACCGTTCATTTTCGATCAGATCCCAATCGCCGAGCTCGCACGCGCCTTGAAGTTCGATGAGCAAATGCCCGGCGAGTTTTCCATTGTTTGCGCCAAGCGTCATCTGGCGTCCGCCCACTGCCGCTGCGATGATGGCCGTGGCTTTGTTGGTAGACTCAATTTGTGCGGTGTCAAGAAGGGTAGTGCCGAGTTCGAGTTTTTTGCGTTCGGCGCTTGCAGCAGCGCCGCCGTGATCAAACTGCAGAGCTTCTTCGGCTGAAACATGTTCGGTCTTTGAACGGCCTTTTTTCTCAGTATCAGACTTCGAGGAGGGCTCAGTGCTGAATTGGCTGCTGGCTTCGATGGAAATGGTGTCGGTGGAATCTGACCCAGAGGTATTCGTTTGTTCGGAGGTGGCGTTTAGGTTGTTTAATGCTTCGGTCGGGACCGTGTCTTTGCTGCGTAGCAAATAGCCAATGAAGACTCCGACGAGAACAAATGAAGCTCCCAAAAGATATCTACGCAAGTGAGTGTTCTCCTTAGGCTTCTCTGGAACAGAAGGCCTGATGCACTGATGTCTTACTAATGAATTTTGAGTTTAGATAGTAACTGTTTCGGGGGATTAGGCCAAACGGCAAATGTGAACGAATCTCACTCTTGAAATCTGAGGAGCATTGGCATAATCCCTCTCGCATTGGGAGGAGTAATGTTCAAATCTCTATTGTTTCTGTCCATTTTGCTTCCTCAGGTAGCTTTGGGCTTGGACCGTCTGGCTCCATTCGCGTCAATGGCTTGTGCTGAGCAATCTAAGACCAATTGCTATCCCGGTGTTGTGGTCGGAGTTGTTGACGGTGACAACGTAAGTTTTCGTACTTTTGGCTCCAGCGGTCGCGAAACGCTTCCTCTCGATGAGCACTCCATCTTTGAGATTGCGTCAGTCTCAAAAGCTTTGACGGGTTTGGCCATCGGAATGCTTCACGCCCAAGGAAAGATTGATATGACCAAAGTCGTCCCTAGCGGCACTCCGTTGGTCTTGCCCAAGACGCATCAAAATAGTTTACGGTGGTTGGATTTGGTTCAGCACCGTTCAGGCTTTCCGCGAATTCCCAATTCAATGTCACAATCTCCGAATCCGATGCAACCCTACGAGTCATTTGGGCTAGATGCGCTTAACGGATATTTTGCATCCGCGACCGATATCAAACCAGCTCCCGCTGACCATGCGTATTCCAACACGGGTGCAGGTGTCGCGGGCTATTTGGCGGCATCCGTCCATAAGTCCAGCTTTGACCGAATGCTCCAAGACTTGTATCTGAACAAGTTAGGCATGAATGATACTCGTACTGAACGGGCGACGACGGCAAAAGAAAGAATCGTTCAGGGTCACATTAACGGTGAGAAAGCCGAACTTTGGAAGTTTTCTCATGACGATGTTTTCGTTGGTGCAGGAGGACTTCTGTCGACGGCGGCTGATTTGTCCAAACTCTTGCAGGTGATTGTTTATCAAAGCGACGAACAAGTTAATTTGGCCATGCGAGTTCATCATGAAAATAGTTTCGAGATTCAACCGGGATTTAATATCGGTCTTTTTTGGATGGATCTCACTAATTCTGGCGTGACTTGGCACAACGGTGGATCTTTTGGGATGCAGAGCTTTGTCGGTTTCAATCTGCAGAAAAAACGTGCGATCGTAGTTTTGGCGAATGCGATGTTGATCAGTGCGGATGGAGAGATCGACTCGCGCATTGATGTCGAGTCGATCAAGATTTTGGCAGAATAGCGTCGCTACTTACACGGACCCTTCAAGTCCGAGGCTGAAGCTGGTCAAATCGATCCAATTCGAAGTGAAGCCGTCTCCTTTAGCTTGCTTTTGATCGGAGGTACCTTCAGCTCCGCCGCCGATGTAACGCAAACACACAAAAGGCGACAAGCCGGTCTTGGTGTTACCGGAATAAACACTCTTGAGGCTAAAATCAGTGAATGCTCCGACCACGTCGCTTTGGGATCCATTCAGGTATTTTACGGGAGCGTAAATCGTGTCGAGTTCCGCCGCAACCTGCCACATGCCGATCGCACTCGTCTTGTAAAAGAATTTTAGTGTTGGAACCGGACCAACGTTTTGACTGATTCGTCTTTGGCTGCCGTCGGTTGTCGAAAACGCAATGCTAGCATTGCGGATCTGCGCTGAAAAACCGTAGCCATAGGTGGAACTTTCGCTTTTGGTTAGCGACAAATAGCTCAGTCGATAGAATGGGAAGGAATAGCGCATCTCAACGGGAGTATCGGCCTTAAATGTCAGACCGTCGATCTGGATGTCACGCGTCAGTACGGGCTGCGTGACAATTTCCAGCGGCTGATACAGAAACTGGAGCTGGTGGCCGTTCGCACTGGTGGCGATTGCTTCGAATCGCTCGTAATCAAACAAAATATTCTGTTCGCCGTCTTCGCTCGTATAATCGAGTTTTGAACCGTCTTTACTGAACTGGATATTATGACTTTGAGCTGCAATCGCTCCTTTCTCTGCTCGTCCCGAGAAAGACCATTCATTTGCCAGACAAGGTTGAGAAAGAAGAAACACTGAAAAAAGTGTGCAGCGAAATGCTCGTTTCATATTTTACCTCGTAAGTTTAATCCCATGAGAACTTCAGTTTAGCACTTCAAATCTGAATGAATGTTTTTCTGATTACAAATTCAGTTTTCATCTTGGTCGAAATCTTCATATGGCCACTCGTCAGGCGCAAAACGCATAGATTTGTTCATTTGTGACAGCTGCTCTTTCAAGTCAAACAGTTGCCGCTGCCAATAATCAGACGTCCCAAAATGCGGAAAGGCTCTGGGAAAGAAGGGATCCTTCCAGCGCTTGGCGATCCATGTTGCGTAATGAATGTAACGCAAGGCCCGCAAAGCCTCAATGAGACGTAGAGATGAACGATCGAATGGGCGAAGCGTTTCGTAGCCAGCCAACAATTTGTGCAATTGCTTGCGAGCATGTTCATCGCGCCCGCTCAGAAGCAGCCACACATCTTGCGCCGGTGGCCCCACCATCATGTCGTCAAAGTCCACCCAGAAAGGTCCTTGCGAATTCCACAGGAGATTTCCCAAATGGCAATCGCCGTGGATGCGGATGGATTCCGTCCCTTGCAGCCAGGGATGGACGATGTCGCAGATCTCTTGGGCGACGTCGTAGTACTGATCTTTGAGATCGATAGGCAGGACGTCGTTGTCCTCAAGGTATTGCAAGTTGGTAAATCCGAAAGCCTCCACCCCCATCTTCAGGCGGTGTCTGGCTGGGCGCGCAGCACCAACGTTGTGGATGCGAGCTAAGAGTCGGCCAATCCAGTCGGCCTGATCGAGGGCGATCTCATCAGGGGCGCGGCCTCCCATCTTGGGAAATACCGCAAAAAATATGGACGAGCCTTCATCAACGGCGATGGTGCGTTCGTTTTTGAGAATGAGGGGAGCGACAACGGGAATCTCATCGGCGACAAGGTCGAGTAAGAACTGATGCTCTTCTTGGAGTTGTTCCAGCGTCCATCGTCCCGGACGATAAAATTTTACGATCTTGAAGCGGTCGCTCGGCGTTTTGAACGGACTATCGCCTGTTGGCTCGATCTCGACTTCGTAAACGCGGTTTTCCATGCTGTTCAGCTGGAAGAAACGCCCCGTGCAACTGAAGCCGGCGAACTCAACAGCCGCAAGGATACGGTCGGGAGTGATTTCGTAAAAACTGTGCAGGGTGGGCTGCAATGCAAAAGGCCTTAAAGAAAAATCCCGCTCGCACGTGGGTGCAAGAGCGGGAAACGCGACGAGTCAAAGACCCGTCGATACAAAACAAGATTAACGGAAACGTGGACGGTCGCCGCCGCGGTCACCGCGTGGCTTTTCTTGAGCTTCGTTAACTTTGATGGTACGGCCATCAAGTTGTGAACCATCAAGTGCACGCATTGCAGACATCGCAGCATCATCGTCAGAGAATGTTACGAAGCCAAAACCGCGTGAACGGCCTGTTTCACGATCCATGATAACTTTTGCATCTTCAACTGCGCCGAATTTTTCGAACGCGCCGCGCATGCCTTCGTCTGTTGTACCCCAGCTCAAACCACCTACAAATAGCTTCTTTCCCATACTCTCCCCTTAGTTCGGACCTCTCCACAAGTTCAAGAAACAAGAAGCAGGTGGTAGAATACCGAGTAAACCAAAATGATTCCTTTACAAGGACTTACACAATTTGAAGGTCTTCCACAACATGGACTTTATCCATTTCTTAACTTTGTTTGCATTTGTCACGGCCTGGGGCTGCAAAAACCAAGAGCCCGTGTATCAGGATACTCAGGGTGGCCAAATCAGTCGTCAACCAACTGTAACTACTACGTATAGTTACACTTACCCTAGTTCGACAACGACTAGGAATACCATGCCGAATTGGTACACGAGCACGACTAACCCGCCCGTAAACACTACGTTTTTTACGCCTCAAACCACATTTCAGAACACACAAACTTATTTGACTAACGGCAGTGGCGGTCAGACGGGAACTCAGGAGCTCACTTCGCAAACGCGGCTTCGCTACATTGTCAGTGCCCCTGTGGGTAACCAGCCGCGAGGTTTATTGGTTACTCTGCATGGTAGTTCGGCAAGCAGCTACCGTGAATTTCCGCGGATGATGCAAAGCGCCATGCAGCAACATAATCTGATGCTCGTTTCCGTTTTGGCTCCCAACGGCAGTGGCTGGAATGAGGGCGGTGAGCAACAAGCGGCGGGGCAACTTGACAGTTTAATCCGCAACGAAATTTTCCGTGCGTACAACATTGATACGAGAAAAGTTTTTTTCTCCGGACAATCAAGTGGGGCCGGCTTTCTCGCGACACATTTCGTTGCGTTGCATGGACAGAATTATCAGGGCGGTGCGTTTTTGCTTTGTGGCTGCCAGCCGCCTCGCGTAAACATCGCCGTCACACCAGCTATGCGAACCAATTTCAAAATGTATATTGAACTAACGACTAGTGACGGAAACTGGGATCAGTATTTGACGCCAACTGCCAACGCCTATCGGCAAGCAGGAATTGGTGTCGAAGCCGTTCGTGAAAAGCCAGGTGGGCACTGTGACTTTGATCAAGGAGAAATCGTGCGTCTGAATCTCGCACGTATGCTTGCACCTGGGGTTCAATAACGTCGGAGGTTTCAGTTGAGTCAGCATCCACACCTTGAACGTCACCTCGGTCTCCGTTCAGCGACATCTCTGGTCATCGGTTCGATTATCGGCACGGGAATTTTTCTCAAAACCGCAGCGATGACACAAGCAGTGCACTCACCGCTGATGGTGCTGCTGGTGTGGTGCTTCGCGGGAGCTTTGTCGTGCACTGGTGCGCTCGTGTACGCGGAGTTGGGGGCGAGATACCCGAAGGCCGGCGGTGAATTTATTTTTCTCCGCGAAGGCTACAACTCTTTCATTGCTTTTTGTTACGGTTGGATGCGGTTTTGGATCGGCAGTCCCGCGTCGATCGCCGCCTACGGTGTTGGCTGTGCCAGTTTTGCCGGCGGAATTTATCCGAATCTTTCCGCCAACGAAAAAATCATGATGGCCCAAGGATTGATCCTCGGATTCACGTTGCTCAATTGTATGACGGTCGTCGTTGGCGGTTGGGTTCAAGATGTTTTGACGGCACTGAAAATCTTGCTGGTCGTGGGGCTGGGACTTTCGCTTGTCGTCTATGCACCGGAAGGCTGGAGTTTGGCTTCGTTGGGCATAACGGCAGATGCTGGAATGACTGGCGAAGGTGGCGATTCGGTCGGGCTCACCATGTCAGGCCTCGGAGCGGCGATGCTCGCGGCCCTATGGGCCTTTGACGGATGGAACAACATGCCGATGGCGGCGGGAGAAATTCGCAATCCGCAAAGGAACATTCCCTTGGCTCTGATCTTGGGGACTCTCGCTTGTCTGCTCCTCTATGTTGGCATCAACTTTGCGTACTTTGTCGCTTTGCCTGTGAGCGAAATCGTGACTTCGAATAGTTCGTCCTTTCGCGATGCATTACCTGTTGCAGCTAAAGCGGCAAAAAATATTCTAGGTGACAGTGCGGCGACGTGGATTGGATTTGCATTTATCATTTCCGCACTCGGGGCAATGAACGGATCCATTCTCACGGGAGCGCGTGTGCCCTACGCAATGGCGCGCGATGGTTTATTCTTCCGCGTTCTTGCCAATGTTGGCAAACGAAGTCATGTACCCGTGGTGGCCGTGGTCGTGCAGGGTCTGTGGGCCAGCGTTTTGGCCGGATCCGGCAGCTTTGATCAACTCACTAACTACGTCGTCTTTTCTTCATGGATATTTTATGCGTTGTGCGCGTGGAGCTTGTTTCGCTTGCGCAAAAAAGATGAAAGCGGCGAAATGACATTTCGCTGCCCGTGGTATCCGTGGACGCCTTCGGTTTTTGTGGTGTTAGCATTGTTACTGTTAGCGCAGACCATTGCCGATGATCCTGTTGCAACGATGCACGGTGTGGGCATCATCGCGGCAGGAATTCCATTATTCTTTTGGATGAAGCGCGGCCACCATCATGCAAAGTAAAACGCCCACAGATTTCTCCGTGGGCGTTTACAAATCACTCTAAATCAGGATTCTAGTGCATGCGCTTTTCAAGTTCCGACGCGAGCTTCTTGAGGAAGTCGTCGGTGTACATGAAGCTGTTTGCTGGCGGATTGTTTCCGTGTATGCAAACGGCCAAGTCCTTTGTCATGAAGCCTGCTTCAATGGTTTCGATGCAAGTCTTCTCAAGTGCTTGTGCGAAACGAACGACTTCTGGCGTGTTGTCGATACGACCGCGGTGCATGAGGCCCTGCGTCCATGCAAAGATACTTGCGATGGGGTTGGTCGAGGTCTTCTTGCCGGCTTGGTGATCGCGGTAGTGACGCGTAACGGTGCCGTGTGCAGCTTCTGTTTCGATGGTCTTGCCGTTTGGACACATAAGTACGGAAGTCATCAAACCCAAGCTGCCGAAACCTTGTGCGATGGTGTCGGACTGAACGTCACCGTCGTAGTTCTTACATGCCCAGACGATACCGCCGTCCCACTTGAGAACCTGTGCGACCATGTCATCGATCAAGCGGTGTTCGTAGGTGAGACCGTGTTTTTTGAATTCAGCGGCGAATTCTTTGTCAAAGATATTTTGGAAGATGTCCATGAAACGGCCATCGTATGTCTTCAAGATGGTGTTCTTGGTGGACAAGTACACAGGATAGTTCTTCGAGATACCGTAGGCGAAGCATGAACGAGCAAAACCCGCGATGGATTCGTCGGTGTTGAACATGCCCATGCCGATACCTGCGGACTTGAATGAGTTGATTTCCCATTCTTGTTTTGCGCCGCCGCCTTCTGGCTCAAATACCAACTTGAGTTTGCCGGCGCCCGGAATGTTTACGTCTTGAGCTTTGTACTGGTCAGCGTGCGCGTGACGGCCGACGATGATAGGCTTCGTCCAGTTTTTAACGACGCGTGGGACGTTTTTGCAAATGATGGGTTCGCGGAACACTGTTCCACCGAGATGATTGCGGATGGTGCCGTTCGGGCTCTTCCACATCTTTTTCAATTTGAATTCTTTGACGCGCGCTTCATCTGGTGTGATGGTGGCGCACTTGATGCCGACATTGTACTTCTCGATCGCTTGTGCAGCTTCGATGGTGATCTTGTCGTCGGTCTTGTCGCGCATCTCGATGCCGAGATCGTAATACTTAAGATCTATTTCCAAATAGGGGAGGATCAAAGATTCTTTGATCTTCGCCCAGATGATTCTCGTCATCTCATCGCCGTCGAGTTCCACTACAGGATTGGCTACCTTGATTTTCTTGCCCATTGCCGCTGCTCCGAGGTTCAGGTTTTAAGTCAGATAGTCGAATATTTATGATGGTTTTGACGCGATACGTCAATTGAATGAAGGGCTGGCGCATCTCAAAAGTGATACAATCGAGTCGCGAGGCTTGTGTTTCGTCCTTTAGCGCTGCGAAGCACCGCTCGGCTTTCGCTGTCCTGCTTCGCCATCGCTACGTGCTCGCCATCCTGGCTCGCGAGTTGCTTCGCAGCGATAAAGGGCGGAACACAAGGTTCGAAACTGCGTCGGTACGCAGGATTTAAAATCCAACAGGTTGAAAAGTCTAGATTACTTCAAAATAGTGAATGGAGCGGGCCATCTTGGAGAAGTCTCGCACTTGATCGGTGATATCGATCAGAGAAATAAACTCAGTTTGGACGCGCGGCCTGACGTTGCAAATAAGCGCGTGGCTACCGTACAGGATTTTGAAGATGCCTAATCCCGCGCCACCAATCTTTTGGTCTATCAGGTTTGAACTGTCGCGAGGCATCAAAATCTTTTTTGCGTATTTGGCTAACTTGCTGCGAGTCATGGCACCGAATGGGTCAGAGATCGAGATACCGAAATTGCGTCCGTCGCAGCCGAAGCTTAGTGTGGCATACTCTTCGGGCGTTAGTTCGACCGCGTTTGTGCGTTGCGAAGTATCGTAGCTTCGTTTTCCACCTGCTACGGGAGCGTCAAAAACGGCGTTCATGATAAATTCTTCCGAGATTCCCGAGATTGTTTTAGCGAGGTGCTGTCCGATCTTGTGATCGAGTGCGTATTTCAAAACGGTCGTATTGTGAATCTCGCGATTTTCCGAACCGACGATGGTCAATTTATGAATGGTCGTGCCGGAAGCTAAGTATTTTTCCAGTCCAAATATGTCTGAACGCAAACGCTTTTGCAGCGTCGTGCGAATTTCGTGCACGGTCCAGTCACTACCCGGTCTATTGAGGATTACGTGATCGAGGAGTGTGTCCTCTTCGCCAGAAAGTGATTCGCTGTAATCTTTCATCGGGAGTTCGGTCACTAAGACCGTCATCGAATCTGGATGCAGTCGGCGCGTGCTTTCGAAGATGGTGCGGTTGGCGGTGTTTACGACCACGGCCGACAAGTTTGGAATGGTCTCCAAAACTTTTGTGGCCGCCAATTCATCAGTTACGGAAATACTTTCATGACCGCCTGCAGCAACCTTCAAGGCTGGCATGTTGGGCAGCGAGTGGTGACCTGGAAGATCTACATACAGGATCGTCAAGGGTTTCGAACTCCGAAAACCTACCGTAACCATTTCAAATAAAAGGTAACCCTACTCCCATAGTAACCGAGGACGCTTAATTATTGTATCCCCTGCCTTGAAATGAGGCAGGTGGGGTTATTGACGTGGCGTGTCACGAAGACGTAAAATTGTACAATAATATCCGTAGGGTGTTGCGGTTGTTTCATTTTTAGTTGTGCTGGACGTAAGACGCGTGTCTTGCGCCTATCTCGTGGTCTTGAAAGGAGCTGCTATGAGGTTGGATGAGCAAATTTTGTTGGCGTTTCACACTGGTGGGGTCGGCGTTATGGCCTCGATTACAGCGGTGGGATTGCTTTCGCTGGTCGTGATCATTGAGCGCTGCTACCGCTATTGGTTGCAATACGACTTGGAAAATTCTTCGGCATTTATGGCCGCGGTACAAAAGATGGTGATGAACAACTCCATCGAAAACGCCATTCGACTTTGCAAAAAAGCTCGTCCGAAGCTTCTTCCTTATGTCTTGGCAGAAGGCCTCAAGCGTGCCAATGACAGCACAGAAGAAATTCAAAATGCAATGGAACACGCGACACTGAGTGCGATTCCGAAAGTTACGAAGTGGGTTGCGTTCCTTGGCACTACGGCCAACGTTGCGACACTTCTTGGACTTCTTGGCACCATCTTCGGTCTGAAGAGTTCATTTAAAGCTGTTGCGTCTAAGACAGGTGCGGCGAAGAACGAAGCTCTCGCGGAAGGTATTGCCGAAGCTCTCACAGCTACGTCATACGGACTGGCCGTGGCGATGTTCTGCCTGATTGCCTACGGTATCTTGATGCTCAAGCAACAAGCGATTGTTGATGCGATCAACAAGAACTCGGCGCGATTGGTTGATTTGCTCTACACGCGCAAAGTGAAAATCAAAGGCGGCCAGTCGTCCCGTTAATCAACCGTAAGAAGTTTGGGGTGGTTTGTGTCCAGACGTAAGAAAAAACGAGCGATTGCATATAGAGATGTTGAATTGAACATCATGCCTTTCATTGATGTTTTTTCAATGCTCAATACATTCCTCCTTCTGTCTGCCGTGTTCTTTTCCATCGGGATGTTCGAAGTTCAGTTACCGTTTTTTTCGAATTCTCCTGAAACGAAACAGGACAAACCTGTTCGTTCACTTGATGTGAAAGTAAACGTCGAGAAGGAAAAAGTTGAACTGACAACGTCGTATACACTGCCTCCAGCAAATGAAAAGACCGACACCTATGACATCACGCCAGAGGGTATGGATCGACTTCATGCCGCTCTGGTGGAAATTCGCAAAGCGAATGAAGACGTGAAGAAAGTGACTTTGTATTGCGAAGACGACGTCATTTACGAACAGCTAGTCAAAGTGATCGATGAAGTGAAGTCGCGGCGCGCAACGGATCCGGTGCTTTATATGACGGAAGACAAGAGCGGTGCACGCGTCGAAACAAAAGAGGTTCTGTTTCCTCAGGTCGTGATGGGAAGTGTCGTACTGTAACATTGGAAAATGAACAGGCGGTGAGAGTATGGCGAGTGTAGGCGGTGAAGCAGGCGAAAGTATTTCGCTGAATCTGAACCCGATGCTGGATATCTTCAGTATTCTTATTACATTCTTGTTGATGACGTATTCTGTTAATCCGGAAAACGTTGATCCGACGGAAGGTCTTGAATTGCCATCAACGCAAACGTTGATCAACCTCGACGATGTACCGACCGTTTCGTTGACCAAGAGTGAAATCCTTTTGAATGACGTGAAAGTCATCAAGATCGCATCCATTGTTGACGGCGACGTTCCTAAGGCCGACCAATCGCAAGGTGCGGTGTACAGTTTGTTCAAAGAGCTGGAAAAACTAGCTGAACGTCAAAACAAGACGGCAGTTCTGCCGAATGGCGAAAAGAAAAAAATCGGCGTGTTGACAATCGAAGTTGACAAGAATCACAGATTTAAGCTGCTGAAGCGCGTCATGCTATCGGCGCAGCAAGCAGAATTTCTGACCATTAAGTTAATGGTCGAGAAACCTCGGTCCTAGTTCCTGCTGAACGTGTTGCTTGTGGAGTTGAGTTGAAGACAAAAGTTTACTCCAAATTGGTACGAGGATTCGTGGCGATCATGCTCGCTGTGACTATTCCTGCCGGATCGCTCATTGCTGACGATGAGTTTGATGATTACGAAGTGCGGGTAATTCGACCCAAATACTTTCAAAAATCCGGTCGATTTGAGCTCGGCGCACAGTTCAACGCGATCATGAACCAGACCTTCATTTACACGTACCTTGTCTCCGGTCTGATGACGTATCACTTCAACGAAGCTTTCGGCATTGAGGCTTCAGGTGCCTATGGATTCTCCATCGACAAGTCAGATAAAGAAACGCTGTTCGATCAGTTCGACATTCGTACACAAATTGTTCGCACGGAATATGCGATGGAAGCGGCGTTGCAGTGGACGCCGATTTATGGAAAGTGGCAGCTGCCATCCGGTCAGTTGATTTATTTCGATACGTTTTTGGCGTTCGGCGGCGGCTTGACCGGCGTGTACTGGGATTACAAAGACTTTTGCGTTCGCGTATCGAAGGATGGTAGCTCGCAAAATTTGACAAAAGTTCCTGCGAACAAAACATCTACATATCCGGACGTGCTTGTGGGCCTCGGTCAACGCTACTTCGTTTCGAAAGATGTTTCAGTAAAGTGGGACATTCGCCACCACACGATTTTTTATGATTCGGCTGACGCGGCTTGCGACCCTACGGCGGGTGTGAGCGGTGGTGATACACATTACAACGTGACGTTGCAGGTCGGTGCTTCGAAGTTCTTTTAATGGTGGAAGTTGTTGATGAAGCGATTGTTACGGAAAATTTGCTTGGTCGCATTGGTGTTGGGACTCTTCTCGGAGTCGGCGCTGGCGAACTATGGCGAAGCTCTGAATTACTACCGAGCCAACCGCTTGTATGAAGCGGCGGGACTGTTCTTTCAGGCCAAAGAACTCGCACAAACCACCGCGGAAAAGCGCGCGGCAGAATGGTATCTTGCCGACTGCTTGCAGCGGATTGGTTTCTTATATTCCGCGTCAAAGTACTACACACTCATCGTTCGTCGCGGCTACGAGTCCAACAATCCATACTTTCGACGCGCCTTAGAAGAACTCGGTCGTATCAATAATTCCGTGAGCCTCGGCCAGTCGCAGATTGTTGAACTCTTCAAAGCGAACGTGGATCCGTCCGCTATCCCAGGGGCTGCTCGCGGCTTTTACTTCTACTACTTGGGTGTTGAGCAGTATTCGCAAGGAAAATTCAAAGCTGCGCGCAATTATTTCGACAAAGTTCCCCCCGGAAGTTCTTATGCGTCCGGTGCGGAATTCCACTTGGGCGTCATTGCTAATTTGGCGGGACGACATAGTGAAGCGATCACCAATTTCAAACGCGTCCGCGAACGTATCGCCGGTGATGAAAACCGCCAACTTCTTTGGGAAATGGCGACGATGAACCTCGCGCGTGTGCATTACGAAATCCGACGATTTCCCGAAGCGCTCTCCTATTACGGAGAAATCCCTCGTGATTCGGACAATTGGCTCGATGCTCTTTGGGAAGCGTCGTGGGCATACTTCATGATCCAAAAGCACAACAACACACTCGGCGTTATTCACACGCTGCATTCGCCGTTTTTTGATAACCGTTTCTATCCTGAAAGCTACATTCTGCAGTCGATCACCTTTTTGCGCCTTTGTCGTTACGAAGAAGCCAAGGGATCACTCAAGGATTTTCAAAAACGCTACAAAGACACGTTGTCTTCAGCGCGTGAGTTGGTCCGTAGCTTCAACAATGACTCCGACGGTTTCTTCCGTTTGATCTACGACTATCGCACAGGCACGTTGAATCGATTCCAGAAAGCATCTGAAATCCTTGACCGCGTTTCGCGTTCTGATGCCTACCGTGAAGCCGCAGACACGATTCGTTTTGCAACCATCGAATTGAACCAACTCGGTAGCAAGGGGCGTGCGTGGTCCTCGTCTGGACTACAATCCGAACTGAAAGACTTCCTGAATGCGAAGAAAAAGGCAGCTGCAGAAGACGCCGGAACACGCATGTACAAAGCTGCCGACGGTTATTACGACTACTTGAAAGATCTCGACAACCAGTCTGGACTTGTTTTGTCTGAGATCCTTCTCGAAAACATTAATAAGCTCCGCAAGCAGATCAACGTTGAATCTGCGGCTTCACGTAAGCAGTTCATCGGTGGTTTGCAGGAGTTGAAGTTGGGCGAGACGCTCGAATACTGGCCGTTCTTGCCAAACGAATATTGGGAAGATGAACTTGGTTACTACGTTTACAATCTCGCAAGCAGATGTGACGAAGGCGGAAAGTCGAATGATAAATAAGCGTCATTACATTTTTGCGAACGCGTTGTGCCTATTATTGGCGGGGGCAATGGCGACCTCGAACGCTTACGCGCAGCGTAAGCGAGCTGACATTGAAGTCGACAAGAGTGAAGTTAAGTCAGAACTTGCTTCGCAAAAAAAAGACCAGAAGGGCGAGCTGCCGAAACTGACGCGATCGGCGGTTTTTGTCATCGAAGTTGAGCGCAAGATCATCGAAGAAGTAAAAAAGACAGTGCCGGTCTTGAAACGAAACGCGAACAAGATGCAGGCGAAATCCCTTGGTAAATTGAATCTACTTGAACGTGCAATCAACTTGAATTTCGAACTCGCCGTCTTCTTGCGTAATGAAGAAGAACGCGATTATGACCGCAAGTACCAAGATTGGGATACCAATGGACGTAAGGGGCGAGAACCGCAACTTAACGTCAGTCAATCACGCAAGCAGTGGCAAATTGTCATTCAAGACAGCCGCGCGATCATGGCTGAATTTCCCAAGGGCAAGAATGCTGATCGATTACTTTTCTATCAAGCAATGGCGCAGCAGCAGCTTGGTCAAGAAAAGGAAGCAGCGAAAGCGTTCTCTGAATTGATCCAACGTTTCCCCAACTCGGAAATCGCCAGTGATGCCTACGCGCAGCTCGGAGATTACTTCTTTGATCGTGATGACTTCGGCAATGCGGCCAACAACTACAAAAAAGTGACGCGGTTTACCCAGTCCAAGCGTTATCTTTGGTCGATCTTCAAACTTGCGTGGTGCGCCTTCAACACAGGTCGGTATAAAGAGGCGCTCGAGTACTGGCAGAACGTTGTTTCCATCGCGAAAGGCAAAGAAGACATCGAAGGCGCGATCCAGTTGAAGGAACAGGCATTGCGTGACATGGTCTATGCCTTTGCAGAACTGCAAATGGTCGAGCCAGCGATCGCATACTACCGCAAGAACGGTGGGGCTGAATTTATTGGTCCGCTGCTCAGCATTCTCTCACAGACATTTGCGGCCAACGGTCAATTTGCTGCTGCGATCAAGACCTTGAAGCGATTCCAAGAACTCGAGCCTAACGCGATCGACGGTCCAGGAACGCAGAAGGAAGTCGTCGCACTGCTTTATTCCCTCGGCAAAATGAGTGAAGTCTGGAAGGAATTGAAGCGATTCGGTGATTTGTACGGACCGAAGAGTTCGTGGACAGCGGCCAACAAAGAAAAGAACAACAAAGAAGTGCTTGAAGCTCAAGTTCTGATCCGCGACCAACTGCTGACGTATTCGAAGTTGACCCACAAGGAAGCGATCAAGGACGGTGGCGAAGCCATGCACGAGCAGGCACGCATTGGTTACTTGCTCTTCTTGGAACTCTATCCTGACGCGAAAGAAGAAGCCGAAATCAAATTCAACCTCGCGGATATCGAATACTTTTTGAAGGATTACCGCAAGGCGGGTGCGTATTACCTCGATATCGTACGCTTGCCTGTAGAAAAAGCCGCGATCTTTACTGGTAAAAAGCCCGACAATATTCACAAGCAATCAGCTCTGTACATGATCGATTCATATGCGAAAGATTTTGAACCTGAATTCAAGGCGATGCAAAAGCAAAAGCCTGACTTCAAAAAGCAGCCGCTAAAGCTTTCGGTTCGAGCTGCCAACTATATCAACGCGTGTGCGGAATTCACTAAGGTTTACCCCAAAGAGCAGAAGATCATCAAGACGTGTGATCTTGACGTGACGAAGGTTTTCTTCCATTCGAACAATCTAGACAAAGCCAAGCAGTACCTACGTACCATCGCTCTCAAGTATCCAAACGACAAAGAAGGTCCTGACTCGGCCCGCCAGTTGATTCGATTGAGTGCCGGCGACGATCAGAAGGTTTTGGCGCTAGCTGACGAACTTCTCAAGATTCCTCAATACCAGAAGGGGTCGCTCGGAGAAGAACTTCGAGACCTACGCACCAACATCGAGATCGGTGGCATCGAAAAGATCAGCGAGCCGTTGAAAAAGGCGCGCGAGTATGAAGACAAAGCCAAGAAGTACCCCAAGCTAAAAGACGTGGACAAGTTGTGGTTTAACGCCGCGGTTAACTTCGCCAAGGGCGGAGATGTTCCATCAGCTTTGAATGCGTACCTCGTCGTCGTCAAGAAGTTTCCAAAGTTTGAGAAAGCCAAGGACGCTTTGATCGAAGTCGCTGGGATTTACGAACGGCGCTTGGAATTCAAAGAAGCTGTGCAGTATTACCAATTGCTCGTGAAAAACTACGCGAAAGATCCGAAAGAAATTGCCGGTGGTTTGGCAAAGTCATGTGAATTGTCATTGGCACAAAACCCTGCAGCTGCCGAGGCGTCTTGCCTCAGTTTTGCGACCAAGTACAAGGATGCAGGTAAAGGCATCGTTGAGCGCTTGATCGTGGCGGCCGAGCGAGAAGGCCGCAACTCGCGCATGGCAACGCTGATTCGCAACGACTACCTTCGTAACTTCCCATTGAACGGTAACGAGAAGATCGCTGCGATTTACAAGATCTATGCGGCAGGTAAGGGGCAGGGTGCTGCCGCACAGCAAGCGGCGCGCGACATTCAGAACATCTACAACCAAGACAAGAAGATTGAAGGCGAAGCACTCCGTTACGTCGCCGAGATCCAGTTCAAGGGTGTGGATTCCGAGATCAGTCGCTTCCAGAAAGTAACTCTTGCTGGCGGCACGGTTGACCGACTCGCAGCGAGCATCGAAAAGAAGACCAATGCACTCGGCCAACTCAAGACGATCTATGAACGAGTCTTCCAGACCAAAGATCCATACTGGGGTGTGGCCGCATTGTATCGATTGGGCACGGCCTTCGAACTCTTTGCTGAAGCTTTGGCCAATCCGCCAGAGATCCAAGGTGCGCGCCGTGAAGACGTGGTGAATCAGCTTGCGCCGAAGGTTGCAGAACTGAAGAAGCAGGCAGTCGAATGGTACAAGATCGCGGACGACACGATTGTGAAGTTCAGAGTGTTCAATGAGTGGACTCCACTCGTCTACAACGCTCAGCAAAGAATCATGGATAAGAACGCAACGTTTGAAGACTTCTACGATGATCCTGATTTTGTTGGTTCGTCGGTGTCGTCGTCAATAACTTCAAGACTAAGGTAATCGCGTGAAGATCATTAAAACATCTTTGACGGTTGGACTTGCGGTCGCGCTGGCATCTTGTGGTGGCGGCGGCGAAGTCAAAGAAGTCGTTGATAATGAAAAACGCCCTGATGATGGCATGGAAAAGGAAGCCGAAATTGATGTTTCGCGCGGCTTCAATACCCTCATCCTTAGTTTGAGCAACGATAAGTTGACCAGCCATGCCGTCGATAAGGGTGCCGCTGAAGAAATCGCGCGCAGTCTTGAGACGGCGGCAAAAAGTGAGCCGAAGCGAGAAAACTATCTCGCACTTATCGCCGCACGACGCATCGCCGGTATGAGTTACGAGTCTGTAGCGCAAGCTGCGAGCCAGCTTGCTGATATTGAAATGAAAAAGGACATCGATCGCGGTGTACCGATCATTGCTAAATTGGAATTGGCAATCGCGGCAGTGCGAGCGAAGAAGTATTCCATGGCGGAGCACTTTCTTCCTTCGATTCTCAACTCAAAGATCGCTGACGTAAAGGCCGCGGGCTATAACCTGCAAGGCGTCATCGAATACGCGGACGGTCGAGTTCCTGAAGCCATCAACAGTTGGTTGATCGCGCGTAAAGAAAAGGACAAGTACCAGCCTGCGACATTGAACCTTGCAATGGTTTCTCTCAAGCGCGGGGCATACAAGTTTGCCGACGCGATGTTGAAGGACCTCGACGATGACTGGTTGGTTCAACTCGGCAAAGCCACCGTCGAACGCATGAGTGGCAATGCTAAGGGCAGCGTTGATCTTTGTCAGAAGGTTCTTGCGGAAAAGAAGAACAAGCTGACTCTCGTCAACTGCGCGGTAACTGCTTACCAATCTGAAGGAAATTTCGATAAAGCCAAACAGTTGGTCAACGATGCGGCAGGAATGCGTGGCGGTGCCGAACTCGACAAACGCTCGGGTGAATTAAGTGACCGCATTGCAAAAGAAGCGGCAAAGGACAAAAAGCCTGCGGCTAAGCCCGAAAAAGAGGCAGAGTCGAAGAAGGCCGGATAACGGTTGTGACCGCTGCCGCAAGGTGGCGGCTTATGATAGAATTTTAGTGATTTCTTTCTGGTTGTTGTAGATGGAACCTGCGGGAGCTCAACGTGCTTGAATTAAGGTTTACAGTACCCGGACAGTCACCTCAGACAGTTGCGATTGATTCGTCACGTATGCTGATTGGAACGTTGTTGTCCAATCACGTGGTCTTGCGCGCTGCTGATGTTGAACCAATTCATGCCATGATCGAAGAAGTGGACGGTCAGTGGTTGATCACTGATCTCGGCTCCGCTGCCGGCGTCATGCTCAACGGCGTTCGCATCCAAGTCGAATCGGCCATCAAACCGTCTGACACCATCACCATCGGTACGGTAAATCTTTCTGTCGCGCAAGCAAAGGAAATCGACAATCTTGCTGCGACCACAGTAATTCCAGCTCCGTCGTTCAACAAGTCCGCTGCCGCCGTCACCGCGAAGTCTGAAAAGATTGCAACGACCGGCGCACAACCTGAAAGTGTTGCGCCCGGCCGCGCTACCGAAAAGCGAGATCCAGTTCCACCGGCCGCAAAAGCTGAAGAAGGCGATCGACGCGTCGAACGCAAAGACGTTCTATTTTCGCCACGTAACGCCAAGCCCGCTGGTTCTGTACTTGAGTGCGTTGCCTACTGGGGTGACACCGTTCTCGACACCGACTTGTTTCATCCGTCACTGCGCGGCTTTGAGCAAGTAACCATTGGTGATCCGACCAAAGCAAATTTCATCGCAGCTGGCGAATCGGACATCACGCGTCACGTAATGGCTGACGTCAGTGAAGACGGCTATCGTCTGAATCTTCTTTCGGGAATGGAAGCTCGTCTTCGCAAAGGTGGACAAGTTGATTCGGTAAACGGATCGGGTTCGCACAAGATGGGTCGTCGCGACATCGCGCACATCAAGTTTGGAAGCGTGCGCTACTTCCTCATGTTCTGTTCGCCGCCCGCACTCGATCTACCACGAACCGGTCCACGTGATCCGTTCTTTTTTGCATTGAGTACATTGGCCACTCTGCTTTACATGGCAGTGATTGTTCCCATACTGCTCACGAGTAAGCCTGACGTACCAGAAGAGTTGAGTGATGACGACATTGCCATCATCAACATTCCGATAAAAGAGCAGCCCAAGCCCAAAGAAGAAAAACCAAAAGTTGAAGTGGCACAGGTCAAAACAGAGCCAGAAACTCCGCCTGTACCGAAGCCGCCACCTCAGAAGCCAAAGCCTGTTGAGCCTGAAAAGAAAGAGCCGCCAAAGCCACCCAAGCCTGTTGAACAAAAGGCTGAAGTGAAAAAGGAAGCGGTGAAAACATTGACCGAAGCCAAGCCTCAGCAAAAAGCTGAGGCGGCTGCCGCGAATCCGCTCGATAAGTTGCAGAAGTCCACGGACGGCATGCCGTCGATCGGTGCGAAGCAACCCGACTTCAAACTCGCTGGCGAAAACAAAGGCGGACCCAAAGGTGCATCGGGCGGTCCCGTCGGTGGCGGTAACGGCCAAGCCGGTGGCGCTCGCAAAGGTGAACAAAAATCAAACGTTTACGGCGTTGAAGGTGTCGATAACAACAAAGCGTCTGGCGTCAACCTTTCAAAATTGGGACTCGGCGTCGGCAAAGTTTTGAACCAAGCAGGTCCCGGCGCGATCGCAACCGATTTCAAATCGTCGGTCGGTGGTGCGGGCGGTGGATCAGGATCGGCATCGAAGACATACGGTCTCGGTGGTGGTGACGGACGTCGCCAATCTCTCGGACTCGGTGGTGGTGAAGGTGCAACGCAATTTGGCGCCGGCGGTTCGGGTGGTTATCTTTCTGGCGAAGGCGGCAAGGGTGGTCTTGGTGGTTCGGGACTGGGGCGAGGAGCCGGTGGGCGAGCGAGACCGGAAGTTGAGCTTCCCGCAGAAGATCCTGTGGTTAGCGGTGGCTTGACCCAGCAAGAGATCAACGCAGTAATTCGCGCTAACTTGAACCAGATTCGTCACTGCTACGAACAATTGTTGCAGCGCTCACCAAGTGCGCAAGGAAAGCTAACGACTGGATTTGTGATTGGAACTGATGGTAGTGTCACCACTTCCGAAATCAAAACCGGAACGCTTACCGATAGTGTCATGCAAGGTTGCGTAACCAGTCGTATTGCTCGGTGGAAGTTTCCAAAGCCTCGCGGTGGGCAGCCAGTTACCGTTACTTATCCGTTCGTGTTTACGCCCGCGTAACGGAGCTGGTGAGAAGTTAAATTTTGTTTGATAGGAGGCCGAGCTATGAGTCGGCCCTTTTTTCTCGTAAGTAATGACGATGGTGTTCATGCGCCAGGGATCAACGTCCTCGCGCAATCACTACGCAAGCACGGCCGCGTCATGGTCGTCGCGCCACACCTTGAAAGATCAGCAATGAGTAGCGCGCTCACTTTGGGTCTGCCGGTGATCGTGCAAAAAGTTGCGGAAGATGTTTACGGCATCGAAGGTACGCCCGCTGACTGCATGATGTTAGCGACGCAAAAGCTTGTTGATCGTCAGCCCGATTGGGTGGTGAGTGGCATCAACCGTGGTGGCAATCTCGGCACGGACACTATTTATTCGGGCACCGTCGGTGCAGCGATCGAAGGGTGTTTGTGCGGCATCCCCTCCATGGCCGTATCCGTAGAAGGAACCGAGCCATTGCACTACGAAACCGCGGCATTCGTTGTCGATCAGTTGTTGCAAATCTCAGAGTTGAAAACATTGGCCAAAGGTTGCGTCATCAACGTCAACGTGCCCAATGTTCCTAAAGATAAACTAAAGGGCATCCGCACCGCCACGCTTGGCCGCCGCATCTATAACGGACTCGTCGATGAGCGGCGCGATCCGCGCGGACGACCTTATTACTGGCTGGGAGTCGGAGCCAAAGGTTACGAACCGATGCGTGGTGAGTCTGATTGCGAAGTGATCTTGCACGGATTTGCGACGGTCACCGCGCTGAAACCCGATCTCTTCCGAGACGATGTTACGCGCGGTATGCAATCGTTCGTCAATCAGGAGTTTTAATTGAGGCTGGTGCAACACATGTCGTTTTGCAGACGCGTCCTCGCGCTCGCAGCGTGTGCGTTTGTTCTCGTCAGTTGTGCTACCACGAACAAAGGTCGCATGTATTACATGGTGACGACCGGGCAGCATGAAACGCTCGATACTCTTGCGCGACGTTTTGACACCAGCGCCGAAGAGATTCTGGCTGTTAATGAACTCAGCAGTGCAGAAGACATCAAGCCTGGAATTCGTCTAAAAATTTATCCGGGACCTGAAGGTGTTGTGCCTGCCGATCAACTCCTGCCGCCGAAAGTAACCAAGACGACACCGTCGCGCGGACTTTTATATGGTAGCGGCTCTGGCAAAATCATTTGGCCCGTGTCGGGTGAGATTTCATCTGCTTTCGGACGACGTGGATGGCGTTCGCACACGGGCGTCGATATTCGTGCGGGTAAGGGTACGGAAATCGCATCCAGCGCTGACGGCGTGGTCGTATTTGCAGGATGGAAGGGCGATTACGGTAAACTAATCGAAGTCAAACACGAAGCTATCGACATGACGACCATCTACGCTCACTGTCACACGATCGATGTTAGAGAAGGTTCACGCGTGAAGGCGGGTGAAATCATCGGCACGGTCGGCCGTACCGGCAATGCCACCGGACCTCACCTTCATTTTGAAGTGCGCAATTCAGCTGGGGATCCAGTCGATCCCCTCTCAGTGCTGGGCGAGCGCGGAACCAAGATTAGTTCCGCCGACTGATTTCACGATACTTTTTTCGTTCCATCCACCGCGACGTCCGAGTATTTGACGGGATCTCCCTCGCGTTTTGCATCTGCGATGGCGCGTCCCATGGATTGTATGTGTGCAGTGTGTTGCACCGCAAATGCCGCGAGTCCCAAAGACTGTTTCATGCGATCCAAAAATTTTTCGTCGACGATGACGCGCACCTTATCTTTGGAATCGTCAATGCGACCAATGAACTCAAGAACGCGTTGCTCGACATTGTTCTTGCGTTCGACGACGGTATCTTCCCGAAGTTTGTGTGCAACTTCTTGCTTTTCGTAAATCTTCTTCACATAGGCTTCGATCCGCTTGTACGAATCATCTGATCGGTTGACGAATATCTCGCGCACGTCTTCCAACTTTGATTTAGCCTTGGTTAGTTTTGTCTCGTAAAACTCATGCACCTTGGCGGCAATGGCATCTTTGTTTTCGTAGAATTCGACTTTGCGTCCTTTTTGCGCGGCGAGCCACTTTTCGTACATCTCCGCCTTCTTTTGGCGGTGAACGTCGATGTTGTCGTACTTGATCTGCACCATCTCGGCGTTTAGTTGTTTAACGTTGTCAGATCTTTCTTGAAAGGTGTCCTTGGCGAGTTCTAGCTGCTTCTTGATTTCGTCGATGAATTCCTTTTTCGCCAATTTGGCGAGTTCGCGCCGCTGCATCTCTCGTTCGAGCATGACTTGGTATAAAAGCTGTGTCATGAATTTCGAATATTGCACCTGCTTCTCGATCGCGATTCGATCATCGAATTTTTTCTGCAGGTATCCGTGTAACAAAGATCGTTTTTGCCAGCGTTCATAAATGTCTCTGTCCAATGCGGCTCGTCGAAACATTTCCAAAATTTCTTGCATGGAAGTGTTAAACAGACTTCTTAAAGTCTGATCTTCTGCTAAATCCAGCTTGATCGCGTCTTGGTTGATCTTCTGCTTCACTTTGCGAAGTTCGACGACGTCCAAGATTTTGTTGTGGAACAGATGGAAGTCAGCTTTGAGTTTGTTCATGTCCTCGGCGGAGAACTCTTTTGCTGTACGAAGCCGGTCCATCACCATGTCGTTCATGATCTTTTTGATGCCCATCGCAAGTCCCCCAATCGAGGCGCTAAAGTCTCGCATGAGTTTTCGACGAACTTCGCTATACGAATCAAGCTGGCTGTCAACCGTTCGAAATAACTGAGAAAACGACTGATCATTTATTTGGGTAAATTTGTCGTTTCAATGCTTACATCTGATTTCGCTGTCTAACTGACCGAGATGGCTGGCTTAACTCGGCTTCTAGATCAATGTGGGTAGGCCGGCGAGGAAGGGTTGCACGACGGGCCCCGAGGGCCCGTGCAGCATGTCAAATTATGGTAGGATCACCGTCTTCGTCCCAGCTAGATTGCTCAAATCATGAATTAAAACAATCGACTGTTGCGATTCCACTGGAAACACCACGCGAGTGAACGCGGTCGGAACTTTAGACGCAGGTGCAGCGGCGTTACATGTTTTGGCAGCTTGGTCCGGAGCGCGCAAGTGCACGGCATAAAGGTTGCGCTTGAGTTTAACCTCCGATGGTTTCTGCGAAGTGAATGAACTAAATGCAGTCAGCACCACGGCCTTTTGTTCACACTCGTTTTTGAACGGCGCGACTTTAGCCTTAACGGTAACGGTAGTGTTAGGACGACTCTTAACGATTTCCTTTGTAACAACCTCCGTAACGACGGCAGGAACCATTATGTCAAAATTCTTTTTGTCTGCATCTGCATTCTTAAGCATTACTTTCGTCGCTTGTTGCGGATCGACTACGACATCAAGTCTCATGCTGCGGTACACGGGGGTACCATCCGACACGCACGCAATCTCTTGACCAAACGTGCGCAAATCGCCCAGCAAGTGGACTGAGATTTCCAAGGTGCCGTCTACGTATTCTTGCTTCCATTGTGCTTTCTTCACTTTTGCCGCGGCGCAGTTGTCTTGGCCGATGAGCACTTTGCCGCTAATCAAGAACGAAGCTTTCGACCCGACGACCAGCGCGTCTTTTAATGACGCACCAAAGACCACGGTACTGCCGAGATCGATCTCAGATTTTTGGCCCTTTCGATCGTTCAGCGAGCTTTGTTCCGCACCGTCACCACAGGCGACGAGCCATAGACTGGTGGATGCAAGCAGAGCTAGTTTGTTCATGAATTTCATCATCTGTACTCCAACATCAAGGTTAAGGATCAATCACAATTCACAACTTCATATTCAGCGACGACACGCCACCTGCCTTGCACAGGCGATGCCATTGCTAAGGCTGCGATTTGACTAGACGCGGTCGTGCGAAAGTTCTTGCGCGGCGGCTGCTGCTTTTTCCTAATGCCTCAAAAACTAAGAAGGAATCTGGCTAAGCAGCGAAATGAATTCAGCGACCCTACCGGTGCCCATTTTTTGTTTGTGGTATTGGGATGTTACTGCGCCCAAGAGTTTTGGGGTCATATGACAATGAACTTTGTCCCGCAAAATCGGCATTTCTGAAGGAGTGGCAAATGGCTTCTGCTCACCGCTTGTGCGGGACATGCTCAACGCATGCCCGCACCTTGAAAATGAAACGAATCTAATTTACGGAATGTTTGCAGGTATAGGCATGGGATCGGTTTGCCGCGCGTTGCATCGCAGCAAATGCCAAGCCGGTTTCGTTCGTCGCTTTCGTCAACTTGACCATCTGACCGACGTCCCCGGTACGCTCTTGGGCGCACATCTTGCGTGACGTCCTTTCCGCCTTGTCGGCGATTTCTGCACTAACCAGATTTTTGGGATTTTGGCTTCGATCCCAAATGCGACGAACCGCGGCCATTTTCTCGAGCTGATCTTCCCAAATCGAATAGCACGCTGAGCCGGTGCATTCCCAAGCGAGTGCTTTGACGAGTTCCGCCATCGCATTGCAAAGACTGGCTCCCGCGCCGTTGGCACAGGTAAGCAAAGTTAACTCCACCTTGGTTTCCGCAAAAGAAAACGTATCGGGCACTATGGCATATGCGCCGCTGCAGACGCCGGACGGTTTTACTTGAGACAAAAGATTTTCTTTGCACAAGTCATTCTGGCCAGCGACAAATTTACCAGTGGATGTCACGTTGCCGCGCGCGGTCGTTTCACCTTCGCAAGCCCAATCCGCTTTGCAGGCTAGCTGCGTCTCATAAACAATCACGTCTTTGGTTTGCGATGCCGGTGCTTCGTTTCGTCCGCAAGCTGCGACGAAAAAAAGTCCAACGATGCCGTAATACTTGTTCATGATTCCCTCCGAAAAAAATTGATGCCACGCTAGTATGCCCAGATGGCGCAAACAAACGAACGGTACGTAATTCAATGAGGGAATGACGATAGCGGAGGCTAGGATGCGCGAAAATACGTGGTCACAATTTGTCCGAGCGAGCCGTTAAAATTGCGCTTTACCCAGGAGAGCCAAGAAAGGCATCACATTCTCGGAATTGGACTGCAAACCAAGCGCGACGCGGGTGTCAGAACATTCCTTGCTGTCACAATAAAAAGCTGTCATTCTCGCGCGTTGCGATGCACTGCGAGAAAAATACGCAGAGATTCGGCCGAAAAAATATTTGTAAGTAATCAATGTCGCTGTTAATTTCAATGATCCTGCATACCAGTGGGGGCCTATAGCTCAATGGTTAGAGCAGCCGGCTCATAACCGGCGGGTTGGGGGTTCAAGTCCCTCTGGGCCCACTTTTAATCCACGATTAACTTCACGATATTTCGTCATGCTCGAAAAACTTTCGGTCATGGACCAGAGCG
>Ga0255097_1000179_pt1 | contig 34417 bp, 30 predicted proteins | sample Colum_Atlam_RepB_2_FD_188436 | JGI IMG/M metagenome (GOLD analysis project Ga0255097, IMG submission 188436) | Freshwater microbial communities from Columbia River, Oregon, United States - Colum_Atlam_RepB_8d | ecosystem: Environmental > Aquatic > Freshwater > River | place: USA: Oregon...
CGCGACCGCCGCCGGCGTCGATGTTCACGTCCAGGCGCGGCGTCGGCAGCACCAGGATGTCGATCACGTCGCGCTCGGTGGGGATCGGCAGCAGCCAGCCCAGTACGCCGAGCAGGTTCAGCGACAGCAGGTCGTTCACCACGTTGGCCACGCTGCCGACCACGGTGTCGTTCAGCAGCGGCGTGATGAGGCCCGTCAGGTTGGGCAGGTCCACCGAGATCAGCGTGCGCACCTGCGCGGTGCGGACGTAGATGCGATCCTCGCCGAGCGGATCGAGGCGGGCGCGTTCGGGATTGCCGATCGCCGAGAGCTGCGGCGACTCGATCACGCGCACGCGCACGCTGGCGCCGACCACGCCGGGGATGTTGATCGGCAGGTTGGCGCAGGCCACGCAGTTCTTGTTGGCCAGCTGCACGCTGCCCTGGATCAGCTGGAACAGGTTCAGGTTCGTATCCAGGCCGGACTCGGGCGTGCCGGTCTGGATGTTGAGCAGGTCGCCCAGGCGGATCAGCGGCGACATGCCCGGCAGGTTGGCGCCGAGCAGGCTCTGCAGGCCCAGCAGGGAGGCATCGATGTTGGCGGTGCCGCCGCTGCCGCCGCCCTGCTGCAGCGCCGTGGCGGCGACGCCCAGCAGGGTGCCGAGCGAGACCTCGGTGTCGAGCACGCTGTCGTAGTCGCCCACGTCCAGGCCGAGATTCAGCGCCAGCGCGTCGAGGTAGTTGAGCAGGTTGAGATCGGTGTGCACCAGGCCGTCCCAGGCACCGGCGCTGAGGTTCAGGCTGCCGCCGAGCAGGCCGCCGACCACGGCGTTGAGCAGCGTGCCCTGGCCGGGGTTGACGGTGGCCAGCGTGCTGCGGATGCGCAGTTGCGCCAGGGGCTGGTTGGCGATGGCGATCGCCCGCGCGGTCAGCGTGTGGCTCTTGATGAACGGCAGGAAGCGCGGCGGGATGCCGGAGATGGTGGCGCGCACGGCGTTCAGGTCTTCCGTGTCGGCGTCCGGGTCGAAGGCGACGTCGCGGCGGCCGTCCCAATGGCCGCATTCCAGCACGGGGGTGTTGTGGTTGCGGCCGCCCAGGTTCTGGTTGGCGTTGGCGATGCCCGTGGTCCGCGCGGTGGCGCAGCTCAGGTGCAGGCTGCGGGCGCCGGCCATGGCGGCGAGGTCGGCGGCCTTCTGGTATTCGCGCTTGTAGAAGTACAGGAAGCCCATGTCGGCGATCGACAGCAGGATCACCGCCAGGCTCAGGCCCAGCGCCGCGAAGATGACGATGGAGCCCTGCTGCCGGCGGGCAGAGAGCGAGGAGGCGGTGATGGATGGGCGTGGCACGATGGACCTCTCGCGTTAGATCTGGGCCGTGGCGCAGCTCACCAGCTTCTTGGGCATCCAGCCGTCGATATCGCCGATGGCCGGGATCGTGATCGAGGGCAGGATGCGCGTGCCGGCCGCGTTGTCGTAGGGGAAGTCCACGGTGATGCTGACCGCGCCGGTGCTGCCGGCGCCATTGCAGGCGGTATTGCGCACCACGGTGACACGCGAGGGCTTGACCTGCGTGTTGAGCCAGTCGCGGCGCGTGGTGAAGCTGGTGTTCTGCGCGCGCGGGGCAATGGACGAGGTGGCCAGGGAGTTGATCACCTCGGCCTTGATCATGTCGTTGGTGATGCCGGGCTGGATGGCGGCGCGGGCGCCGTCCTCCGCCGCGCGCGACACGGCCAGCTGCGTGTAGAACGCGGCGCCGAAGGTGATCAGGCCGTAGAGGATCAGCAGGAACACGGGCAGGACCAGGGCGAACTCCATCGCCGAGGCGCCCTGCTGTGCCTTGGGGGAATGCCGGAGCATCGTCTTCATAGGTCCAGCGCCCGGCCATCGAGCAGGATGCGGCCCTGCGCGGTGAGGTAGTTGGGGATCATCAGGCCGAAGCCGGGCAACGCCGGCAGCGCCGGCCCGTTGGCATGGGCGGCATAGGGGTAGCTCATGGTCACCACCACCTGGCAGCCCGGCAGGATGTCGCAATCCGTGACGCTGGAGCCGGTCGGGCACTGCGCGGCGTTGTCGGTGGCGGCGTCCGCCTTGCAGATCCGGGCCTGGATCTGCAGCAGCCCCGGCTTCCAGGTATTGATCCAGCTGCTGTGCGAGGCGGCTACGGTCTCGGCCTGGCGGCGCCGCAGCTCGAGCTGCGAGGGCGCCGGGCTTTCCGTGTTGCCGGCCGGCAGGCGCTGGTGCCGCAGGGCCGCGCGCGCGCCTTCCTCGGCGGAATGCTGGAGATTGAGGCGCATCATGAAGATCAGGCCGTAGGTCAGCATGCCGTAGAACAGCAGGAAGAACACCGGGAATACGAGCGCGTACTCGACCGCCGTTGCTCCGCGTTGTCTGTGCATGAGGGACATAGTGCTCATCCGTACCGTGCGTAGGGTCCACGCCTGCGGTTCCCGGGCCGCCCAATGAGCATGCCCGGCCCCGGACCGCTTTGCACCGCGTGTCCTTCCAGCGGGCAGGATTGGCTGATGGAAGGAATCGGGAGGCGTTCGGCCGCAGAGTAGAGAAAGCAGGGGCAAAGCGGTAGCCCGACGGCGGGCGGGAACGGGGATTGCATCCGGCGGCTAGGCGTCCGCGCCGGGCCGCATCGCGCCGCGGCAGGCACAGCCGGTCAGCTCGCCGGTCTGCAGGTTCAGCGCCGTCAGGCGGCCGCCCCAGACGCAGCCGGTGTCCAGTCCCATCGCCTTGCCGTTGCTCCAGCTCACCTGGCCCAGCGTCGACCAGTGGCCGAAGACGATGGTGTCCTGCGCCGTGCGACGCCCCTCGGCCTCGAACCAGGGCCGCAGGTGGGCCGGCTGGGTGCCGGGGGCGCCCTTGTGACGGGTGTCGATCCGCCCTTCGGCGTCGCAATAGCGGATGCGCGTGAAGCAGTTCACGATGAAGCGCAGGCGCTTCCAGCCCTTGAGGCTGCCGCGCCACAGGTCGGGATCGTCGCCGTACATGTGGGCATAGAACTCGCCGGCATCGGGGCCTGAGATCCAGTCGCCGGCCTCGCGCGCCAGCGCCAGCAGCTTGCTGCGGGTCCATTGCGGGGCGACGCCGGCGTGCACGGCCAGGACGCCGGTTTCGGGATCCTCGTAGGCCAGCGGGCAGCGGCTGAGCCAGCCCAGCAATTCCTCGCGATCCGGGGCGTCGAGCACGTCCTGGAAGCTGTCCTTGCGTCCGGCCTTGTCCCCGCGGGCGGCCACCGCCAGCAGGTGCAGGTCGTGGTTGCCCAGCACGTTGACGGCGCGGTCGCCCAGCCCGCGCGCGAAGCGCAGCACCTCCGCCGACTGCGGGCCGCGGTTGACCAGGTCGCCGAGGAAGATCAGGCGGTCCGCCGCCGGGTCGAAGCGCAGCCTTTCCAGCAGCTGCCGCAGCGGTTCGTGGCAGCCCTGGACGTCGCCGATGGCGTAGGTGGCCATGTCAGGGGGCCGCCGTGGCGGGCATGGGCGACGCGACGCGGTACAGGCGCCATTCCGTCCCGGTGCCGGCGGGCCAGGGTTGAGGCTGCAGCCAGGCCGGCACGTCGCCGTCGGCCACGCGTTCCATCAGCGTGCGCCGGCCGGCGCGGCCGCGCAGCTCGTTCTGGTAGTGGGTGCAGCCCAGCACGTAGCCGACCCCGCGCCGCGCGAAGATCGCCGGCGGTCGGTCGGTGCCGGTGTAGAGCCAGGCACGGTAGTTGTCGAGCAGGCCTTCCACGTTGTGATGATAAGGCCCGGTGATGATGCGGTGATGCGTCCGGTAGAGCAGCTCCGAGCCGCTGAAGACGGGCGCCAGGAAGGTTGCCGGCGGAATCTGCTGCAGCACCGGCGCGACGCTGGCCAGGCTGCAGTGCTTTTCCTGCGGCGGCGGTGGCCATAGCGAGGCCAGCGTCACGGTGGCTGCCAGTTGCAGCGCCGGGAACACGGTCAGCAGGAAGACGCCGGCCTGGCGGCGCCGGGACAGGCTTTCGTCGGTGTCGCCGAAGCCGCGCAGGCCGCCGAGCCCGATGCCGAAGGCCAGCGCGCCGGCCACGCCTGCCGCCGCGCCCATGCGCAGGTGCCAGACGCCCAGCAGTCCATAGGCCAGCGACATGAAGGCCAGCGCAGCCAGCCAGAGGCTGCGCTCGCGCCAGGCGCGGTGGCCGGCGGCCAGGGCTCCGGCCAGCGGCAATGCGAAGTAGGCCATCCACTGGTGCGGCCGGTGCGCGGACTGCAGCTCCACGATCTGGTTCCACCACAGCGCCTTCAGCTCCTCCGGTATCAGGCCGGACGGCCCGCCGCGCACGCCCGGAACGGCCAGCGTCCAGGCCAGCATCGCGGCCGCCGAGGCGGCGGCCATCAGCGCGAAGCTGCGGCCCGGCGGCAGGCCACGTCGCATGCAGGCTTCGGCCAGCGGCGGCATCGCCGCCAGCAGTCCGGCCAGCAGCAGCCAGGCCAGGCTCATGCGGTCCAGGGTCCAGGCCGGAAAGGTCGGCGGCGGCGGGTCGAGCCACCAGGCCAGCAGGGTGACGCCGAACAGGCCCGGCGCGATCAGCCAGAGCGCCGGTGCCAGGCCCTGCAGGCGGGCGGCGATGCGCAGGTAGACCAGCCCGACGACGAAGGGCATCGCCTCAGGCGAGATCCACCAGCCCAGCGCCAGCAGGGCGCCGCCGAGCAGGTCGAGTCCCGGGTGGGCCGCCGTCGTGCCGCGCAGCAGGCAGGCCGCTGCCGCGGCCAGCGGCACCAGCATGAAGACGTGGTGGGTGATCTGCAGCAGGTTGCCGTAGGCATGCAGCGGGATGCAGGCGGCCAGCGCCAGGCCGCTGATCATGGCCGTGCGCCGCGTCCCCACCGACGACACCGCCAGCGCGGTGAAGAAGGCCACCGCCAGCATGCCCAGCAGGCTCAGCGCGCCGCCGGCATAGCGCAGCGCCGGTTCCTCGGCCAGGCCGGCGGCGCGCAGCGGGCGGTGCAGCTGCCACAGCGTCCAGGTGTAGGGTTCGGTCCAGTGGACCCAGCTGCCCAGGGGGGCGTTGTCGCGCGCCACGAAGCGGTGCCCGTGTTCCGGCGTGCGGTCCAGCAGCACCACGAGGTTGTAGTAGCTGTCGGGGTTCGACAGGTCGGCCCGGGCCAGGCGATCGAGGTTGGTGGGCGCCGACCGTGCCAGGGCAACGGCCATCATCAGCGTGGCGACCAGCAGGGCGAGGGCGCGGCCCGGTGCGGAGGAGGTCATGGAATGTGGGGTCTTCCGGCGGAGCATGCCGTATGTCTGGCTGGGTATTCCGTCACGCCGCGACGGGCGATACTGTGCGCTGCGTCTCCGACCGGTCCGTGCATGGCATTCCTGAGATTCTCCCTGGTGGGCGGTGCCGGATTCGTCGTCGATGCCGCAGTATTCTTCCTGCTGGTGCAAGGTGCCGGCAAGGCCTGGTGGCTGGCGCGGCTGCTGGCCTTCCTCGCCGCGGTCGGCGTGACCTGGGCGGGCAACCGCTGGTTCACCTTCGGTTCGCGGGGGCGGCCCCTGGGCGAAGGCCTGCGCTATCTCGGCGTGCAGAGCCTGGGTTGCGCGGTGAACTACGCCGTGTTCCTGGCCTGCGTGACGGCGGCGGGAGCGGAGCGGGGCCTGCTATGGCCCTACCTGGCCGGCACGGCGGCGGCGCTGCTGTCCAATTACCTGCTGTCGAGGCATTACGTCTTCCGGAAACCCAGCACGTGAACATGACATCCGACCCTCGCATCGCCGTGCTCGTGCCCTGCCGCAACGAGGCGGAGACCATCGCTCGCGTCGTCGCCGACTTTCGCGCGGCACTGCCCCGCGCCACGGTCTATGTCTACGACAACAATTCCACCGACGACACCGTGGCCCGCGCCCAGGCCGCCGGCGCGGTGGTGCGTGCGGAGCGGCGCCAGGGCAAGGGGCAGGTGGTGCGGCGCATGCTGGCCGACGTGGACGCGGACTGCTACGTGCTGGTCGACGGCGACGCCACCTACGACGCGGCTTCCGCGCCGCGCATGATCGAGACGCTGCTGGCGCAGCACCTGGACCTGGTGAACGGCCGGCGCGTGGCGCAGGGCGCAGAGGCCTATCGGCGCGGGCATCGCTTCGGCAACCGGCTGTTCACCTCGCTGATCGGCCATCTGTTCGGGCACCAGCTCGACGACGTGCTGTCCGGATACAAGGTGTTCTCGCGCCGTTTCGCCAAGTCCTTTCCCGCCTTCGCCAGCGGCTTCGAGATCGAGGTGGAGCTGGCGGTGCATGCGCTGTCCCTGCGGGTGCCGATGACGGAGATCGAGGGGCCCTACGTGGAGCGGCCGGAGGGATCCGCCAGCAAGCTGCGCGCGCTGCCCGACGGCTGGAAGATCCTCTGGACCATTTCGCGCCTGGTGCGCAGCGAGCGGCCGCTGCTGTTCTTCAGCATCGTCGCCGGAATCCTGGCGGCACTGTCCCTGGGACTGTCGCTGCCGCTGTTCCTGGAGTACGCCCGCACCGGGCTGGTGCCGAGGATGCCCACCGCCGTGCTCTGCACCGGCATCATGCTGTCGGCGCTGATGGCCTTCACCTGCGGTGTGATCCTGCACGCGGTGACGCGCGGCCAGCGCGAGATCAAGCGCCTGCTGTACCTGCAGCAGTAGGCGGCCCGCTCAGCGCCAGCGGATCACGCCCAGGATGTTGGAGTAGCTGTCGGTCCACAGGGGCGTGCCCGGCGCGGGCGCCAGGGGCTGCCAGGCTGTGTCCGCCCGCAGGAAGGCCAGGTTGGCCTGGCTGCGCGACAGCAGGACCGCATCGGTGGCCATGGCCTCGCCCTGCCGGCGCAGCGCTTCGTCCGGCCTGAAGTGCTGCTGCAGGCCGGACAGGCCGGCATCGTCGGCCAGCCGGGCCAGCACCGGCATCAGGTCCAGATGGCGGTTGCTGACGTGGAAGGCGAGCAGCCCCTGCGGCGACAGCTTGCGCAGGTACAGCGCCAGTGCCTCGCGGCTCATCAGGTGCAGAGGGATGCTGTCGGAGCTGTAGGCGTCCAGCACCAGCAGGTCGTAGCCGCCGTCGGGCACCTGCTCCAGCGTCAGCCGCGCATCGCCGATCCGGATCGCGGCCTGCTGCCCGCATTCCTCCAGGAAGCGGAAGTGGCGGCGGTCCCGCGCCAGCCGCTCCACCAGCGGGTCGATCTCGTGGAAGGTCCAGGACTGGCCGGGTGCGGCATAGCAGGCGAGGCTGCCCACGCCCAGTCCGACCACGCCGATGTGCCGGAAGCCGCGCACCGTGTCCGAGCGCAGCAGCTGGCCGAAGGGACCCTGCTCCGCGTAGTAGCTCATCGGCTGGCGGGCCTGCCCAGGCTCCTGGCCGGCGACACCGTGCGCGGTGGTGCCGTGCAGCAGGGCCACCTTGCGGCCCTGGTCGACCGGGATCACCTTGTAGATGCCGAAGAAGCTGCGCTCGGTCTCCAGGGCGCCCTGTGCCTGGCGCACCGCGGCGAAGGCCAGGCAGGCCGAGATGCCCAGCGCGAAGCGCAGCGGGCGGCTGCTGAAGGACAGCAGCAGCGCCGCCAGCGCGGCGAAAGCCAGCACCGCGATCACGATGCCGCCGCGCCCGCCCTGGGCCAGCAGGGCGCGCAGGGCATCGCTGCCTGCGGCCAGCAGCACCAGCACGCCCAGCAGCAGCGCCGGCAGCAGGCCGTCCAGGGCCAGCGCCCGTCGCCCACCGGCTGCCGGCGTTCCGGCCAGCAGGCAACTGGCGGCCAGCATCAGCGGGTATTCGTAGACGCCGGAGAAGATCGCCGGGGCCAGCAAGGCATTGAAGATGCCGCCCAGCACCCCGCCCAGCGACATGAAGAGATAGAACTCGGTCAGGTGCGCGGCAGGCGGCCGCCGCGCGGCCAGCTCGCCGTGGCTGACCATGGCGATCGTGAAGAAGCCCGCCAGGTGCAGCGCCAGCAGCCAGACCGAGGCGATGTGCAGCAGCGACAGCAGCGCGATCAGGATCAGCAGGTGGGGCAGCGCCCGCCGCATCCACTCGTGCCGCAGCAGCGGCCGCCGCGCGAACACGAGGATGAAGGTCGTCAGGTAGAGCGCCAGCGGGATCACCCACAGCAGCGGGGTCGAGGCCAGGTCGGTGGTGATGAAGGTGGTGACGCCCATCAGCAGGCTCGACGGCAGGAAGGACAGCGCCAGCCAGAGCAGGCGCTGGCGGTTGGAGACAGCCGCGGCCGACGTGTCGTCGGCGGGTTCGCCGGACACCTCGGCTCGCTGCCGCCGCGCCGCCGCGAAGCAGCCCGCCAGCGCCAGGGCCAGCAGCACGAAGCCGGCGGACCAGGCCAGGCTCTGCTGCCCGAGATCCCACAGCGGCTCGGCCAGCAGGGGATAGCCGAGCAGTGCCAGCAGGCTGCCGGCGTTGCTGGCGGCGTAGAGGAAGTAGGGATTGCGGGCATCCGGGTGGCGGGTGCGCGAGAACCAGTGCTGCACCAGCGGCGCGGTCGCCGACAGGACGAAGAATGGCAGGCCGATGCCGATGGCGAGCAGGCCGAGCAGCCAGCCGACCGGCGAGCCGCCGGTGGGCGGCGTGGCCTGGCCCAGTGCCGGGGGCAGGAACAGGAAGGCCAGCAGCAGCAGTGCCGCGTGCAGCGCGGCCTGCGTCGTCCAGGCAAGCCGCCGCGCCAGCAGGTGGGCATAGGCGTAGCCCGCCAGCAGCCCGGCCTGGAAGAAGCACATGCAGGCATTCCACACGCCGGGCGATCCGCCGAGCAGAGGCAGCACCATCTTCGAGATCATCGGCTGCACCGCGAACAGCAGCGCGGAGCTGAGGAACAGCGTGCAGGCGTAGAGCAGGGTCGGCATCGGAGCTCCGGAGACGGGGCCCTACTTTATCGGCAGTCCTGCCGTGCGCATGTGCGGCGCGGCTGTCCGGTAGGCATCAGCCGCCGTGCGCCCCACAACCGTCCGCCGATCCACCCCCGCTCTGCGGCCTTGCGCAATCCGCCCGGTCGTCTGCCGCCGCGCACCGCTCATTTCCTGCGGCCGATGAGCGGTAGTGAAAGCGCCAATCAGCTTCTTTGACGGGCACTTACGATCCTTGCATAGTACCTGCGCGGCTCGCGAGATGGCCGCTTGACCACACCCTCTTGGAGCGTTGCAATGAATCAAGTGATGAAGTTTCTCCGTGATGAAGAAGGCGCGAGCGCGGTTGAGTACGGCCTGATCATCGGCCTGATTGCCGTCGCGATCATCGTCGTGCTGGGTTTCCTGGGCAACGGCCTGGAAAACCTCTTCAACAAGGCCAACGACGGCCTCACGAACGCGCAGAAGTAATCGCGCGGGGCGTTACACGGACGGGCTGCACTCCGGTGCAGCCCGTCTTTAGTTAGCAGTACAGGCAGCTCCATCTCCCCGCACTGTTTCGGGGCAGGAATCCGTCGGGGTTGCCATCTGTTCTGGGGATCGAAGCCTTGGCCATCACGGTTGCCCTGTGGGCCCTGCTGGTCGGGGCCTACGACGTCTACACGCGTCGCGTGCCGAACCTGGCGCTGCTGCCGCTGCTGGTGGTCGCCGTGCTGGCGCTGCTGGTGAACGGAAGCGGACTGCTGGGGGCCGGCATCCTGTCTTCACTCGGTGGCCTGGGGGCTGTCTTCCTGCTGCTGTTGCCGGGCTATGCGCTGGGGCGCATGGGCGCCGGGGACGTCAAGTTCGCGGCCTGCCTGGGTTTGCTGCTGGGGCTGCAGCGTACCCTGGACATGCTCCTGCTCGCCGGCCTGGGCCTGGGCCTGCTGGCGCTGGTGTGGCTGCGCCTTTTCGCGGGAGACCGCAAGACGCGATTCCCGGCTGCCGGCGCCTTTGCGCTGGCATTCGGCGCGGAGCTTTTGGGTGGGCCTGTCCTGTTGCCGTCGGCGGGCTGGTTTTGAGGGGCGGATTCACCGGAGATCGGGCGAATCCCACCGTTGCTTCCCGCTCTTCGCGCAAGAGCGGTTGCCGATGTAAGCTGCGGTTGTTTCCATGTCGTTCATCGTAGGGGGGCTCATGAGCAGCACTACGCTCAAGATCGTCGCGGTCGTTGCTGTTCTTCTGGCGGTTCTGCTGGCCGCCGTGGGTTACCAGTACAGCCGCAGCTTCGCCGAGAAGGCGGAGCAGGCGGAAAAGGCGGAACAGGAACGGCAGCAGGCTGCCGCAGACGCCAAGGCGCAGCAGACGCTGGTGGTGGTGGCCACCAAGCCGCTGCTGGCCTACGAACCGATCCAGCGCGACGCCCTCGCCCTGGTGCCGGTTTCCGTGGCGCCGGTCAAGCCCTTCACCACGCTCGACGACGTGGTCGGCAAGACGCCGCTGGTCGATATCGACACCGGTGCGCCGGTCACGCAGCGCTACTTCACCGAGGGCAGCATCCTGGCGCGCTCGATCCCCGAGGGCCACAAGGCCGTCTCGGTCGAGATTTCCGACGTCATCGCGGTGGGCGGCTTCGTGCAGCCCGGCGACGTGGTCGATGTGCTGGTCTACCTCAGCGGCGGCGGCAACATCGACCAGCCGCAGACCCGCGTGCTGCTGGAGAAGGTGCGCGTGCTGGCCTACCAGGAGCTGATCATCGACCGTCCGGAGGGGGGCGAGGCCCAGGACGGCCAGAAGGAAGAGAAGCGCCGCGAAGGCTCGCGCCGCACGGCGGTGCTGGCCGTGCCCAACAAGGACGTGACCAAGCTCCTGCTCGGCGACAGCGCCGGCGACCTGCGGCTGGCGCTGCACGGCCTGGCCAAGGAGCAGGCGGAAAACGCCGAACTGCCGCCGGCCGAGCCCAAGCCCGAGGACGTCCCCGCCATGGCCCTGGGCCAGCTTGCCAAGCCCGGCACCATCGCCCGGCGCCAGGACCAGCCGAAGGGCCCTGAAGTCCAGGTGATCCGCGGCTCCAATACCCAGACCGTGATCGTGCAATAAGGGAACGGACCGATGAAGACCTACAAGAAGATGGTCATGGCGCTGCTCTCCTGCCTGCTGCTGGCGGCGCCTCTGCAGGCCTCGGCACAGGCCAATGCGACCTGGATCACCGTTGAGCTGGGCCTGCACAAGATCATCCGCGACAGCCAGGCGGTCAGCCGCGTGGCCACCGGCGATCCGGCCATTGCCGACGTGACCGTCGGCGGCCTGCACGACGTGCTGGTCAACGGCAAGAAGATCGGCGTCACCAGCCTCACGGTCTGGAACCGCGGTGCCAAGCACCCGCGCGAGTTCCGCGTGCAGGTGGTGCCGCCGCGCCTGCCGACCGCCGCCGCCGTCCAGAACGATCCGGAACTGGCGCAGGCCCAGGTCAACCCGGGACAGGGCGTCACCGGCCGCCTGCCCAACCTCACGGCCCACCGCCGCGCCAAGCTGGCGGCCGCCATTCCCAAGGACGGCGAAGTGGCCGACGGCAGCGACGTGGCCCTGGAAACCCAGGTGCAGACCCAGGTCAAGATCGCCGAGATCAGCCGCTCCACGGCACAGCGCTTTGGCTTCAACGCCATCTACTCGGGCGGCCGTACCCGCGCCGTCTTCGGCAACCCCGGCTCGGCTCCGACGCTGAACGAGACCGGCACCTCGGTGCTGCCTCCGTTCAACGAGGCCTTCAACCTCGTGATCGACAGCGCCAGCTCGAAGCTGCTGGGCGCCCTGAGCATGCTCGAGGGCAAGGGCCTGGCCCGCACCCTGGCGGAGCCGACCCTGGTGGCGATGTCCGGCCAGACGGCGACCTACCTGGTCGGCGGCGAGTTCCCGATCCCGGTGGTGCAGGGCGGCAGCAGCAGCTCCGGCAACAGCAGCATCACGATCGAATACAAGGAATTCGGCGTCCGCCTGGCGCTGACCCCCACGGTGCTGGCGCGCAACCGCATCGCGCTGAAGGTCGCGCCGGAAGTCAGCGACCTCGACTTCAACGCCGGCGTCACCAGCGGCGGCGTGACGGTGCCGGCCCTGCTGGTACGCCGCACGGAAACCAGCATCGAACTGGGTGACGGCGAGAGCTTCGTCATTTCCGGCCTGATCAGCAGCAATCTGCGCCGCAACGTCGACAAGGTCCCCTGGCTGGGCCAGCTGCCGATCCTGGGTGCTTTCTTCCGCGCTACCGAAATGACCCGCGAAGAGAAGGAACTGGTGATGGTGGTGACGCCGAGGCTGGTGCGGCCGCTGGCGCGAGAGGTGCAGCTGCCGCCGCTGCCGGGGTCCAAGTACGACGGCTACCGTCCGGGTTCGGGGCAGCTGTTCTTCGAGGACGCGAGCACGGAAACGGGATTCAGCCGCTAAGACCTGGAAGGGTCTTGGCGGCAGGGTGGAACCGCGGGCCGGCCATGCGGCCGGGCCTATGGGTTTTGCACTAGAATCAAGGAGTTCTCAGTGGGCGGGTGTCTTTGATGAAAACCCAGGCTGTCGTCGTCGCCGATGATCCGGTGTATGTGAGCTGGCTGCAGAACGCGGCCGGCCAGAGCACCGACTTCTCCCTGTTGCGTCCGCTGGACGCCGACGACCTGATCGAGCGCATCCAGATGCTCGGACGCGTCGATATCGTTTTCTTCCAGTTCGACGCGGCCAACGTGGAAACCCGCGTGGCCATGGTGGAGCGCCTGCTGGACCGCATGCCGGAGGTGCCGGCGGCCGGCCTGGGCGCGGCGGAGAACAGCCCCGACATCGTGCTGGCAGCCATGCGTGCCGGCGCGCGCGATTTCTTCGTGCTGCGGCGTGACGAGGCCAACGTCGCCGCGCTGATGGCCAAGCTGCTGCGCCGGACCACCACGGTGGCCAAGACCCAGCAGAAGCAGGGCAAGCTGTTCTCGGTGCTGTCGGCCAACTCCCTGCCGGAGACGGCCTTCGTCGCCGGCCACCTGGCGCTGGCCCTGGCCAAGCAGATCCCGTCGAGCGAGCGGGTGCTGTTCGTCGATGTCGCGCTGCCCGCCGGTGCCGGCACCATCTTCCTCAACATCAACCAGTCCTACAGCGTGCTGGACGCGATCAACGACGTCTATCGCGCCGACCAGACGCTGGTGGAGACGGCGTTCTCGCGCCACGCCAGCGGCATCTACGTGCTGAGCCTGCCCGAGGACCTCGTGGGCCGGCCGCAGATCAACATCGACGAGTTCACCAAGCTGCTGCAGGTGATGCGCGGACTGTTCGGCTGCGTGGTGGTGGCGCTGGACGGGCTGCAGCCGCTGGATGGCCTGCGCGCGGTGGTGGCGCAGTCGGACCGCAGCCTGCTGCTGTCCAACCAGTCCATCATCATGTCGCGCCACAACAAGTACCTGCTGCGCGCCCTGCGCCTGGAGGACACCCCGCTGGACCGTACGTCCCTGGTGGTGGACCAGTACCAGAAGCGCATCGGGCTGGAGCCCGAGAACCTGGCCGAGCTGCTGGACATCCCGCTGGCCGGCACGCTGGCCAGCAGCGGCCATGCGCGCATCCAGGCCATGAACGCCGGCGAGCCGATGTTCGCGCTGGCGCCCAAGGATGCCTTCTGCGAGGACGTGCGCCTGCTGGCGCAGGCCCTGCTCAGCGGCGGCACCGCGGCGCCGGCACCGGCCCGCAGCGGCGGCCTGCTCGGCAAGCTGTTCAGCTAGCGGCGATCCGGTGACACGATGCGAAGGGCAACGACACTTCCGGCTTCCACCTCCGCTCGCGGCTCCGCGCGGGGAGGCCCGGCATGAGCAGTGATCCGGCCCTGTTCCGCTTCCGGCTGTCCGACCAGTACCAGCAGGTCAAGAACAACTTCCACCGGCACCTGATCCAGCAGATCGAGGAGCGCAACCTCGACCTGGACGACTGGGACGCCGCGCGCATCGAGCGCTTCGTCTCCGATGCGGTGAAGCGCTACGTGGTGGAGCAGCGCCTGCCCATCAACCAGCGCGAATCCGAGGCCCTGGCCAAGGATGCCAAGGACGAGCTGATGGGCTTCGGGCCCATCCAGGGCCTGGTGGACGACGAGACCGTCAACGACATCGTGGTCAACGGTCCGGACCGCATCTTCGTGGAGCGAGAGGGCCGCCTGCAGGTGGCGCCGGTGCGCTTCTTCAACAATGCGCACGTGGTGCGCGTGATCCAGCGCATCCTGGCGCCGATCGGCCGCCGCATCGACGAGTCCAACCCCATGGTGGATGCGCGCCTGCCCGACGGCTCGCGCGTCAACGCCATCATCCCGCCGATCGCGCTGGACGGCCCCTGCATCTCGATCCGCAAGTTCCGCAAGTCTGCGCTGACCGCCGAGGACCTGGTCCGCTACGGCTCGGTCTCGCGCGAGGCGCTGGACTATCTCAAGCATCGCGTCACCCACCGCACCAACCTGATCGTTGTCGGCGGCACCGGCTCGGGCAAGACGACCTTCCTCAACCTGCTGTCGCAGTGGATTCCCCCGGGCGAGCGCATCCTCACCGTGGAGGACGCCGCCGAACTGCGCCTGGAACACGAGCATGTCGTGCGCCTGGAGACACGCCCGCCCAACCTGGAAGGCGAACGCGCCGTGACTGCGCGCGACCTGGTGCGCAACGCGCTGCGCATGCGCCCCGACCGCATCATCGTCGGCGAGGTGCGCGGCGACGAGGTGCTGGACATGCTCCAGGCCATGAACACCGGCCATGACGGCTCGATGACCACGATCCACGCCAACAGCACGCACGACGCGGTCCACCGCCTGGAGCTGCTGGCGGGCTTTGCCGGCTACAACGGCTCGGAAGTCGCATTCCGTGCCCAGGTCGCTTCCGCGATCCAGCTGCTGGTTCACGTGGCCCGCCTGCCCGGCGGCCAGCGTCGCCTGATGTCCGTCACCGAGGTCGTCGGCGCCAAGGGGCATGATCTCATCCTCCGCGATGTGTTCCGCTATGACGTGGAAAGCGGCCAGCATCGCGATCTCCGGGGGTCGGCGCTATGAACGTCTCCATCGCGGTTTTCCTGCTGGCGCTGATCCTGGTCGCCGGCGCCGTCTGGCTCTTCATCCGGGCCGGCCAGCGCGAGCGCCAGGAAGAGGTGCAGCTGCGCCTGCGCGCCTCGGGCAGCGGGGATATCGACGATGCCGTGCTGGCTGCCCCGAGCCTCAAGGGCAACAACCAGATCGCCAATCCCGTCCTGCGCTGGGCCTGCCACCTGGTCTGGCGCACCGGCGTGGAACTGGATCCGGCCACGGTCGGACGCATCCTGCTGGTGCTGGTGCTGCTGGTGCCGGCGGCGCTGATCGCCTTCGGCTGGTTCGGCGGCAGCATCCTGGTGGCGGTGCTGCTGCTGTTCGGCTGGCTGTTCCTGACCCGCCGCGCGGCGGCGCGCCGCAACAAGATCGTCGAGCAGCTGCCGGACTTCCTCGAGTCGGCCATCCGCATCCTGTCCGCGGGCAACACCCTGGAGGAAGCCTTCGCTTCCGCCGCCCGCGAGAGCCCCGATCCGATCCGGCCGCTGTTCACCTCCGTGGGCCGCCAGGTGCGCCTGGGCGCGCCGGTCGAGACGGTGCTGTATGAGGCCGGCGAGGTGCACAAGATCGCCGACCTGAAAGTGCTGGCGCTGGCGGCTTCGGTGAACCGCAAGTTCGGCGGCAGCCTGCGCAGCATCCTGCGCAGCCTGATCCAGGCCATCCGCACCCGCGACATGGCCGCGCGAGAACTGCGCGCGCTGACCGCGGAGACGCGCTTCTCCGCCATGGTGCTGTGCGCGCTGCCGGTGGTCCTGGTGCTGATCATCGTGCTGCGCAACCCCGGCTACTACAGCCAGATGTGGGCCGACCCGGGTGGACGGAACATGCTGATCGGCTCCATCGTCATGCAGCTCATCGGTATCGGCGTCATCTTCAAGATGATGCGTTCGGTGGAGGACGGCGCATGAGCCCGCAGGTCTTCGCAGCCCTGGTCGCGGGCGGCATCCTGGTCGCCGTGCTGGCGATCCTGGCGGTGATCTTCGTCACCGTGTTCTCGCGCAACGAGCGCGTGCTCAAGCGCCGCCTGTCGCCCGAGGCGGCGCCGGTCGACGAGCTGGAGCAGAAGGACCGGCCCCTGCTGCAGGCCATGGTGCGCGGCGGCAAGAACCTCGAGGCGATGGTGGACGACGAGGGCGAGTCCGCCCGCCTGCTGCTGCAGGCCGGCTGGCGCAGCGCCAGCGCACGCATCGCCTGGTACACCTTCCAGACCGTGCTGCCGCTGGTGCTGGCGGGCCTGGTCCTGGCCTTCTGGCTGCTGGGCCCGGAGCACAAGAAACTGATGTACACGGCGCTGGCGGTGTTCGCCGCCGCCGCCCTGTCCTTCCTGGTGCCGCGCTGGGTCCTGCGCGGCGCGGCGTCCTCGCGCCAGGACCGCGTCAAGCGCGAGGTGCCGCTGTTCATCCACCTGCTGGCCATGCTGTTCGACGCCGGCCTGTCGACACGGCAGGCCTTCGCCAGCCTGGTGCGCGACAGCCGCGGCGTGCTGCCGGAACTGGGCCGCGAGTTCGAGATCCTGCTGCGCCAGATCGAGGCGGGCAGCGACATGTCCGAGTCGCTGAAGAACCTGGGCGACATGCTGGGCGTGCCCGACCTGGTCAGCGTGCTGGGCGTGCTGCGCCAGGTGGACCGCTACGGCGGCGAAATCCGCCAGCCGCTGATGGAAGTGCTGTCGGTGCTCGAGGAGCGCCGCACCCTGGATGCCCGCGAGAAGGTCAACCTGATCTCCGGCCGCATGACCGTGGTGATGGTGCTGTTCTTCTTCCCGGCGCTGATGATCTTCGTCGCCGGGCCGGCCTTCTCGTCGATCATCAAGGCGCTGGGCGACGTCAATGCCCGCTGAAGCCTCCCTCCCGGCCATGTTCGCGCGCAGCGCCCTGGCCACGCTGCTCTGCGTGGCGGCGGCGGGCTGCGCCTCCGGTCCGGGAGCGGCGGGGCGCGAGGTGAGCCTGCGTCCCTCCGGGGCGCAATCCTCTTCCGCCCGGCCCGCGGGGCTGGACGAGGTGGACGAGGAAAAGTCCGGACGCGCGGTCTACGCCGACGTGATCCAGGCCCTGATCGCCCAGCAGCAGTACTACGCCGCCCTGGCGCACATCCAGCAGCAGCAGCGCCAGGAGGGCAACAGCGACGAGTTGCGCTTCCTGGAGGCCGAGGCGCGGCGCAACCTGGGCCAGCCGGGCGATGCCGACAAGCTCTACCGGCAATTGCTGCGCAGCCGCTACGCGGCTCAGTCCTATCGCGGCCTGGGCCTGCTGTACGCGCCGCGCGATCTCAATGCCTCCGTCCAGTACCTGCGCGAGGCCGTCCAGCGGCAGCCGACCAGCGCCGAGATGCGAAACGATCTAGGCTATGCCCTGATGTCGGGCGGCCGCTATCGCGAGGCCCTGGCCGAGTTCGCCACCGCGGTCGAGCTGGAGCCCGGCCTGGACAAGGCGCGCAACAACCTGATCGTGCTGCTGATCCTGTCGCGTGACGAGGCCAGCGTGAAGCGCGTGGCCGCGGCCGGCGGCGTCGACGACAAGAGCCTGGCCAACCTGCGCCGCCAGGCGCAAAACCTTTCCAGCCGTGTGGCGACGAGCCAAGGTGTGAAATGAAGAAACTGCTGATCGTGATGGCCCTGGCCGCCCCGGCGCTGCTGGCCCAGGCCCAGGAGCCGGAAGCCGAAGCCCCCGCCGCGGAAGCCGCTGCGGCCGCCGCCGCGCCGCTGCATGGCGACGAAGCCCGTGCCTGGCTGGACCTGCAGGCCGGCGGCAATGCCGCCAGCCCCACGCCGCCCTCGATGCCGGGCGAGATGGCCGACCGCGTCTACGCGCGTTACCTGAAGAGCTTCGAGCAGGCGATTCCCGAGCATCTGGACCGCGAGAAGTTCTCTTCCGGGAAGTAACCCGGCCGGGCCACCCGCTCCGCGCAGACGCCCCGACGCCGATGAACGCCAGCGCCGAGCGGCCGTCCTGGGTGACCGGCGCCTTGCTGGCCGGGATGGCCGCGGCGGGCCTGCTGCTGTTCTCCGGGGTGCGGCAGGAGTGGCGGGCCGAATCCCTGCAGCGCAGCCAGGAGTTGCGCGCCGTTGGCCCGGAGCTGCAGCAGCTGGCGGTGCTGGCGGCGGCCTGGCCCGCCGACCGGGCACTCGGCAGCCGCGTCGACGCACTGCTCAAGGCTCCGGCGTCCGGCTTCGCGCAGATCGCCATTTCAGACTCGCGCGGCAACCTTCTGCTGCGCCGCGGCGCCTACGACGGCCTGGACCTGCCGTTTCCCGCCGCCGTGCAGCGGCAGCTGCGCAGGCTGCTCTACGTCCTGCGCAGCCACGAGGACAGCCAGCGCCCGATGGTGGATACGGCACCCGGGTACGTCGTCCGCTTCCGCCTGTTCAACGGCCCCCATCGCGTTGCCGAACCGGCGATCCAGGCCCTGCGCCAGGGTGCGCGCGCGCAGATGCTGCTGGCCCTGCTGCTGCTGGGCGGTTTCGGCTACGGCCTGCGCCGGCAGTTGCAGCCGGTGGTCGACTGGAGGGGACGGCTGGACGGGCGTCGCCGGCTGGGGGGGCAGCTGCCGCCTGAAATCGCCTGGCAATTGCGGGAGAACATCCGCGAGCGTGTCGGCCGGGCCCTGGACGGCCTGCAGTACGCGATCTTCCTGGTGGGACGCGATGCGCGCATCCGCTATGCCAACTCCGCCGCCGAGCGCCTGACCGGCTGGAGCGCCGCCGACGCGCAGGGGCGGCCGGCCTACAGCGTGTTCCATACCGTGGGGGAGGGCGGCATTCCCGAGGTCACGCCGGTGGAGCGCTGCCTGCGCGAGGGCGAGGACCTGCCGCCGCAACCCTGCTCCCTGCGTACCCGCGGCGGGGAGATCCGCCCGGTCGAGGTGATGGCCTGCCTGCTGCGCGATGCCGACGGCGTGGTCGACGGTGCCGCCATGCTGTTCCGAGACCTGACCGCTTCCACGCGGCAGTTCGAAGCCCTGCGCCGCGAGGCCCGCCTGTCGCAGAGCGTGGTCGATCATCTCGACGAGGGTCTGCTGACCACCGATCCGGCCGGCGTGGTGCGTTCCGCCAACGCCCGCGCGCAGCGCATGTTCGGCTATTCGCGCGACGAGATGGCGGGCGTGACCGTCACCAAGCTGATGCCGGTGCCCTTCCTCAACACGCCCGGCGTGCGCATCGGCGACTACATCGGTGCGCGGCCCGCGGCGCACCTGCCCAAGGTGGTGGGCTGGCGCAAGGATGCCACCACCTTTCCGGTGGAACTCTGGGTGCAGCCGATGAGCGTGGACGACAGCTCGGGCCTGGTCGTCATCATCCGCGACATCACCGAGCGCCTGCGCGGCGAAAACCTGGCCTCGCGCCTCGGCCGCCTGCTCGACAGCGCCATGGAAGAAATCTATATCTTCGACGCGCAGACGCTGTACTTCCTCGAGGTGAACCGCGGTGCGCAGCGCAACCTGGGCTACGAACTGGAGCAGCTCACCCAGATGACGCCGCTGCAGATCAGCGAGGACCTGGACGCGGCGATGTTCCAGTCCTATCTCGCGCGCCTGCGCGGCGGCGACACCGGACACCTCAGCTACCGCTGCCTGCACCGCCGCGCCGACGGCAGCAGCTACCCGGTGGAGGTGCGCCTCAATTTCTCGCGCGAGGAAGAGCCGCCGGTGTTCATGGCGATCGTCGCCGACATCACCGAGCGCCAGGCGGCGGAAGAGCGCCTGCACCAGCTGGCGCATTTCGACGCGCTCACCGGCCTGCCGAACCGCACCGTGCTGAAGGACCGCCTCGACCAGGCCCTGCTGTCGGCCGCCCGCAACGCCCGCATGGTCGGCGTTTTCTTCATCGACCTGGACCGCTTCAAGCCGATCAACGACCGCCACGGCCACGAGATCGGCGACCGCGTGCTGCGCGCCGCGGCGGAGCGGCTCAAGCAGGGCCTGCGCAACGCCGACACGGTGGCGCGCCTGGGAGGCGACGAGTTCGTGATCGTGGCCCAGGGCCTGCGCACGCGCGAGGATGCCGGCCGCCTGGCGCAGAAGGTCCTCGACAGCTTCCACGCGCCGCTGCTGGTGGACGGCCTGGCGCTGCCGGTCACGCCCAGCATCGGCATCGCACTGTATCCGCTGGTGGAGACCGACACCGAGGGCCTGCTGCGCTACGCCGACTCGGCCATGTACCAGGCCAAGCAGGCCGGGCGTGCGCGCTACCACCTGTTCGAGGCCGACCTGGCGCCCGAGCGCCGCCGCCGGCTGGAGCTGCAGCGCGAGGTACACACTGCGATCGCGCTCAACCAGTTCCGCGCGCGCCTGCAGCCGGTGACGGCCGTGCAGGGCGGCGCGCTCAGTGGCGCCCTGCTGCGCTACGACTGGCAGCACTCGCGCCACGGGCTCATCGGCGAGGACGAGGCCGTGCTGGCGGCGCAGCAGGCCGGCGTGCGCGCCGACCTGGAGTTGTGGTGCATCTACCGGGCCTGCGAGCTGCTGGCCGAGGCCGCGAGGCGCGAACGCGCGATGCCGCCGCTGCTGGTGGAAATCTCCGCCTTCCAGCTGCGCACGGCGGACTTCGGCCTGTACGCCGCCGACCTGATCGACCGCTTCCGCATCGCGCCGGCGCAGCTGGTGCTGGTGCTCAGGGCTTCCGGCGACGAGCCGCTGGCGCTGCACGACGCCGTGCTCGCGCTGATCCGCCGCGGCCTGCGCTTTGGCCTGCATGCCGACACGACCATCCCCGCGCTGCCCGACGGTGCGCCGCCGCTGAGCCTGCTGGTGGCGGGAGCCGGCCTGCCCGGCCTGGCCCAGGGACAACTGCCGGTGCTGGCGCGCCAGCTGGGCATGGCCCTGCTGGTACGCGACGTGGATTCCGCCGCGCAGCTGGCGGCGCTGGCCGGTACCGGTGCCGCGCACCTCGGGGGCGAGGCCCTGCAGCGGGGGCTGGAACTGGACCCGTTCCTGGAGTTCATCCAGCCGCAGGAACTGCAGCCGCTCTAGGACGATGCCGCGGCAGTGCCGCAGGCCCTAGTCGGGCAGGCGGATGGCCAGGACGTCGCAGGGCGCGCGCTGCACCACGTGCTCGTCGGTATGGCTGAACAGCGCGGCGAGACCGCGGCGCGGATGATGGCCGATGACGATCAGGTCCACCGCGCGTTCCTTGGCCAGCCGCTTGATCTCCGCCGAGGCCGAACCCTGCAGCACCAGCAGCTGTTCCTTCGGCACCTCGCAGCGGACGCAGAGTTCCTCCGCCTGCTGCTGGGCCTGCTCGACGAGCTGGCGGTTGAGGTCCGGGGTGGCGATCATCAGGGCGTCGCCGCTGTCCATGGGGATGAACTCGACCACGTGCAGGACGCTGAGGCGTGTGCCGAACAGGCGGGCCATGTCCTGGGCGCGCCGCAGCACCCGTTCTCCGAGCGGGTCCAGGTCGACCGCGGCGAGGATGTGCTGGTAGCTGGCCATGCGGGTCTCCGGCGAATGCGGACGGACGCAGTATTGCGCCGTATCCGGATTTTGGAAACCTTTGAGGGGGAGGAGTTCCGCGTCTGCAAGGTCTTGCTTGACCCTCTGGGTCCAGATCCGCTGCAGCTTCGTCATCAGGCCGTCGCCGGCACACGACACGCAGCATGGGGCGGTCCAATTGGATGGCGCAGTCATGTTCCAGCGAATGCGCATGGCCTCGCGTCGGCAGGGGTCAGGCGATCGAGGTTCAACTTTTCGCCGACCATGCACCACAGTGTGCCGTGAGCACGGGCGTAGCCGACAGGAATTGATTCACCGACCCGCCTTCCGAACCAGGCGGGTCAAGACCCGCCCACACAAGCTGGTTGCCAGAGCCATTGCCCTGCCCGCGCCCCTGGTTGATCCAGGAAAGATGGCGGGCAGGGCTGGCTTGGCGGCTCAGGGGCTGGCCGTGGGGAGCGGGGGAGGGAGCGACGCGGCGGCGGTTTTGCCGATGCGGTGGATGACGTAGATGTTGAAGAAGTGGGCGAGACCGAGCGCCAACAGGACCAGGCCCAGCCCCGAGGCCTGGTAGACGATGAGCTGTTCCAGGCTGTCGATCTGGACCTCGGTGTTCATGCGCAGGAGCACGAAGCCCAGGTTGACCAGGTAGAAGCCAACGACCAGCAGGTGGTTGATGGAGCCGGCCAACTCACGGTCGCCTCCGAAGGCTTTGACCAGGAAGGGCAGGCCGTTCTTGCTCAGGCTGCGCGAGACATAGACGGTGATGAAGACGCTGAAGGCCAGGTAGACCAAATAGTTGGCGGTGTTGAGCACGGGTTCTTCCTTTTGGGTTCTGGCGCGCCGGATTGCGCGCTGCCAGGGAAGATTGGGGGGCGGGGCCGGGCCCAAGCTTCCGGCCTTTTAATCCCGGAACAAGTATTTTCCAGGCGCCGCAAAATCAATGACCTGCGCGATTCCAGGAATATAAACCCGGACGCTTTCAGGCCGTGGGCTGCTTCTTCCTGAAGGCGGCGGGTGATTCGCCGGTGACTTCGCGGAAGGCTGCGTAGAAGGCGGACTGAGAGCCGAAGCCGCACATCATGCCGACCGAGAGGGCCGAGGAGCGCTGATCCCGGGAGAGGATGGCCTTGGCCTCTGCCACGCGCAGCTCGCGGATGTAGCGCGGGAAGCTGACGCCGAAGCGGCTGTTGATCAGTTCCGAGAGCTGGTGCGCGCTGAGGTTCATGGCCTCGGCCAGCAGGGCCAGGCTGAGGTTCTCGTTGCAGTAGAGCTTGTCGCGGGTCATGAGGCTGTTGAGCGCATCGAGCCGCCCCTCCACGTCCACGCCCTTTAGGGTCGAGTTGGCGTAGGCCAGTCTGGCCGCCTCGTGGATGTCGGTGAGGATCTGCGGATAGATCAGCAAGACAGAAATCACCAAGGCCACGGAAACGCCGATGGCGGCGGCATAGGCTCGATAGAACAGCGGGGCGCCGATCCAGGGCAGCGCGATCACCAGTGCCAGTACGCCGACGGCGATGAGCGCGAACAGGCCGAAGAAGAACATCTCGAAGCGGAAGCGCCCGACGTTGCGGCGCATGCCGTAGACCAGGCGCGCGAGCCACACGGAATAGCCGGCGCCGACGACGAAGGACATGACCGCGACCCAATTGGGCGGCAGGAAGGCCGCGGCCAGCACCGGCGCCAAGTGCAGCAGGTCACGCAGGCGCAGTGGCACGTCCGGCAGCAGGACATCGCGGCTGAACAAGTAAAAAGCGGCGGGGACCGCGCACAGCATGAAGGCATAGGGTCCGGAGTTCAGTAGGTCCGCGCCACTGGACAGGTGTTGAAGGTGCTGCAGCTGCAAGCCCACCAGCAGCAGGGTGAGCGCGGCGCATGCCGCCATGCCGCGCCGGGTCTTCTGCACCGTATCCATGAAAAACAGGTGCGCGACCAGCAGGATGCCGAGTCCTATGACGGAGAATCCGATGAGGAGAACGATCAGGGGATCAATCATGGATGGGTGCTGGTCTGCTTCGGCCGCACTCTACCCCACTACGGTGAATCCCTGCCGGCGCGGGGGACGGACGCCGCCTCGGCGAGCAGGTTACATCAATCTCGGCAGCGCTCCGACTCTGGGGGCTCTTGTAACTCCCCCAAGCAAACGAATTCTCAGAGAGAGAAAGCACCCGCCTGGCGTAGTCGCCAGCATCCCTGCTTCTAGCCGGAAGCCGCCAGCAGGTTCGCCAGGTTCGCGAACTGCTCCGCTCCCAAACGCTCGGCGCGAATCCCCGGATCAATCCCCACTTCGGCGATCTGCGCGGCGGTGAGGATGCCCTTGAGCCCGTTGGACAGCGTCTTGCGCCGCTGCGAGAAGGCGGCAGTGACCACGCGGTCGAACCGGGCCCAGTCGCGGACCTCGAAGGCCGGCGGGCGCGGCACCAGGCGCACGATGGCGGAGTCCACCTTCGGCGCGGGGCGGAAGGCGCCGGGGCCTACGTCGAACAAGTGGGCGACCTCCGCGCGCGCGGCCAGCGAGACGCTGAGGCGGCCGTAGGCCTCCTCGCCGGGCAGGGCGGCCATGCGGTCGACCACTTCCTTCTGCAGCATGAAGTGCATGTCGGCGATGGCGCCGGCGAACTTCAGCAGGTGGAACAGGATCGGGGTGGAGATGTTGTAGGGCAGGTTGCCCACCAGGCGCAGGCGGCGGCCGTCGGCGAAGGCGGCGTAGTCCACCGTCAGCGCGTCGGCCTGCAGGATGTGCAACTGCTCCGAGTGGCCGCAGGCCTCGATCAGGTGCGGGATCACGTCGCGGTCGATCTCCACCACCTGCAGCTCGCCGGCGCGCTTGAGCAGCGGCGCGGTCAGGGCGCCCAGGCCGGGCCCGATCTCGACGAAGCGGTCGCCCGGCTGCGGGTTGATCGAGCGCAGGATGCGCTCGATCACGTTGGCGTCGTGCAGGAAGTTCTGCCCGAAGCGCTTCTTGGCCTGGTGCTGCATCTCAGCCGGCGGCCTGGCCGCGCTGCACCAGCTGCAGGGCGGTATGGATCGCGGATTCCAGGCTGCCGTGGTCGGCGCGGCCGCTGCCGGCCAGTTCCAGCGCGGTGCCATGGTCCACCGAGGTCCGGATGATCGGCAGGCCCAGGGTGATGTTCACCGCCTCGCCGAAGCCGGCGAACTTGAGTACCGGCAGACCCTGGTCGTGGAACATCGCCAGCACCGCGTCGGCACCGTCGAGGTGCCGCGGGGTGAACAGGGTGTCGGCCGGCAGCGGGCCTTCCACGCGCCAGTTCTGCGCGCGCAACTCGTCCAGCACCGGGCGGATCACCTCGATCTCCTCGCGCCCCAGGTGACCGCTTTCGCCGGCATGCGGATTGAGGCCGCAGACCAGGATGCGCGGGCGGCGGATGCCGAAGCGCGACTCCAGGTCGTCGTTGAGGACCTGCAGCACCGCGCGCAGCCGTTCCTGCGTGATGGCGCCGGGCACCTCGCGCAGCGGCAGGTGGGTGGTGGCCAGGGCCACGCGCAGCTTGCCGGCGGCCAGCATCATCACCGGCAGCGCGGTGCCGGTCATCTCGGCCAGGAATTCGGTGTGGCCGGTGAAGGGGATGCCGGCGGCGTTGATGATGCTCTTCTGCACCGGGCCGGTGACCAGGGCGTCGGCGTGGCGCTGCTGGCAGGCGCGGGTGGCCTGCCGCAGGGTTTCCAGCACGTACTCGGCGTTGCGCTGGTCGAGCACGCCCGGCTGCGCCGGTGCTGCCAGGGAGACAGGCAGCACGCGCAGGCGGCCGGACTCGTGTTCGCGCGGGTCCTCGCCGAAGTCGACCTCGCGCAGCTCCAGCGGCAGGCCCAGCCGCTCGGCGCGTTCGCGCAGCAGCCCGGGGTCGGCCACCGCGACCAGTTCGGCCGGCCAGGCGCGCTGGGCGGCGGCCACGACCAGGTCCGGGCCGATGCCGGCGGGTTCTCCCGGCGTCAGCAGCAGGCGCGGCAGCATGGGGCCGGCAGTCGTGCGATCAGGACTTCTGCGCCGCGTTGGCGGCGTCGTCCGGCAGGCGGTATTCGATGTAGGCCTCTTCGCGCAGCCGGCGCAGCCACAGCTCGTATTCCTCGGCGGCCTTGCGGTTGCCGATGGCCTGGCGGGCGCGGGCGCGCTTGGATTCCTCGGTGGTGTCGCGCGTGCGGCGGTCCGTCACGCTGGCCACGTGCCAGCCGAACTGGGTGCGGAACGGCGGGCTGACCTCGCCCGGCTTGAGCTGGTCCAGGCGGATCTGGAACTCCGGCACGAACACGCCGGGCGGCTGGAAGCCGAGGTCGCCGCCGCTGTTCTTGGAGCCCGGGTCGTCCGAGAACTCCTTGGCCAGCTTCTCGAAGTCCTCGCCGGCCTGCACGCGGTCGTAGAGATCGCGCGCCAGCTGGCGGGCCTGCTCGTCGGTGCGCAGCGTGTTCTGCTGCACCAGGATGTGGCGGGCGCGGGTTTCGCTGACGCTCTTGCGCTCTTCACCGCCGCGCACGCCGACCAGCTTGATCAGGTGGAAGCCGCCGGTGGTCTCGAGCAGGTCGCTGACCTCGCCCGGCTTGAGCTTGCCGGCGGTGGCGGCGAACAGCGTCGGCAGGTCGCTGGCCTTGCGCCAGTCGAGGTCGCCGCCCTGCAGGGCCTGCTGGCCGTCGGAGGAGGCGATGGCGATCTGGCCGAAGTCGTCGCCGGCCTTGAGGCGCTGCTGCAGGCCCTCGGCCTTGGCATGGGCGGCGGTGCGCACTTCGCTGCTGGCGCCTTCGGGGATCGCCACCAGGATGTGCGACAGGCGGTATTCGACGTTCTCGTTGCCGCCGAGCTGCTGCAGCAGCAGGTCCACGTCCTGGTCGGTGACGGAGATGCGGCTCTCCACTTCCTTGGAGCGCAGGCGCTGCACCAGCACCTCGTCGCGGACCTGTTCGCGCACGGCGAGATAGTCCAGGCCGTCCTTGCGCAGCTCGGTGGCGAACTCCGACAGGCTCAGGCCGTTCTTCTGGGCGATGCTGGTCAGGACCTCGTTGAGCTCGCGGTCGTCGATGCGGATGCCCGCCTGGGCGGCACGCTGCGTCTGGATGCGGGTCAGGATCAGGCGTTCCACCACCTGGCCGCGCAGGGCCTCGTCGGACGGCGGCTTGATGTTGCGCTCGCGGATCTGGCGCTGGGCATCCTCGATCGCGCGGTCAATCTCGGACTGCAGGATCACGCCGTCGTTGACGGCGACGACGATCCGGTCCAGCACCTCGGCCGCCTGCGCGGACAGCATCGACAGGGACAGCAGCAGACCGGCGGACCAGTGACGGATGTTCATGGGATTCGGTGGAGAGACTGTTGGGATACCGTGAGGGCGGGATTATCGCCGATGCGCAGCGAAATGCTCGCTGCTCGGACTGCCGGAGGGGCCATCAAGTTTCATGCCGAGACAAAGTCTCGGTCATGGTCGTATTTTTATATGAATAATCACTCGTAGAAGTCACTGTCGGACTGCAGCAGGCCGGAACTGCCGGAGCCGATCTGGCCCAGGCCCTTGAGCGCGAGCTGCACGTAGATGCCGCTGCTGAAATCGCCGGAGGTGGTGGCGATATAGCGGCGGTAGGAGGTGCGCAGGGCCCAGCAGCAGGTCTCGTACTGCAGGCCGGCCTGCGTATCCAGGGTCTGCTCGTCCTCCAGCGAGTAGCGCCAGCGCCCGGCGGCGCTCCAGCGCTGCCACAGCGGCGTGGACAGGATGACGTCGGTCTGCTCCAGCTGGTTCTCGCGGTAGCGGTAGCCCAGGTCCAGGCGTCGGCGGTCGTTGCGGTAGCTGAAGCCGAAGCTGGTGCGGTTGAACTCGTTCTCGCTCGGCGACCACTGCGCCGCCATCACGGTGCGCAGCTTCTCGGTGATGCGGTAGTCCAGGCTGGCGATGAAGTCGGTGGCGCCGCTGTCCGGCGCGGTGCCGTCCGGCAGGGTCACGCGCGGTGCTTCGAAGCGGAACAGCTGGCCGATGCTGGCGCTGAAGCGGGTGACGCCGCTGTCCGGGTCGAGCTGGCGCAGCGTGGTGGCGATGGCGATGTGGTTGGCGTCGGAGACGCGGTCGCGGCCCAGGAAGCGGTTCTGCGAGAACAGCTGGGTGAACTCGAAGTCCGGTTCGCCGCCGTCGAATACCGGCTGGTCGTCCTGATTCTCGTAGGGCGTGTAGAGGTAGAACACCCGCGGTTCCAGCAGCTGCAGCTGGTTGCTCCCGGTGATGCGCTCGAAGCGCAGGCCGTACTCGGCGCTGAAGGTCGGCAGGCTGCGGCTCGGGTCGGTGCTCTGGCCCGGGGAGAAGCCCGTATCGGTGAGCTTGTAGGTGGTGTAGTCGTAGCCGAGCTGCCCGCGGGCGAACCAGGCCGCGCCCTCGCGCTCGGTGCGCAGGTAGGGGCGCAGGTCGATGCGCTGGCCCTGCACGGAGTCCTCGCGGGCGAAGTTGACGTACTCGCCGACGAAGCCGGCGCGCGTGTCGAACAGGCTCTTGCGCGTCTCGGCGTCCACCAGTACCTGCGGCAGGCGTCGATAGGGGTCGTCCACCGCCACCAGCGACGAGGCCAGCGGCTGGAAGTCCTGCACCAGCGCCTGGACCCGGTAGGCGGCCGGCGCCTGGTAGGTCAGGCGGGCGCTGCGCTCCAGGTGGGTGATCGCCGACAGGTCCAGGCGGCCGCCGAAGTCCTCGAAATAGGTCTTGTCGCTGGTGCCGTCGTAGAGCATCGCCAGCGAGGTGCGGCCGTTGAGCAGGCTGCGGTGCTCGAAATGCGCGTAGTCCCGCATCTCGCCGGTCTTCTTGTCCTCGCTGAGGTATTCGTAGCGCGCCTTGCCTTCGCCGCTGCCCAGCAGGTAGCGGAAATCGGTGGCGATCTGCGTGCCGCGGTCGGTCATCAGGCGCGGCGTCAGGGTGGCGTCGTAGTTCGGCGCCAGGTTCAGGTACAGCGGCACCTGCATGTCGAAGCCGGTGCGGTCCGAGTCGCCCACCGTCGGGTACAGCAGGCCGGTATGGCGGCGGTCGTCGATCGGGAAGCGGAACCAGGGCGCGTACAGGATAGGCAAGCCCAGGAAGTCGAGGCGGGCGTTGCGCGCGGTGCCGAAGCCCGTGGCCTTGTCCATGCGGATGTCGCCGGCATGCAGCTCCCAGCCATGCGAGCCGGGGGCGCAGGTGGTGAAGCTGACCTTCTCCATCTCGGCCTGGCCCTCGCGGTTCAGCGACAGGCGCCCCGCCTTGCCGTGGGCCGAACTGGACGGCATGGTGAACTCGCTGTCATGGAACACGCCGGTCTGGCTGTCCAGGTCGAATTCCGCCTCCTGCGAGCGCACGCTCATCTCGCGGTTGCGGAACACCGACTCGGCATTGACCCGAACGGTGTTCTCGCGGTCGTCATAGTCCATCTGCTCGGCGCTGAACAGCTTGTCGCCCTGGCGCAGGCGCACCGAGCCGATCAGCTTGGACAGGCCGTCCTGCTCCAGCGCCGCATGGTCGGCGTTTAGGACCACCTGCTCGGGGTCCAGCGTCGGTTCCGGCGCGGCGACGCCAAAGTCCAGCTGCGGACAGGAGGCGTTGCCCTCTTCCAGGGCCCAGGCGGGGGCGGAGAGGCTCAGGCCGGCCGCCAGGGCGAGCCAGTGCAGGGCAGGGCGGGTCAGAGGGTGCAAGGCGGATTCTCGTTGGACCCGAAGTATGGTTTTTGAGGGCGGGCCGTGTCCATCGCGGGGGTCCCCTTCGTGTAAGCTGGCGCGATCTTTCCGTGACCTCATCCGTGAACAGCCTCACCACCGATCTCGACCCGCGCGCCGCCCGCGCCCGCGAGTGGGCCCTGCGCGAGCTGGGCCTCACCGACGCCGCTTTTGCACCGGCTTCCGCCGACGCCAGCTTCCGCCGCTATTTCCGCCTGGAGCACCAGGGCCGCAGCTGGGTTCTGATGGACGCCCCGCCCGAGCGCGAGGACTGCCGGCCCTTCATCCATGTCGCCGGCCTGCTGCTGGGCGCCGGTCTGCACGGGCCGCAGATCCTGGCACAGAACCTGGACGAGGGCTTCCTGCTGCTCGGCGACCTCGGCCGCCAGACCTACCTGCACGTGATCGACGCGGACAACGCCGACGCCCTGTTCGCCGACGCCATCGCCGCCCTGGTGCGCTGGCAGCTGTCCACCCGTCCGGGCGAGCTGGCACCCTACGACGAGGCGCTGCTGCGCCGCGAGCTGGCGCTGTTTCCGGACTGGTACGTGGCGCGCCACCTGCAGCGCAGCCTGAGCCCGGCCCAGGCCGCCACCCTGGAGCGCATCGACAGCCTGCTGGTGCAGGCGGCGCTGGCGCAGCCGCGGGTCTACGTGCACCGCGACTACATGCCGCGCAACCTGATGATCTCCACGCCCAACCCCGGCATCCTGGACTTCCAGGACGCGGTGGAGGGGCCGATCAGCTACGACGTGGTGTCGCTGTTCAAGGACGCCTTCCTGTCCTGGCCGGCGGAGCGCGTGCAGGGCTGGGCCCGGCAGTACTGGAGCGCCGGCCGCGCCGCCGGCCTGCCGCTGCCCGCGGATTTCGAAGCCTTCTTCCGCGATTTCGAGTGGATGGGCCTGCAGCGCCACCTGAAGGTGATCGGCATCTTCGCCCGCATCAACTACCGCGACGGCAAGCCCCACTACCTGGCCGACGTGCCGCGCTTCATCCGCTACGTGCGCGAGACCGCCGGGCGCTATGCCGAGCTGCAGCCGCTGCTGGGCCTGTTCGACGAACTCGGCATGCACGCGTGACCAAGGCCTTCATCCTGGCCGCCGGCCGCGGCGAGCGCATGCGCCCGCTGACCGACCATACCCCCAAGCCGCTGCTGGAAGTGCGCGGCAAGCCGCTGGCCGCGCATCACCTGGATGCCCTGGCCGCCGCCGGCGTGCGCGAGGTGGTGATCAACCTCGGCTGGCTCGGCGCGAAGATCCGGGAGCATTTCGGCGACGGCAGCGCCCATGGCCTGCACATCGCCTGGTCCGACGAGGGCTGGCCGGCGCTGGAAACCGGCGGCGGCATCCTCAAGGCCCTGCCGCTGCTGGGCGAGGCCCCGTTCCTGTTGCTGAACGGCGACGTTTTCACCGACTTCCCGCTGTCGCGCCTGCTGGCGCGGGCGCAGGCCCTGCCGGCGGGCGACCTGGCCCACCTGGTGCTGGTGCCCAACCCGGCGCACAACCCGCGCGGCGACTTTGCGCTGGAGCACGGGCGCGTGCCCGAGCCGGCGCCGCCGCAGTACACCTTCAGCGGCCTGTCCGTGCTGCGGCCGGAGCTGTTCGCCGGCAGCCAGCCCGGCGCCTTCGGCCTGGCCTCGCTGCTGCGCGAAGCAGCCCGGCGCGGCAGGGTTTCCGCGGAACTTCATGAAGGGCTATGGTCCGATGTCGGCACGCCGGAGCGTCTGGCGGCCCTGCTCAGGGCCTGTTGACGCTACCGCAGTCGCTGCGATGCCCCGTATTTGCGGCCAGGCACGACGCGAGGAGGGAGTTTGGTGGTTCCAGGTAACCGACGAGCAACACAGCATGGCCGCAGCAACAGCAGGCGCTCCAGGCGCAGACGGGGGCCCCCTTCGGGCGGGACCGTCTTGGCGCATGGCGGCGTCCCGACCCGCTTATGTACATTCAGTACACCGCGCGTACCGGACATGGCCCTGCGCCACAACGGTCTGCGTCGCAGCGACTGCGGTAGTGTTAACAGGCCCTAAAGGAGCGCAAGCATGATCAAGGTATCCAAGGCGGCGGACGGCAAGCTCAAGCAGCAGATCGTCTGCGGACCCAACACCTTCTACTCGGACGAGCCGGAGTCCGTCGGCGGCGACAACCAGGGCCCGGCACCGCATGACCTGCTGGACGCCGCCCTGGGCAGCTGCACCGCCCTGACCCTGACCCTGGTCGCGCGCCGCAAGGGCTTTGCCCTGACCGACGTGCGCGTCGAGGTGGACCACGAGAAGGCCGCCGACGGCAGCCACCTGATGCACCGCCGCATCGAACTGGTCGGCGAGCTGACCGCCGAGCAGCGTGAATATCTGCTGGGCATCGCCAACAAGTGCCCGGTGCACAAGACCCTCAGCGGCAAGATCGACATCGACACCGCGCTGATCTGAACCGGACTCCGCGAGCAGTCCAGCAAAGAGAATTCCAGAAGACCCCCATGACCGCCCAGCCTCCTGCCATGCTGCCGTCTCCTTCCGAACTCGCCGACCGCGTGCAGCAGGTGCTGGAGCGCGCACGCGCCTTCGGCGCCACCGCGGCCGAGGCCAGCCTGTCGGCCAGCCGCGGCTTCTCGCTGTCGGTACGCAAGAGCGAGATCGAGAGCCTGGAGTTCCAGCAGGACCGCGACCTGGGCGTGACGGTCTATTTCGGCCAGCGCAAGGGCAACGCCAGCACCGGCGACTTCTCCGACCGCGGCATCGCCGAGGCCGTGCGCGCCGCCTGCGACATCGCCCAGGCCACCGGCGAGGATCCCTGCAACGGCCTGGCCGATCCGGAGCGCATGGCGCGAGAGTTTCCGGAGCTGGACCTGGATCATCCCTGGGACCTGTCTCCGGAGCAGGCCATCGAGCTGGCGAAGTCCTGCGAAGCCGCCGCCTTCGCCGCCGATGCGCGCATCAGCCAGAGCGAGGGCGCCAGCGTCGCCAGCCACCGCGGCGTGTCGGTCTACGCCAACAGCCATGGCTTCATCGGCCACCGCCACGGCTCCCAGCACAGCATCAGCTGCGCCGTGGTCGCGGGCGAGGACGAGGAGATGCAGCGCGACTACTGGTACTCCGGCGCGCGCCGCCCGTCCGACCTGCTGCCGGCCGAGGCCATCGGCCGCCGTGCCGGCGAGCGCGCGGCGGCGCGCGTGGGCTCGCGCAAGCTCACCACCCGCCAGGCCCCGGTGCTGTTTCCGCCGGAACTGGCGCGCGGCCTCTGGGGCCACTTCATCGGCGCCATCTCGGGCGGCTCGCTGTACCGCAAGGCCAGCTTCCTGCTCGACAAGCTCGGCCAGCCGGTGTTCTCGCCGCTGGTGCGCCTGGAGCAGCAGCCGCACCTGCGGCGCGGTTCCGCCAGCGCCGCCTGGGACAGCGAGGGAGTGGCGACGCAGCCGCGCGTGCTGGTGGACGACGGCGTGCTGCAGGGCTGGCTGCTGGGCAGCTACTCCGCGCGCAAGCTGGGCCTGCAGAGCACCGGCAACGCCGGCGGCGTCTACAACCTCATCGTGCGTCCGGGCGACAAGGACTTCCGGGGCCTGGTGCGCGAGATGCACGAGGGCCTGATCGTGACCGAACTGCTGGGCCACGGCGTCAACGGCGTGACCGGCGACTACTCGCGCGGTGCCGCCGGCTTCTGGGTGGAGAACGGCGAGATCGCCTACCCGGTGCAGGAACTGACCATCGCCGGCAACCTGCTGGAGATGTACCGCGACATCGCGGCCCTGGGCAGCGACGTGGACCTGCTGGCGGGGACCCGCAGCGGCTCGGTGCTGCTGAAGAAGATGACCATCGCGGCCTGAGGCACAGCACGGCCGGCATTCCGCTGCCGGCTGTGACTGCCGCAGGTCCGGGTCTGTCCGTATCCTAGGCCCCATCCTCACCCGGACCTGCCATGGCCAGCACGATCCCGCTGTACCAGCTCGATGTCTTCGCGCCGCGGCTGTTCGCCGGCAACCCCGCCGCGGTCTGTCCGCTGCCCGCCTGGCTGCCGGATGCCGTCATGCAGCAGATCGCCGCCGAGAACAACCTGGCCGAGACGGCCTTCTTCGCGCCCGACCAGACCGGCGAAGCCGATTTCCTGCTGCGCTGGTTCACGCCCACGGTGGAGGTGGACCTTTGCGGCCATGCCACGCTGGCCGGCGGCCATGTCCTGCTGGATCTGCTGGGCTTCCCGGGATCGCGCGTGCGCTTCCGCACGCTGCAGGCCGGCATCCTGCAGGTGGAGCGCGGCGAGGGCGGCCTGTGGCTGGACCTGCCGGCGCGGCCGGCCATGCCCCGGGCGGAGATCCCCGCGGGACTGCCGGAGGCGCTGGGCGCGCAGCCGGTGCGGGTGCTGGAGCACGGCGGCATCTGGCTGGTGGTCTACGACTCGGCCCGCACCATCGAGGGCCTGCCGGTGGATTTCGCCGCGCTGCGGCGCCTGCCGGCGCGGGCGGTCTGCGTCACCGCTCCCGGGCGGCGCAACAGCGAGGACTTCGTCTCGCGCTTCTTCGCGCCCAACATGGGCATCGACGAGGACCCGGCGACGGGGTCGGCGCATTGCCTGCTGATGCCGTACTGGGCGCAGCGCATCGGTCGGACGCAGCTTGCGGCGGCGCAGTTGTCGAAGCGCGGGGCGGTGTTGAGTTGCCGGTTGGAAGGCGACCGCGTGTGGATGACGGGGCCGGTGCTGCCTTACATGAGTGGGACGATCACGCTGCCCGACTGATTCATGTTCCTCTCTGGATCACCAACCGAACCGCTCATGCCGAGTGCCGCGTAACGGCGTATCGAGGCACGCACTGCAGCTTGCCGGTGGTGCCGGCGACGACGCCGGTCAGGTTCTGCGGATCTCTGTTGGTTTATTTCACCCAAGGGCGACTTGTTTCTCTATTGCTTGTCCAAAGAGAAGTAAGCAAGAGAAAGAACCCCCAAGTCCGAGCGGCCCCGCTCTGGCGGGGCAACCTGCGTGGTGGTCAGGCGCTGCCGGGTCGGGCCCACAGGCCCTCCATGGCCTGTGGGCCCTCGGCCGGACATCCTGTCCGGCTCGACCCCGCGCCCGACCACCACGCAGGCACTCGCGCATGGCCCCCCCCAACGTCAAAAGCATTCGCTGCGCTCATCAAGAAGCAAAGCATTTCCGTAGGGCGCGACCAGAAGTAGGCGCTTCCAGGCGAACCGTAGGGCATCCCGCCTTCCGGGATGCCTAGAAGAAAAGCCCCGCGTCCATTCCCGGACGCGGGGCTTTTCGTTGTCGCTTCTTCGCTTAGTGCCGGAAGTGACGCACCCCGGTGAACACCATCGCCATCCCATGTTCATCCGCGGCGGCGATCACCTCGTTGTCGCGCATCGAACCGCCCGGCTGGATCACCGCGGAAATGCCGGCGGCAGCGGCGGCGTCGATGCCATCCCGGAACGGGAAGAATGCATCCGAGGCCATCACCGAGCCGCGCACTTCGAGCTTTTC
>Ga0255097_1000182_pt1 | contig 33984 bp, 29 predicted proteins | sample Colum_Atlam_RepB_2_FD_188436 | JGI IMG/M metagenome (GOLD analysis project Ga0255097, IMG submission 188436) | Freshwater microbial communities from Columbia River, Oregon, United States - Colum_Atlam_RepB_8d | ecosystem: Environmental > Aquatic > Freshwater > River | place: USA: Oregon...
GTCACGGCCACCACGAAGATGCCGAGGAAGGCGAAGCTCGCCATGCGCAGCTTGCGCCGCAGCAGCAGCCAGACCAGCAGCATCAGGAACAGCACCACCAGCAGGCGCACATTGATGAAGCGGCCGATCAGCTCGATCACGTAGGGCAGGTTGAAGTCGACCAACTGGTCCTTCTGCGCCAGAGCGCGCTCCAGCGGCGGCAGGAAGGAGTCGTGGTAGAGCAGGACGATGCCAGCGGGGATCGCCAGCACCTGCTTGGCGATGCGCAGGCGCTGTGTCTTGGCCGGCAGCACCGTGAAGATCGCGAAGGCGAGGTTGGGCCAGACGTGGAAGTCGATGAAACGGCCCCAGAACAGCGCCAGTTTCAGGAAGAAGTAATAGCTCCAGAAGCCCATGGTCTTCTCAGTTGGCGATGCCGGCTTCGCGCCGCCCGCGGCGCAGCCAGCGTGATTCGAAGCGGGTGTACAGGTCCTGCGCAAGCCGCAGGTAGCCCTTGGCGCCGAAGCTCAGCACCTCGCCCAGGCTGACCAGCGGCCGGTCGGACTGCTGCTCCTCGTTCCAGTCGAGCCAGGCATCGGCGCGGCCGAAGGTGCACTGGATCAGGTTGCGTTCGTCTTCCAGGCTCATGGTGTCGAAGTGCAGGCCCAGCCGGCCGCCGCGCGCAACGACCACCCGGGCCGGGAAGCTGCACTCCTGGTCTCCGCGGCTCAGGCCCACCCGGACGCGGACGCCGGGGCTCAGGCCCAGGTCGGTGCCGATCACCACGCCCAGGCCCTGGGTGGAGTAGTCCTCGGTCTCGGTCCGCGCCACGCGTCCGTCCGGCAGGTACAGGGTTGCCGGCACGCGCATCGGCACGCGGTGCGCCACGCGGACCTGGCGCGATTCCGCCGCCACGCCCAGCGCCGCGCCCAGCATCACCAGGTTGTAGACCGCCCAGGCCAGGTTCATCAGCACCGTGGCGGGCTCATTGGCGTTCCAGACCAGCAGCCGCGGGATCGCCAGGGCCACGCCGCCGAGGTTGAGGGCCACCAGCGCCACGTAGGGCAGGGAGATGCTCCAGTCGAAATAGTCGCGCTCGATCAGGCCGCCCTTGGCGGTGACGTTGAAGCTGCCGGCCTTGGGATTGAGCATGGCGATGGTGGTCGGCAGCGCGATGTACCAGGCCAGCACCGACTCGTAGGCTTCGGCCCAGAAGGAGTGCCGGTATTGCCCCTGGATGCGCGAGTTGGCCAGGCTGGCTTGTACCAGGTGCGGCAGCACGTAGGCCGCCAGCGTGGTGGCGGCGGCGTTGATCACGTGCAGTTCGAAGTACAGGTAGCTCAGCGGCGCGGTCAGGAACACCAGGCGCGGCAGGCCATAGAAAAAGTGCAGCATCGCGTTGGCGTAGCACAGGCGCTGGAACAGGTTCAGTCCCCGGCCGAGCAGCGGGTTGTCGGTGCGGAAGATCTGCGCCATGCCGCGCGCCCAGCGGATGCGCTGGCCGATATGGCTGGACAGGCTTTCCGTGGCCAGGCCCGCCGCCTGGGTCAGCTTGATGTAGGCGGTGTTGTAGCCGCGCCGGTGCAGCTTGAGGGCGGTGTGCGCATCCTCGGTGACCGTTTCCACCGCGATGCCGCCGACTTCCATCAGCGGCCCGCGCCGCAGGATCGCGCAGGAACCGCAGAAGAAGGCGGCATTCCACAGGTCGTTGCCGTCCTGCACCAGGCCGTAGAACAGGCTGCCCTCGTTGGGTACGCGGCGGAAGGTGCCGAGGTTGCGCTCGAAGGGATCGGGCGAGAAGAAATGGTGCGGCGTCTGCAGCATCGCGCACTTCGGATCCTTCAGGAACCAGCCCATCGTCGTCTGCAGGAAGGAGCGCACCGGGATGTGGTCGCAGTCGAAGATCGCGACGAAGTCGCCGCTGGTGACCTTCAGGGCGTGGTTCAGGTTGCCGGCCTTGGCATGCGCATTGTCGGGCCGGACGATGTAGTGGATGCCGGCCTGCGCGGCGAAGCGGCGGAATTCGTCGCGGCGGCCGTCGTCCAGCAGGTGGATGCGCAGCTTGTCGCGCGGCCAGTCCATGCTCATGGCCGCCAGCACCGTAGGCTTCACCACCTTCAGCGGTTCGTTGTAGCTGGGGATGTAGACATCCACGGTCGGCCACAGCGAGGTGTCGGCGGGCAGGGGCACGGTCGGGCGCTTCAGCGGCCAGGCGTTCTGCACGTAGCCCAGCACCAGGATCAGCCAGGTGTAGGTCTCGGCCGCGATCAGGCCCAGGCCCAGGATCATGTCGGCGCCGGGGTCGAGGTCCAGCGTCTGCGTCAGGCGCCACCAGATGTAGCGCGAGGAGGCGATCAGCGAGAACGCCAGCATCAGCAGCGTCGGGCCATTGCCCGGCAGGCGGCGGATCAGCAGCGTCGCCGCCCACATGATGCCGAACATCATGAACTGCTGGTGCAGTCCCAGCGGCGTGGTCGCGGTGACCAGCAGCAGCACGCCGGCCGCGAGCACGGCCAGCCGTGTCATCAGCGGGCTGCCCAGGGCAAAGGCATTGGCGGCCGCATCGACCCGCCGCCCGGCCGCGGAGAAGTCGATGCGGTCGAATCGCCGCTGCAGCGGACGCAGCGGCGCCATCAGCAGGCGCAGGAACCGCAGCGGCAGCCCCAGCAGGCTTCGCCCCAGCTCCATCAGGATCGAGGGACGGCGCGATGCGTCCGGCGCCAGAGGGGCGACCAGGACCAGCGCATACAGCCAGTCGCCCAGCCTGCCCGGGTCGCGCACCTGCAGTTCGCGCACCATCAGGGCGATCAGGGGCTGCAGGATCCGCAGCAGCCAGCGTGGCCAGGGCCTTGCCTCCGCGGGCGGCAGCAGGAACAGGCGCTTGAGCCACAGGCCGGGATCGCTCGGGTTTTCCACCCCGAGCGCGCGTGCCGGCCGCAGCAGCAGCGGGCGCAGCATCAGGCGAGCCTCGCCAGTGCGGCGTGCAGCCAGTTGCCGAGACCCTGCAGGTCGTAGGCAGCCTGGCTGTGCACCGCGTAGTCGATCAGCGAGCGGTTGGCCGCCTCGGCTTCCGGGACCGACTCGTCGCGATGCACCGGGTAGGGAGCCAGGCGCTCGCCCAGGTCCTGGCGCAGCAGGGCGCGCACATCGTTCTGCAGGCGGTGCGTGGCTTCCACCTTGTTGAGCACGTAGAGCAGCGGCGTGCTGGCGGGGACGCCGAACATGCGCAGTGCCGCATAGGAGGCGGCATCGGCGCGCAGGACCGCCAGCTGCAGGCCTGCCGCGGTGATGGCCTGGTCGGCGTAGACCGAGGGCAGGCGCGGCGTGTCGATCAGCACCGCCGTGTCCGCCGGCAGGTCCAGCGCCCCGAGGCGCTGTGCCAGCCAGCGCGGCTGCTCCGCCAGCAGGGCCTCGAAGCGCCGCAGGCCCTCCCGGTCCAGGCGCCCGAAAGGCAGGAACTGGATGCGGTCGGAGTTGGTGCGCGCGGTGGCCTGCCAGTCGCCGCCCAGCAGGCCGCGGCTCGCCAGTCCCTCGGCCGGCGCCGGCACGATGCCCAGCTTGAGCGCCAGCGAGTTCTGCGGGTCGAAATCGACCGCCAGCACCGGCCGGCCGTGGCGGCGCAGGACATCGGCCAGGCCGGCGACGAGCGTGCTGCGGCCACTGCCGCCGGCCGCGGAGATGATGCTGATGGCGATAACGGCACGCTCTCCTGGTGGCTACTTGCCGTGACCTGCCGGTCGCGGGGGATCGGGTAGGCGATGGGGTTCGATGAAGACCGGCCTCCAGGCATTGCCGAGCAGCCGCCTGCGCAGTCGCCGCAGGCGGCGGTTCCATCCGCGCGCCAGCAGCAGCGACAGGGTGCCCAGGCTCAGGGTGGCGCTGAACAGCACCAGCATCAGCCATCCGGCGAAGCTGGCCGTCATGACGGCACCCCGCTGCGCAGGTTCAAGGGCGAGGGCCGGCTGGTGCGCGGCACGCCGATGGTATTGGCCTGTACCGGCGCGGCCTGCGCCGTGCTTGCCTCCATCGTCCCGGGGGCGGCTTCTTTCGCCAGCTCCGGGCCATGGTCGGTCAGTGCCTGGGCCTGTGCCCGGTACTGCAGGTCGCCGGCCTCGGCCTGGATGGCGCTGCGGCCCGGCAGGCGCAACTGTCCTTCGAAGAGTTCGCCCAGCATCATCCGGAACACCCGCTCCACTGCCTTGTCGGCATCCTGCTCCCAGCAGGCGAACAGGAAGAGGTAGACGCTGCGGTCATCGGCCGTGAAGACGTCGCCGGCCCGCAGCGGCTTGCAGGCGCGCAGGGCCTCCAGTGGGGTGACCTCCGGCAGCAGGAACAGGCGCACCAGGGTGCATTCGATGCCGGCCGCGTGGGCCTGGTCGGTGGCGCCCAGGGCTTCGGCGCAGAAGGCGGCGGGCGGCAAGTAGCCGCTGCGCGCTGGCGGCGCGGCGGAGGCCAGCACCTGCTCCAGCTGGTCCGGAACATCGCGGCTCAGCACCTGCCCCAGCAATCCCGCCACGGCTTGCGGCAGGTCGGCGGCGGGCACGTTGGGGGCGAGGATGAGGTTCGCGCCGGCGGTGAGCAGGATGCTTTCCTGGCCGTGGCGCAGCGGCGCATGCCGCTGGCGCACCACGATCTTCAGCGCCCGGCCGCGGCGCTTGCGCAGCTGGTGCACGGTATGGGTCAGCTGGCGGAATTCCTGCGGCCGTCCCGAGTCGAGGATGCAGGTGGCGGCCATGGCCTTGTCGGCCGCGGCCAGCAGGGCGGCGTTGTCGGACACCAGGCCCCAGGCCGGCGGCAGGCCCGGCTCTGCCGCGGCGCGGGTGATCCAGACTTGGTCCTGGTCCCTGGCCTGGTCCAGCCAGGCCTTCACCTGCCGCTGCGTGAACTGGTCCGAGCCGGCCGCGACCAGTTCCCCGGACCCGGTGCTGCGCAGGGCCTGGCGCGAGCTGCCGCCGCGATGCTTGCCCACCTGCCAGTGTCCGACCGACCAGGCCAGGGTGCCGCCGCGGTTGCCGAGGCTGGCCATGCCGGACAGTGCGCCGCTGGCGCGGTGCAACTGCTGGGCGCGCCCCGGCTCCACGCCGTCGCGGAACAGCAGCAGCACCGTACAAGCTGCCGATTCGCACCAGCTGCGCAGCCGCAGGCCCTGGCGGTTCAGGGCAGGGCGGTCTCCCCAGGAGAACAGGCCGTCCGCCGCGTCGATCACCAGCAGGCTGCAGCCGTCCAGGGCGTAGTGGTCCAACTCATCGAGGAACTGGGCGCCGCCGGTCCGCTGCAGGCGCTCGGCCCAGCCCGGCAAGGCACGGAAGAAGGAGAGCAGGCCGCGCGCCTGGGCGCGCTGGGGATCCACGTCACGCTGTTGCAGGGCGTCCAGCAGCGCCGGCAGGCTGTCGCCGGCCACGACGGCCGCCACGCGCTTTTGCACGAAGCAGCGCGCCAGCGTGCCCGCCGCCAGGGACAGCGCCCAGGATTCGCGCATCACGTCGGCGGCATACACGCGGCCGAGCGACATCTGCGCCAGCATCGGCGGCAATCCGGCGATTCCCAGATAGACCCCGGGGGCGCTCAAGCCGCCCCTGCCTTTTCGGGGGTAGGCCGCAGCGCGTGCAACTGGCGCAGCAATGCCCAGCGCGCCAGGGCCATCTCCACCGCTTCCTGCGAGTTCACGTCCACGTAGCCCCAGTCCTCGCCGAGACCCAGGAACTGGCCGAGCCGGCGGATGTCATCGGGTGTCTGGACGGTAGTGGAATCCATGACAGGGAGGATGAGTGAGCCAGCAGTCCTCCGCAAGCCCTTCATCGGGCTGATGTTTGTAGATAAGGCATCCGGGGAACCGTGCATGGCGTAATCTGTCTCAACGCCATATCCGGAGGCCGCCATGGCTGTACATCGACGCACCCTGATTCCCGCTGTCCTGATGGCGGCATTGCTGACCGCAGGCTGTGCCACCGTGACACCCTACCAGCCGATGCAGAATGGCCAGGGCTACGGCGACCAGCGCATCGAAAGCAACCGCTACCGCGTGAACTTCGCCGGCAACTCGACGACGCCGCGCGAGACGGTGGAGAACTACCTGCTGTTCCGTGCCGCGGAACTGACGCTGCAGCAGGGCTACGACTACTTCGTCATGAGCGGCACCGACACCGAGGCGCAGACGCGCTACCAGCAGACCGTCAGCGCCTTCGGCGGCTACGGCTGGTATTCGCGCTACTACGGCCTGGGGACCGGCGTCAGCACCGCCTACCCGGTGACCGAATACCAGGCCCAGGCCTACGTCACCATGTACAAGGGCAAGCGCCCGGACGCAGCCGCCGATGCCTTCGACGCTCGCCAGGTGCGAGACAACCTGGGCCCCCTGATCAAATACCCCGAAAAGCGCTGACGGCAGCCGGCTATAGTGCCGGCATGACGCACTGGATCGAAACGCTGCTCGCAGACGCCTGCGAGGTTCCGCATTGCGCGACTACCGCCGACTGGTGGCCGCGCCATCTCGCTCGTTCGCGGGAAACGCCGGACACCCTGGCCCAGGCGATCCTGGGCGGTCATTTCGCCGACCGCGTCGGCTGGGCCTTCGCCTCTGCCTACCAGGCGGCGCTGCGCGCCCTGGTGCCGGAGCTGCCGGCCGACACCGTCGCCGCGCTCTGCGTCACCGAGGAGGACGGCAACGCGCCCCGCGCGATCCGCAGCGAACTGCGCGGCGGCCGGCTCAATGGTGCCAAGCGCTGGACCACATTGGGGCCGGAAGGGCAGCTGTTCCTGGTGGTGGCGCGCGATGCCTCGGTGCCGTCCGAAGTGCCTGCCCTGCGAGTGCTGCGCGTTCACGCCGGACAGTCCGGCGTGCAGGTCGATCCCATGCCGCCGACGCCCTTCGTCCCGGAAGTGCCGCATGCCAGCCTGCGCTTCGGGAACGTGGAGGTCGCGGAATCCGCGGTGCTGCCCGGCGACGGATACCTGCGCTACGTGAAGCCCTTCCGCACGGTGGAGGACCTGCATGTGCAGGCCGCGGTGCTGGCGTACCTCGTGCGCGAAGCGCGCCGCCTGGCCTGGCCACGTGCCTGGATCGAAAGCGCCGTCGCGCAACTGCTCTCGCTGGAAGCCATCGCCCGGCTGCCGCCCTTGTCCAGCGCCACGCATATCGCGCTGGCCGGGGCGCTTGCAGGCGTGACGCAACGGGTCGCCGAAGCGGACCGGTACTGGCTGGCGACAGGGGAGGATGAGGCTGCCGTGCGCTGGCGGCGTGACCGCGCCTTGTTCAGCGTCGCGGCGGCGCAGCGCGAGAAACGCACCGCGCGGGCCTGGGAGCGATTGGTTCCGGTCTGAAGCCCAAAAAGCTGCGGTGAAGGGGGCTTTCGAGTGACCTTGATCTGCTCGGGCGACAGGATCCGGCAAATTTGTCGGGAACAAATCTCGACGCGCCGCAGGCGCGGTCCGGAGCGTAGCGGAGGATGAGGCGCATGGATGCGCCTCACAACCTGCGACCTCTGTCGCCCGAAGGGCGACTGGATATGAGAACCGCAGGCAACAAAAAAGCCCCGATGAAGGGGCTTTTGAGTGACCGTATCTGGTCGGGGCGACAGGATTCGACAAATTTGTCGGGAACAAATTTGGACGCGCCGCAGGCGCGGTCCGGAGCATAGCGGAGGATGAGGCGCATGGATGCGCCTCACAACCTGCGACCTCTGTCGCCCGAAGGGCGACTGGATATTGAGAACCGCAGGCAACAAAAAAGCCCCGATGAAGGGGCTTTTGAGTGACCGTATCTGGTCGGGGCGACAGGATTCGAACCTGCGACCTCTTGCTCCCGAAGCAAGCGCTCTACCAAACTGAGCTACGCCCCGCGTTCTTTACTGCTCAACTGGCCCGGGACGTGTTGTATCCGGCCAGCTCTATCAGCGCTTTCTTGTAGGGCGAATCGGGAACTTCGCTCAGTGCGCTGACCGCTTCACGGGAGTACCGTTCGGCGAGCGCGCGAGTATAAGGAACCGCACCGGTGGATTCAACGGTTTCGAGCACTTCCTGCAACTTTTCCACCTGTCCGAGCTCGATGGCCTGGCGGATCAGGGCGGCCTGTTCCGGGTTGCCCTGGCGCATGGCGTGAATCAGGGGCAGGGTCGGCTTGCCTTCGGCCAGGTCGGTACCCAGGTTCTTGCCGCTGACGCTGGGGTCGGCGATGTAGTCGAGCAGGTCGTCCACCATCTGGAAGGCCATGCCGAGCTTGTGGCCATACAGGCCGATGGCGTCCTGCACGGCCTGGGGCTGGTCGGCGGCGATGGCGCCCAGCCGGCAGCCGGCCTCGAACAGGCGGGCGGTCTTGAGCTCGATGACGCGCAGGTAGCGTTCCTCGGTGACTTCCGGGTCGCCGGCGTTCATCAGCTGCAGCACCTCGCCCTCGGCGATGGCATTGGTGGTGTCGGCCATGACCTTCATCACGGCCATGCGGCCGGTGTCCACCATCATCTGGAAGGCGCGGCTATATAAGAAGTCACCCGACAGCACCGCGCCGGCGTTGCCCCAGACGGCGTTGGCGGTCTTCAGGCCGCGGCGCAGGCCGGACTCGTCCACCACGTCGTCGTGCAGCAGGGTGGCGGTATGGATGAACTCGATGGTCGCCGCCAGCAGTTCGGGCTCCGCGGTACGGCTGCCCAGGGCGCGGCCGGCCAGCAGGACCAGGGCCGGGCGCAGGCGCTTGCCGCCGGCATTGACGATATAGCCCGCGATCTCGTTGATGAGCACCACCTCGGAGCTCAAGCGAGCGCGGATGACGTCATCGACGCGCTGCATGTCGCCGGCAATGGGCGCCAGGATGTTTTTGAGGGTCATGGGAGACAGGAAAAAGGCCGCGAAAGGCTAGGGCGCCCGCCCGCATTCGTCAATCAATATATGGAGATAGGCCATCCCGGGGCCGTTTTGGCCCCCGGGACCATCCCCGGGGGCGCCCGGATGGTTATAATTTATGGGATAAATGTTGACGAAGGGCGGGGGGATCACTAAAATCCCGCGCTCTTTCAAGGCCGGTTTCCGGCTCAAGACCATATTCTGGAGTATCCGCGATGTACGCCGTCATCAAGACCGGGGGTAAGCAGTACAAGGTCGCCCCGGGCGAAAAGCTGTCCATCGAGAGCCTCGACGCCGAGGTCGGCAGCACTGTCTCCTTCGAGGAGGTGCTGATGGTTTCCAACGGCGACAAGCTCACCGTGGGTGCTCCGCTGGTTGCCGGTGGTGCCGTCAAGGCGGAAGTGCTCGCGCACGGCCGCGGCGACAAGATCCGCATCATCAAGCACCGCCGCCGCAAGCACTATCACAAGGAGCAGGGCCACCGTCAGAACTTCACGGAAGTGAAGATCACGGAAATCCTCGGCGCCTAAGGTTCAAGGAGTACACAAATGGCACACAAGAAGGCAGGCGGCTCTACTCGTAACGGCCGCGACTCGGAAGCCAAGCGACTTGGCGTCAAGAAGTTCGGCGGCGAGAGCGTGATCGCGGGCAACATCATCGTCCGCCAGCGCGGCACGCGCTTCCGCGCGGGCGTTGGCGCCGGCGTCGGCAAGGATCACACGATCTTCGCGCTGACCGACGGCAAGATCCAGTTCAACACCCGCGGTCCGAAGGGCCGTATCCACGTCGATATCGTCGCGGCCTGAACTGTCTGAACGTCTCACCGAAAAGGCCCCGGAAACGGGGCTTTTTTGTTCGTTGAGCCTCAACGCCCCGAACTGGTCCCGCCATGAAATTCGTCGATGAAGCCAATATCCGCGTCGAGGCCGGCGACGGCGGCGCGGGCTGCATCAGCTTCCGCCGCGAAAAGGCGATTCCCTTCGGCGGCCCCGACGGTGGCGACGGCGGCGACGGCGGCAGCGTCTACGCGGTCGGCGACATCAATCTCAATACCCTGGCGGACTTCCGCTTCACCCGCCGCTTCCGTGCCGCGCGCGGCGAGGACGGCACCGGCTCCAACTGCACCGGCGCGGGCGCCGACGACCTCGAGGTGCGCATGCCGCTGGGCACGCGCATCTACGACGTCGAGACCAACGAGCTGATCGGCGAGCTGACCAGGATGGGCAACGTCCGCTTCAAGTCCTCGGTCAACCGCACGCCCTACAAGTCCACCAAGGGTTATCCCGGCGAGCAGCGCGAGCTGCGCCTGGAGCTGTCGCTGATGGCGGACGTGGGCCTGCTGGGCATGCCCAATGCCGGCAAGTCGACCCTGCTTGCTTCCGTGTCCGCCGCGCGTCCCAAGATCGCGGACTATCCCTTCACCACGCTCTATCCTCAGCCGGGCGTGGTGTCGGTGGGCATGAACCGCTCCTTCGTGATGATGGACATTCCCGGGCTGATCGAAGGCGCCTCCTCCGGCGCGGGACTGGGTATCCGCTTCCTCAAGCACCTGCAGCGCACGCGCCTGCTGCTGCACCTGGTGGACATCCTGCCGCCCGACGGCAGCGACATCGTCGACAACATCCGCACGATCAACGGCGAGCTGAAGGAATTCGGCGAAGAACTGGCCGGGCGCGAGCAGTGGCTGCTGTTCAACAAGACCGACGTCATGCCGGAAGACGAGTGGCAGGCGCTGATCAAGAAGGCGCTGCGCCGCCTGCGCTGGAAGGGCCGCTGGTTCGCCATCTCCGCCGCGACGCAGCGCGGGCTGGGCGAGCTCAGCGAGGCCGCCATGCAGTGGGTGGAGGCTCATGCCGCGCCCAAGATCATCGAGTCCGACAACAACAACGAGCCTTCACAGGCATAGGCGCACATGGATCGCCACAAGCTCGCCGTCAGCAAGCGTTGGGTCATCAAGGTGGGAAGCTCCCTGGTCACCGCCAAGGGGCAGGGGCTGGACCATGAGGCTATCGCCGACTGGTGCGCCCAGATCGCCGCTCTGCGCCGCCAGGGCAAGCAGATCGTGCTGGTGTCTTCCGGCGCCGTGGCCGAGGGCATGGCTCGCCTGGGTTTCAAGAAGCGCCCCGGCACGCTGCACGAGCTGCAGGCCACCGCCGCCGTGGGCCAGATGGGCCTGGTGCGGGCCTACGAGGACGAGTTCAAGAAGCACGGCCTGCGTGCCGCGCAGGTGCTGCTGACGCACGAGGACGTGGCCGACCGCGGCCGCTACCTCAATGCCCGCAGCACCTTCAACACGCTGCTGGAGTTCGGCGTGGTGCCGGTGGTCAACGAGAACGACACCGTCTCCACCGACGAGATCCGCCTGGGCGACAACGACACCCTGGGCGCGCTGACCGCCAACCTGATCGACGCCAACCTGCTGGTGATCCTCACCGACCAGGAGGGCCTGTTCGACTCCGATCCGCGCCACAACCCGGAGGCGAAGCTGATCTCCGAGGCCGAGCTGTCGGATCCCCGCCTGGCCGGCATGGCCGGCGACAGCAAGGGGGAACTGGGGCGCGGCGGCATGCGCACCAAGCTTTCGGCCGCCCATACGGCGGCCCGCTCCGGCGCCGCCACGGTGATCGCCTTCGGCCGCAAGTCCGACGCGCTGCTGCGCATCGCGCAGGGCGAGACCATCGGCTCGCTGCTCAAGCCCGCCCAGGGCGTCATGGCGGCCCGCAAGCGCTGGATCGCCGGCCAGCTGCAGCTTCGCGGCAGGCTGGTGCTCGACGACGGCGCCGTGCGTGTCCTGCGCGAGCAGGGCCGCAGCCTGCTGCCGGTGGGCGTGAAGCGGGTGGAAGGCGAGTTCGAGCGCGGCGACCTGGTGCAGTGCCTGGATGCCGAGGGCCGCGAGATCGCCCGCGGCCTGTCCAACTATGCGGCGGCCGAGGCCCAGAAGATCGCCGGCGCCCGCAGCGAGGAGCTGGAGGCCAGGCTGGGCTATGTCGGCGAGGTGGAGATCGTCCACCGCGACAACCTGGTGCTGGCCTGAGATCCTCTGTTCCTCTCCCGCTTGCGGGAGAGGGTGCCCGAAGGGCGGAAGAGGCTTTCCGTAAAGCCGGGCTCAGCGCGGAAGGTTCCACGGAAACCCTCTCCTCCGAGCCCCTGCCGTAGGCGGGCGATGCGGGCACAGACAGCAAAAAAGCCGGGCGATGCCCGGCTTTTTGTTTGCAGCTTAGAGACTTAGCCCAGAGCCTTGATGTGCGCGGCGAGGCGCGACTTGTGGCGGGCGGCCTTGTTCTTGTGGATCTGGCCCTTGTCGGCGTAACGGTCCAGGACCGGCACCATTTCCTTGTAGGCGGCTTCGGCCGCGGCCTTGTCCTTGGCATCGACGGCCTTGACGACCTTCTTGATGCTGGTACGGATCATCGAACGCTGCGCCACGTTGTGCTCGCGACGCTTGACGGACTGGCGGGCGCGCTTTTTGGCGCTGGCGATGTTGGCCAAGGTGAAACTCCTGAAGAATTCGGTTCAAACGGACTTTTGAAGGGGGCGAATTCTCCGGGTTGGCGCATTTTTTGTCAACTTTAAGCGCCAGAAAACAAAGCCTTCTGTACACTGCGCGCCCATGTCCAAGTCCCTCCTGAAGTCCTCCGGCATCGTCGGCCTGATGACGCTGCTGTCCCGCGTCCTGGGCTTCGTGCGCGACGTGATGTTCGCCGCCTCCTTCGGCGCCTCCGCCGGCATGGACGCCTTCCTGGTGGCGCTCAAGATCCCCAACTTCGGCCGCCGCATGTTCGCCGAGGGGGCCTTCTCCCAGGCCTTCGTTCCGGTCTTCACCGAGGTCAAGACCACGCGGCCGCATGAGGAGGTCCGCGACCTGGTGGCGGCCACCATGGGTACCCTGGGTGGCGTGCTCGCGATGATCACCCTGGTCGGCTGCCTGGCGGCACCGCTGCTGCTGTGGCTGTTCGCCCCCGGCTTCGGCAGCGATCCGGCCAAGGCAGCGCTGGGCGCCGACCTGCTGCGCTGGACCTTCCCCTACCTGATGTTCATCTCGCTGACGGCCATGGCTTCGGGCGTGCTGAACAGCTACGGCCAGTTCGCCATCCCGGCGATCACGCCGGTGATCCTCAACCTCTGCCTGATCGGTGCCGCCTTCGTCGACAACGACTCGGTGCAGGTGCTGGCCTATGCGGTGTTCGCGGCCGGCATCCTGCAGTTCGCCTTCCAGTGGCCGGCGCTGCTCAAGCTGGGCCTGTTGCCGCGGCCGCGCTGGGGCTGGAAAGACCTGCGCGTGCGCCGCGTGGTGACCCTGATGCTGCCGATCCTGTTCGGCGCCTCGGTGCAGCAGATCAGCCTGCTGCTGGACACCATCCTGGCCTCCCTGCTGGTGACCGGCAGCGTCAGCTGGCTCTACTACGCCGACCGCCTGATGGAGTTCCCGCTGGGCATCTTCAGCATCGCCGTGGCCACCGTGATCCTGCCGAGCCTGGCGGCGCAGCACGCCAAGCGTTCGGCCGAGGATTTCTCGGCAACGCTGGACTGGGGCCTGCGCACGATCCTGCTGATCGGCGTGCCCGCGGCCCTGGGCTTGTTCCTGCTGGCCGGGCCGCTGACCACCACGTTGTTCCAGTACCACGCCTTCAACGCCCACGACGTGCGCATGACCACCTGGGCGCTGATGGCCTATGCCTTCGGCTTCATGGGCTTCTCCCTGGTCAAGGTGCTGATCCCGGGCTTCTACGCGCGCCAGGAGACCAGGCTGCCGGTGCGCTTCGGCCTGATCGCCATCGTTTCCGGCATGGTCATGAGCGGCAGCTTCGTGGGGCTGTCGGTGCTGCTGGACTTCGAGGCGCCGCATGCGGGCCTGGCCCTGGCCACCTCGCTGTCGGCATGGATCAATGCCACCCTGCTGTTCCGCCGCCTGCGCCAGGACGGCATCTACCGCCCCAGGGCGGGCTGGCGCAGCTTCGGCCTGCGGCTGGCCGCCGCCAACGGCGCCATGGCGGCCCTGCTGCTGCTGTGCAGCCCGGCGCTGCAGGCCTGGATCGACGCCGGCTTGCGCCAGCGCGGCGTCTGGGTGCTCGGCCTGCTGGCCGGGGCGATGGCCGTGTATTTCGCTACGCTATGGCTCTGCGGCATGCGCCTGGCCCATTTCCGCCGCAGCTGAATCCGGACCCCATGGAACTGATCCGCGGCTACCGAAACCTGCAATCCCGGCACCATGGCTGCGTGCTGACGATCGGCAATTTCGACGGCGTGCACCGGGGCCACCAGGCCCTGATCGCGCGGGCGGGGGCCCTGGGCCGCGAACGGGGCCTGCCTGTGGCGCTGATGACCTTCGAGCCGACCCCGCGCGAGTACTTTGCGCAGGACAACCCGCCGCCGCGCATCAGCACCTTCCGCGGCAAGGTCAAGGTGCTGCGGGAGCTGGGGGTGGACCGCATGATCGTGGAGCGCTTCGGCCGCCGGCTGGCGGCGATGCCGGCCGAGGACTTCGTGCGCGAGGCCCTGGTGCGCGCCGCCGGCGCCCGCGCCGTGGTGATCGGCGACGATTTCCGCTTCGGGCACAAGCGTGCCGGCGACCTGGCCCTGCTGCAGGCCATGGGGCGGGAGCTGGGCTTCGTCGCCGAGGGCCTGGGGACCGTGGCGGTGGGGCAGGAGCGCTGCAGCTCCACGGCCCTGCGCCAGGCCCTGGCCGAGGCCGACCTGGCCCGTGCCGAGGCCATGCTGGGCCGTCCCTACGAGATGACCGGCCACGTGCGCCGCGGCCTGCAGCTGGCGCGCAAGCTGGGCATGCCCACCACCAACATCTTCCTGCATCGCCCGCCGGCGCTGCGCCTGGGCATCTACGCGGTGCGCGCCCGGGCCAACGGCCGCGACTACGAGGGCGTGGCGGCGCTGGGTGTGCGGCCGACCCTGGGCTTCACCCGCTGCCTGCTGGAGACCCATGTCTTCGGCGAGCCCGGCGAGCTTTACGGCCATGCCATGACCGTGCAGTTCCGCAAGTTCCTGCGCCCCGAGGAGCGTTTCGACTCCCTGGACGACCTGGCGGCCCAGATGCAGCGCGACAAGGCCGACGCCATGGCCTTCTTTGCCTCATAATTCGCCTTTCCGCCCAAGCGCTTGGGGCCTCAAGCATTCGTGCCCCGTGGGCCCGCGCCAGCCGTAGTGACACCCCGTGAGCGACAAGAAAGACTACAAGCCGACCATCAACCTGCCGGAGACCCCGTTCCCGATGCAGGCCAACCTCGCCAAGCGTGAGCCGGACTGGCTCGGGCGCTGGGAGGGCGATGGCCTCTATGCCCAGGTCCAGCAGGCCACCGCCGGCCGTCCGCCGTTCTGGCTGGTGGACGGTCCGCCCTACGCCAATGGCGACATCCATATCGGCCACGCCGTCAACAAGGTGCTGAAGGACATCGTCTGCAAGTCGGCGCGCCTGGAGGGCTACCACGCGCCCTTCGTGCCGGGCTGGGACTGCCACGGCTTGCCGATCGAGCTGCAGGTGGAGAAGAAGTTCGGCAAGGTCGGCGAGAAGCTCGACGCCCGCGAGTTCCGCCAGAAGTGCCGCGAATACGCCACCGAGCAAGTGGCGCGCCAGCGCGAGGACTTCAAGCGCCTGGGCGTGCTGGCCGACTGGGACCACCCCTATCTGACGATGGCGCCTTCCTTCGAGGCCGAGCAGCTGCGCGCGCTGTCTCGCATCGTCGCCAACGGCCACGTGGTGCGCGGCTTCAAGCCGGTGCACTGGTGCCTGGACTGCGGCTCCTCGCTGGCCGAGGCCGAGGTGGAGTACGAGGACAAGAAGTCCTTTGCCATCGACGTGAAGTTCGCCGCCGCCGATGCGGCGGACATCGCCCGGCGCTTCGGCGTGGCCGATGCCGCCGGCGCCGCCTTCGTGATCTGGACCACGACGCCCTGGACGCTGCCGGCCAACCAGGCGGTCGCCGCGGGCAAGGACATCGAGTACGTGCTGGCGCAGTTCCCCGAGCAGGGCCGCGTGATCGTGGCGGGCGAACTGCTGGAAGGCATCGCGCGCCGCTACGGCGGCGAGGCCGCCGTGCTGGGCCGCGCCAGGGGTGCCGCGCTGGAAGGGGCCAGGGCGCATCATCCCTTCGCCGGCCGGCAGGTGCCGGTGATCCTCGGCGAGCATGTCACGCTCGATGCCGGCACCGGCCTGGTCCACACCGCGCCGGCGCACGGCGTGGAGGACTATGTGGTCGGCAAGCTCTACGGCCTGCCGGTGGACAACCCGGTGCAGTCCTCCGGCAAGTTCACGGAGGCCACGCCGCTGGTCGGCGGGCAGCACGTGCGCAAGGCCGACGAGCCGATCATCGCCGCGCTGCGCGAGAGCGGCGCGCTGGCGCACGTCACGCAGATCACGCACAGCTACCCGCACTGCTGGCGCCACAAGACGCCGCTGATCTTCCGCGCCACGCCGCAGTGGTTCATCTCGATGGACGCCAACGGCCTGCGCCCGCAGGCGCTGGAAGCGATCCGCCGCACCAACTGGATCCCGGGCTGGGGCGAGGCGCGAATCCACGAGATGGTCAAGGACCGCCCGGACTGGTGCATCTCGCGCCAGCGCACCTGGGGCGTGCCGCTGGCCGTGTTCGTGGAGCGCGAGACGCAGAGCCTGCACCCGGACAGCGCCGCGCTGCTGCTGAAGATCGCAGACCGCGTGGACGCCGAAGGCCTCGAGGCCTGGTGGGGCAGCACGCCCGCCGCCTGGGGCGTGGACGAGGCGCGCTACGAGAAGTGCACGGATACGCTGGACGTCTGGTTCGATTCCGGCGTGGTGCACCAGTGCTTTTTCAGGAGCAACGGCTTCGAGCTGCCCGACTATGCCGCGCTGGACAGCGAGCCGAACCGCGATCCGGCCACCGGCAAGAACGGCGCGAAGTCCACGGTGTTCTACCTGGAGGGTTCCGACCAGCACCGCGGCTGGTTCCATTCCTCGTTGCTGGCGCGCGTCGCCATGGACGGCCATGCCCCGTATACGCACGTGCTGACGCACGGCTTCACGGTGGACGAGCAGGGCCGCAAGATGTCCAAGTCGCTCGGCAACGTCGTGGCGCCGCAGCAGGTGACCAAGACCCTGGGCGCCGACATCCTGCGCCTCTGGGCCTCCAGCTCCGACTACTCCGGCGAGATCGCGATCTCCGACAAGCTGCTGCAGCGCATGGCCGACGCCTACCGCCGCATCCGCAACACCGCGCGCTACCTGCTGGGCAACCTGAACGGCTTCGATCCCGCCGCCGACACGGTGCCGGCGGAGCAGATGCTGGCCATGGACCGCTGGGCCCTGCAGCAGGCCGAGGCCCTGCAGCAGGAAATCCGCGCGGCCTACGGCCGGCGCGAGTTCCATCTCGTCTACCACAAGCTGCACAACTACTGCGTGGTGGACCTGGGCGGCCTGTACCTGGACGTGCTGAAGGATCGCCTCTACACCTCGCAGCCCAAGAGCCTGGCGCGACGCTCCGCGCAAACCGCGATGTTCCACATCGCCGAGGCCATGCTGCGCTGGATCGCGCCGATCCTGTCCTTCACCGCCGACGAGATCTGGGCCGCGCTGCCGGGCGACCGCAGCGGCTCGGTGTTCGCGCAGACCTGGCACGCGCTGCCGCAGGCCGGCGCCTCGGAAGTGGATTGGCCCCGGCTCGCCGCGGTGCGCGAGGCGGTGAAGAAGGTGCTGGAAGACCTGCGCGTCGGCGGCCAGATCGGCTCCGGTCTCAACGCCGAGGTCGCGCTGCATGCCGACGGCGAACTGGCCGGCGCCCTGGCGACGGTGGGCGAGGAACTGCGCTTCTGGTTCATCACCTCCGCTGTGACGCTGCAGCCCGCCGCGGCTCGTCCGCCGGAAGCCGTGGAGAGCACGTTGCCGGGCGGCGAGACCCTGTGGATCGCCGCCAGGGCCAGCGCCCATGCCAAGTGCGAGCGCTGCTGGCACCAGCGCCCGGAGGTCGGCCAGCGCGCCGCGCATCCCACGCTGTGCGACCGCTGCATCGTCAATGTCGATGGGGCGGGCGAGACGCGCCGCTACATCTAGGAAACCGCCATGTCCTTCCAGTACAAGAACGTCTACTGGCTCTGGCTCTCGGCCGCGATCATCGTGCTGGACCAGATCACCAAGCAGCTGGTGGTGAAGAACTTCGCCGAGTTCGAGCGCCTGGCGCTGACGCCGTTCCTCAACCTCTGCCGTGTCCACAACACCGGCGCGGCGTTCTCCATGATGAGCGAGCTGCCGCCGCTGGCCTTCGTGCTGCTGGGCACCGTGGTCAGCGTCGGCATCCTGGTCTGGATGCGCGCCAACCCCTCCAGCCAGCGCTTGGTCGCCGTGGCCCTGGCGCTGATCCTGGGCGGGGCGCTGGGGAATGTCATCGACCGCGCGACCCGCGGCCATGTCGTTGATTTCATAGACTTCTATGTGGGTACTTGGCATTTTCCGGCTTTCAATGTCGCCGACATCGCCATTACCTTCGGCGCCGGCTTCCTGATCCTGGACATGCTTCTGGACCTGCGGCGCGGCAAAATGGCGGCCACGCCGCAGAAATGAGGTCCTGATGCAGATTCTTCTGGCCAACCCGCGCGGCTTCTGTGCCGGAGTGGACCGCGCGATCGAGATCGTCGAGCGGGCCCTTGAAGTGCTGGGAGCGCCGATCTACGTGCGGCACGAGGTGGTGCACAACCGCTTCGTGGTCGATGACCTGCGGGCCAAGGGCGCCGTGTTCGTCGAGGAAGTGGACGAGATCCCCGAAGGCGCCACCTGTATCTTCTCGGCCCACGGCGTCTCGCAGAAGGTGCGCGAGGATGCCGCCGCCCGCGGCCTCACCGTGTTCGACGCCACCTGCCCGCTGGTGACCAAGGTCCACATCGAGGTCAAGCGCTACTCGCGCGAGGGCCGGGAAGTGGTGCTGATCGGCCATGCCGGCCACCCCGAGGTGGAAGGCACCATGGGCCAGTTCGACGAGTCCCAAGGCGGCCGCATCCTCCTGGTGGAAACGCCGGACGACGTGGCCAGCCTGGACATCCGCAACCCGTCGCACATGGCCTATGTCACGCAGACCACGCTGTCGGTGGACGACACCTCGCGCGTGATCGATGCCCTGCGCCAGCGCTTCCCGCAGATTCACGGCCCGCGCAAGGACGACATCTGCTATGCCACGCAGAACCGCCAGGACTCGATCAAGGACCTGGCCTCCAAGTGCGACGTGGTGCTGGTGGTGGGTTCCAAGAACAGCTCCAACTCCAACCGCCTGCGCGAGTTGGCGGAGCTGCGCGGCGTTCCCTCCTACCTGATCGACGGGCCACAGGACATCGACCCCGCCTGGCTGGCCGACCGCAAGGCCGTGGGCGTCACCGCCGGCGCCTCGGCGCCGGAAATCCTGGTCAAGCAGGTCGTGGCGCGCTTGCGCGAACTGGGCGGCGAGACCGCGCAGGAACTGCCGGGGCGGCAGGAACACATCGTTTTCTCGCTGCCGCAGCCGCTGCGGCGGCCGGCGGCTGGACCTGCGGCCTGATCGTTCGCGCCGCGAGCCTGTGCTCGAACAAGAAGAGCCGCCAATGGGCGGCCCCTTGCATCGCAGCGGCAGATCCTACTTCCAGCAACGCTCCAGCGTTTCACCCGAGCCGGTCCGGCCGCGTACGCCAGTGCTGGTGATGGTGAGGGTGCCGCAATCGTCGCCGGACATCGGTCCCTGGGGCACGGCCTCCAATGTATAGCCAGTGGCCGTCACGCCGGCGGCCACCCGGATGGTGTAGGCCTGAGGGCCGTTGGCAGGTGAGCGCTGCAACCCGGTCGGCAGCGTGGCGCCGACATAGGTGTTGTTTGCTGCATAGAAGCGCTGCATGAACTGTGCGGCGTCCAGCATGGTCGTGCGCCCCTCCGCGCGCCGCGCGCGATCCACATAGGCGGTGTAGCTCGGCAGTGCGATTCCTGCCAGGATGCCAACGATGGATATCGCGATGAGCAGGTCCAGCAGCGTGAAGCCGCGATGGGGTCGCCAGCTTACCTTTGTCCTGGAAGCGGATGCCGCAGATGCGAGAGTCTTGGGGTGGTTCATTCGAACTCCTGTCTATTCCGGAATCTGCTGAAGCTGACGCCACCACCAGCGTTCCCTAGGGGGGAGAATGGGGCAGAGGTTGACGTTGCCGCCTACTGCGCTTTGGATACTCTGCAGTTTGGTGCCCGATGCGCAGCGGTTCTCAGGGTCCTGTGGGCAATCGGTCGCTTCAATGCAGGGCTTCTGGCTCAGGACCACGTCGCGGCCATCCCATGTCCCCTTGTAGCCGGCGACGACGGCATCGCTGCTGTTGACATAACCGTCACCGTTTACGTCGAACAGTGCCGCTTTCGGTGCGCTTCCATCGACGGGGTTGATCAGCAGGTTATAGGCTCCGCCCGCTCCACTATCCTCGCAAGGATTCGCAACTCCTCCAGTTGTCGGGGACATCGTCTCGAACAATACATATCCGAAAAGGAAGGTTGGGCTGAGCAGGTTGCGATGGCCGGTAACGATCGTCAACGGCAAGGTCCAGCCGCGGTGTATGTTCCAGTTCAGGGGTTGCGTGGTCAGTTTGTAGTAGGTGGCTCCCTCTGCACCACTGACAGAACTGGCGTTGAACGAATGATTGACCAGAGTGCTGGTCTGCACCTGCGCATCGGAGGCCAGAATGGTCGACCATTCCGCGGCTCCAGTCGTGGCATTGGCCACCAGTTGTTGCTTGTCCCATAGCCCGTACAAGGCCTGCTGGGCGGTCGAAGATTGATCTCCCTCTTCGTAGAGCTTGCCGGTCCCTATCAGCACCATGTAGCCCCCCAGTGGGTGAACGACGTATTGCGGCGGCGCCGTGATCGGTTTGTTGCTTCCAGCCTGGTACAGAGGAGTACCGCCAAAAGACACGCCCCAACTGCCGCTCGTCGTGGCTGATAGGTCGAACTTCCAGACGTTGCCCTTGAGGTCCCCGGCATAGGCGCCAACAACGACCCGATTGGCGTCTCGGATCAAGCGTACGCCACCCAGACCATTCCCGGTGGCCGCCGATGCCTGGATTCTGCTGATCAGCGCACCCGTTTGAAGGTTGACGATGAACAACTGAGCGGTGCCGCTGCTGCTGTCGGGTCCATTGCCGAACACGGCCGCCCATTGACCATTCTTGAGCAGGCCAACCTCGATGGGAGCCATCACGTACCCCAACTCGGACTGTAACGTCGAGTCCATCTCCCACATCACGTTGCCCGCGCCCATCGCGCTGGAATTGGTCACGTCGAGCGCAAAGACTGCCCGTGCACCCGCGCCCGTGGAACCCAGCAGTACGTTCTTCCAGCCGCCCAGGTAGGCATCGCTTTCGGTCAACTGGCCATCGACGTAGTAGCGATGCTCGTATGAGGAGGAAGAAAGCGCCGGCAGATATTGCAGCAGGATTCGGGGAATGAAGCCGAAGATTTCCCGGCCGTCGCTATCACGGAAGGCATGCAGCATGCCGTCGTTGCCGCCAATGAAGACGACACCTTCGCGCGACGCCTTGGACGACAGGAAACCCTTGTAGGTAGTGCGTCCTGCGGTTCCCTCCGGCAGGAAGTTGTACTGCATGTCAACCAGGCTCTTGACGTAGACCGGCTGCGAATTGACGAAATCGCCAAGGCGGGCGGATCGTTCTCTATAGAGACCAGCCTCGAATGAAGCGTCGCCACGCAGGTAGTTGACCAGTGTTTCGGAGGCTCCGGGCAGGTCCGCTTTGAGGGCAGCGCTCATGCCTGACCAGGTGAATGGTTCAGCCTTGGTGGTGCCGTTGCGAGTGCCTACGAGGATATTGCGAGCGGCATGGCTGGCGCCGTTGATGCCGATGAGGTCGGTGAGTGCCTTCTCCGCGTTCCAGACCGGCGATAGCTGCTGGCCGAATTGATCCAGTTCGTAGGCCGTCAGGTTGCCGGTCCAGATCGCGGTCTTGTACTCCGGAACGTATTTTCGGTTGCCAGCTTGCAGCGTGGCCGCTGTGGCGGCAACGCCGCCTTCGCTGGCGTTGCGTACCGAAATCTCATTGAGGATCGACGACAGGGAAGACGCGAACTCGTCCGGATCCTTGGCACTGAGATAGTCGCCACGGCTGTTGACGGCAGCGTGCCAGAGATCGTCGAGATTGGCCGGCAAATCGTCACCCACTGGCGGCCAGTTCTTGCTGCCTGACTGGATGCCTGCCAGATCGGTGGGGTATGTAAGGGTGCCCGTGAGGCCGAGGCTGACGGTGAAATTCACCATGTGCTGCCAGAAGGCCGGATTGGAGGCATCGGGTTTGACACGGTTCTCGAGGTCGGGGCGCAGATCGCGGTTCCAGTAGTACATCGCGACATCCGCCAGGGTGTTGCTATACGAGTCCAGGTAAGGCCTGGTCTTGATGTACTGGTAGGACTGGCCGTTGGGCCCGTTGATGACGCTGCCATTTGTATTATCGACGTTGGCTGTTGCTCCCGACGTGCTGGCTGCATCGCCATTCCAGAAGCCGTCCGTCATTAGGATGTGGTACGACTTGCGGCACTGCAGTTGTGAAGTCAGCGCAATGCCATCATCCGTGCCCGGTGTGTTGCCCCAGGGTCCACGATTGTCCGTGCGCTGATAATATTTGCCTACATCATCCATGGCACGGCGCAGCGGCGTGCCACTCTGAGCCGGCATGTTGTGTAACCAGGTGAAGAAACTGTCCTTGTCTGTCCCCGAGTAGGTACGCACACCGCGCTGGATTGTCTTGGTGCTGACATTGTCGATCAGGGTCGAGTCGGTCTTGTTGATACGTCCATAGCCCAGCCGGAAAGTCCCGTCCTCAACCGTAGCAAAGGCTCGCGTGGATGCCGCGATCGCCAGTTTGTTGCGTGTGCGGTAGTAGGTGAACCAGTTGGCAAAGTTCTGTAGTTCCTTGGCTTGCGAGCACGAGCCGGCCGGTACGCAGTCTGTGCGGGTTGCGCTGCGAGTAACAGGGTAGGTGATGTCGGTACTTGCGATGCGCTTGCGGGTGTAGACGCCGGTGCTGGGGTTGTAGTCGTAGTAGGTGGCATGCCAGATCGTCTCGCCGGAGGCGTTCAGCGGGCCGCAGGTAGGGGTTGAAGTATCGTTGTTGGTGCGATTGATGCTGGCGTTGCTCGTCGAGCGGCAGAAGTTGACCGAAGTGCCGTAGTTGGTGGATGAGGAGAGGTCCACCTTGGTTCCCGTCGGATTCATCGGCTCGAGGGGCGAGGCATTCGGTGGGTATTCCGGAAACAGCGATCCGTCCGACTTGTACCAAGGCTGGTAGCGGATGTCCGGATTGTAGTAGATCGTATTCCAGGACGAGGAGCGCAGGCGAGCCGACCAGAGGTCGTTGGCGCGTGTCGTCATGATGTAAGGGGTGCTGGTGTTGTTGACTGTATCGTCGCTGGGGTGGAAGAAGATGCGGCGGGCCAGTGTGATGTTGTCGGAAGCGTTGAACCAGGTTCCCATCTTGTCGGGCATGAACCCATAGGACATGGAGCCCGAGTCGTCGAAGGTGTACATCAGGTTCGGCTTCGCCGGATTCTCCGAGCGCGTGAGCAACGGCAACTGTGCGGGCGCTGCCCAGACGGGTATCGTCTGAGCCCAGCACAGCAGCAATGCCATTGCCTGTCGTGCAAGCGAACGACGGCTGCTGGAGTCCAGAGGAAGGGTGTCTGCGGCGGTCCTGTCCATGGTGAACCTCGATTGCTGCAAGCAGTGAGCTTGATTGCGATGCATGTCGTCGTGCTATAGAGCGGTGCGAATGGTCGACTGTACCCAGACCTCCGCCCCTGAAACGGTTGCGCCATCCCCGTTCCGCTGGAAGTCGGGGCTGTAACCGCGAGCCGTGATTCGATAAAGGAAAATGTACCGTTCGTCCAGGGCCCGATCCGATGGCCGGACTGTGGTGAATTTCATGTTGATGCTGCCGTACATCTCGTCGTAGGACATAAGTCGGACGAGGCACTGTGGCGCGGTGGAGTAGGGCACCGCGGTGCCGAGGACGGCGGCGGGCACCGTAACGACGCCGACGCCACCCCAGTTGGCGGTGTTCCGCCATTCGTCGAGGATCATGCCGTTGTTCAGGCGAAGGGCGACCACGGTGCCGGCCAGCGCCAGACCTTCGCAATGGCGAAGCGCAATTTCGGCGGCCTGAAGGGCGAGATTCTGTGAGCGGATGTTGTTGCTCACCATGTCGCTGGCGGTTGCGCCGCGCATGGCTACTACCGACGAAACGGTCATGACTACCAGCAGAATGAGCGCTACGACCAGCACGACCCCCCGGGATCTGCCGCGCTGGCTGCGAGGCTCACGGAGGGGTGATGCGCGCTGTGATCGGCTCATGGCGTGGTTTCCGGCTGAGGAGGTTCCGTTCGGTTGCGGAGGCTGACGGTCGTCACCATGGTGCGGCGTAGCCGGCTGTCGGCGATCGTCTGGTTGACCCCGTCGCAGTTAAGGAACGGCGTTCCCGCCGGGTCGCCGGCTCCAAGGTTGGTGCGCATGGTGATGCAGACACGGGCTACCGTCACAGCACACCAGGAAGTCGATACCGCTCCGGTCTTCGGGCAGATCGGCGTGGTGAACGTGTCGGCGCGCACGTAGCGGATCGTCTGCCCGAGGTAAGTGCTCTGCTCCCACTTGCCGGAGATGGAAGCATCGTTCGGCTCGGCAACGCCATAGCGCAATTGCAGGGTTTCGACGTTGTCAACCAGCATTTGCGGCAGGCCTCCGCCGTTGCCACGACAGAACAGCGAAGGATTGCCGCTGGGACTCGTCGCGATATAGAAGCGGTTGTCTACCCAGCCCGGAGTGGTACCTCCGGCAGGAACCGCTGCCCCCAAGCAGTCGAAGCCGGTGACGCCGCCCTCATTCGTGTCGTACCGAATCGCGACCGCATCGTTGCCGGCGCCCGAAGCGCAGGCCAGGGCGGCGAAGGCGGCGGCGGGGTTGGCAAAGCCGTTGCGGCAACCGAACAGCATGCCTTGCGTATTGTGCAGCGATAGGACGGGAGAGTCAGGTGTCCAGAAAGCGGCCATACGGAGCTGGCTCGCGATTATCGTCAGGGCGATCTGCCCGTCTTCACCCATCTGCGCGTGTCCGCTCTGGCGCCGGCCGCTGAGCCCGGTGCCCGAGATCGCCACGGTGACGGCTCCGATCATAATGGCGCCGATTAGCAACGAAATAAGGACTTCGATGAGGGAGTAGCCCCGCTGGCGGATTCCAGGCGTAAACGATGCCCTGCGGTTCATAGTGCCACCCTCATGGCTACGCATTGGACGGATGATGACGAGCTGATGGCGGCGGGGCAGGTCGCGAGATTAGCGCCATCCGGGTCGGTCCAGATGATCCAGAGGTTCACGATGGAGACGTTCGCGGCATCACGCTGAATCCGCAGGCTACCTGCCGGCAGTGCCAGCCTGGCGGTATTGCGTAGCTCCGCTACGTCGATCGCTGCGATTTCGGCAGGCGTGCACTCATTCGCGTCCGTGCAAGAGGGGACGGTGGCAGCTCCGGGGGGGGAACTGTAAGCGATAGTGTAATTGTAGTTGTTGGCCCTGGCTGCAGAACCGTTCGCTCGCATACGGTCGCTCAGGTCCAACGCGAGTTCTGTGGCGATACCGCGAAACTCTGCCATCTTGACGTACTTCAGTGACATGGCATGCATGTTCGCCATGGCGAGCATCGCGAAGGACAGCAGGAGGACCGTTATAAGAACCTCGATCAGGCTAGCGCCCTGCTGGGCGCGCGGCGGCTGCTGGCTCAGCATGCGGTTTCCCCAGGAAGCAGACGGGTGGCACCGCTGTTGTTGACGCAGACACGGCGGCTGATTTTGTTGTAGGCGGAATCGGTGGACGGTATCTTGGGACGGAACAAGAAATTGCCGTCCGCCCCGGGGGCGATGCCGGCAGGAATGAACGTGATCGTAGCGCTCCCCGTCCGGTTGATGCCGCCGCTATTTGCATAGGACTGCTGGACGCGGATAAGGGTGTCGTTGGTGCCGACGACGCCTCGAGGCGCGCGGTCGACGAACAGAATCCAGCCGGTGGACCAGTCAGTGCCGGCAGCACAGCCTGGGGTTGGGTCGTTGGGGTTGGCGGTGCGGCAAATGGTGACGGGCACGCTACGTTTCAGCGCTTCGGTGCGCGCCAGGCGGATGCTGCTGGCCAAGTCCTCCACCTGGCCCTGGACGGCACGGGAAGACATCAGGTTTCGGAATGAAGGGACGCCGATCACCGTCAGGATGGAGATGATCGAGACCGTGACCAAGAGCTCCATCATGTTGAAGCCCTGCTCCCGGCGCGGTAGCCCTGGAGAATTGAGGGAAAGGCTACGCCGCCCCCTTTCAGGCACCCCGGACACCCCGTCACTCGCAGAAAAACCGCATCTCATCCGCATCCCTCCCCCCAGCCAGGGGCAGTTTTCATACTGCCTCTCCAGCGTCCCTTGGACCGCACTTGGCGGTTAGAGAAAACATACTACAGTCTGGAATGAGCAGCCCTTCGCCGACCGGCGGTAGCGACAGACGGTGCGAATTGCCCGACTAGGGCATTCCCCGACATGCCGGTGAGGCGCTGTTCATCGCTTGCGCCCACCCGGCAGGGGTAGGCTGGAACCGCCGGAGGGAAAGGTGGGCACGCCGGATCGGGCGCCGCGGAGAGCGAAGAAATGGTGCCGAAAACAGGAATCGAACCTGCGACCTACTGATTACGAATCAGTCGCTCTACCGACTGAGCTATTTCGGCACGGTAGAAGGGCGCGGATTATAGGCGGAAGCCCTTGCTGCAAACAATCGCGTTCTGGGATGAGACCTCAGAAGCGGGTGCTGACCAGGCCCATGCGGGCGGCTTCCAGCGTCGCTTCGGCTCGGCTGGAGATGTTGAGCTTGCGGTAGATCGACTTGATGAACCCGGCCGCGGTATTGCGCGTCACGCCGAGCTGCTCGGCGACTTCGGGCAGCTTGTAGCCCTTGGCGATCAGCACCAGCGCCTCGCGCTCGCGGCTGGAGAGGGGGTTGTCCTGGGCGGCGGTCTCGGCTTGGTCCTGGCCGAACACCCGCAGCAGGCGCTGGGCGATCACCGGCGACAACGGCGGCTCGCCGGAGGCGATGCCGCGCAGTGCCGACACCACGCGCTCCTTGGGCTGGTCCTTCAGCAGGTACCCGGAGGCGCCGGAGCGCAGGGCCGGGAACAGGTGCCGATCATCGGCGTAGATCGTGGTCACCACGCACTGGCAGTGCGGCTGCGACTGCGCGATGTCGCGGATCAGGTCCACCCCGGAGCCATCCGGCAGACCGAGATCGATCAGCGCGATGTCCGGGCTGCGCTTCTCCAGGATCGTGCGGGCCTCCGCCAGGCTGGACGCGACGTCCACGCGGATGCCGGCGAAGGCTTCCTCCAGCACGGCCGCAAGCCATTGGGCCGGTGCAGGCAGGTCTTCAACGACAAGTCCGGTTTTCAATTCGAGCCTCCATCAGTCAGCGGGAACCGCAACTCCATGCGGAGTCGGTCGGGCGCTGCCTGCTGCCATTGGAGGCTGCCCTTGAGGTCCTGCACCCGCATGTCGATATTGCGAATTCCCCGGGAGGGGCGCCACCCCGCAACCGGGTGGGTCAGGCCGTCATGCTCGAAAATGCAGACCAGATCGCGGCCGGCAACGGCAATCTCCAGCGAAAGCCGGCTGGGCTGCGAATGCCGCAGCGCGTTGCTGACGGCCTCGCGCAGGATGCGGGCGGGGTAGCTGCGCTCCACTGCGCTGAGGCGCAGCGCCGGCGCCGCAGCCGGTACCGCCACGTGGCAGGCCACGCCGGCGGAATCGCAGTGTTCCTCGAACTGGGCGCGCCATTCGTTCAGGCACTCGTCCAGCAGGAATTCGCGGTGATCCAGAAGGTCGATCAGTGAGCGGACTTCCTCCAGCAGCACGCGGCTGCTGGCGGCTTCGCCGCTGTCTGCCGTGCTGTGCATGCGATTCAGCAGGCGCGCCCCCAGGTCCTCGTGCAGCTCGCGCCGCAGGCGGCCGCGCTCTTCCTCGGCGCCGCGGGCATAGGCATCCCGTGCCGCCATCGCCTGTCCGAACAGCCCTGCCAGGGTCTGGGCCGTCTTCAGGTCGTCGGGGTCGAACAGGCGCTGGCCGCCTTCGGCGCCGAACAGCAGCAGGCTTTCGGTCCCCGGTGCCGGCGGCAGCGCCAGCACGTTGCCTTCGTCGAGCAGGGCGATGTCCCGCAGTGCCTCGCCTGCCGCGCGAATCTGCTGCGGGGCGAAGGCCGTCTGCAGCAGCTTCTTCCAGAAGTGGATCGGCACCGTGTCCGGAGCCAGGGTCAGCATCAGGGCCGAGGCCTGGGTATACCGCTCGATGCGCGAAGCCTGGCGCTCGCGCTGCCGCCACTGCCAGGCCAGGCGGCGCAGCGGGTAGTACAGCCAGCCGGTCACCGCCAGGGCCACGACGAGTGCCAGCTGGGCGGACTGCTCCAGCAGGTGCATCAGCACCCCGTCCAGCACCAGGATCGAGCAGGCGGCTGCGAACAGGGCCCAGGCTTCGAACCACCAGCGGTCGAGGTCGAACAGACGGTAGCGCGTCAGGCCCAGCGGCATGCAGAGGTAGCAGGGCAGCAGCAGGCCGAACAGGTAGCCCTGCGGGATCAAGGGCCCCAGGCCCAGCATCAGCGGCAGGAACAGCGCGACGATGAACAGGCCGCTGCCGGCCACCCAGGAGAACAGGAACCACTTCAGGGCGGCCCGATCCGCCGGATAGGGCGCGGATCGCTGCCACTGGCTCCAGGCCAGCCAGCAGAATCCGAGCATGCCGAACATGACCTGCAGGCGGAAGCCGAGGTCGTGATTGCCGAGCAGTTGCTGGGCGTGCAGGCACCAGATCACCACGGCGGCGCCGGGGAAAAGCCAGGCGACCTGACGGCGGCCCAGTGGGCGCGGATAGTGCCAGAGCATGCTCATGGCGCAGGCCGGGAACAGCAGTCCGCCCAGGTGATTGAGCAGCGACAGGCGGTGGAACAGCTCGCCGTTCAGCGCCAGCTCGCGCGTGCTGTAGATCGCCGCGGTGGCGCAGGTGAGCGACAGTGCCAGGCTGGTGGCCAGGTACCACCAGGTCTCGCGCTGCGGGCGGATCGCCACCACGGCGGCGCCCGCGCTGAGCGCGGCCACGGCGAACAGCAGCTGCAGCCAGAACAGGCTGGGCAGGTCGGAGAGATCGCGGGTCGCGGCGCGCGGCAGGGGTTCCCAGCGGCCGTCGGAGCCCAGCGCCTCCAGCTGGGGGTCCTGCAACAGGCCATGCAACTGGCTCTGCCGGACGAAGAAGGCGCGGTAGTCGGCGTAGGCGTTGAAATAGTCCGGCTCCTCGACCAGGTCGCCGGCCTCCAGCCGCAGTGTCCGGCCGTCGCTGCCGCGCAGGGCCAGCAGGCGCAGGCCCTGGTGCCGCAACTGCGCCTCTGGGCCGTTGGCGGCGACATTCTCCACTTCCAGGCCTTGGCCGTCGGCCGGCACGGCCAGGTCCAGGCCGAGCCAGGGTTGCCGCGTGGCCAGCTGCAGGCTCAGCAGCAGTTCCGCCAGCGCCAGCAGCATCACCGCTGCCGCCGCCAGCAGATGGCGCGGCAGTTTCCGCGGCACGGCAGGGGCCTCGACGCGATCGCTGCGCTCCGGGAAATAGGTGCTCATGAGGGGCTGCCCAGCGCCTGCTTGGGGAGATCCGCCATGGCCGCCGGCGCGGCGGCTGGCCCGGAGGTCCCAGGCTCCACTGGTGCCGGCATCAGCGGCAGGGTGCAGGTCTGCCGCACGCTGCCGGGGAGCGGCTCCTGGCAACTGACCTGGCCGCCCAGCGTTTCCACCCGGTAGCGGATGCTTTTCAGGCCCACGCCGGATTTCCAGGCAGAAGGCGGCAGGCGGCAGCCATCGTTTTCGACGCTGAAGGACAATGCTCCGCCGCTCAGAATGAAGCGCACCTGCAGCATGGTAGGGTGGGCGTGGCGCAGCGCATTGCTGACCAGCTCGCGCAGCAGCCGCTGCAGGTGCAGCAGCGTTTCCGGCTCCAGCTGCAGATCCAGGCCCAGGCCCTGTTCGGGTTGTTGCCAGCGCAGCTGGACCTGCGCGGAGTCGCAGCGCTCGTCCACTTCCGCACGCCATTGGCCCAGGGCCTCGCCCAGCGAGGCGCCGCCGCTGCTGAGGCAGTTCACGGTCAGGCGCATGTCGTCCAGGGCTTCGCGGATCTGCGGCTGCAGCGGTTCCGGGGCCAGGTGCAGCAGGGTCAGCAGACGTCCGCCCAGGCTGTCGTGCATGTCGCGGGCAATCCGCTGGCGTTCCTGCTCCATGCCCAGGCGGGTGGCTTCGCCATACGCGAAGATCCGGCCGCAAAGCATCTGCAGGGTGCGTACGGTCTTGACGTCATGCGGGGAGAACAGGCGCTGGCCGCGGTCCGCGTAGCGCAGCCGCAAGGCGGGCAGCAGCCGATCCGCCGGGAGCTCCAGGCTGAGCCCATCGTCGGCCAGCCGGTGCTGCGGGGGCGACTGGGACAGCCGTTCCATCTGCAGGGGCTGGAACAGGCCGCGCAGCGTGTCCCCCCAGGCCTCGGCCGGTCCGCGGTGGGCCGACAGAACCATGTCCTGCATCACCGCGATGGGATCGCGCCTGTGTTCATTGCCGGTGAGGCGGCGCCACAGCCAGGCGTGCAGCGGCAGGTACAGCGTGCCGATCACCAGCAGGCTCACCGTCAGCGCCAGTGCCCGGTCGACGTGCAGGACCGCGATCAGGGCCAGATCCAGCGCCACCAGGCTGCCGACACTGATGACCGTCACCCAGGCCCGGAACCACCACAGGCCCAGGTCGAACAGGCGGTAGCGGGCAATGCCGAAGGCGATGCCCAGGTAGATCAGCAGGAACAGCGCGAACGACGGCGCTTGCGCGCTGCCGGTGTCGCGCCCCATCAGCGCCGGCACGAAGACCAGCATCAGGAACAGGCCGCTGCCCACGAACCAGGCGAACAGGAACCACTGGAAGGCCGCGCGCAGCACCAGGTCCTGGCGCACGCGGGCCCATTGCCATGCCGCGAGGCCCAGGGTCGCCAGGAAGCCCAGCAGCACCGGCACGCGCAAGGCCGTGTCGAAGCCCTCGAACAGCTGGGCCGCGCTGGCTAGTGACAGCAGGACATAGAGGATCACCAGCAGCGGCCCGAGGCTCAGCCGCGTCAGGCGCGTGGGGTAGTGCAGGAGCACCGCGGCGAAGGCGCCGCAGAACAGCATGGTTCCCAGGCTGTTGGCCATGTGCAGGGCCCTGAACAGTTCGGACGCCAGCGCCAGCTCCCGGGTGCTGTAGACCGCCGCGCTGCCGGCGCTCAGGTACAGCCCCACGCCGGTCAACGCGAAATAACGGCTCGCCTGGTCCTGCTGCCTGAAGATCCAGACCAGCCCGCCGACCACCAGGCCGGCCACGGAGACGATCAGCTGCAGCCAGAACTGCCAGGGCAACTGGTCCAGGCGGCGCGGTGCCGGCGACAGCGTCTGCAGGGGGCCCTGGGTCCCGTACAGCGTCACTTCCGGGGCTTGCAGCAGCGCGGCGATCTCGCCCTGGCGCTGGAGGAAGCGGTTGTAGTCCGCGTAGGCGGGGAAGGCGGTGTCCGGCTCCGGGGCCAGGTCGTCGCTGCGCAGGTCCATGCGCCGGCCGTCGGCGGCGGCGAGGCCGGCCAGCACCGCCATGACGCCTCCGCCCTCGTGGACCTGCGGGATCAGGGGAGGTGCCTCGGCCCTGTCCGCCATGCCCAGTTCCAGGCCCAGCGAAGGCTGGGACAAGGCCAGCGCAAGCACCGCCGCGGCGGCCGCCGCGGCCACGGCACCGAGCGCTGCAAGCCAGCGTGCGGGCGCGGAGTGGGGCGGGCGAAGATCCATGCCGAGAGCTTAGCGGCTGCCAAAGTGCCGACGCACCCCCTTTATGGTGGTAAAAATCCGTCCAGGGCCAAGGATTTGTAGGTAAAATGCCCGCCTCTGGAGAGATGGCAGAGTGGTCTATTGCGGCGGTCTTGAAAACCGCTGACCTTCACGGGTCCGGGGGTTCGAATCCCTCTCTCTCCGCCAAAGTTAAGTCACTTCCAGATCGATCGGTAAGCTCTGGAAAGTGGCGAGGATTCGGGCCTTGCGCGGCGCCGAAAGGCCACCGGGCGCGGCCCCGAGTCGCCCGGGCGACAAGCCATCCCTCTCGTTGTGGAGTAGGAGGCACGGGATTGTTCGGCTATGGCATTCCGGACCCGAATACGGTGGTCAATCCCCCGGAAAAGCCGAAAACTTTGACTTTCTGTGCCCTGGTTCACCCGAGAAGCTGAATTTTGCCGCCTGTTTCTTTAAAATTCGCGCGCCCTGAAACGCAAAGACTTCTCAACTAACGCACCTGACCGCGGAGCTTTTGATTACATGAACGAGAAAACCCTCAACCAGATCGCGCTGGCCATGGTGGCCGACGGCAAGGGCCTGCTGGCCGCCGACGAATCCACCGGCACCATCGAGAAGCGCTTCAAGAGCATCAACGTCGAGAACACCGAGGCCAACCGCCAGGCCTACCGCGACATGCTCTTCACCACCGCCGGTTTCGAGCAGTACACCAGCGGCGTGATCCTGTTCGAGGAAACCCTGTTCCAGAAGGCGCTGGACGGCACGCCGTTCTCCAAGCTCCTGCAGTCCAAGGGCGTGATCCCGGGCATCAAGGTCGACAAGGGCGCCAAGGATCTCGTCGGCGCTCCGGGCGAGCTGGTCACCGAAGGCCTCGACGGCCTGCGCGAGCGCCTGGCCAAGTACCACGAGGCCGGCGCCCGCTTCGCCAAGTGGCGCGCGGTCATCACCATCGGCAACGGCATCCCGTCCGACTACTGCATCCACACCAACGCTCACGCGCTGGCCCGCTATGCCGCCCTGTGCCAGGAAGCCGGCATCGTGCCCATCGTCGAGCCGGAAGTGCTGATGGACGCCGACAACAGCCTGGAAGTCTGCGAAGAGGTCACCAACCGGACGCTGGCCGCCGTGTTCCAGGAGCTGAACCTGCAGCGCGTGCTGCTCGAGGGCATGGTGCTCAAGCCCAACATGGTCATCTCGGGCAAGAAGTGCCCGGTGCAGGCCGACCGCAAGACGGTGGCGGCCGCCACGCTGCGCACCCTCAAGCGCCATGTGCCGTCCGCCGTGCCGGGCATCGCCTTCCTCTCCGGCGGCCAGTCCGACGAAGACGCCACCGCGCACCTGGACGAGATGAACAAGCTCGGCCCCAACCCCTGGAAGCTGACCTTCTCCTACGGCCGCGCCCTGCAGGCCGCTGCGCTGAAGGCCTGGGGCGGCAGCAATGCCGACGCCGGCCGCAAGGCCCACCTGCACCGCGCCAAGATGAACGGCCTGGCCGCGCTGGGCCAGTGGAGCGCCGCGCTGGAAAAGGCGGCCTGAGCTGTCCGCTGAACGAAAAAGGCCGCCTCAGGGCGGCCTTTTTTGTTGCGGGGGCTCTAGGCTGCCGCGAGCAGTTCCAGCACGCGCGCCTCCGCCCAGCTGGTCATCCGCAGGTCCTCGATGAAGCCGCAGTGGCCCCCCTGGTCCGTCGCCAGGAAGGCGCGCACCGCGCCCTCGGCGCGCAGGCCGTCGAAGTAGCGCCAGGGAATGACCGGATCGTCCTTGGCCGTCAGCACCGCCAGAGGGCTGGGCGCCGCCATCAGCATCTCCGGCGTCAGCGTATAGGCGGCCAGGTAGTCGTCCATCGACGGGTAGTCGGTGAAGCCGGCCACGAAGCGCCGCGTCGACTCGGTGAAGCTGCGGACGCCATCGAAGGCGGAGAAATCGTGCTCCGGCCAGGCGTCCTTCTTGGCGCGCAGGGTCTTGCGCCATTTGTCCATGAAATACCAGCGGAACATCAGCGGCCCGTATTCGATGGCGTCCAGCGTCGATCCCGGATGGATCGCCGGCGAGATGCCCACCGAAAGCCGGGGGGTGACGCCGGCACGCGGCCCGTGGAGGCCGACACGCAGGGCGAAATTGCCGCCCAGGGAGAATCCGACCACGTAGAGGCGGCCGTCGCCGTCGAGTTGCTGCGCCGCCCGCACCGCGCCCAGCACCTCATCGATGCGGGCCGAATGGAAGGGCTCGCGGTTCAGGCCATGGGTGCCGCCATGGTCACGCAGGTTGAGGCGGAAGACGTTGTAGCCGGCCGCATACAGCGTG
>Ga0255097_1000183_pt1 | contig 33645 bp, 28 predicted proteins | sample Colum_Atlam_RepB_2_FD_188436 | JGI IMG/M metagenome (GOLD analysis project Ga0255097, IMG submission 188436) | Freshwater microbial communities from Columbia River, Oregon, United States - Colum_Atlam_RepB_8d | ecosystem: Environmental > Aquatic > Freshwater > River | place: USA: Oregon...
GGCCGGGAGCCGGGCGGGCCGCCGGGGGCCCGGAGGGCGACTCCGCGCCCCGGGGCTGCTATTTTCCGTGGCGGACTCCCCCATCACCGGTGCTGCCCCGTGAACCTTCGCAAGAGCCTGATCCCCGCCCTGCTGCTGGCCCTCTCCGGCTGCGCCCACCAGCCGGAAGCCCCGCCGGCCGCCTTCGGCAGCACCCAGACCCTGGCCGTGGGCCAGACGGCGCGCTTCGACGACGGCCTGAGCCTGGAACTGGACCGCGTGGAGGACTCCCGATGCCGCCAGGGCCTGCAGTGCGTCTGGGCCGGGGAACTGGCGCCGATCCTGGAACTGCGCGGCGGCTTCATCGGCGACAAGGCCGTGGAACTGCGCCTGGCCACCGGCAGCGCTCCGAAGAAGCAGTTGGGCCGCTACGGCTTCGTACTGCGCCAGGCGACCCCCGAGGCGGCCACGGTCACCGTCACGCGGCAGTAGCACCCCGCTTCTAGTCCGTTCCGGGGGTGCGCCGCCCCCGGACGGGCCGCAGTCTTGGTCCTCGGAAAAACCTGTCCCGGGGGAGCCATGAGCATCGAGCAGCGCAACAGGCAGGCGGCGCAAGCCTTCTTCGACATCCTCAACCGCGGCGACGTGCCGGCCCTGATCCAGGCCTACGCCGACGACGGCCGTTGCGTGACCATGGGCAACACGCTGATCTCCGGCACCTACAGCCGCGACCAGATCGCCGCCGCGGCCGGCGGCATCTACCAGGTCTTCCCGCAGGGCATCCGCTTCACCATCAAGGCCATGACCGCCGAGGGCGAACGCGTGGCGGTGGAAGCCGAGTCCGAGGGCGCCCACGTCTCCGGCCAGACCTACACCAACCAGTACCACTTCCTGATGCGCTTCCGCGACGGCAAGGTCGTGGAGTTCAAGGAATACATGGATACCGAGCGGGTGACGGACATCCTTTGCGGCGGGCAGAAACGGCCCGCCGCCTGAAGAGCCTCACCCAACCGTTCACCCCGAGTAGCGCCGCCGAAGGCGCGCGGGTGGTCATGCAGGACCTGACATTGAGTCAGCTCCTGCGAGCCACCCGCTATCGAGGGGCCCACCGGCCCCTGCCCTCACTGGAGCCTGCATGAACATCCTCGTCCTCGGCGGCACCGGCCTGATCGGCGGCCACGCCGCCCTGCACCTCGCCAGCCTCGGCCACACGGTCACCATCGCCGCACGAAAGCCGGCGGCGGTGGCGGCAGGATCGCCGCTGTCGAAACTGCCCTTCATCCAGATCGACTATCTCGCGGAGAGCGACGACCAGGCCCTGGCCGGCTTCGACGCCATGGTCTTCGCCGCCGGCAACGACATCCGCCACCTGCCGCCCGGCACCGACGAGGCCGCGCACTGGCAGCGCGCCAACGTGGAAGGCGTGCCGCGCTACTTCGAGCGTGCGCGCAAGGCCGGCATCCGGCGCGCGGTATACATCGGCAGCTTCTACCCGCAGGCGCGGCCCGACCTGGTGGAGAAGATCAGCTACGTGCGCGGCCGCAAGCTGGCCTGCGACGGCGCCCGCGCCCAGGCCAGCGACCGCTTCCATGTCTGCAGCGTCAACGCACCCTTCGTGGTCGGCCATATCCCGGGCCTGGCCGTGCCGGCGCTGGCGGCGCATGCCGCCTATGCCCTGGGCCGCATCCCGCAGGTGCCGGTGTTCGCGATGCCGGGCGGCGTCAACTTCATCTCCACCACCAGCCTGTCGGAAGCCGTGGCCAGCGCGCTGTTCCACGGCGAGAACGGCAAGGCCTACCTGGTGGGCGACGAGAACCTGAGTTTCCAGGACTACTTCGGCGAGTTCTTCCGCGCCGCCGGCCGCAGCGGCCAGTTGGAGGTGATCGACCGGGAACACCCGATGCTGCCCGACATGGTGCTCTACGCCGGGCGCGGCGGCACAATCTGGTACGAGCCGGATGCGGCGGAGACGAAGCTGCTCGACTATCGGCGCGGCGACGTGAAGCGGACCTTGCAGGAGATCGTCGAGGGCTATCGCTAGAGCACCGTCGATTCGATCGGCGACACGAAACCTGTCATACCGGAGAAAGCCGGCATCCAGTCTCGGATCAGGTTGATCAAGGGCGCGACTGGATACCGGCCTTTTCCGGTATGACGGTCGGGATGTCCTGACCGGGTTCAGGCCGGCAGCGAAGCCTTGCGCCGCCCCTTCACCCGCACCTTGAAGCTCATTGCCGGCCCCGGCGTCGGTGCAGTCTTGGTCTTCAGCACGTAGCCTGGGCTCGGCAGCTCCAGGTCGAAGCGGTGGAAGAGCTGCGCCATGGTCATGGCCAGCAACACCTCGGCCAGGCTCTTGCCCAGGCAGGTGTGGTGGCCGCGGCCGTAGGGCGAATAGGCGCCCACCTGCATGTGCTCGGCGCGCTCCTTGGTATAGCGCTCGATGTCGAACTTCTCGGCATCCGGGTAGAACTGGTCCTGGTAGTGCGGCACGGCGGTACCCAGGTAGATCAGCTCGCCTTCGTTGATGCGATGCCCGCCGAAGACGAAGTCCTTGTTGGCGGTGCGGATCTGCGCCACGGCGATCGGGAACAGCCGCATGGTTTCCATGATGGCGCCGTTGAGCAGCGGCAGGCTCTTCATGAACTCGTCCTCGTTCACCGGCCCCTTGGCGAAGAACGCATCCACCTCCGCCTGGATGCGCGGCAGCACGCCGGGGTGCTTGAGCACGGTGTAGACGATGGCCGAGGTGGTGTTGGCCACGGTGTCCAGGCCGGCCACGTAGGGGCCGGTCATCAGCATGATGAGGTCACCTTCCGGCACCAGTTCCGGATCGCGCGCGTGGGCGTCCATCACGTCGTCGATGAGGGTCTTGTACTCCTCCGGCGTGGGCGATTTCCTGGCGCGGTAGTCCGCGACCATCTGCCGGCCCAGCTCGAACATGCGTGCCTTGGCGCGCTTGTACTCCGGGAACTTCATCATGAACTGCGGGCGCTGGCGCGTGACCAGCACGTTGAGGATGTAGAGGATCGTGGTGCGGATGTCCTTTACGTACTCGCGCGGCGTCTTGCCGGTGAGCACCATGCCGAGCTGGTCCACGACGAGATACTGCATGGCCTCCACCACGGGCACCATGGAGCCGATCTTCCAGTCGCGGTCCAGGCTGTTGGCGGTGATGTCCAGCACCTCCTGGTAGCGGCCCTTGATCGATTCCTTGGAGAAGCCGCGCTTCATGATGGCGCGCAACTGCTTGTGCAGCTCGCCGTCGGTGGCGGACAGCATCTTGGAGGCGCCGAACTCCTTGACCAGCGGCTCCCAGGCTTCGCGCGAGCGCAGGCAGTCCTTGCCCTCGCGCGTGCCCATGAAGTTGGCCGCCTCGGCTCCGGCGATCACCGTGAGGTGGTTGCCGAAGACATTGACGCGGAACGCGGAGCCGTATTCCTGATAACACTTCACGAAGAAGCGCGCGGGGTCCGCCGCCATCTCCAGCGTGCTGCCGATCAGCGGCAGGCCGCGTACCATCGGCGGCGGGGTGGCATCGGCAAGGGAGACGGCGGCTTCGGGCGTGGACATGGGCGTGCCTGGCGAAGTGGGCGATTCCCCAGTCTGCTCAGGCCACCGGCGCCCCACATCGCCCTTTTGGAGGGTATCGGCATACGCTCCCCCCGACCACAGCCATGGGAAAACCTGACTCTGTCGTCACGTCGACAGGCTCCGAGGCTGTGATGCAGACTCAGCCGAACCGCGCTTCGTGGAAACAAGGAAGCCGGCCTTCGCTGCATCAACATTCTGGGGAAAACATGAAACTGTCCGATTACAAGCGCGGCCTGTCGCGAGTGATGCTGCGCCTGTGCGCCGTGCTGCTCGTTGCGTCCACCAGTGCCTGCATCAGCCCATCGTTCTATGTCGATCGGACGTTGGGCGACGTACCGTCCTCGGAGGTGCGCAAGATCGCTTCCGCCAAGCCGGCTCAACTGCTCTTCGACTTCCAGACCAAGGGCGCCAGCAATACCCGCGCAACCGATTTCACGAAAGCCACGGTGCTTTCCACGGTGCAGGCCAGTCCGCTGTTCTCCAGCGTGGGTACCGCCCCCGTTCCGAACGGCGCGATCCTGAGCATCACCATCAACAATGTGTCGCTTACCGATGACGCCGCTAGCAAGGGATTCATGACCGGACTGACCCTCGGCGCGGCCGGCTCCATGGTGACCGACGGCTACACCTGCACCGTGGACTACGTCAGCGGCCCTAGCGCGCCCAAGATCAGAACCACGACCAAGCATGCCCTGCATACGGTAATCGGCAACACCGACGCTCCGCAGAACGCGGACAAGGCGGCCAACGCCAATGAAGCGGTGCAGATGATCGTGCGCCAGCTCGTCTCCAGGGGCGTGAACGACCTCGCAGCCAACCCTGCCTTCCGCTAGGCCATGACGCGGGTTTTCCGGGGCTATGCGGCCACCGCCCTACTGCTGATGATGACGGGCTGCGCTACCGTGCCCATGGGCACCCCCTCCCCCACGCTGGAAGGCCTACAGGCCATTCGGGGGGCTACCTATCTGGCACTAGCGGTGGGGGACTTCCAGGTGGACCCGACCGCCGATCCGTCGATAGATCGCTCGGTCAATGCACGCTCCGTCCGCCTAGTGCCTCCCGAGAGTGATTCCTTCTCGCGGCACCTGAGGGCTTGTTTCCGCAAGCAACTGGAAGCGGCCGGTAAATATTCGGCCGCTTCTGCAACGGCCATCGATGGCTGGCTGACGGCCAATGAACTGCACGCAGCTGGGACCTCAACCGGGAACGGACGCGTCGCGGCAAGAATCCGCGTCGTCCGCGATGGCCGAGTGCTGCTTGAAAAACCCTTCGAGGCCAGGGCCGAGTGGCCTGCGACCTTCAATGGATTTGAGGCGATCCCGGCAGCAATGACCGAGTACACCACCCTGTACCGCAAGCTGGTTGAACAGGTACTGGCCGACCCTGAAATCGTACGAGCCGCGTCGCCCTGAGCTGGTAACGGGACGGCACGCGCCAATGGACCGGCCGCGCCGTCCTCATTCATTCCATAGGCAACTGCGTCTTCAGGAATTCCAGCTGGTTGCCGCCCATGATGCGGGCGATCTCGGGTTCGCCGAAGCCGGCTTCGATCAGCGCCTGCGTCACCAGCACCAGGCCGGTGGCATCGAAGGGCACGGCCACCGCGCCGTCGAAGTCCGAGCCCAGGGCGACGTACTGCAGGCCGACGGTCGAGACCACGTGACGGATCGCGCGTGCCACCGCCTGGGCATCGCGGCCGCAGACCGCGGTCTCCCAGTAGCCGATGCCGACCAGCCCGCCGTTGGCGGCGATGCGACGCAACTGTGCGTCGCTGAGATTGCGGCGGTTGTCGCAGGTGCCCTTGACGCCGCCATGGGACACCACCACCGGCCGCGTGGCCATGGCCAGGACCTCGTCGATGGTCCTGGGAGAGGCATGTGCCAGGTCCACGATCATGCGGCGCTGCTCCATGCGCCGGATCATCTCGCGGCCCTTGTCGGTCAACCCGCCCTTCTCCACGCCGTGCGCGGAGCCGGCCATCTCGTCGTCGAAGAAATGCGTCGGCGACATCATGCGGAAGCCGGCATCGAACAGCGCGTCGACATTGGCGGGATCGCCCTCCAGCACCTGTGCGCCCTCGATGGCCAGCACACCGGCGACCAGGCCGCGGTCCTGCGCGCGACGGGCCAGGAAATCCCGCAGCTCGCCCTGCGTACCCACCACCGCGAAGCGGCCCTGCGAGCGCGCCGCCATGCCGTGCAGGCGTCGGGCCTGGTACAGCGCGCGCTGCTGGAGGCTGCCCCAGGTCCGCGGCGGCCAGCCCTGCACGATGGCCAGCGGCAGGATGTTGTCGCTGCGGTCATCGTTGCGCTCGATGTTGAGCCCGCGCGGCGTCTTGCTGACCACGGCGAAGACTTGCAGCGCGACGCCGCCCTCGGCCAGCCGCGGGATATCGGTCTGGCCGCGGTTGCTGCGCCTCAGCAGATCACGCCCCCACAGCAGCGGGTCCGCATGCAGGTCCGCGACCGCCAGGCGCGCGTGCAGGGCCTGCGCCTGCGGCGTGGCACGGTAAGGCGGCGGCTGCAGCACCCGGTTCATGCCGCCCTCGACGATCCCCGGCACCACGCCGTGGACCGCGAAGGCCAGCACCAGCACGATCGCCAGGAACACCCCGCCCCGCTTCAGCCAGACCGGCATCGTCCGCTCCCCTGATTCCAGGCCGGCAGTGTACGGCGCTCCAGTCAGCCCCGGGACAGCCGGGACCGGGACAATGAGGCCCATGCGGCTGGCCGCCCTGCAAAGAGGGCGCCGCCGGGTTAGGCTGCGCGTCCCGCGTGCCCCGCGGATGGAGAGAATCATGTCCCAGCGTCTGTTCACCCCCCTGGCCTGCCTGCTGCTGGCCCTGCCCCTGCTCGCCATGGCGGGCAAGAAGACCGAGAAGGCCGAACTGGCCTGCATCGACGGCGAGAAGCCCGCCGAGCCCTTCAGCGAGCACGACAAGTGGGGCATGGAGCGCTACGAATCGGAGCTGGCGCGCTACAAGCGCGACCACGAGCGCTACCTCCGCTGCCTGGACCGGAAGGAGAAGGCTTCGCCGGACTCGCTGGGCCGCAAGCTGGACGATGCCATGGCCCATCCCGGCCAGATGCCCCCGGCCCCGCCGTCGGCCGATGCTCCGGCGGAGCCGCCGCGCTAAGGCCTGTCGATGCCATGGACGCTGCTCTGCGACGTCCGTAGCGTCAAACAGCGCTAATCGTCGGCTTCGGCCGCCTCGCGCCCGCGCTGGCGCGCCTCCGCCTCGGCGCGCGCCTCGGCGATCTGGTCCAGCACGCCCTCGACGTCGGCAGCGGTGTCGTCATGGACATAGCGCCCGGTCAGGGGACTGTCCGGCTTGAGCTCGGCGTCCTGGTAGAGCTTCCATATCTCGAAGGCATACTCGGTATCGAGCAGCTCCGGAGCAAAGCGGCCGCAGTAGGCGGTCACGTTGTCGACGTCGCGGCGCAGCATGCGGAAGGCGTTGTTGTTGCCGGAAGCATCCACCGCCTGCGGCAGGTCGATGATCACCGGGCCATCCTCCGCCAGCAGCACGTTGAACTCGGAGAGATCGCCGTGGATCAGGCCGGCGCAGAGCATGCGCACGATCTGGCGCACCAGGAAGGCATGCCAGGCGCGCGCCACGTCCGGCTCGGGGGCGACATCGTTGAGACGCGGCGCCACCTCGCCGTCGGCTCCGCGCACCACTTCCATCAGCAGCACGCCCTCGTAGTAGCCATGGGGCTGGGGTACCCGCACGCCGGCGGCGGCCAGACGATACAGGGCCTCCACTTCGGCGTTCTTCCAGGCGGCTTCCTGCTCCCGGCGGCCGTGGCGGCTGCCCTTGCCCATGGCGCGTGCATCGCGGCTGCCACGGGCACGCCGGCCTTCCTGGTACTCGGCCAGCTTGTGGAAACCGCGATGCTCGGCTTCCTTGTAGACCTTGGCGCAACGGACGGCGCCGCCGCAGGACACCAGGAAAACGGAAGCTTCCTTGCCGCTCTTGAGTTGTCGCAGCACCGCGTCGACGATGCCGTCATCGATCAGCGGCTGCAGGGCTTTGGGGGATTTCATGCGGTATTGTGAACGATCCGGCAGGGGAAAGCCGGGGCACAGCCGTTTAGAATGGCCTGATCCACCCGGCAGCACGAGACCCGCCTTCCATGAATGAGATCGAATCCGCCGTGCGTCAATGGCTGGACCGGGTCGTCATCGGCCTCAACCTCTGCCCCTTCGCGGCCCGGCCGGTGCGCGCCGGACAGCTTCGCGTGTTCGTCAGCGCCGCGACCACCGAACTGGACCTGCTGACCGACCTGCAGCTGGAACTCGCGCGCCTGGACGAGACGCCGCCGGAGCAACTGGAAACCACCCTCGTGGTCGCCCCGCAGATGCTGGCGGATTTCCTCGACTACAACGACTTCCTGGACCGCGCCGACGAGCTGCTGCAGAGCTTCGAGTGGGACGGCACCTACCAGGTGGCCAGCTTCCACCCGCAGTACCAGTTCGCCGGCACCGGACCGGACGATCCGGAGAACCTCAGCAACCGCTCGCCCTACCCGATGCTGCACCTGCTGCGGGAAGACAGCGTGGAGGCGGCGGTGGACGCGCACCCGGACGTCGACGGCATCCCCGAGGCCAACATCCGCCGGCTGCGCGAGCTGACGCCGGAGCAGCGCAAGGAGCTGTTCGGGCTGTGACGCCGGGGTCGGTCATCCGCTTCCCGATCGTTGCGGCCGGGAAGCGGATGACAGCCCCCCATCTTTGACCGCCGGCCCTGGCGGCGCGATGCTCGGCGCCTGATGACGGGAGAAGGCAATGAGACATCCCCTTGGCGCCCAGACGGACCGCGGCATGCGCCTCGTGCTGCTGGCCATCTCCCTGCCCTGCCTGCTCGGCGCCGCCTGGCTGCTGGGCCACGCGCTGTGGGACCGGCAGTTCGCCCAGGAAACGACGGGCAGGGTCGTGGAGATCCGCGGCGACGTACCGGCGCTGGTGGTGGAATTCGATGCCGGTGGCGGGGTGAAGCGCCGCGTGGAAAGCGCCGGCTCCGACCTGCACAGGAACTACCGCGAGGGCGACCGCATCCGCGTCTGGTTCAACCCGGACCGCCCGCAGGACGCCCGCCTGGACATCTTCATCGATAACTGGCTGTTCCCTCTGCTGCTGGGCGTGTTCGGCGGCTTCTTCGCGCTGCCGCTGCTGTTCATGGGCGGCTGGGGCGGCAGGCGCGGCGGAAGCGACCGGCTGGAAAGCGGCGGCTCACGCATCATGGCGGAGCTGGTCGAACTGCGGCCGGAGGTGCTGCTGGAGGCATTGCCGCGCGGCGTCGGCAACTTCTCGCTGGAAAGCCAGGACGGGAAATATACCCTGACGCACAATGGCCAGGTCCGCGATCCCTTCGACTCCATGGTGCAGCGCGAGCTGGGCCTGCACTACGTGCTGCACGCGAAATGGAAGGACACGCGCAGCGGCATCGAGTACTTCTACGAGAGCGAGCCGCTGGCGGAAGACCCGCAGAAGCTCAGGCGCATGCGCCAGGTGCCGGTGTTCATCGACCCGGAGAAGCCGCAGCGCTATCGCGTGGATACCTCCTTCATGCCGGCACAGGTGGCGGCGCAACGCGAAAGCGCGGTGCAATAGCCTTCACGGCCCCGGCACCTCGGCAAAGCCCGTCACGTACTCGCGGATCACCGCCTGGTACTCGGCCAGCGGCAGCGACCAGGGGTCCTGGTCCAGCAGCGGCAGCAGCAGCCCCTCGCGCAGCCGGTTGAACTCCGCCGACAGGCGCGTGCCCTGCAGGGGATCGCTGCGCAGCGAGGGTGCACGGCGGTGATGGGTGGCCTGCTCGTAGTCGTAGGCGACGCCGATGGCGGTGGGCTCGTCCCACTTGCGCGCCAGCACCTCGATGCCCTTGGGAACGCCGTCCGCGGTCATGCCCACCGGCACCACCACCGAGGGATTCTGCGTGGTGGACCCGAAGTCGCAGGTGCGCGGACTGGAGCCCGGCCGGATCAGCAGCGCGTCGAGCCGCACCTCGCCGCCGCCCGGCAGCGGATAGTGATCCATGAGCTGCTGCACGTACTCGCGGGTCAGGCGATGCTGTTCCAGCTTGGCCGGGTCCGGCCCCTGGCGCGAGTCCTCCAGTGCCGAGGACGCCACCGCCACCAGCGCCACCGGGCTGACCAGGCCGGTCTCGAGGATGCCGTCCACCGCCAGCAGCGAGCAGGTATTGTCCCCGGGGTTCAGCGCCGTCAGGCAGCGCCGCGGCGCGGCATGGCCGTTCTCGGCCTCGAACTGGCGGAAGTATTCGTTCCACTCGTAGTGCATGGCCGAAGCCGCCACCGAGACGAAGTCCGGGAACTCCACGTCGTAGACCTCCGCACCCAGGGCGCGCATCTGCGCGATGGCCGCCTCGATCAGCGCCAGGTGCTCGCCGCTGCCGGCCGAATCCAGCGAGCCGAAGCTCCGCACGAAGCCGAGCTTGCGGCCCTTGAGGCCGTACTGCGCGCGATCCAGGAACCGGGTGTAGTCGGAGGGGCGCTGCGGGAAGGCGGGATTCTCGTACTCCAGGGTCTTGGGATCGCGCGGGTCGGGACCGGCCATGGCATTGAGCGCCAGCACCGCGTCGTGCAGCGTGCGCGCCATCGGCCCCGGCGCATCGCGCGAGTGCGTCAGCGGAAACACGCCGTGCTGCGACACCAGACCCACGCTGGGGCGGATGCCGGCCAGGCCGTTGACCGAGGACGGGAAGCGGATCGACATGCAGGTGTCGGTGCCGGTGCCGATGGCGGCGAAGTTGGAGGCGATGGCGGCGCCCGTGCCGGAACTGGAACCGCCCGGACTCTGGCGGGTGTCGTAGGGATTGCGCGTCAAGGGGCCGCGGCCGCTGGTGCCGCTGACGGTGAAGGCGAATTCGTCCTGGTTGGCCTTGCCCAGGATCAGTGCGCCAGCGGCGCGCAGTCCCGCCACGGAATGGGCGTCCACCGAGGACTGGTGTCCCAGCATCGAGTACGAGCCCGAGCTGGAAGGGTGGTCGTAGGTGTCGTAGTTGTCCTTCAGCAGCATCGGCACGCAATGCAGCGGGCGCTTGCCGACGCCGTGATCGTGCTCGTAGAGCGCATCCAGCGCCGCCGCCTCCGCCCTGGCGGCCGGGTTGATGCGCAGCACCGACTGCACCGGCAGGCCGCCGGCCTGGGGCGTGTCGTCGATCGCCAGGATGCGGGCGACGTAGAGATCATGCAGCGCCACGCAGTTCAGGCGCGAGCCGTCGGCCAGTGTGCGGCGGCCGGCGAAGGCCTCATGGATATCGGCGACGGTCGCCTCTTCCAGCACGAAGGGCGCGGTGCCGGGAGCGGCGGAAGAGGATGGCGTGGAGGAATTGCAGGCGCACAGCAGTGTGGCCGCACAGACGGGGAACAGCAGGCGGGGCAGCACAAGAGGATTCCGGTCGGGTGACGCGGAATCCCTTGCACAGGTCATGCCGGCCCGCCGCCGGGCCGGCATTCAGGCCGTTCTCAGCGCTGGTGGCCCTTCACGAAGTTCCAGATCTCGTCGGTGGCCTGCATGTCGTTGCTGGTCTTGCCGATCAGGTTCGCCGGCAGGTACTGCGTACCGCCCGGCCAGGTATGGCCGCCGTTGTTGACGCGGTACAGCCGCACTTCCTTCGTGCCGCAGCCGTAGCGGAACAGGTCGATGCTGGTGCCGTCGTTGGCGCTGTCCAGCGTCTGCTGGGCCGGATTGAGGCCGCAGCCCAGCTTGGAGGTCCACAGGCCCACCGCGCTGTCCACCGACTGCAGGGCCAGGGAGCTGTTGCCGGCCCAGGGGACGATGGGATCGGTGGTGCCGTGCACGAACATCACCGGCCGCGCCACCGCCGGCGCGCAGGCGTTGTAGAGGCCGCGGGTGATGCTGGTGGCGACGAAGCCGAAGGCCGCGATGCGATCCGGCAGCTCGCAGGCCAGGCGCTGCGCCATGAAGCCGCCGTTGGAGAAACCGGCGGCGTAGGTTCGGGCCGCGCTGACGCCGAAGTCCTCCTGCATGATGTCGAGGATGCGGCGAACGAAGCCGACGTCGTCCAGGCCCGGGTTGAGGCCGGGGTTGTCGTCCCAGGTGTTGTCGTAGTACTGCGGCAGCACCGCCCAGTAGCCCTGCGCGGCGACCGACTTGGAGAGGTTGGTGATGGTGGCCTGGCCCTCGGCATTGCCGCCGCGGCCGTGCAGGACCAGCATCATCGGGCTGCCGGCCACCGCCGGCTCGGGGCGCACCACCGTGAACGTGCGGACCAGGCCGTTGTGCTCCAGCGTCACGTCGAAGGCCGCGGTCTTGGCCGCCAGCACGAGGTTGTTGCCGTGGATCTTCACCACGGTGCCGATGGTCTTCGGCGCCACCAGGGTCGGCCCCACCGTGTAGTTGCGGTCGGTGGCTGCCGCCGTCGCGCTCATCGTCAAGGCCAGCAGCGCGCATGCCCAGGTTGCCGATTTCATCCCGTGACTCTCCTCTTGCCGGTGATGTAGATCATTCATACTGGGTATCAGTGGACAACCTACGGGCAAAGTAGAGTATTTCTTACGTCTATGCGGCAAGCCCGGACCGATTGGCGTCGTACTCAGCCAGATAATCGGCGAGCTCCAGCACCGAGAGATCCGGCGAGAGGTCCACGCGCGTGAACGCGGAAACGGCGTGCCGGTCGATGCGCGCCAGCGAGGGGTCGTGCGCGCCCTGCAGTTGCAGCACCGCCACGATCACCACGTCCAGGTAGTCCGCGGGGCCGGTGTGGGTGCGGTAGATGTCCTCCTGGTAGTAGGGCACGTCGATCAGCGCCTCGGGGAAGTTCCAGGCCTGCAGCACCAGGCGGCCGACGCGCGCCGAGAGGCGGCGCAGCACGGAGTCCAGCGCGGCCGGCGACTCGCTCAGCTCCGCCTGCGACTCGGCCAGCCGCAAGATCGGCAGCACGCCGATCTCGTGCACCAGGCCGGCCAGCATCGCGATCTCGGGCTTGAGCACGGTGCAGTTCTTGGCCAGCACCTGCGCCAGCGCGGCCACCTCGGTGCTGCGCGTCCAGCTGCGGCGCAGGCGCTGCTGCAGCCAGGGCGACTTGGACACGAACAGGTGCTCCACCGCCAGGCCCGTCACCAGCAGCCGCGTCATCTGCAGGCCGAGGCGCGTCACCGCCTGGGCGAGGTTGTCGATGCGCCGGCCGCCGGCCTGGGCGATGGCGCTGTTGGCCACGCGCAGCAGGCGCACGGCCATCGCCGGATCCTTGGCGATTTCCGCCGCCAGGAGATTGACGGACACATCCTCGCGCCGGCTCATGTCGCTGATGCGCAGCGCCACCTCGGGCAGCGTCGGCAGCGTCAGGCGGTCATGCGTGAGGGCATCGACGACACTGCGGTAGAAACGGTCTTCGGCGGACATGGGCGGTTCCCGGTTGATAGGAGATCGCCCGCTTATCGGCGCCTGCGCATGCGCCTTGAGTGCCGCGTGTGCGGCCGGTCACATTGCCACGACGAATGGCGGGCGAAACGCCCGCCAGCCGGGTTCAGGCCGCCAGCGGTGCCGCCTGCCGGGCTTCGTGCTCGCGGTCGAGCAGCACGCGTCCCAGACGCTCGCGGCCGTGCAGATCGGTGTAGGCGCCGTCGCGCCAGGCCATGCGGCCGCCGATCATCACGTGGCTGACCACGCCGTCGGAGCGGTTGACCAGCTGGTTGGCCTCGAAGATGTCCCGCCAGATGTAGCGCACGCCGGCGTCGGAGTCGTAGGCACGCAGGGCTTCCGGGTCCATCACGACGATATCCGCCTGCGCGCCGGGCTTGAGCGTGCCCACGTCCAGGCCGAAGAACTCGGCCGGCTCCTGCGTCAGCCGGTGCACGGCGTAGGCGACCTTGTCGATGCCGTCCTCCTGCGCGAACTTCAGCATCCGCAGGTTGCCGTCGTAGAACGCCATGTTGGTCAGGTGCGCGCCGCTGTCGTTGAAGCCGGGCAGCAGCTTGGGGTTGAACAGCAGCGCCTTGGTGACCTCGCGGTCGCGGTTGGCGGTGATCGTCCACCAGCGCAGCGCAGTGTCGAAGCGGCGCAGCAGGTGCAGCAGGAAATCGCAGTCGTCGCCGGCCGGCCTCGGGAAGCTGGCGAAGGTCTCGCGCTCGGCCTCGCCGCGGGCGCCCTCGCCCGTGGCCTGCCAGCGCCGCAGGCGCTCGTAGACCTGCTGCAGGGTTTCGCCGCTCCACTCCGGGACCGGGCAGGTTTCCACGTTCATGTCCGACAGCTCGCGCGTCAGCACGTTGTCGTCCATGCGCAGGCGGCGCTTGAGGCGGGCCAGGCTGAAGCCGGTCTTGCCGTGGGTCCACATGCGGCGGAATTCCTGTTGCCAGGCCGGGTCCGACATGATCTGCAGGCGCCCCTCGCGGTCGCCAAGATCACGCTCGTTGAGCCGGCGCAGCACGGGAATCTCCTCGGCGATCGGCGTGATCACGCCGTCGCTCCAGAGCTTGAACGGTGCCGCCAGCGCCTGGAAGCGGAAATGGCCGTTGATGAAGCGCGAATTGAGGATGCGCGACAGCAGCAGGCCCATGCGCAGCAGCGACTTGTTGGTGACCAGGTCGATGGCCGCCACCGCGGTGACCTTGAGCGGCTTGCCGAAGAAGCGGCCCGAGGTCAGCAGGAAATTGCGCAGCACCCCGATCTTGCTGTCCTTGGGGGGAGTGGCCTGCCAGATGCGCCCCCAGCGCCGCACCAGGTTGGTCAGGTACTTCAGCTCGCCGTAGCGGGCGAACTGCGTCGGGATCTGCTTCTGGGTATTGGGCTGGTTGGCCAGGAAATGGAAAGGCAGCGCGTCCGTGGAAAACCCGACGTAGCCTTCGCGCAACCCCTTCTCCACCAGCTGGCCCATGCGCGCCAGTTCCTGCGCGGTGGGCTCGCGCGTGATGCTGGCCTGCAGGCCCATGACCTCGATGCGCAGCATCGAATGCGGGATCATCGGCACCACGTTGGGACCCAGCGGCAGGTCGCGGAAGTGCTCCAGGTAGGCGAGCGAGTCGTTCCAGTGGACCCGGTCGCCGACCTTGCGCAGCACGTGCTTGGGCACGTTCTCGACGCGGGCGAAGCAGTCGACGATGGGATCGGCGCCGTCGCGGCGCTGCGCGCCGTAGGCCAGGCCCAGGCTGCAGTTGGCCACCACCACCGTGGTGGTGCCATGGCGCACGGCCTCCGGCAGGCCCGGCTCCAGCTCCACTTCCAGGTCGAAATGCGTGTGGATGTCGAGCAGGCCCGGCATCAGCCAGCGGCCGCCCACCTCCACCGTCTCGCTGGCCTGCTGCGCCGGCAGCCCGCTGCCGATCGCGGCAATGCTGCCGTCCCGCACCGCCACGTCCTGCAACTGCGGCCTGGCGCCGCTGCCGTCGAACACCAGCGCATTCCGGAACAGCACATCCCACCGCATCCCGCCGCCATCCATGTACCGACTCCTGCCAAATCCTTTCGACCGGGATCATAAGCAGGACTTTCACATTGGCGGATGGGAAATTCGGCTCTCCCGCAAGTAGGGGATTTACCCGTCGCGGAGCGCCTGCGCCCAGTCCTGGGACCAGCGCTGCAGGGGCCCGAACAGTTCCAGCAGCTCGCGGCCGCGGGCGCTGAGCGCATAGCCGTCCTCGCCGGCCTCGACGATCAGCGCCTCGCGCAATTCCGCCAGGCGCTGGTTGAGCACCGAGGGCGACATGCCCGAGCAGGCCGCCTGCAGCGCCCGGAAAGACAGCGCGCCGCCGCGCAGTTCCCAGATGACGCGCAGCGCCCAGCGCCGGCCGAGCAGGTCCAGCAGGGCCATGATGGGGCGGCCGGAATCGGAGCCGCGGACGGGACGGTCGATGATGCTCATGTTGCGCTACTAATTCAGAAGCAATATGCTTCGATTATCGTAGCATTCCGGAGACGCCCATGTCCGACCCTGCTCCTGCCCGCATCGAAGCCCTGCCCCTGCCGCTGGCCCCGGAACTGGAGTCCGCCCTGTCGGAACTGATGCGCGGCGCCCCGCCGCTGCTGATCTTCCGCACCGTGGCGCACAACCCCCGCGTGCTGGCGCGCATGCTGGCCGGCGGCCTGCTGGACCGCGGCAGCATCCCGCTGCGCCTGCGCGAGCTGATGATCCTGCGCAGCACGGCGCGCTGCGGCGCCGAGTACGAATGGGGGGTGCATGCGGCGATCTACGGCGGCAAGGCCGGCTTCACGCCGGCAGAGTTGCGGGCCTCGGTGCACGGCCCAGCCGACGCGGCGGAATGGGCCCCGCCGGAACGGCTGGTGCTGCGCCTGGCCGATGCCCTGCACGAACGCCACGACGTGGACGATGCCCTGTGGGCGGAGCTGCGCACCGCCTTCGCCGAGGACCAGCTGATCGAACTGACCATGCTGGCGGGGCTGTACCACGCCGTGTCGTACCTGGTGAACGTCACGCGCGTGCCGCGCGAGGCTTTTGCGCCGGGATTTCCCGCCGCAACCTGAGGGCGTGGGCGCCAGCTTGCCGGCGACCCCAGGCGGGAAATCGCCAGCAAGCTGGCTCCTACATCCGTGTCCTCGAGGTATCGCCCTGCAGGAACGAAAAAAGCCCCGGCATCCGCCGGGGCTTTTTCGATGGAACCGCCCGCCACTCAGACGTGGCTGAGCCACTGCGGGTAGGCGCTGCTCTCGCCCTTCACCAGCGCGAGATACTGCTTCTGCAGCTTCTCGGTGATGGGACCGCGCGAGCCGATGCCGATCGGGCGGTTGTCCACCTCGCGGATCGGGGTCACTTCGGCGGCGGTGCCGGTGAAGAAGGCCTCGTCGGCCACGTAGACTTCGTCGCGCGTGATGCGGCGCTCCACCACCTTCAGGCCGTTGTCCTCGGCCAGCTGGATGATGGTGCGGCGGGTGATGCCGTCAAGGCAGGCGGTGAGGTCCGGGGTGTGCAGTTCGCCGCGGATCACCAGGAAGATGTTCTCGGCGCTGCCCTCGGCGATGTAGCCCTGGGTGTCCAGGGTCAGCGCCTCGTCGTAGCCGTCGCGCAGCACTTCGTTCAGCGCCATCATCGAGTTGATGTAGTTGCCGTTGGCCTTGGCTCGCAGCGTGGCGGCGTTCGGATGGTGGCGGTTGAACGAGCTGGTCTTGACGCGGATGCCGCGCTCCATGTTCTCGGCACCCAGGTAAGCGCCCCAGGTCCAGGCCGCCACGATCACGTGGGTCTTGAGGTTGTCGGCGCGCAGGCCCATGCCCTCCGCTCCGTAGAACACCATCGGGCGCAGGTAGGCGGAATCCAGCTTGTTGGCGCGCAGTACCTCCAGCTGGGCCTCGTTCAGCACGTCCTCCGACCAGGGCATCTTCATGCCCAGGATCTTGGCGGAGTTGAACAGGCGGCGGGTATGCTCCTGCAGGCGGAAGATGGCCGTGCCCTTGGGGGTCTTGTAGGCGCGCACGCCCTCGAAACAGCCGACGCCGTAGTGCAGCGAATAGGTCAGCACATGGGTGGTGCACTCGCGCCAGGGCTTGAGTTCGCCGTCATACCAGATGAAGCCGTCGCGGTCGGCCATCGTACTCATGGATCGTTTACCTGTCAGGAATCTTGTCGGGTCAGCCGCGTTGGGCGGCCGAAGCCCACTATTATAGGCAGTCCCGGAGCCAAAGAGCCCGCCCTACCCCAAGTAATGGCCCTGACCGATTCCCTGCCCGTCCGCGGCCCGCAGCCGCGCATCCTGATCGTGCGCCTCTCGGCGCTGGGTGACATCGTCTTCGCCACCAGCCTGCTGGACGGGCTGCGCCGCCGCTACCCCCAGGCCCACATCGCCTGGCTGGCCCAGTCCGGGTTCGCCGGGGTCCTGGAGGGCGACCCGCGCATCGACCACCTGGTCAGGATTCCCAAGGAAAGCCTCAAGTCGCCGGCCGCCCTGCTGGCGCTGCGCCGCGAGCTGACGGAACAGGCCTATGACTGGGTGCTCGACTGCCAGGGCCTGCTCAAGTCGCGGATGCTGGCGCGCCTGGCCGGGGGCGCCACGCGGATCGGCTTCACCTCCAAGGAGCCGGGCAAGGCACTGATGCACCATCTGCTGCCCAAGGGCGGCGAGCCGGCCGACATCAGCTCCGAGTACCGCTACATGGCCGAGCAGCTGACGGGGATTCCCGCCGGCCCGCCCCGCCTGGTGGTCACCGTGGAAGGGTCCGGGCGCATTGCCGAGGCCATGGCGGCCCTGGGCCTGGCCCCCGGCTTCGTGGCGCTCTGCCCTTTCACCACCCGGCCGCAGAAGCACTGGCGGGAGGAGTACTGGCCGCAACTGGCGCAGCGGCTGGCCGCCCAGGGCCTGGGGCCCTTCGTGATCTTCGGCGGCCCTGCCGACCGGCCTGCCGCCGAACGCATCCACGCCCAGCTGCCGCCCGGCAGCCTGAACCTTGCCGGCGAAACCCGGCTTCCCGACCTGGGAGGCTGGCTGTCGCCGGCCCGGCTGGTGATCGGCGTGGACACCGGCCTGACGCATATCGGCATCGCCATGCGGCGTCCCACGCTGGCGCTGTTCGGCTCCACCTGCCCCTACACCCGCGGCGCGGACTCCCCCTTGACCGTCATGTACGACGGCCTGCCCTGCGCCCCCTGCCGGCGCCACCCGAGTTGCGGCGGCGACTGGACCTGCATGAAGCAACTGACGCCGGCGCGCGTCGCCGCGCAGGCCATCGAATTACTGGGACTCGCATGAAGATCGTCCACGTCGAAACCGGCATGCATCTGTACGGCGGCGCGCAGCAGGTGGCCTACCTGCTCGCCGGCCTGTCGCGGCATGGCGTCGAGAACGTGCTGGTCTGCCCGCCGGGCGCGGCCATCGGGCAGCACTTCGCCGGCAGCTCCGTGAAGGTCATCGAGACTCCCTGCGGCGGCGACCTGGACCTGGGCTTCATCGGCCGGCTCAAGCGCATCCTGCGCGCCGAACGTCCGGCCCTGGTGCACCTGCACAGCCGGCGCGGCGCCGACGTGCTCGGCGGGCTGGCCGCGGGCCAGGCCGGAGTGCCGGCGGTCCTTTCGCGGCGCGTCGACAATCCCGAGTCGCGGCTGGCGGTGAAACTCAAGTACAGCCTCTACGATCGCGTCGTCTGCATCTCGCAGGGCATCGCCGACGTGCTGCTGTCCGAGGGCGTGCCGGCGGACAAGGTCCGCGTGGTGCGCAGCGCGGTCGATGCCGCGCCCTGGGCCCGGCCGGAGCCGCGCGCCGCGTTCTGCGCCGAGTTCGGCCTGCCGCAGGAGCCCCCCCTGCTCGGCGTCGTCGCCCAGCTGATCGAACGCAAGGGCCATCGCTACCTGTTCGAGGCGCTGGCGGCGCTGAAGCCCCGCCATGCCTTCAGCCTCGTGGTGTTCGGACAGGGACCGCTGCGCGAGGAACTCGAGGCACTGGCGCGCCATCTCGGCCTGGAAGGACAGGTCCGCTTCGCAGGCTTCCGCAAGGACCTGCCGCGCTGGCTCGGCTGCCTGGACCTGCTGGTCCACCCGGCGCTGATGGAGGGCCTGGGCGTGTCGCTGCTGCAGGCTTCGGCCGCCGGCGTCCCGATCATCGCCTGCCGCGCCGGCGGCATGCCGGAGGCCGTCGCCGACGGCATCTCCGGCCTGATCGTGCCGCCCGGCGACACACCGGCCCTGCGGCTGGCCCTGGAACGCCTGCTGGCGGCACCCGACGAGCGCCGCCGCCTGGGCCTGGCGGGCCAGCAGCGGGTGATCGACGAGTTCTCCGCCCAGGTGATGGCGGACGGAAACCTGCGGGTGTACCGGGAGCTGGCGGCATCGACAGCGGGCTGAACGCCCGGGCGGCCGCTCCGAATTTACCTTCTGGTACATTGGAAGCCGAGACCCTGTGGCGGCACCAGGCGCCGAGCATGACCCCACCGGCGCGGCAGGCATCCGGCGCCTTCACCCCGAGAAACCCGAGGCAACCGATGCGGCCTGCCGAGTTAGCTGTCGTCTGCCTTGCCGTCGGCGATGCCTATGGCGACGAGTACATTGAACGCCTGCAGGTCATGCTGCAGCGGCATTGCCCCGTCCCTTTCACGCTGCACTGCTATTCCGACCGCCCGCGCACGGTCCCCGCTTCGGTCAACCTGGTGCTGCCGGAAGACTGGCGGCGCTATGAGCGCCCCGGCATGCGCCAGACGACCAAGAAGCTGCGCCTGTTCGGAAAGACGCTCTTGCCCTCGCCGGAATTCCTGTATCTCGACCTGACGCTGGTGATACGGCAGGACATGGGTTCCCTGCTGGACTTCGCCTTTGGTGCGCCGCAGGACCTCGTGATCATCGACGACTGGCACAACCCCGGCTACAACTCCTCGGTCATGCGCATCCGCACCGGGGCCCTGTCGATCGTCGAGGAGGCCTTCCTTGCCGGAGAGCAGTATCCGCAACAGGTGCCGGGCGACCAGGACTTCCTCCATGCCTGCCTTCAGGCCAAGGGTCTTGCCGACCGCGTGGCCCTCTTTCCCGAGGGCCAGATCATCAGCTTCAAGCGCGCCGCCAAGCTGAATCGCAGGGAGCCCGCAAAGGCCGAAGCCATGCTGAAGCAGGCCACCATCGTGAAGTTCCATGGCGATCCCAAGCCGCACGAGGTGTTGGGGTCCCTATGGGACAACCTGCGCATGAGGCTGCGGCGCAGCGGTCGCTTCGGCCTGCGCGACCTGCAGCAGCACTGGCGCCTGGAAGCCAACGAGCCATCCTGGCTGGAGCGCCGCCGCGATCTTCCCGCGGGCGGCGGGATACGGCCGATCGGCAAGGCCGAATACCGGCTGCGTTCGCTGCGCTACAGGCTGCTGAATTCCGTCCTGCGCCTGCGTCACATCGTTTCCACTTCGCGCTTCCATGGGCTGCGCTTCCGCGCGATCGCAGGCGACCGTCATGCACGCCTCATTGCCGAGGCCGGTGCCACCGAGGCCCCCATCACCATGGCCTTGCTCGGACTGGTACCGGGGCTTCCCGGCAGTGTGATGCTCGACATCGGGGCGAATCTCGGCTGGTATTCCTGCGTCTTCAGCCGCGCCATGCCGGAACTCAGGATCCACGCCTTCGAACCCGATCCGGTCATGCATGGACTCCTGCGGGACAACCTGGCACTGAACGAGCTGACCGGCATCGTGCCGGTGCAAGCCGATGTCTCCAACCGCCAGGGCAGCGCAACCCCGTACCAGAACAGCATGCCGAAGCGCGGCGAGAGTTCCCTGCTGCCGGTCGGCGAACAGGCCAGCGACGTCGTCGTCACGGTGCCGACCCTGGTGCTGGACTCGTATCTCGCCGAGGCCGGCCTGGACGATGAGCCGATCCGATTCATCAGGCTCGACGTCGAGGGCCAGGGGTACGAAGCGCTTCGGGGAGCGCCGCAAGCGCTGCGCCGCTGCCATTGCCTGCTGATGGAATACTCGCCGCAGTCCCTCACCCGCTCCGGTGATGACGGCCAGGGCCTGCTCCAACTGCTGGTCGACGCCGGACTCAAACCCAACGTCATCGATCAGTTCGGCATCCGGCCCACCTCGGTGGACAAGCTGTTGTCCGCAAAGCGGCGGGTCAGCACGGTCTGGACACGCTAGGGAGTGCGGCGCGCTCCGCGGCCGACCCGCCTCAGGCCAGCGGGGTGATGTCGAGGGAGGCGTAGATGTCGATCATGGCGGTATCGGTGCAGTTGCGGGGAACGATGCTGCGCACTTCGATCCTCTGACCGAGCTGCATCAGCGACACCAGGGCGGTGGTCAAGGCCCCCACGACCGTCACGTCGGACAGCATGGGCGCCAGCATCTCCACCGGCAGGCGCCTGGGAATCTCGAAACACTGCGGCGCCGGCAGGTCGATCGGCAGGCCCTGCGAGCGAGGATGGCACTTGTAGGCTACCCGCCCGCCCCGGCGCACGTGGCTTTGCGCGAGCTCCTGCAGGCGCGTGCGGATGTCCGGCCACTGCTCCAGGAAGCAGGGATGCGGCAACACGATGAGCAACTGCGTGTCGGCCAGGCACCCCGGCTCCAGGCCCGCGCCGCGCAGCACGCGCGAGCAGATGTCCCTGACGTCCGGCCGGGCGAACCAGGAGGCCTCGATCTGCCGCACCTGCTTGGATGCCAGGCCGGAATGGACGCGATCGGGCATCAGCACCCAGGCTTCCCGCACCGCGCGGGAACCGCCAATCATACGGGGTTCTTCGACGGCCATGCCGCAGCGCTCGCTGCGCCGGCGCTGCTTCAGTTCCGCCCACCAGCGCTGGACGGCATTCCGGTGCGGCTTCTTCGCCGCCACATAGCTGAACAGGCCGTCCTCGACGTAGGCCGGCACGGCGCGGGGACAGCCGCTGAGGGCGGCGTAGAACTCCAGGCGGCGGTCGTTGCCGACCGCGATGTAGCCGGGATCGAAGTCATGGGCCAGTGCCCGTATCGAATCGAGCACTCCTCCCGGCGCCACCTGCCTTCGTGCCGCACCCCTCTGGATTTCCGGAAAACTCACGACGCGACAGAAGGGCCCATCCTTCTCCTCCGCCAGAAGCTCGGCCAGCAGATCCCGCGCGCCGGGCGGCTGGTCGATCAGCGCGAGCATGCAGTCGCGGTCCGCGAACGGCCCATGGGCCAGGCCCAGGTACCAGAACGTGTGCAGGGGGGTGGATGACAGGAACAGGGCGCGGCCGGACGCCGCCGCGTTGCGCGGCGCTCCGTCGACAGCACTGTCGTAGGAGTGAGGACCAAGATCCATCTGGCTTCCATGCCATACCGTGACAAGTCCGGCCACCGTCCATGGGGCCTGACGCACCGTCCCCGGTATAGCCTGAAAGGGTACGGCTGCGCGCTTTTATCATGGCGGCCTTGCAGCCGCCATCTGGATGGGACTGCCAGGTTGTTCCGGGGTTCCGCAGCACTTAGAACTGTCGCCGGACAGCGACACCGCCGCCATCCGACGCTTGAATTCAACCTCTGCCGGGCATCAGGGCCTGCAGCTTTTCCAGCACCATCCCGACGGTGATCGCCGCCATGCCGTCGCCGCGGACGCCATGCAGCAGCGGATCCTCCAGTGCCGGCGGGGTGGCGCCGAACAGACCCAGGCTGGGCCTGTCGCAGGCCACCGCCAGATTGAGCGCGCCGGTATCGTTGCCGACGCAGTAGTCGCAATTGCGCAGCGCACCGGCCGTCACCATGATCGAGGGCTGCGCCAGCATATGGATGCTCGCTCTCAACCCTGGCGGCACCCTGCCGATGATGCGATGCCCGGAGTCGGCCTCGGCCGGCCCTCCCAGCAGAACCACGCCGGCGCCCTCGGCGGCCAATGCCTCGGCCAGTGCGGCGAAGCGCTCCTCGGGCCAGAGCTTGGACGCCAGCGAAGCGCCGATCGCAAAGGCGTAGCGCGGCCGCGGCAGATGCCGTAGCTGGCCTTCCATCTCTTCCACCACCGCGGCCGGCACTGCCAGGCGCGGCGGCAAGGGTCCATCGGCCAGTCCATGGGCGATGGCGAACTGCGTGGCTTCGGGATACACCCAGTTGCCCGGGCCCTCATGACGCCGGATGTGCGGCGGCCGGTTGAGGAACAGGCGCTGTCCGGCGGAGAACCCGTAGCCGGCGCGCTCGCGGATTCCCGCCAGCAGGGCCAGCACGGCATAGCGCGTCCTGCCGGAGAAGATGAAGATCCGCTGGATGCCCAGTTCTCGCAATTGGCGGGCAAACGCCAGTTGGCTGCCCATGCCGTCATGGCGCCCGCTCCGGCGCTCGATCTTGCGCGGCTTGCGGTCGAATTCGATCACCCGTTCCACGCAGGTCTCTGCGGACAGCAAGTCCGGCGCCTTGCAGGAAGGACGCGCGATGACGGTTACGCGGCCGCCACGGCTCTGCGCCGCGACAGCGCGGATGTAGGGAACATGGCAGATCAGGTCGCCGATCCCGCTGTGGTGGTGCACCACCGCGGTAGCGGGGCGCGAATCCTGCGCAGCGGAAGCCGTCACACGGCCCCCTCCAGGGGAAGGATACCGGCCGCGGCATAGACCGCTGCGGAGGCCGGCTGCGCCGATAGCTGTGTCAGCGAGCGCACCTCGATCTGCATGCCCAGGTGCTTGAGAGAGAGAAGGCCGGTCGTCAGAGCGCCCACCACCAGCGTCCCCTGCAACAGCGGCGCCAGTATCTCCACCGGCAGGCGGCGTGAAATCTCGATGCAACCCTCCGGCAGCAGGCCGGTGTCGTTGCTCGTGGAGCGCGGGTGGCGCTTGAAGCCGACACTCTGGCCGCGTGCCAGGGCAGTTCGCGCCAGGTCGCCGATATGCCTCGCCAGTTCCGGGTGCTGGCGCAGGAAGGCCTCATGCGGCAACAACAGCAGCAGGCGCAGGCCGTGCACCAGGGCGGGATCGACGCCGGCGCGGGCCACGGCATCGGCGCAGACCTGCTGCACGCCCTCCTCCTGGAACCAGGACGGCTCGATGCGATTGACGCTCTTGGCGCGCAGGCCCTCGTGCACCAGTTCCGGCAGCATCACCCAGGCCTCGCGCGTCACGCGCGCGCCGCCGACGAAGCGCGGGTGCTCCACGGGCAAGCCGTAGAGCTGCCGCCGCAGGCCGCCCGAAACCGCCTCCAGCCAGGGCGACGTCTTGCCCCTCGGCATCGGCATGTAGCTGAACATGCCGTCGTCGATGTAACCGCCGACCGCCTCCGGTGCCTGCGACAGCGCCGCATAGAACTCGGCGCGCCGGTCATTGCCCACCACCACCCGGGACGGCTGCAGGCGGCGCGATACCTCCGCCACCTGCGCCAATACGGACCGCGCGCCGCGGATCTTGGCCAGGGGGCTCTTGCCGATACGAGGGAATCTCAGGACCTCGCGGATCGGCCCGAGGCCGCGCTCCGCCACCGCCTCGGCGATGAAATCCCGGTCGCCCTCGCGCTGGTCGATCATGGCCAGCACGCAGTCATGCCGCCGCAGTGGACCATGGGCCAGGCCCAGCGCCCAGAAGCTGTGCAGGGGTGTGGATGCGAGCAGCAGCGCGACCGGCGGCGCGGCAAGACGCGGGGCGCCTGCCACCGACGGCCGCACAGGGAAAGCGGGGGCGCGATTGCCGAAGACAAAGCTTGAAGCGTCGAACGCGAAATCCGGACGCAGCGCGCGGGTAGCGGGATTTTCCACGGCGTGTGCTCCTCAGGTTAGGGATCGCACCCGACCGCGCGGCCTTCCGGCGACGCCTGCCCCGATCAAATGCCCGGCAGGCTCATGCCACCCATCAACACCACACGGGGATACGAACTCCCATGACTAGGACAAGGATGGCGGGCCAATGTTGCGTGCCGATGTAAGAAGAATGGCAGCCGCAAGGCAGCATCGGCATCAACTATATTGTAATCAATTGCTTATGATGGAAGAACTCCGTTGCCAGGGCGGGCTGGAGTCTCGGATGCCGGGCGCCACGCGGGTCGGCGTTCCCGCGTGATCCAGGAGTTTTCTGTCTTGGCGACGGCGGAGGACAAGCTGCAGGTCTACCGCAATCTTGGGGGGCGTGGCCTAGTCCCCTTCAGTGACCAGGTTCATGACGGCAGGCCAGCCCGCTCGGCCTCCGCCAGAATACTGCGAATCCGCTTCTCATTCGCAGCCCAGTTGTCGAGATCCCCGGAGAGAAACTCCTCCGGCTTGCCCTCCTTACGCGGAACGCAATATTCGGTGGCCAAGTAGTTCAGGAAACGGCCAGCGAGATCATGGTCGGGCTGCCAAGCAAAAACCCGTTCCACGGCGTCGAGCAGTTGGACGCGGCTTCCGGCATGCAAGGTCATGCCTTCCAGGTCGTAGAACGCCTGGCCAAGCACAATAACCTTCTTGCGGTAAAGCAGACCCTCAATGCCGACGGTGGAGTTGATGGTGAGGACGGCCTCCGCCCCTTCGATCAACTGCTGCGTCGAGTTGTCGTTGGCAAACAGGACACGACCATGTGCCTTCGCCAGCGCATGCAGATCTTCGTAACGCTCGGGACAGGTCGGATGCTCCTTGAAGACGACATGCACATCCGCCAGTTCAGGATGCTTGCGCGCCAACTCATCGCGCGCTTCCACCATCAGGGAAAACAGCGCCCGCATGCTAGGAATCCAGGGGGAGAATGCCAGGATTTGCGTGTCCATGGCCACCTGAAAGGGCACGAACAGATAGGATTTCGGCAGCGGAATCTCGTTGCTGGTTGCGTCACAACCCTTCGCGGGGTTGCGCGGACGGCGGACCAGGCTCGGCGGCAATATCTCCGGCGGAGGTGGGAGGGCATGATAGAACGCCGGGGTCCGGGGAACGCTGTTTTCGAAGTTGATGCCCTTGCCGTCGATCACACGCGTGTAAGGCAGCATGCCCAGTTCGAAGCGAAGCACGGGAATGCCGCACGCTTGCGCCGCGCAAACGATCAACGTCTCGGGAAACTTCATACCATTCCAGATGCCGATGGCCCGCGGCTGTGTCTCACGAAAATACCGGAGGAAGGTGAGAAAGGCCCAGGCAGCACGCAGGCGCGCAATACCAATGAATGCAGCACGGGTCATCGGGTGCCGTGCAAACCACTTCGATCGACGTTTGCGAGCCAGATAGATTGCCAGTTCGCGGTCCAGATCGAGGCTCCTGAAAGAAGCAAGGTCGCTTAAAGCCAAGGACGGCAGCAGGCGCAGCCGACTAATGTTCTGTGCATACGAATCCAGCTGGGTATTCGCCGCCAGGTTGGCAAAGTAGCGGCCCGTTGTTTTGCCCCTGTACAACCAGACGATACGATGCGAATTTTCCATAAGTTAAATTTTTGTAATCTTTTAATAATAAGAATTAATCAGATGCTACGGCAGGGCCGCATCGCCCGCCAAGAGGTATATGCAGGTTCTCTCGATTTAGTAGCCCCGCCCTGTCTATGCTGGGGTGACACCGGGATCCGCCGCGCTGTCGCCGCGCATGGACAATTCCAAGACTAGCTAGCTAGCGGTCAACCTCTGGTACTGCCTTTGCACGGCTCAGCCGGTGTCCCCTCCATCGTTGCGAGGGGCGCCCGGCCGAAGTCAAATCCGCAGCAGGCCATGCCGCCCATCAACGCCACGCCGCGGAATCCGACCTCCCATGATTACGCCAAGGATGGCGGGCCCATGGGGCGTGCCGACATAATGCGGCTCGCAACGGCACGTCGGGGGGCAGTCCGGATCGTCTATTGCAGGGGTTATCTATTCCTTTATAATCAGTTGCTTACATCTAAAAATCGAATCCGGCGGATACTCCCGCACGGCTCTGTCACGCCATTGCCATACGAGACGCCGCATGCAGGTCGCGTTCTACGCCGAACAACTCTATTACCTGCCGCAATACCTCCCGGTCATCCAGGCCTTGCGCGCCCGGGGACATCAGGTGGAGGTGATGCTGCGCTTTGACGCGACCGTCCAGACCCTGTTCCCGGATCGTCGCATCCCCGGACTGCCGGAAATCCGGCTGGTTGACAGTACCGTCGATGCCTACTCGCAACTACGCCGCCTGGCTCCGGACTGGGCCGTGTTCGGCAGCTACCTGGATGAACAGGACAGGTTGGCATCGGGTACGCGCACCGCGCTGGTGTATCACGGCATCGGCGTGAAGAACGTGCTGTTCGACCCGCGGCTCGACCGCTTCGACCTGCGCTTCGTGGAGTCCCAGCGCGTGCTGGACGAACTGCTGGAGCGGAATCCGTCGCTGAGGCCGAAACTGGCGCTGGTGGGTTTCGCCAAGCTCGACCCGCTGTTTTCCCGGGACGCACCACCGGCAGCTCGGACGCAGGCGCCTACCGTCCTGTATGCGCCGACCTTCTATCCCTCGTCGCTGGAACTGATGCCGCGGCAGCTCTCCACGTTGCTGCCAGGGGCCCGATGGATCGTTAAGCCGCACTTTTTCAGCTGGACCATCGACAAGTATGCCGCCCAGCGCCGTCGCCTGCGGGCCTGGGCGGAGCAGCCGAACGTGGAAGTCCTGGGGGCGCAGCACTACAACCTGGTGCCGCTAATGGCCCGCGCCGATGTCCTGGTCAGCGATGCGTCCAGCGCGCTGTTCGAGTTCGCCGCGCTGCGCCGGCCGGTGGTGTGGTGCCGGTTCCAGAAGCTGCGCTGGAACTACCGCGGCCTGTTCAGCTGGCGGCTCAAGGACCGCATCGATCCCCAGACCCAACGCTACGAGGCGATCGCTAACTGCATCGACCGGGCCAGCCAGTTGCCGGGCGCGCTGGAAACCCTGCTGGGCCAGCCCTACCGCCCCAGCCCGGAGCGCGAGGACCTTGTCGAGTACCTGATCGGCCAGCGCGACGGGGGCGTCTCGGGTCGGATCGTGGTTGAACTCGAGCGACGCAGCGGCTGAACCTTGCTTCCAATCCAACGCAGTCCGTACTACCTTGCATACCGGCCAGGGCGCTTGGAAACGGGCAAGGAGGGCGTTATTGTTCGCGCTGCCAACCGGCACTCACATCCGCGTGGGCCGGCTCCAGGGTAGCCCTGCCAGCAACGTTGCTGCTGCGCCTAGATCGCCAACATGAGCACGGCACCGGCATAGAAAAATGAGCGAAACCCGGGCAGCCCCAACTACAGGTACACGGATGCGGCGAGTCATTACCTTCGGCACCTTCGACGTCCTCCACGTCGGCCACATCCTGATCCTGGAACGGGCGCGAGCCCTCGGCGACCACCTCACGGTGGGCGTCTCCTCCGATGAGCTGAACTACAGCAAGAAGCAGCGCTATCCGATCTACCGGCAGGCCGACCGGATTCGCATCATCGAATCCCTGCGCAGCGTCGACCAGGTATTCGTCGAGGAATCGCTGGAACTGAAGGCGGACTACATCCGGCAGTACGATGCGCAGGTGCTGGTGATGGGCGACGACTGGAAGGGCCGCTTCGATCACCTCTTGCCGCTCTGCGAAGTGATCTACCTGCCGCGCACCCCGTCGGTCTCGACAACCGAGATCATCGAGATCGTCCGTCGCGGCAACTAGGAACCCCGGCCGGGCAAATCCCGTCCAGCTACAGGTCGCCGGCCGCGGTCCCTCGTTCGCCGCACAGTTCCACTGCCTCACCGGAGTCCGCCAACCGCCATCCTTCAGCGGCAGGTACTCTTCATGGGCCAGCGGGATTGCCAGCCTCCTGTTCTGGAAGCTGATTCAGCCGGAGCCTTGATAGAACCGGGCCGGGGCGCGCATGTTTTTCTTCTTGGCAGTCCAGAACACATCCTGGCCAACCTGATACTTCGGGAAGACGTCCAAGCAGAGGCTGCCCCGCAGCTTCCGGTCAATCCCGCACATCGACCAGCAACTGCCTCCAGATCGCCCGGACCGCCTCGCGTTCCGCCGCGAAGCGGTCGGCCGATGCCAGTGCCGGCTGGTTCTGCAGCGAGCGGACATGGACAAAGCCACGGTAGGCGCGGTAGCAGTCGATCAACGCCTGCTTGCTGCCGGCGCTGATGCTGCCGGCCCGCTCCAGCGCGTCGAGCTGGCGCCAATTGTCGCTATATTCAACCACGCCCGCATCGCGGCCGGCATCGCGCAGCACCAGGTACTGGGTGACGAATTCGATGTCGATGAGCCCCCCCTCACCCTGCTTGATGTCCCAGGACTCGGCGCTGGACTTGTCCAGGCTGCCGCGCATCCTGGCGCGCATCTCCACGACCTGGCCACGCAGCGTGGCGACATCGCGCGGGCGGCAGAGGATTTCCTGCCGCACCGCCTCGAAAGCCTCCCCCATGGCTTCCGGACCCGCGATATAGCGCGCCCGCGTCAGGGCCTGGTGCTCCCAGGTCCAGGCCGAGCTGCGCTGGTAGTCGGCAAAGCCGTCCAGGCTGGTCACCAGCAGGCCGGAGGCGCCGCTGGGCCGCAGCTGCATGTCCACCTCGTAGGCACGGCCGGCCGGCGTCTGGGTGGCCAAGCTGTTGATCAGGCGCTGGGCCAGGCGGGCATACCAGGCGCCGTTGTTGAGCGGCCGTGCGCCGCCCTGGCTGTCCTCATCCAGCGCGTCGCAGTCGTGCACGAAGACCAGGTCCAGGTCCGAGCCGTAGCCCAGCTCGATGCCGCCGAACTTGCCGTAGGCGATCACGCCGAAGCCGAAGGGGCTGCCGTCGCGGCGCCGCGGCTCGCCGTACTGGGCCGCCATCTCGGCCCAGGTGAAGCGCAGCGCCTGGGCGACGATGGCTTCCGCCAGCCAGGTCAGCCGGTCGCTGACCTTGACCAGGGGCAGCGCATGCATCAGGTCCGCCGCGGCGATGCGCAGGGTCATCTCCTTCTGGTAGCGGCGCAGCAGGTCCATGGCCGCCTCGGTGCCCTGCCCCTCGATCTCCTGCGCACGGCGGCGCAGGTCCTCGAACAGCTCCTCCTTCTCCGGCGGCGCATACAGGGTGCGGGGGTCGAGCAGGCTGTCGAGCAGCACCGGCGACTGGGCGATGAAATCGGTGAGCCAGGGACTCGCGGCGCAGAGCCCGAGCAGCTGCTGGCGCGTGCCGTCGCTCTCACGCAGCAGCGTCAGGTAGGTGGAGCGGCCGACCACCGCCTGGATGATGCGCAGGGCGCGCTTGAGCGCCACCGCCGGCTGCGGCTGCTGCAGGGCTTCCTCCAGCAGCTGGGCCAGCAGCTGCTGCAGCCTCAGCACGGTCTCCTCGCGCATGGCCCGCACCAGGCGCAGCCCCTTCAGCGTTTCCAGGTCATCGACCAGTTCCTTGGGCGACTGCTTGTACCCTGCCGCGTAGAGGCCGTCGGCGGCATCGCCGGGATCGAGCTGGCCGCTCCAGAGGCCCGCCACCAGCCGCGCCAGCGGCCCTTCATCACGTCCCTTCTGCGACTCGGCGAACACGCGGCCGAACTGCTGCTGCACGAAGCCGCGCACCGCATCCAGCTCCTCCAGCAGGCCGCACCAGTCGGCGTTGCCCATGGCGGCGCAGAGCGCGGCGCGGCGCGCCTCGTCCGCCGGCAGCGCATGGGCCTGCTCGTCGCCGTACATCTGGATCGCGTTCTCCAGCCGGCGCAGGTAGACATAGCACTCGTCCAGCCGCGTCGCCGTCTGCGGCGGCAGATGGCCGGCCTCGCCGAGGTAGCGCAGCACCGGCCGCAGGCGTGCATCGCGCAATGGCGTTTCGTTGCCGCCGCGCACCAGCTGGAAGGACTGCACGATGAACTCCAGCTCGCGGATGCCGCCCGGGCCGAGCTTGACGTTGTCGTCCATGCCCTTGCGCTTGACGTCGTCCTCGATCAGCCGCTTGAGTTCGCGCAGGCTGCCGATGGCGTTGTAGTCCAGGTAGCGGCGGTAGACGAAGGGCCGCAGCGTGCGCAGCAATGCCTGGCCAGCCTCGATGTCTCCGGCCACCGGCCGCGCCTTGATCAGCGCGTAGCGCTCCCATTCGCGGCCGTGCACCTGGTAGTACTCCTCCATCGCGGCGAAGGACGCCGCCAGCGCCCCGGCCGAACCGAAGGGCCGCAGCATCGTGTCCACCCGGAACACGAAACCGTCCTCGGTGCGGGCCGACAGCAGCTTGCCGGTTTCCTGCGTCAGCCGGCCGAAGTACTCGCCGTTGCTCAGCGCCCGGGCGCCGTCGGTTTCGCCGTCCTGCGTGTAGCAGAAGATCAGGTCGATGTCGGAGGAGAAGTTCAGCTCGCGCCCGCCGAGCTTGCCCATGCCCAGCACCACCGGGCGGCTTTCCTCGCCGCGCGGGTCCAGCGGCCGCCCGTGGCGGCCCTGCAAGCGGCGCTCGGCAAAGCGCAGGGCCGCTTCACAGCAGGCGTCGGCGAGGTCGGAGAGATCGCCCAGCGTCTCGTCCAGCGGCGCCCAGCCGGCCAGGTCGCGGAAGGCGATACGAGCCATGTTCTCGCGCCGCAGCTGGCGCAGCGCCCGCTGCATGTCGGCCTCCTCGGCCAGCTCCCGCGTCGCCTCCCGGATGCGTCCGGCCGTCTGCCCCGGCTCGCGTACGCGGCGCAGCCCGTCCAGGGCCATGCCCCGATCCAGCATCCAGGCCAGCGTCTCCGCCACGAAGGGACTGGCGGCGCAGGCGCGAACCGCCGCATCGGCCAAAGCCGCATCCCCGGCCCGCAGGCGGGCCAGCAGTTCCGCGCCGCCGCTCACAACGAGGGCACGCGGCCAAACCAGGGCAGCGCGCGCTCCAGTTGCGCCGCCACGCGCAGCAAGCGCCCCTCCTCGCCGAAAGGCGCCACGAACTGCAGCCCCAGCGGCAGGCCCTCCGCGGTCTGGTACAGCGGTACCGACATCGACGGCGTCCCGGTGAGGTTCGACAACTGCGTGAACGGCACCTTGGCCAGGCTCTCGGTGGCGATCTGCTCCACCATGCCGCTGCGCAGCAGCAGGCCGCCGCCGCGCAGCCCCAGCAGCAGCTTCTGCGCGGCGCGCAGCGCCGCCGGCTGGTCCAGCTCGCCGATGCGCACCGGCGGGCAGGCCAGCGTCGGCGTCAGGTACAGGTCATGGCTCTGGAAGAAGTGGCCGAGGGCGCGGGCGAAGTCGTTCCACAGGCGGCGCCGGCGCACGTACTCCCCGGCACCCAGGGCGCGGCCGGCCTGGGCGAAGACGCGGGTGTCCGGCTCGAACTCGCTCTCGGCGCAGCCGGTCAGGGCGCGGATCTCGGCGACGCTGGCCGCGACATTGCCCATGTACATGGTGATGAAGCAGCGTGCCAGCAGCGGTCCATCCACCTGCGGCTCCGCCTCCTCGACATGGTGGCCCAGCGACTCCAGCAGCCTCGCGGTCCGGCGCACGGCCTCGACATGCTGCGGGTCCACCGGCGTGCCCAGCGGCGAGCGGGTACAGAAGGCCACCCGCAGCCGGCCCGGCTCGCGCTGCAGTTCCTCGAGGTAGGGCCTCTCCGGCGCGCGGATCTCGAAGGGCGCGCCGACGTCCGGCCCCTGCAGCGCATCCAGCATCGCCGCGCTGTCGCGCACGCTGCGCGACACCACCAGGTCGCTGTTGGCTCCTTCCCAGGCCTCGCCCATGCGCGGCCCCAGGGGCACGCGGCCGCGCGAGGGACGCAGGCCGAACAGTCCGCAGCAAGCGGCGGGTATGCGGATCGAGCCGCCGCCGTCGTTGGCACCCGCCATCGGAACGATGCCGGCCGCCACCGCCGCCGCCGCGCCGCCGGAGGAGCCGCCCGGCGTGTGGTCCAGGCTCCAGGGATTGCGGGTGACGCCCCAGGCGCGCGACTCGGTGATGCCCTTCAGCGCCAGTTCCGGTGTGGCCGTCTTGCCGAAGATCACCAGGCCGGCGTCGAGGAAGCGCTGCGTGATCGCGGCATGGGAGGGCGCTTTCCAGTCGCGCAGCGGCGTGCAGCCGGAGCTGGCCGGAACGCCGCCATAGTCCTGCACGATGTCCTTGATCAGGAAGGGCACGCCGGCGAACGGCCCCTGCAGCGCCTCGCGCGCCCGGGCGCGGCCGATCTCGTGCATCGGGATGTTGATGGCGTTGATGCTCGGATTGACCGCCGCGGCACGCGCCAGGGCGGCTTCCAGCAGTTCCGCCGCCGTGGTCTCGCCCCGGGCCACCAGCCCGGCCAGGCCCAGTGCATCATGGCCTGCGTAATCCGCTGCGGAAATCATCGTTCTCCTCCATCCTGAAGTTTTCTGCGCATAGAGTAGCGGCGATCCGCGCCGGCCTTACAATCGCCAGACCGGATTCATCGCCGGATTCATAGAACGACCATGACACGCCCGACCGCCCTGCTCGCCCTGTTGCTGGCCGCCTGCGCCAGCGGACCTACCAAGGAACAGCTGCTCACCTTCACGCCGGGCCAGGCCGTGCCGGTGGACCTGGCCGCCCCCCAGCTGGCGAACCAGGTCGGCAAGCGCATCACGCTGTCGGGCCTGCCGCGCCAGCGCGAGGGCAGCTGCCTGGGCGCGCCGCCGGTTTCGAACAATGACTGGATGCTGACCGGCGAGACCGAATGCATCTGGGTCAATGGGCGCGCCGCGGGCGCCTCGATCATGGATATGCGAAACAGCAGCAGCAAGGTGCCGCTGGCGGTTTCCGGCAAGCTGGTCAGGACCAAGGAAGGCGTGCTGGTGCTGATGGCGGAGCGCAATCCTCCGCCCGCTTCCCCGCAGCCAGCGCCCGTCCAGCCGCCTCGGGCCGCTCCCGTGCCGGCGGCAGAGCCGCCCCCCATGCCGCCGGCACGGGAGC
>Ga0255097_1000188_pt1 | contig 33028 bp, 28 predicted proteins | sample Colum_Atlam_RepB_2_FD_188436 | JGI IMG/M metagenome (GOLD analysis project Ga0255097, IMG submission 188436) | Freshwater microbial communities from Columbia River, Oregon, United States - Colum_Atlam_RepB_8d | ecosystem: Environmental > Aquatic > Freshwater > River | place: USA: Oregon...
CTGATCCTGATGCTGGCGTTGCCGGTTGTCGTGGCTTTGGGCGCAGGCGCGTTTTGGTTGTCGGGCGGTCGTTACGAAACCACGGAAAACGCTAACCTGCATCAAGTGCGGCTTTCTATCGCGCCAACGGTTGGCGGACGGGTGGTTGCGGTGGCGGTGCATGAATTGCAGACGGTTCACGCGGGTGATTTGTTGTTTCAGGTCGACCCCGAACCTTACCGTCTGGCGCTGGCCTCGGCCGAAGCTGCGGTTGCGGCGGCGCGGATGCAGGTTGCCCAGTTGAAGGCTGGCCTGCATCAGGCCGAGGGCCAAGAGGCCTTGGCCCGCGACACCGCGACCTATCTGGAGACGGATCTGGCGCGGCAAGAGGCGCTGTCGAAAAAGGGGCTGGTTACGGACAGCAATCTGGACGGCAATCGGCATGCCGCCCGTCAGGCCCGCGAACAGGCCGAGGTTGCCGCATTGGGCGTCGTTGCGGCCCGTGCCGCGCTGGGCAGCGACCCCGAGGCCGACACTGACAGCCATCCAGCCGTGCGGGCCGCTTTGGCCGAAGTTGAACGCGCGCGGTACAATCTCGTGGTGACCACGGTGACCGCCCCGGCCGACGGGGTGATCTATCAGGCCGCGTCGTTCCGGCAGGGTGCCATGGTGGCGGCAGGTCAGCCTGCCTTTGCCTTGGTTGAAACCGGCGATATCTGGGTTGAGGCGAACTTCAAGGAAACCCAAGTCGCGGCGATGGCCCCCGGCCAGCCGGTCGAGGTGAGTTTTGACATGGCACCGGGGCGCAGCTTTACTGGCCGGGTCGAGGCGCTTGGGGCGGGAACCGGGGCCGAGTTTGCCCTGTTGCCGGCGCAGAATGCCACGGGCAACTGGGTGAAGGTGACGCAGCGCATCCCGGTGCGGATCCGGTTGGATGATCCCAGTCTTGCGGCGGGCATCACATCGGGCGCCTCGGCCGAGGTGACGGTGGACACCGGGGGCGATGCGCCGCTCATGTCGGCGCTGGCGGGCGAGTAGGGTCTTTTCCGATGGACGCCCCAAAACCGGATGCGGTCAAACACCGTGGGCTGATCACCTTGGCCATCATGGCCGCCACGATCATGCAGGTCTTGGACACCACCATCGCCAATGTGGCCTTGCCGTCGATGACGGGCGATCTGGGCGCGTCGCAGGACACGATCAGCTGGGTCTTGACTAGTTATATTGTCGCCTCGGCCATTGTCACGCCGATGAACGGCTGGATGTCCGACCGTATCGGCAAGCGCGAGTTGTTCTTGATCTCTATCGTCGGTTTCGTGGCAACCTCGCTGGCCTGCGGGTTGGCGTGGAACCTGTCCTCGATGGTGGCCTTTCGCTTGCTGCAAGGCGTGTTCGGCGCGGCGATCGTGCCGCTAAGCCAGACCTTCCTTCTGGACATCAACCCACGCGAACGCGCGGGGCAAGCGATGGCGATGTGGGGGGCGGGGATCATGGTCGGGCCGATCATCGGCCCCACCTTGGGGGGCTGGCTGACAGAAAGCTACAATTGGCGCTGGGTCTTTCTGATCAACCTGCCGGTCGGGGCCTTGGCCTTTCTGGGCTGTGCCGCCTATCTGCCGCGCGCGCCAAGGCGGCATCGGGTCTTTGATCTCTTTGGCTTTGCCATGCTGGCCATGGCGATTGGGGCCTTGCAGCTGACCTTGGATCGCGGCGCCGAGGTGGATTGGTTCTCTTCGGGCGAGATCTGGATCTATGCGGTGCTATGTCTGACCGGGGCTTGGGTCTTTGTGGTGCATATTCTGCATGCCGAAAAACCCTTTCTGGAGCCAGGCATGTTTGCCGACCGCAACTTTGCCACCGGTTTGGTGTTCATTTTCGTCATCGGCATCATCCTGTTGGCCAGTTTGGCACTCTTGCCGCCGATGCTCAGCCGTTTGATGGGGTATCCGGTGATCACCACAGGTCTGGTGATGGCCCCGCGTGGGGTGGGCACGATGATTTCAATGCTGATCGTCGGGCGGCTGGTGCGGGCGGTCGATCCGCGGAAACTGGTGGTGTTGGGGCTGGCGCTGACCGCGCTGTCGTTGTGGGAGATGTCGGGTTTTACCCCGCAAATGGACATGATCCCGGTGATCCGGTCGGGCGTGGTGCAGGGGCTGGGGCTGGGGTTGGTATTCGTGCCGCTGTCCACGGTGGCCTTTGCCACCATCGACACGCGCTATCGTGCCGATGCGACGGCGCTGTTCAGTCTGGTGCGCAACATCGGATCATCGGTGGGGATTTCGCTGGTGACGGTGCTGCTGACCCATAACATTCAAGTCAACCATGCCGAGCTTTCGGCCCTGATTTCGCCCTTCAATCCAGTGCTGCGGCAGGCCAGTCCGTTGGCGGCGGCGGGGCACGTGGCGTCCTTGCAGCAGATGGATCTGTTGGTCAACGCACAGGCCGCGATGATTGGCTATGTTGATGATTTTGTGTTGATGATGTGGGTGACGCTGTTGGCCATGCCGTTGGCACTGATGCTGCGCCGCCCTGCGCCCTATAAGGTCGCATAGACGGCGCGGCCGGGGCCAATCAGATCAGCCCTGTCAGATCAGGCAGGCGGCTTTCAGCCCTTCGAACACCGCTTCTTCTGCGGTGCGGGCCGCCATGGCATCGCCGATCGTGACAACCTCGACCGGCAGATCCGCCAATTCTGCCCGCAGCCCATCGTCGGGCCGGTGGCCAAGGCACAGAACGACGGTATCCGCCTCTGTCTCAATCGCGGTGCCGCTGGCCGTGTGTTGCAGATAGACCGTGCCGCCCGCCACGCCATAAAGCCGGGCATAGGGCGTTACCTTGACCCCAAGCCCATGCAGCCGCGCGGCAAGATCGTCGCGGACATAAAGCGGCAGTTGCCCCCCCAGCGCGGGCGCGGTCAGCGCCAGTTCGACGCTGCATCCCTGCTGAACCAAGGCCTCGGAAATCCCTGGCCCGATCCAGTCGGCCCGCCAATCGGCAACCAGAACCCGCCGTCCCGTCTTGGCCCCTTGCAAGACCTGCCACGCCGTCAGGATCTGCACCGAGCCATCCTCGGGCAAGTCGGGCAGGTAAGGCTGGGCGCCCGTCGCAAGGATCACCGCATCGGGGGCCTCGGCGGCGACCAGCGCGCGATCAACCCGCTGCCCGCGCCGGACGCGAACCTGCGCCAGTTCCATCTCGCGCGAGAGGTTGGTGATGATGCCGCCAAATTCGGCCCGGCGCGGCAAAAGCTGGGCCAGCCGGGCTTGCCCGCCCAATTGCGCCTCGGCCTCGTAAAGGGTGACCTCATGCCCCCGCGCGGCGGCAACGGCTGCCGCCTTCATCCCGGCAGGGCCACCGCCCACAACGATCACGCGCTTGCGCCGGGCTGCGGCAGGCAAGGTGTCAAAGCGCAGCTCGCGCCCGGTTTCGGGATGCTGGATGCAGGAAATCGGCAGGCCGCGATGGAAGTGGCCGATGCAGGCCTGATTGCAACCGATGCAGGCGCGGATGTCATCCAGCCGCCCGGTCTGTGCCTTGATTGGCATTTCGGGATCCGCGATCAGCGCACGGGTCATGCCGCACATATCGGCCTGACCCGCGGCAAGAATCGCTTCGGCCACCTGCGGCTGGTTGATCCGGCCCGCCACAAAGACCGGCACCGCGACGGCCTGTTTTACCCTCGCCGCAGCCTCGGCCAAGTAGCCAGCCGCATAGGCCATGGGCGGTACGATATGCACCGCCCCCCCCATGGTGGCCGAGGTGCCAACGGTCACGTTCAGATAATCCACCAAGGGTTCAAGGCTGCGGCAGGCTTCCAGCATCTCATCGGCCTGCAATCCGGCTTCTTCCCGCTCGTCTGCCGAAATCCGCATGCCGATGATGAAATCGTCCGGCACCACGGCGCGCATGGCCTGCAGGCACTCGCGCAGGAATTTTGTGCGGTCTTGCCCCCATGCGTCGGTGCGCAGATTGACGCGCGGGTTCAGAAACTGCGCCGGCAGATAGCCATGCGAGGCGACATATTCCACGCCGTCAAACCCTGCGGCTGCCAGCCGGGCCGCCGACGCGGCGTAACCCGCCATGATTTCGGCGATCATGGCCTCGTCAAGTTCGCGTGGCATGACATGAAAACGCTCGTTCGGCACCACCGAGGGGGCCCACGCCACGGCCAAAAGCCCGTCTGCGCTTTCCATGATCTCGCGGCCGGGGTGGAAAAGCTGGCTGATGATCGCGGTCCCTTCCGCGTGAACCGCATCGGCCAAGGCACGGTAGCCGGGGATGCAGGCATCGTCCGTCGCCATCAAAAGATGCGAGGTATAGCGCGCCGTTTCATGCACGCCGGCCACCTGCGTGACGATCAGCCCAACGCCACCCTTGGCCCGCGCCCGGTGATAGGCGATCAGCGCCTCGTTCACGGTGCCATCGGTCGGCAGTGTAGTGTCATGACCGGTGGACAGGATCCGGTTGCGAATTGTCCGTCCGCGCAGGGTCAGGGGTGAGAAAAGGTGTTTCATTGGATCCATTCCTGCCCATGCGACGGCGAAGCTTTCATGCCGGACATCGGGCGATTTTCCGCAAATTCAGGCGGATAGAAGGGCAGGATGCGCGGGGTTTCAACCGATTTATTTGTTCTCGCGCGAATTGGAGGCTTCTTTCGAACCCTGCGACTCGTCCTAGTCGATCCCGTTCGGCGGCTGCGTTGATGCGGCCCTCTCTTTCCCCGCTTGACAGGGGCGGGTGCTGTATCATCCGGTAACAGGCAGACCAAATCATCAGGCAGGTAGGCGCGCAATGAACTCTCAGGCGATCAAAGGGGCCAAGCTGCCCTTGGCCGGCCGCATGGCGGGAAAGACGGCCATCATCACCGGAGGCGCCAACGGCATGGGGCGTGCCGCGGTCGAAATGTTTGCCGAGGCAGGCGCCCGGGTTGCGGTGTTTGACATTGCAACCGAGGCCGGTCGAGCGCTGGAGGCCGCGCAAAAGGCGCTGGGCCGTGAGGTGATGTTCCTGACAACCGACGTGACGCGCAGCGACGCCGTGCGCGCCTCGTTGGCGCAGGTCAATGCGGCTTGGGGGCCAGTTGATACGCTGTTCAGCCACGCGGGCACCATCATTGTCAAACCGCTGCACAGTTCGACGGATGAAGACTATGATCGGCTGATGGCGATCAATGTGCGGTCGGCTTTCATCGTCTGTCGCGAGGTGGTGGCGCAGATGCGGGAAAACGGCGGCGGGTCCATTGTCATCACCTCCTCAATTGGCGGGGAAAAGGGTTTTGCGCTGGAAAGCCTGTATTGCATGACAAAGGGCGCCGTGCTGCAATTGGCCCGGTCGATCGCCGTCGAATACCGTGATGAAGGCATCCGCGCCAATGCGGTTTGCCCCGGATTTGTGAAGACCGCCCATGGGTTGCGCGAAATCGACGAGTTGGACGGTTTGGGTCAAAGCTGGAGCGAAAGCAGCCTTGCCGCCGTTCAGGGCCGGCTCTGCGAACCCGAAGAAGTTGCCGCTGCGGCGCTGTGGCTGTGCTCTGACGAGGCCAGCTTTGTCAACGGAACCGCGCTTTATGTTGATAATGGCTGGTATGCCAAAGGGTGAAGCCGTAAAAGAAGTTTGGTTGTTGACGGTATTTTTAGATCTCAACGTCTATTTGAAACATTAATCGCCGGCCATGGTGGCCGATCGGTGGAAAGGCGCTGCTCGCTATTTGCTTGCCTTGCGGGCAGATGCGTTAAGCAGTATGTCGCGCTCCACCGTCGCGCTCCAGGGATGCATAAGAGACATTTTCAATGTTGGCTACCCACGCAATTCTTGGCGGGCTTATCAGCGTAGCACTGTGCGCTGCCCTTGTTGGGCTTAGTTCGCGCATCTTTGCCCTGATCCCGCGCAGTGATCTGAACGCCCGCCAAGCCTCGCATCTGCGACCAACGTTGCGGTTGGGCGGGGTGGCGATCATCTGTGGGCTTTGGCTGACGATGCTGGCAACCGGGGCAACGCCCACGCAAGCCAGCATCCTGCTCTCCGCCATTCCGCTTTTCGCCGTCGGATTTCTGGAAGATTTCGGTCGGCATCAGTCGCCACGTCGACGGTTGGCTGCCGCTGCATTTTCAGGGCTTTTGGTGGTCTGGTTTTCCGGTATCCAGATTGATCGCATCGGCGTCCCGCAGTTGGAGCCGTTCATGACCTATCTGCCGGTTACCTTGGGGCTTTCCATCTTTGTGACGGTGGGTCTTTCGCATGCCTTCAATCTGGTCGACGGGCTGAACGGTCTGTCTGGCAGCATCACCTTGACGTCCATCGCGGGGTTGATCGGGGTTTTGGTCTTTGCGGGATCGGCTGACAGCTCGAACCTGCTCTTGGCTCTTGCTGGCGCCGTGGTGGGGTTCTTGCTGTTCAACTTTCCCCATGGTCGAATTTTTCTGGGGGATGCTGGCGCGTATTGCATCGGCTTCATTCTGGCGTGGACGGCCGTTGATCTGATGGTGCAGCTGCCCCAATTCTCGCCTTGGGCGGCGGTGCTGATCTTCTTCTGGCCGGTGGCAGATACCCTGTTCACCATTCTGCGGCGCCTGTCGCAGGGCCGTAAGATTTATCATCCTGACCGTTTGCACTTCCATCAGGTGGTCTTGCGCACGTTGGAAATCACTTGGGTCGGCCGGCATAATCGCACCATCGCAAACCCGCTTGCCACCGTGCTGATGCTGCCGCTTTTTGCGGTTCCGGTCGGTCTTGGGGTTATGTTTTGGAACCAGAACGGACGCGCAGGCTGGTCGTTTGTTGCGGCATTCGCCTGCTATGCCGTGACCTATCGGGCGCTTATCAAGTTTGCAAAAGCCCACCGCTCGTCAAGAATACATCGCGCTTTGCTTGCCGCTGCGTCTGAAGCGTCCGACTTGGGCACTGCCACCCCCGACATGCAGGATCGGCTGAGATGACACCGGCATTCTGGTGCGCAGTTCAGGTGAAGCGGAACAGCTTTCGCAAGGCGGAGCAGGCGTTGGCCCAGCAGCAGATTTCGGTCTTCTGCCCTAAGCAGCGAGTCGAAGTGCGGCGCTTTGGCAAGCCGGTGGTGCAGACAAGCCTGCTGTTTCCGGGCTATTTCTTTGTCGCTATCGACGAAGGCAATCCACAGTGGCGCGCGGTGATGAACACCGTCGGTGTGTCGCGGATTGTCATGAAAAAACAGGGCGTTCCGGCGCGCATGCCTCCCCAGCTTTTGGATGGGTTGGCGCAGCGCTGCGATGAGGACGGATTTCTATTGCCGCCGTCAGAGCTTCAAGCCGGTGACACCGTCCGCATTTCCAACGGCCCCTTTTCGCAGTTCATTGCAACGGTGGAGCGTGTCGAACCGGAGCGGCGCGTCTGGGTCTTGCTGGACCTTTTGGGGAGCGAGCGCGCTGTCGAGGTGCGGCTTGACGACCTCTCGGCCAGCTGCGGCTGACACGACGCTCTCTCAGACCATCACGCAATTCGCCCGATGTCCGGTCAAGCCTTATCGGGCGCCATGGATTGATGCTGCGTCAAAAGTCCTAAGGCAAAGAAGGCCAGAAGCCCCACCACATTGCCCATGATCGGCACGAAGAAGCCTGCGCCGAACACAACCAGCGCCAAATAGATGCGAAAACGGCGTACATCGACGACCTTTGCCAGCGTCTCTGTCGGCGTCGTTCTGAAGGGGTAAATGAACAGCCAGAAAATCAGGAACGCCCCAAGCCCATATTCCGCAAAGAAGGAGATGAAGAACAAATCGAAGATCGGCCCATCAAACTCACCACTCGTTCCGGTCACAGCCGTCGGAACCTGAAACTCCAGATAGACGTCTGTGTATGACTTGGACATTGCGGTGCCGAATGTACCCGGGCCGGATCCAAGCGGAAAATGGCTGCTGAAGATGTCCCAAGCCGCCATGAAGATCTTAAAACGGACATAGCCTTCGCTGAAATTTTGCAGCATCAGATCCATGAAGGCGATAAAAAACACCACAAACGCAAAGAGGAACATGATCGCCATGGCACTCTTTGCCGCCCAAGCCGGTTTGATCCGGGAAAAATTTCCATAGTGGGCAATCAAAATGACCGCGCCGATCAGGATTTCTTTGCGCGAAAAGGTCAGGATCAGCATCACCACCACAAGGGCAAGCGTGTAAGGCCGGAACGCCCGCGAGGATGAAAAATACAAACCGTCGCTGCCCTCGGGAATACAAATCAACAAGATGAGGACCAACAGCAGGAATTCTGAATAGAGCACCCGCGACGCGAAGAAAGACCCCACCGAAACCCCGCCAAAGCCGCGTTCATCGGCCGCGATTTCAAAAATCGTACCGGGGGCTACGAAATCCAAGGCCGCGAAAGGCAGGGAAAGGAAAAGCAGAAACAGGATCACCCGTGACATTCCCAGCCAATATCGCTGTCGTCTGTCGGAGGCCACAAGGCTGGTTGCAAGAAATATAAAGACAAACTTTGTCGACAAGAAAAATTGAAGGATATTTTGAAGCGGCAACCGCTCTACGCCAACAAGGAAGAAGGAATAGAGCAAGGACGTCATGAACAAGACAAAGAATTTGCGTTCTACGGACACTCGGTGAATGGACGCCGCAATTGCCACAATAGAGGCCGCAACAAAAAGATTGATCGGGACGGCGGAGGAGATCACGCCCGACACAAATTTGGTGCGAACCGCAATATAAACCATGAACCAGAGCAGCAAAAAACTGATGACCAGTTTTCCGGTCAGGCCCTTGCTGTAGTTGGGATAAAAGCTCAAGGTTCGTCTCGACGTGGGGAAGGTTCGACGGCCAACGCTTACATCTTTGCGCGCAGGACGGACAGGAAATAAGGCGCCAAGGCCAATTGGCGGCCGATCCGGCTGGGTTGGCGCAGCAGGCGGTGCAGCCATTCAAGCCCATTGTCGCGGAAGATCCGGGGCGCGCGGTCGACTTTCCCGGTCAGCACATCCAGACTGCCCCCGACCCCAAAGAAGAACGCGTTCACCCCGGCCTCGATCATGTCTTGCGAGAATTTTTCTTGCCGGGGGGAGCCCATGGCGATCACAGCAAAGCGGATGTCATGGGCCTTAAGCGCCTGGGCAATGGTCGCGCGTTCGCTGCTGTCGAAGTATCCGTTGCGCGCATAGGCAACGTCGATCCCGTGTTGCTCCCGCAAGACTTCGACGGCTTTTTGGCAGGTCTCTTCCGTGCCGCCGATGATGGCGATCTTCAAGCCGCGCCGCGCTGCGCGTTTGGCGATCTGCAGCCACAACTCGACCCCCGGCACACGCGCGAAGGGCAGGTTGTATTTGCGCCGCGCCGCCCAGACGGCCCCAATCCCGTCCAGATAGCGAAAGCTGGCCGCGCTAAGAAGGTTGAACACAGAGGCGTCTTTCTGGGCCATGTAAAGCTTTTCGGCATTGAGGGCTGCCGAGAAACCGGAGGTCTGCGTAGCCAGAAAATTCTGCTCGAACTGGTCCACCGTGCTTTCGAAATCCGGGGCGAAAGGCACCTGCAAACCGAACAGGGAATAGGTTACTGCGTTCACATCGGGCTCCTGATCGTCTTCAACGTCTTGTGCAGAGGGCGGGTTGTCAGTGGTCTTGTTTGTCGTCGCGGTAGCGGATCAGCCGGGCGGGAACGCCGGCGAAGACAGCATTGTCTGGCACATCGCGATTAACAAAGGCACAAGCCCCCACAATCGCGCCAGCACCAATCGTCACACCGGGCATCACCACCACGTTGCGGCCAAGCCACGCGCCATCTTTGATGGTGACGGGCTGTGCCTCGGTTTCGCCTTGCAAGACAATCGGCACATCCAGCCGATCATGCCGATGCGATTTGCTCATCAAGGCACAACCCGGCGCGATCAGCACGTTCCGACCGATGCGGGCGCCCTGAATGAACACGTTTTCATTGATGCGCGAGCCTGCGCCAATCGAAACCTGCCGGCCATCGCCGATATAGACATTCGACCCAATCAACGCCCCATGCGCAGTGTCCAGCACACGCAAAACGCGGGCCAAATACCAGCAACGCAGGCGATTGAAGCCGCGCCACAATCGCTGTTCGGGCAGCTTGGAGATCAAGGCGTAGTAGCCGATCAGGGCGAGTTTATGCGTCAGTCGTGCCATGAACCAGCTCCTGCAGGTTGGTGAAGCGGTGCACCCCGTCGATCCCGCGGAAAAGATCGGTCTGGGCGGAAAACTCCGACACCAGCATCACATAGGTTTCGCCTTTGATCTCAAGCGCATCGACATGGCAACTTGAATAGACTGACAGATGCTTTTGCGCCCCCGCGATAAGGGCGCGGGTTTGCTCGGACGACACGAAGGGTTCGACCCGGATGCGCTGGTCGCCTCCGCCACCGATCCGTTGCGCGACCCGCTTTGGGTCTTCGCTCGGATGGCAGGCATACAGAAAATCAACGTCCTTGCAGGCGGGGTTCGCCAGAAATTGGGTGACGAGATCCGCCACTTTGTCGTGGGCAAGATTTTGTCCAGAGAACAAAAGGTAGGGGCGTCCGTTCGCCGCTGCCGGGGGCGGAGCCTTCTGCGAAAGCGGGTTTAAAACGACCGTAGCATAGGGCGTCTGTCCTTGGGTCTTCAGCCAGAAGGGGCTGTTGACAATCAGCCTGTCCGGCAGGGCCAGATCCCAGCCCCGGCCAAGGCTGGCATAGCTGTAGGAGGGGTGAAACGGTGCCATCATCCCATGTTGGATTTCCGACACCATGATGCCGATGCTGCGGGCGGCATAGACGATATCGGTCTTTGTATAGGCCGAAACGACATAGATGTGCCGGGGGCGAAGCCACGTCAGCAAGCGCCGATAGGCGCGCACCTTGCGGTCAAACTGGGCCATGGCGCGGTCAATCTCCACGGCAGGCACCGAGGTTTCCCTCGCGACAAGTGCCGCGATCGGATGCGACGGACCAGCGCCCTGATGACCGCGCCGCTGTGTGAACCGGTCCAGCGCGAGCAGTGCTGTGGTCAACAGGTTTTCATGGCAACGCCAAACGAAGGGCTGCGCGAGCAGGCGATCCTTCGCCGTGTAGTAAAGCGCGGGGATGGCACGGTGTTCCAAAGCCTCGGCGCAGGCGACAAATTCGTCTTGCGGGCCGGTTCCACTGGTGCGCAGGCGCGAGGTTGCCGAAAAAATCAACACCGGCGCGGTGGTCAAGCGGCTTTGGACGATCCTTGTCGCAAAAACCAGCAGGCTGACGACAAAGGCAACGGCCAGCTTCAAGGGGGCCAACGGCCCAGATGCCTTGCTTGAACCCTCACGGCGTTTGCCGGCTTTGTGCTGATACTTTAGGAGCCAATCTTTCAAAAAGGGCCAATAGCGCAGATGGGCTTCGTCTGCGTCGCGGCCAAGAAGGACCTCGATCGCTTGCAAGCGGTCGCGCGTGATCTTTAGGGGGGGGGCGTTTTGCGTCATGCCAACCATGCCAAGGCAGCGGTCTGAAACAGCGCGGCCATCAAATAAAAGGCCAGAAACTCCCGGAAGAAATATAGCTTTCCAGTGACTTTCCGCACCAATGCCAACAGGATGAGCGCCGAGATGAGATTGGCCGCAAGCGTGGCATGAGCGGCCCCCACGCCCCCGAACATGCCCGTCAGCGTGTAGGACAGAGCGAGGTTGGGCAGCACCGTCAGCCCATACCCCAAAGCCTTGAGATGCGCGGTGGACTCCTCCATCGACAGGATATTGCCCCAGACGAAATAGAACCCGAAGACCGAGAAATACCAGCAAAGGGCTGAGTAGATCGCAAAGTCAAACTGCACATGCTCGGCGAACAGCAGGTTGAAGGCCGGGCGTCCGACAAGGATGGTGATCGCCGTCACGGCAAACCACAAGGCCGCCGTGACCCGCAGTTTCGTCGGCTTGCGCAGGATGAAGGCATAGCGGCTGGCCCTGAAATCCGCGAGCATTTGCGCCACATGCAATTTGTTGAGGGCCAGAATGAAGACCTGAATAAGCCCGGCAAAGGCGAACATCGAATGGTAGCGCGCCAGTTCCACCGTGCTGAGCAGGACGGTGATCATGATGCGATCCACCGTATTGTTGGCGATGGCGGCAAGGCTGGCCGGAGAGGCCTTGGCCGTATAGCGCGCGATCATCCCAACGGTGTCGCGGTTGGTCGTCAGGGGGCGTGGATTGCGCCGCCACATCACCAGCGCAAAGGCTGCCGCCACCGCCGTCGTGGCCACCAGATACCACTGCGCGTCCCGCATCCAGAAGATCAGCGGCACTGCGACGACGAATTTCGCGACCTGATAGGCGATGGAGAAAAGCGCGAAAGGCACATGGAAAAAGCCAAGGCGCTGGCCCAAGTTCTCGACCCGCACGACCAGATCAAGAAAGATATAGGTCGCAATCAGCGCCCAAGATTGCAAGGTCAGCACGCCCCCCTGACCCGCCGCAGGCGAGAGCCAGAGAACCGCAAGCCCCACGATCAGCCAGAATACAGAGCCGCCAAGGGCCAAGAGCAGCGTCGCGGTAAACACGCGCTGTTCTTGCGGGCCATCTCGGGGGGTGAAGTAGACCGAATAGGCCGCCTCGACGGACATCGTCAGCAAGGGCGTCGCGGCGGTCAGGATCGTCATGTAAAGCGTCAGTGCGGCATAGTCGTTCAACGGCAGTGCAGCGCTGGCCAAGGGCAGCAGCGCAAACTGCATCGCCTTGATCAGGAAGTCGGCGGCAACATAAAGGGTTCCGGTCTTGAACCCTTCAAGTCTGCGCGGTGCGGCGGCCATTGCGGTGGTCAGTCCTTCCACACGCCGCGGAAGTCGACGATTTCGCCTTTGGGGGCCACCGCGGCTTTGAACTCGGAATGATCGACCAGAAGGATATGCAGATCCGCACCCGCAGCCCCCTCCATGTCGGTCTGGCTCGCCCCGGTCAGCCCCTTGGGCAGGGTGTCGGCATAGGGTTCCACCACCACAATCTTGCCCAAGCCCAAGCTGACCACCTCGCGCGCGATTTCCAGCGCGGGGCTTTCGCGGAAGTCATTGATGTCGGGTTTGAAGGCCAGCCCGTAAAGCGCGATGGTCAGATCGGCCTTGCGGGCGCCAAGCGCCTTGGCCGCCGCAACGACCTTTTCCAGTGCCCAGACTTGCTTGTGGTTGTTCACTTCGCGCGCGGTGCGGATCAGGCGCGCAGTGTCGGGGGCTTGTGAGACGATGAACCACGGATCCACCGCGATGCAATGCCCGCCAACGCCCGGCCCCGGTTGCAGCACATTCACCCGCGGGTGGCGGTTGACCAGCGGGATCAGCTCCCACACGTCAATGCCAAGGTCATCACACACCATCGACAGCTCGTTGGCAAACGCGATGTTCACATCGCGAAAGCTGTTTTCGGTCAGCTTGGCCATTTCCGCGATGCGCGGGCTGGTTGCGACAACGCAATTGCCTTCGACAAAGGTCTTGTAAAGCGCCACCGCCTTTTTGGCGCAGGCCGGGGTCATGCCGCCGATCACCCGGTCGTTGGAGATCAGTTCTTGCATGACCTTGCCGGGCAGAACCCGCTCGGGACAATAGGCGATGCGGATATCCGAGGCTTCGCCGTGGGTCTGCGGGAAGGTCAAATCAGGCCGCGCAGCGGCCAGAAGACCCGCCATGATTTCAGTGGTTCCAACAGGCGAGGTGCTTTCCAGAACCACAAGATTGCCGGGGGCCAGGACACGGGCAATCGTGGCGGCCGCTGCTTCGATATAGGAAATATCGGGGTCCCAATTGTCCCCTTTGAAGGGGGTAGGGACGGCGATCAGAAAGGCCTCGGCAGGCTCGATCTCGGTGGTGGCGCGCAGATATCCCTTGTCCACCGCTTGATGCACGACGGCATCCAGATCTGGCTCGATGATGTGAATTTTGCCCTGATTGACGGTGTCGACCACATGGGTGTTCACGTCAAAACCGATCACCTCGACCTTGCGCGAGGCGAACATTGCCGCAGTTGGCAGGCCAATATAGCCCAGTCCGATCACGGATACGCGTTTGAATTGGCCGATCATTTGGCACCTGAGTTCTGAGTGTTTTGACGAAGGGTGTGAATGGCTGCAACGATGCGCTCTGCGGTTTTCCCATCACCATAAGGGTTATGGGCGCTTGCCATCTCGTTGAAATAGGCCGGGTCATCCAGCAGTCTGGTAACCTCGGCGATGATTTTGGCCGGATCGGTGCCGACCAGCTTGACCGTGCCGACGGCCACCGCCTCGGGGCGTTCCGTGGTGTCGCGCATGACCAGCACCGGCTTACCGAGCGAGGGGGCCTCCTCTTGAATACCACCGGAATCGGTGAGGATCAGATAGGCGCGCTGCATCAGATAGACAAAGGGCAGGTAATCTTGCGGCGCAATCAGCGTGATGCGCTCCTTGCCGCCCAAGCGGGCCTCGACCACATCGCGCACGGCGGGGTTCGGATGCACCGGGTAGACGATTTGCACGTCGTCGCGTTGGGCCAGCGCGGCCAGCGCATCGCAGACACGTTCGAACCCGTCGCCAAAGCTTTCGCGGCGGTGACCAGTGACCAGAATAAGTTTGCGCTCGGGGTGAAGGTCGAAGGCGCGGTCAAATTCGGCGCGTTTCGCTGGGTCGTTTTGCAGGATGTCCACCGCGTCCAGCAGCGCATCAATCACCGAATTGCCAGTCACAAGGATCTGCGCGTCTGGCACATTTTCGGCCAGAAGATTTTCGCGAGATTTCTCGGTCGGGGCAAAGTGCAACTGGGCAATCGAGCCGACGACCTTGCGGTTCATCTCCTCTGGCCAGGGCGAATAGATATTGCCGGTGCGCAGGCCCGCTTCGACATGGCCGACCGGGATCTGGTGGTAATACGCCGCAAGTGTTGCCGACAGCGTGGTCGAGGTGTCGCCATGCACAAGCACAAGGTTCGGCGCAAAGTCTTTCAGAACATCTTCAAGCCCAAGAACGACCCGCGACAGCACCTGCGCCAGACTTTGGCCGGGGCTCATGACGTTGAGATCATAGTCCGGCGCGATCTGGAACAGGTCCAGAACCTGATCCAGCATATCGCGATGCTGGGCCGACACGGCGACGTGGCAGGTGATGCCGGGGGCAGCTTTCAGCGCCTTGACGATGGGGGCCATCTTGATGGCCTCGGGGCGCGTCCCGAAGATGACGAGAACTTTGAACATGGGGAATAGCCTTCGGATACAGCTTTGCCTGAGGAAAAAGGGAACGGGGGAACGTCAGTCTTGCGGGCGGTCCGCGGCAAGTGCTGCCTCGGCCCGGAGCAAGTCTTCGGGGGTGTCGATGTCGATCGATGTTTGCACTGGCATGATATAACCGGCGGTTGGCTTTGGCAGAAGTTGCCCGGTTGCGTCAAAGGCTGTGGTCTTCACAAAGTAAAGCGCGCCATTCAGCACATAGACCGGGGGCAAGTCCTGTCGGCGCATGCCGCCCGGCCAAGGGGGAAGCACGCTTTCCACAAAGCCTGTCTCGGTCTGGCGATACATCAGCCACGGCGGCGTGTCGGCCTCACAGACCGAGGTGCAGCTTTGCGCGCCGCTGGCCATCATCTGGGCAAAGGCCGCGTCGATATCGGCGGCCCGCCGCAGCGGCGAGGTCGGCTGCAAGACCAAAAGCACATCAAAGCCGGGGCAGGCTTGGCGGGCATGAGCGATGACATCCAGCGTGGTCGCGGTGTCGCTGGCCAGATGATCGGGGCGCAGAAATGGCACATCCGCCCCAGCCGCGCGGGCAGCCTCGGCAATCTCGGGACTGTCGGTTGAAACGATGGTCCGGCTGACGCAGCGCGCCGCCAAGGCCGCCTCGATGGTCCAGGCGATCAGGGGTTTGCCACCCAAGGGCGCGATGTTCTTGCGCGGCACGCCTTTTGACCCGCCGCGTGCGGGGATGATGGCAAGGACGGATGGCATGTCGGCGCTCATGGCTGGTCTTCTACCGGGGCTTCGGCGCGGGCGCGCTCCAGATCTTCCAGACGGCCGATGTCGATCCAGTAACCGTCCAGCGGGAAGGTCGCGGCGGTCTGGTCGGCGGCGATCATCCGCTCGAACAACGAGGGCATGTCCAGATAGGTGTCCGGCTCGACAAAATCCAACGCGGCGGGCGACAGCACATAGATGCCAGCGTTGATAAAATGCTGGTGGGTCGGCTTTTCGACAATCCGGCGCAGAAGGGCGCCGTCTGTTTCGACCACGCCATAAGGCACCTGCACCGCATATTCGCGCACGCACATCGTACCCATGGCCCCGATGTCGCCATGGAATTTCAATAGGCTGTCGAATTGCAACGAACTCAGCAGATCGCCGTTCATCACGACAAAAGGCGCCGTCGGGCGTTCGGGCAGCAGCGACAGTGCTCCGGCGGTGCCCATGCGCTGTTTTTCTTCGACGTATTCGATCTTTGCACCGAACCGCGCGCCATCGCCAAAATATTCGCGGATCATCTCGCCTTTGTAATTCAACGAGATGGTGAAGGTCCTGAAGCCCTGCGAGACAAAGGCCTCGATGATCTTTTCCAAGATCGGGCGCCCACCGATATGCAGCATCGGTTTCGGCACGGTTTCAGTCAGGGGCCGCAGGCGGGTGCCAAGGCCGCCCGCCATCAAAACAACCCGCGTTTGATGCTCGGGGGTATCCAGAAGATTGTCGATGTGGAAGATGTCGACGGGGCGGCCCGCATCATCCACCAGCGGAATCTGATGCAGGTTGCGCGTGGTCAGCAAGGCGCGCGCCGTGGCGGCTTCGCTGGCCTTGACCGAGACGAAGTTCGGCTTGGTGATCTCCGCCAGCGGGCTTTGCAGGTTCAAGCCCCGCATCAAGCCACGGCGAATGTCCCCATCGGTGATGACGCCGACCAAAACGCCCTTGCTGTCGGTGACCAGCGCAATCTGGCGCGTGCCACGGTCGATGGCCTCCATCGCATCGCGCAGCACCCCGCCGATCGGGACGATCATCTTGCTCAGGTCGCCTTTGAAAAAGGTCATTTTTCACCTCTTGAAAGGTTTCTTGCTGGAGTGCCAACCACGGTTTCCCCTGCCGCAACGCTGGACAACACCACGGCCCCCATCCCCACCACAGCACCGGCCCCGATCACCACCGGCGCGCCGGGGCGGCCTTGGCGGATCAGGGCGCCGCCGCCGATATAGGCGCCATCTTCGATGATGACATTGCCGGCACAGACCACATTCGGCCCAAATGTCACGAAATCGCCAACGCGGCAATCATGCGCCAGATAGCAGGACACGTTCAGATGAAAGCCGCGCCCAACCACCGCATTTGACGAAACACTGCTGTGCCCGCAGAGCACATGCCCAGCACCCAAATGGGCCGAGGGCGACACTTCGGTACTGGCGGCCTGAACATCAAAGGGCAAGGCGCCACTGGCAAGCGCCGCCTCGAACAGACGCTTGCGGATCGCACCATCGGCGATGGCCACGATGAAATCGCGCGGTGTCCGGTCGGCCAGAAAGGCGGCTTCCGACACAACGGCAAGACCATTGACGTTTTCGCCCGCATTCCGCTCCACAAAGACCACGCGGGCATCTTGGCGCTGCGTGGCCAGTTGGCGTTGCAAAATCTCGGCCACCTCGCGCCCGAAACCCGCTGCCCCAAAGATGCCGATCTGGCGCGTCACTGAAGCATCTCTTGGGTCAGGGCCTCGTCATGGGCGACGGCTTGGCGCAGGCTGCGGCCAAGGCAATCCCACAAGGACATGGCCGAAATCGTGCCATTGGTGCGCTTGCAGGCCAAATCCGCGGCCTCCAGCACATGGCCTGCGGGCAGGTCGCGCGCGGCCACAACCCATTTGCGCACGATGGCACGGTTGCGCACCTCTGCAGGCCCCGGCTGCTTGATCCCAGTGCCAAGGCCCAACTCCACCGCGCGAATGTCGCGCACAAGCGTCGCAAGTTCATCCGGCTCGACCGAGGCGGCGTGATCCGGGCCTGCCATGGTGCGATCCAAGGTAAAGTGCTTTTCGATGACGCAAGCACCACGGGCAACCGCGGCAAGGCTCATCGCATTGCCCAAGGTATGATCGGAATAGCCAACCGGCAGGCCAAAGGCCTGTGCCATGGTGTCGATGGCGCGCAGATTGGTTTCGGCAATCGGCGCGGGGTATTCGGTTGTGCAATGCAACAGCGTTACCCGCGACTGCAGCGCCTGCCATGCCGCCGGATCCAAGAGCGCATCCGCAAAATCGGCGCGGCGCTGCGGCTGGTCCTGACGGGTCAAACCAAAGGCGATCACACCCAAGGCTTCCTCGACTTCGGACAGGCTGCCCATGCCGGTCGACAGCAAAAGCGTCATGCCGCTGCGGGCCGCATCCAAAAGCATCGGCGCATTGGTCAATTCGCCGGACCCCAGTTTCAGCGTCTTTAGCCCAAGGCCCTGATGCAGGAAGGTCAGGCTTTCGGGGTCAAAGGCGGTCGAGAGAAAGGCAATGCCGCGTGCCGCGCAACGGTCGATCAGCGCATGATGCGCCTCGGCCGACAGTTCCAGACGGACCAGCATTTGCAACTGGCTTTCATCCGCGTCGGTGGTGACCTTTTGGTAGGCGGCCTTCTGCGCGCTTTGCGACACCAGCTTGGCCGCTTTGAAGGTTTGGAACTTGACGAAATCTGCCCCGGCCTCGGCCGCGCGGTCCACCAATTCCAGCGCCAGATCAAGGCTGCCGTTATGGTTGACCCCAGCTTCCGCGATGATGAGAGTTTTGTTCGGTTTGGTCATAGTGGCAAATCGACGAAGGATTTCCTCGTCAGGCTCCTTGGAGTGTCAATTTTGGCAAGGGTGTCAACGATGTGTCGGGCCGCGCGCCCATCGCCATACGGGTTGTCAAAGCCGCTGCAATCCAAAGACAGCCCCCGGTGGATCGCCTCTTGGATGGCCGCGGGGGTGGCCGCGCAATCAATCACCGACTGCGCCCGCATCCGCCGTGCCTGACGATCACCGATGTTGATGGTCGGCAGGTTGAAGCTGGGCGCTTCCATGATGCCGCTGGAGGAGTTGCCGATCACCAGATCGCAATGGGCCAGTGCCGAGAAATAGCGCTGTGAGCCAAGGCTTTCGAAAAAGACGGCATTGTCGCGGCCTGCAACAAAGCTTTGGATCAGCGCGTCGATTTCGCGCGCGCCGGGATCGGCGTTGGAGCCGGTAAAGATCAGCCCCGCCTCGGGGAAGGCGTCAAGGGCGGCCAGCAGGGCGCGGGCCTCCTCAGCGGGGTCTTCAACCAACGTGGCGGGATGGAAGGTCAGAACGAAATTCTTGTCGCGCGGGCGCAGACCAACCGCCTGAAAGAAGTCTGCGCGGGACAGGGTCTTGATCGCCAGAATGCGGTCAATGCCGGTTGACCCGACATTATGCACCCGTGCGGGATCTTCGCCCAATTGGCGCACGCGGGCAGCGCTTTCTTCGTTCGAGACGAAATGTAGCGCGGCAAGTTTGGTGATGGCGTGGCGGATCGAGTCGTCAAAGGCGCCCTCGGTCACGTCGCCGCCAAAGACATGCATCACCGGAATCCGCGCCACCAAGGCGGCCAAGGCAACGGCAAGGGATTCATAGCGGTCGCCCAACAACAGAACCGCATCTGGGGCAAGGTCGGCAAAAACCTTGCCGACTTTGTCCACCAAAAGCCCCATGCTGTGTGAAATGGCACGCGGGCCGTCGTCAGCCCCAAGCTCCATGTCAATCAGGGCGGCGGGCTGGTGGCCTTCGGCGGTGATGGCCGCAAGCGTCGTGCTGCCCGCCACCAGATGTTGGCCCGTGACCAAGAGCTGCGGTGTAAACCGGGCATCGCCGCGAAGGGCGTCCAGAACCGGGGCCAAAAGCCCCCATTCCGCGCGGGTGGCGGTGACGGCAAGCAGTTTCATGCGCGGTCGGCCAGCATGGCAGAAGAGGGCAGGTTGATGATGCGCCGCTCCAACTGTTCGGCGACGGGCAGGCGCGCGCGCGGGCAGGCGGCATTATAGGGCGCATGGTGCAAGAGCGACCAGATTGGTCGGGCCATATAGCCCGCGTCGTTCAGGCCATCCAGCAGAGCGTCCCGGTCGGCCAGCGCGACCTCTGGTGCCAGCATCAGCGTGTTCAGCCAATAGTTGCTGTGGCTGTTCTCCGGCTCGCGGAAAATGGTCCCGCAGGACAACCCTTCAAAGCCTGCGATGTAGCGGGCGGCAAGGGCGCGTTTTTGCGCAAGGCGGGTGTCCAACTGGGCAAGCTGCGCCACGCCAAGGGCGGCGTTCAGGTTGGGCATGCGGTAGTTGTAGCCCACCTCGTCATGCGCATAGGCCCAGCGATGCGGCACCTTGGCCGTCGTTGACAGGTGCTTTGCGTGGCGGGCGAGTTCGGGATCATCCGTCAAGATCGCGCCGCCGCCGCCGGTGGTGATGATCTTGTTGCCATTGAAGCTGAGCGCCGAGATCGTCGACAGCGACCCACAGGGCCGCCCCTTGTATTGGCTGCCAAGGGATTCGGCAGCATCTTCGACGACAACCAGCCCGAATTCCGCAGCGACCGCGTTCAGCGCATCCATGTCGATCGCATGGCCAAAGACATGCATCGGCACCACGCAGGAAATCCGCCGCCCGGTTGCCTTGTTGACCAGCCCTTCGGGCCGCGTCACCGCGACTTGGCGCAGGTGGGCCGCCAGCGCCACCGGGTCCAAGCCCAGTGTCGTCTCGCAACTGTCCACGAAATGCGGCACCGCCCCAAGGTGATGCACTGCATTGGCCGTGGCAGCAAAGGTCAGCGCGGGGATGATGACCTCGTCATTCGGCTTCACGCCCGCCACGATCATCGCCAAATGCAGGGCGGCGGTGCCATTGACCACCACGATGGCGCGGGCGGTGCCACAGGCTGCGGCCAGCTCGACCTCGAACCGATCAACATAACTGCCGACCGAGGACACCCAGCCGGTGTCGATACAGTCCAGAACGTAGTCGCGTTCCTTGCCCAGAAATTCTGGCACATGCAGCGGAATAAATTCCGTGGCCGGGCCAAGCACCCGGTTCATGCGCTCCAGCACCTCAGGCAGCATCGCGGGCGTGGATTGGGGGTTCAACATGACGAAATCCTGCGCGCGTTAGATGTTGTAGCGGTCGGTTTTGTAGGCAGCGAGGTTCGCCGGGTCTTGGAACCAAGCGGCGGTTTCCGCAAGCCCGCGAACAAAGCCGTCGCGCCCGCCAAATTCGGGGTTCCAGTCGAACAACTGTTTGGCCAGTTCCGTGCCTGCGAACAGGCGATCCACCTCGCTGGCGTCTGGGCGCACGCGGGCCAGATCCAGCTCAACCTCAACCGAAACGCCCATCGCTTCGGCAATCGCCGCGACCGTGTCGGCAATGGAAATTTCAAAGCCCGAGCCGATGTTGGTGACCCGGCCCAAGGCCGCGTCGCAGCCCATGGCTTGGATAAAGCCGCGGGCGGTGTCCTTGACGAAGGTAAAGTCCCGGGTGGGCGTCAGCGAGCCCAATTTGATCTGCCGCGATCCGGCGGCGATTTGGCTGATGATGGTCGGGATGACGGCCCGCGCTGATTGCCGTGGGCCATAGGTATTGAACGGCCGCAGCACCGCCACCGGCAAGTCGAACGAACGATGGAACGACAGCGCCATCTGATCCGCGCCGATCTTGGTGGCGGCATAGGGCGACTGGGCGTTCAGCGGATGCTCTTCGGTGATCGGCACGAATTGCGCCGAGCCATAAGTTTCCGAGGTGGAGGTCGACACCACCCGAACCCCACCCGCCGAGCGCGCGGCCTGCAGCACATTCAGCGTGCCGGTGACGTTGGTCTGCACATAGGCGTCCGGCGAATGATAGCTGAACGGAATGGCAATCAACGCGGCCAGATGCAGCACAATGTCCGCCCCCTTGACCGCCGTCTCAACACCGTGCGGGTCGCGGATATCGCCCGCGATGACCTTGAACTGCCCCGCCACATCGCTTGGGGCGCGGTCCAGCCACCCCCAGCTGTTCAGCGAGTTGTACATCACGAACGCCGTCACATCGTGGCCATCGCGCACCAGCATTTCGGTCAGATGCGACCCGATGAAGCCGTCTGCGCCTGTTACCAGAACCTTACCCATGTGATCGACCTTTCGTCATTCTGTTGCAGCGCGCTGTCCAGCGTCTCTGCGTGTCTCAATTGAAATTTGTGGTTTTTACAAGAACGGCGGCTGACATGCGCCGTCAGCACGATACCGACGTTGCGGAAGGCAAGGGATGGCCTGCCAAGATCACAGCTCTTCCTGAACGCTGTCACGCAAGTCCTGCGACAAGGACAGGGCGCCCAACAGTTGCTGCATGACACGGTTGTAACGCGTGACCGGCTGTTCCGCGACAAAGATCACGTCCTGCGGGCGCAGTTCAATTTCAGAGGCGATCGACAGGCGCACGGGGTTAGAGCCATCCAGATGATAAGCGACCGCAGAGCCGCCATTGCGCCGGATCAGGTAGATCTGACTGCTGTCCGAGGTGAACAAGGCCAGTGCCGCGCGCGAAAACAGCGCGTCGCTTAGCGTTTGTCGTGCCTCGGCCGAGATTGCATACATGGATTGCGAGCCGACCTCACCGGTCAGTACAACCGTCTCGGGGCGATAATACATGTTCTCAAGGTAAACCCGGTCACCGCCTTGCAGATAATAGACCGGCTGTTGCGGGCTGGTGAGAATGTCGCGTGCCGACAGGCGATATTCCTCTGAGCCGCGGAAGATTTTCACGACCTTGTCAGCGCCCGGCTCCAGCGTGACGCCCGCGGTTGTCATCACTTCGCTCAAGGACGTAGGCCGGTCGGTAAACGGGATCGACGACGGCTTGGTAACGCCGCCGTAGAAGATTTTCTGCGAGTTGAACCCCTGCACCGAAACTTCAAAGCGCGGGTCTACGCCTGAGCGCAGAAGCGCGGCTGAGATTGCAGCTTCAGCCTCGGAGATCGTTTTGCCGACAACGTCGACACGTCCGACCTCGACAATACTGATATAGCCCTCTGACGTGACGGGCAGCGAGCGGACCGTGTATTCATCCGTCGCAGCCCCGGCGCTGTTGATCTGTGGCATCAGGCGCGCAAATTGTAACGTATCGCCGACGCCGATTTTATAGGTGGGGGCAGCACCAGATGCTGGCGGGCGTAGATCGATAAACGAATGTTCGTCCACCAACCGCGCCGCGCCGCGCAGATCCGAGCCAACCACCACCCTGCGTTTGAAGGGGGACATGTTGGCTTTCGCAGCAACCTCAGAGGTCAGGGCGACAATCTGTAAAGGGATCGCCTGCTGGTCTTCTGCGGCATCGGGTTTTGGCAATTTTTGTGGATTATAAAGGGTACCGCAGCTTGCCAAGGTAAGGGCCGCTGCCATCAAAATCATGATGGTCCGGTGAGGCATATTAATCATCCCAACAATAATACATCTGGCGGCGCAACTTCGCGAATAGCTTCGGCTGCAGATTTCCGCGCATCGCCCAAACGCGCCACGGCAACCATAGATGTCGGCAACGCGGTCATAATGGACAAAAAGGCACTTGGCACTTTATCATAATTGCATTTGAACAGCACCCGATCCAGCGGCGCGGTTTTCGCCTCGATGGTTTCAAGCGCGTTGCCCTTCAACAAGAGCGATGCAAGTTCTCCCAAATCTGATGTCGTCGCAGCCAGGGTCTGATCGGCAAGGGTCATCCGCCCGGACGGAAGATCAATGACAGCCGCGCGCAAACCCGCGTCAGACCATGCCGTGACAAGATGGCCAGCGATCATGTCCGACAGGCCACCCGCGGCGGGAGACACCGGCCACAGGACCGCATATTTGGAACTGTCCAGCGCATGGGCGGCAACATCGGCCGCTGTCGCGGACTTTTTCACAAAATAGACTTTCTTCGGCCGGATCGCCGCGATGATGGCCCGAACAGTGTGCAGGCAACCGGACATCGTGCTGCGGGACATTGCGACGACAATCCCGAAAACAACCCCCACAAAAGCCCCAGCCACGGCGATCAGAAGGGTTTTGGGCGCGGCGCGGTCCAGCGGGGGAACTGCGACCTGAAGGATCAGCCCGTTGGCTGCTTGAAATCCGCTTACGACGGACCTTGCCTTGTATTCCTCGACCAGCAATTCATAGGTCGTTTCCTGAACCTTGACGTCGCGCTGCAGCGTCATCAGATCCGAAGCCTCGTCTGCGGAAATCTTGGCATTGGCTTCGGCCGAGACAACCGCCGTGTCGATGTCGGTCAAGCGAAGGGCAAGAAGTTGCGTGATCTGTTGCAGCCGTTCCTTTGGCAGATCCGTGACCTTTGTCTCGGAATTTGACATCTGCGCCTGAAGGCGAAATTCGGAATTCAAAAGCTCCGGATAAGACGCGATGACCGCAGCTTGCTTTTCGGCGTTTCCAGCGGCTGAGATCAGCGCCGAGGCGCCTTCGATCATGCGTTTGGTCGAATCGCGCGTCTCGCGCAACTTCACCAGTTGCGACGAGCGGCGGACCAGATCCTCAACCGAAAGCGCGTTTCTGCTGATGGAAAACTCTTGCAGGCGCATGACCGCTGCATCCATTTCAGCCTGCACTTTTGCCAGCTGTTCGCCCAGATAGGACACCTCACGCACGGCTTTGGATTTCTGTTCATCCAATGTGTCGCTGAGGACTTTTTTGACAACGGCATTAGCGATCTTGGCCGCGGCTTCGGGGTTCACATGCGAAACGGTGGCCTCAAGGGATTCGTTCTTTGTGGTGCCGAGTTCGACCGACTTTTCGAACTTGCGCACAATCGCCTGATCGACTTCGCTGTCGCTCCAGCTGGTTTTGGGTTCCGTCCCGAACAGCCAATCAAGGAGCGAGGGCTTCTCTGGGCTCAGGCGGGGGTTGAAGTAGGGATCTTCATAAAGACCGGCGGTTTGTGCCAGCCCGATCACGAAATTCCGGCCCTTGACCCGATCGAAAACCAGCTTGTCTTCTTTTTCTGAACCGAGGCTCAGGCCAAGTGCCGCAGCTGCCCCCCCCAGATCGCCAAGCCCGCCATTACGACTGCCTTTTTCAATCGCAAAAACCGACTTTGCTTCATAGGTCGGGGTGATGAACAGCTTGGCGTAACCCACAGCCAAGCAGGCCACGGTCAATCCGGCCGTCACGATGGTGCGCCAGTTCGCGACGAGGCTGGCGGCAAGCTCGGCCAGATTGATTTCGTCGTCACGCGGAGCGTTTTGTTCTGTCATGGTATCGGGGCACTCAAGCAAAAGGGCAGCGGAAAGCCGGGCGGCGTTGGGTCAAGGCGGGGGCGTCGTGGAGTGGGGGGCGCTCTTGTCTGGCGTGGCTTCTGCCTGCCGAGTTTCTTGATGCAGAGCGGCAATCTCGGCGGTCAGGGCATCATGTTCCTGAATCTTCCGCGCCAGAAAACGCCCGGTTAGCGCCAGTTTTTCCGACATGCCCTCTGGCGTCAACAAATAAAGATAGCGGCGCTTGTCTTCGGCCGCGCGAAAATTCGTAAATTTTACAAAACCTTTTTCGACCAAGGCATGCAGGCAGTAATTTACCCGCCCCAGACTGACCCCCAGCCGGTCTGCCAGTTGTCTTTGGGTCAGCTCGGGTTCGCTTGCCAAAGCCCGCAGCGCGCGGAAGCGCAGGTCGCTTTGTTCGTTGTCACGAAGGCTGCTCATTACGCAAGCTGCCGCACAGACAGTGGCGCGCGCCATGCCTTTAGATCGGGGAAATACTCCGATTCGTTCATATTTGTACGGCTATAGCAGCGGGACACCCGAGGCAATGTGCGCGGCGCCCGACTGGCACAACCGGCGCCGTCACAGGCAAGGTTTTGCTTCCCTTGATTTGCAACGGATTGGGCGGCAACGGCGCCGCCTTGTTGCGGGGCGTCAAGGGGCCGTCGGTGCTGCGGCGGCGGGCAGCGGGGCCTTAAGGATGCCGTTTTCCCAAACCCCCTCTGAGGTTTCGCCGTTCTTGTAGGTCAGCTTGCCCGGTCCCTGCCGCTTGCCCTTGACGAACGCACCCTCATAGCGGTCGCCAGAGGGGTAGACGGCCAGGCCCTGGCCCTGCATTTCGCCTGCCGCCCAATCGCCCTCATAGCTGAAGCCGTCGGGCTGGGTGAGCTTGCCCTTGCCCTCGCGCTTGTCGGCCTTGAAGGCGCCTTCATAAACCGTGCCATCGGCCCAGCTGGCCTTGCCCACGCCGTCGCGCAGCCCGGCTTTCCAAGACCCGTCATAGCGGTAGCCATCGGCATAGCTCATCTCGCCCCGGCCTTCGGGTTTGCCTGCAACGACAGCGCCAGTATAGCTTGACCCATCGGCATTGCGCAGAGTGCCTGTTCCGGTCATCACGCCCGCGGCCCATTGGCCGTCATAGGATGCCCCCGACGGATAGCTGATCTTGCCCTTGCCATCCGGCAAATCAGCCTTGAAGCCGCCTTGATAGGTGGAGCCGTCCGGGTAGGTCAGTTGGCCTTGCCCCTCCATGCGGCCCGCCACCCAAGCACCGCGATAATGGGCCTTATCCGCCCCGACAAAGCTGCCCTGCCCATGGCGCTGATCGGCTTTGAACCCACCCTCATAGGTGCCCCCTTTGGCATAGATCATGCGACCTTCGCCCTCGCGTTTGCCCTGCACGAAACTGCCTTCGTAAACGTCACCATTGGGGTGTTCGAGCTTGCCGGTGCCATTGATCTGCCCCGCCTGCCATTGGCCGGTATAGCGCAGCCCATCCGGCAGCGTCAGCGTGCCCTCTCCCTCGCGCCGATCCGCCTTGAATGCGCCTGCATAGGTGCCGCCGTCGGGAAAGGTCACGCGGCCCTTGCCCTCTCTTGCGCCCGCAACCCAAGACCCTTCGTAGCGCAGGCCCTTGGCGTCGGTCAGAATGCCAGTGCCGTCATGCTTGCCGGATTTGAACTGCCCCTCATAGACGGACCCATCTGCATAGGCCGCGCGGCCGGTGCCGGTCATCTCGCTGGCGACCCAACTCCCCTCGTAGCTGCTGCCATCGGCATTGGTGATCTTGCCTGTCCCATCCGGTTTGCCCGCGACGAACTGGCCTTCGTAGACCGAGCCATTGGCATAGCGGGCACGTCCCTTGCCCTCGATCTGGCCCTTGGCCCATTCGCCTTCGTATTCAAAGCCCGAGGGCAATCGGTAGCTGCCGATTCCATCCTGCAACCCGTCCTTGAAGGTGCCTTCATAGACCGAGCCGTCATTGTACTGCTTGGTAATGACCTCGCCGTCCGTCTGCGCATGGGCAGGGCAGGCAAATGCGGCAAGCGTGGCCAACACCAAGGGGGAAAAACCGCGCTGTCGCATGGGAGGCCTTCTGAAAAACTGTTGGGGCCGAGAGTAGGGGGGCAAGGTGGCTCTGGCAAGATGGGGCGGATCGCGGCATGTAAGGGTTTCGTGATGACAGGAGCTTTGCCGATGCCCGCCTTTCCGCCCGATCATGTCCCTGCGGGTCTGCGCCCCTTGATGCAAGCGCTGGCCGAAGCGGCGCTTCAGGTTTCGGCGCGCATTGCGCGCAATGGGGTGGAGGAACATCTTGGCGCGGCGGCGGGTGTCAACAGCGATGGCGATGCGCAAAAGGCGCTGGATGTGATCGCCGATGACCTGTTTCTGGCCGCGGCAAAGGCGGGTGGGGTTCGGCACTATGCCTCTGAAGAACAGGAAACCGTGCTGGATCTTGGGGCAGGGGCGTGGGCGCTGGCGATTGATCCTTTGGATGGCTCATCGAACATCGACACCAACGTGTCGGTCGGCACGATCTTTTCGGTCTATCCGGCGGCCGAACTTCCGGATGCCAGCTTTCTGCGCCCGGTCGGCCAACAGATCGGCGCGGGCTATGTGATCTATGGGCCTCAGGTGGCGCTGGTCTGCTCTTTCGGGCAGGGCGTGCAGCGTTATGTGCTGGACCCCGAGGCGCGGGCGTTCGTGCTGGTCGATGCGGGCGTGCAAATTCCGCCCGCCGCGCCGGAATTTGCCATCAACGCGTCCAACTACCGGCATTGGCCCGCACCGATCCGGGCCTTTGTCGATGAATGTCTGGCAGGCACCGAAGGCCCGCGTGCGCGCAATTTCAACATGCGCTGGATCGCCTCTTTGGTGGCTGAAGCGCACCGCATTTTCATCCGGGGGGGCGTGTTCCTTTATCCTGCCGATGGCCGCAAAGGGTATGAGGCAGGGCGACTGCGCTTGATCTACGAATGTGCGCCAATGGCCTACCTTGCGGTGCAGGCCGGAGGTGGCGCGACCAATGGCTTGGATGACATTCTGTCGCTGACACCGCAAAGCCTGCATCAGCGCGTGCCTTTCGTCTTTGGCAGTCAAGTTAAGGTCGATCGGGTGGCCGCGCATTTCGCGGGGCAGGTGTAAGGCTTTTCCTTCCCCCGGAACCTGATAAAGATTTGGCCTTGGAATAACCGGAATAGGCCCATGTCCCATACCTTTCGTCTGACGCTTGCCCAGTTGAACCCCGCCGTGGGTGCGATCAAAGCCAATATCGCCTTGGCCTATGACGCTTGGGAACAGGGTCGGGCGGCGGGGGCGCGGATGGTGGCGCTGACCGAGATGTTCGTCACCGGGTATCAGACGCAGGATCTGATCCTGAAACCCGCCTTTGTTGCCGATGCCGAGCGGGCAGTGGCCGAACTTGCGGCCCGGATCGTTGATGGTCCGGCCTTGGGGATCGGTGGCCCGCACCGCCGTGATGGGCAGCTTTACAACGCTTATTATGTGCTGGAGGGCGGCAAAGTCGCCGCCACCGTGCTGAAGCACGAATTGCCGAATGACGGGGTGTTTGACGAAAAGCGGATCTTTGCCTCTGCCCCCTTGCAAGGGCCTTATCGCATCGGCCCGCTGCGCATCGGCTCTCCGATTTGCGAAGATGCTTGGCATGCCGATGTATCGGAAACGCTGGCCGAGTCGGGCGCGCAGATTCTGCTGGTCCCGAACGGTTCGCCGTATCACCGCGGAAAACCTTCGGTGCGCACCAATCTGATGGTGGCGCGGGTGGTCGATACCGGGCTGCCATTGGTCTATCTGAACATGGTTGGCGGGCAGGACGATCAGGTGTTTGACGGCGCATCTTTCGTGCTGAACCCCGGCGGCGCCTTGGCGGTGCAGATGCCGCAATTCCTGCCCTGCATTACCCATGTCGATTTCGAGGAAACCGCTTCGGGCTGGCGCGCGAACCAAGGGTTGATGGAAAGTCTGCCCCGCATTGTTGAGGCCGACTATCACGCCATGGTCATCGGCACGCGGGATTATCTGGCGAAATGCGGCTTCAAAAAGGTGCTGTTGGGTCTGTCGGGCGGGATCGATTCTGCGCTGGTGGCGGCCATTGCGGCAGATGCCATCGGGGCGGAAAATGTGCGCTGCGTCATGCTGCCGTCGCGCTTTACCTCGGCAGCCTCGCTTGAGGATGCGGGCGAGGTGGCGCGTAACCTTGGGACGCGGCTGGACACGGTATCCATTTCCGGCCCGCAAGAGGCTGTGGGCGAGGCGCTGGCTGATTTGTTTGCCGGCACCGCGCCGGGGATTACGGAAGAAAACGTCCAAAGCCGGTTGCGCGGTGTGCTGCTGATGGCGATGTCGAACAAGTTCGGCGAGATGCTTTTGACCACCGGCAACAAATCGGAAATGGCTGTCGGCTATTGCACGATCTATGGCGATATGAATGGCGGCTATAACCCGCTGAAAGACCTGTATAAAACTCGCGTTTTTGAAACCTGTCGCTGGCGCAATGACAATCACCGCGATTGGATGAAAGGCCCCGAAGGCGTGGTTATCCCGCCGCGCGTGATCGAAAAGCCGCCGTCGGCAGAACTGCGGGACAACCAGAAAGACCAAGACAGCCTGCCCCCCTATGAGGTCTTGGATGACATTCTGGATGGGTTGATTGAGCAGGAATTGTCGGTGGCCGAAATCACCGCCAAGGGTCATGACCGGGCGATTGTGAAGAAGGTCGAACACCTGCTTTACATCAGCGAATACAAGCGCTTCCAATCCGCCCCCGGCACACGGCTGACCAAAAAGGCGCTGTGGTTGGATCGGCGCTATCCCATGGCGATGCGCTGGCGGGATGAGAGCTGATCAGACAGCTGCGAGCATGACCTGCGGCAAGAGCCGCGCCACATCTTCGGCGCGGCAAAGGTCGGTGGCGGGGGTCATGACCGCCGCGGCGGCGCAGGCGGTGGCATGGCGCAGCGCCTGCGGCAGATCCTGCCCCGCTGCAAGCGTCAGAACCAGACCCGCAACAAAGCTGTCGCCAGCGCCCACGGCGCTGATCACCTGCACGTTTGGCGCGCGCGCCATCAGCCGCAAGCCCTTGGTGACCAGCACATTGCCTTCGGCCCCGCGGGCGATCAGCACTGCCTTTGCCACGTCGCGGTTCACCAGTTCGGTGGCGAAATCGGCAGTGGCTTTGGGGCTGGCCAAAGGGCTGCCGCTCAAGGCTTCGGCCTCGGCGCTGTCCATCCGCAGCACTTCAAGGCCGGGGATTGGCTGCGCGACGGCCTGCGCCAAGGCGCGGCCCGAGGTGTCCAGCACAACCTGCATACCGGGCAGGGCGGCGGCAAGTCGGGCCGGAAAATCTGCAGGCACACCGGGCGGTTGGCTGCCCGAGATCACCGCGTAACCGCCGGGGCGGGCAATCTCGGCCAGTCGGGCAAAGACCTGTGCCTGATCGCCCGCGCCCCAATCCGGGCCGGGCAGCAGGAAGCGATATTGCTGGCCGCTGGTGGTTTCTGTCACGGTCAGGGATTGTCGCGTCTCACCGGGGCTTTGCAGCACCTGAAATTGCAAACCACCGGCCTGCAACAGCCCTGCCATCTGCGCCCCGGTTGCCCCGCCAAGTGCCACCAAGGCTTGGGATTGTCCGCCCAAGGCATGGATCGCCCGGCTGACGTTCAGCCCACCCCCGCCGGGGTTCAGCGTTGGTGCGCCACAGCGCAGCTTTTCACCCGGAACAACATGGGCGACATGGGTGGACACATCCAGTGCCGGGTTCAGTGTCAGAGTAAGGATCGCCGCTTGGGCCATTCACTCGACAAATTCGACAGAGTTTTCAAAGCTGACGGTCTTACCCGAATTCTTGTCGCGCAGCGTGGTTTGCAGCACATAGCGACCCGGCGGCACGCCTGTAAGATTGTAGGTCAGATTGGCCTGAAACTCACGGTTTGGATAGCGCGAGGTCAGGTCCAATTCGGTAATGTCCATCAGATCGCCCAGCACTTCGCCTGCTTCGTTCATCACCTTGAGATCAACAAAGAAACCGATCGAATAAAGCCCCTCACCGGGGTTGCCATAGCCAAAGCCCATCGGCTCGGCATAGATCAACACTGGTTCGCCAATCTTGAATTTGTCATTGGGGCGGGGGTTGTAGATGCCATAGCCCGATGCCGGCTCCGAAATCAAAACCGTCTCGCCGATCGCCAGCGCGCTGGTGGCCTCCCAGACCTTGCCCATGACCTCGCGCGCGGCCGAGATCGCCCCGGCGTCGTCGCCCGAGCCCAAAAGGGTTTCCACCTCTGCGGCCTTGTCGGCAATTTCCCCGGCGACGACCGGGGTCGCAGCAAGCGCAATGGCCAGGGTCAGCGGGCGCGCAAAGATCATGGTCAAGTCCCTTTCAGGCGTCGAAAATCGAACAATGTTGCGACCATGATAGCGGCAGGCGGGGGCCGTGGCCAAGTGCGAAGATGCAAGGACCGTTTTGTGCCGATTTGTGGGGGGGCCGTGGCCTAGCCTAAAGCATCAATTGATAGGAGGCGGGCACATAGCGAAACCCGGTGTCCGTCGTCTCGACAAAGCCCACTCCGGGGAAGGGCATGTGATAGCCGATGAAGGGCAATCGGTCGGCCGCAATCCTGCCAAACACGGCTTTGCGGGTGGCAGCCGCGGCAGCTTTGTCAGCGTCAAAGCGCACCTCCCAGTCGGGATGCGCCAAGGACCAGACATAGTGATTTGCGCAATCGGCCGTGAGCACAAGCTGCTTGCCGCCACTGTCCAGCATGAAGGCCATATGCCCCGGGGAATGGCCAAAGGCAGCCAGCGCGGTGATGCCGGGGGCCACCGTGCCGCCATCGTCCAAGAAGGTCATCTTGTCGTTCAGGGGCTTCACCTTGGTGTCAAAGCCTTCATTCGCGGCCCCGGACCAGTGATTGTGTTCCACCGCCCCCGTGACATAGCGGGCACGGGCAAAGGTCGGCCCAGCCTCTCCCATCAAGCCGCCGATATGGTCGCCGTGCATGTGGGTCAATACCACGGTGTCGATCTGATCCGGGCTTATCCCGGCTGCGGCCAGCGCGGCCGTGATTCCGGCCGGATCAAGCCCTGTGTCGAACAGCACCAGCTCTGCCCCCGTGTTCACAAGCGTTGGCGTGAAGAAGTTCATCGTCTTGTCCGCGGGAATGAAAGCGGCCGCAGAGGCGTCGGCGAAATCGGTGTCTGAGACGTTCAGGCCATAGGTTTCGCGTGGTTTGTCATTCGGACGGGTGCCTGCAAGAAGCGTAGTCACCTCGAATGCCCCCAGCACGAAGCGATGAAATTGCGCCGTTGCGGCGCCCTGTTTTTCAACTTGGGCCATGGCTGGACGGGCAAGGGGCAAAAGCGGCAGGCTTGCGGCGGCAAGCAAAGCGTGACGGCGGGACAGAAGGGACATTGCGGCTCTCCTTTTGCTCAAGGGCAAAAGGGTAGAGCGGTGGGGTCGAAAGTCCCCTCACAATTGCGCGAGGCGGCATCATTCCCACCACGGGTCGATGCGGGCAATGTCGGCGTCGGACCAGCCGAAGTGATGGGCAAATTCATGCACCGTGACATGGGTGACCAGATCGGCCAGGCCAATATCGCCACGTTCAACCCATTCTTCCAGTATAGGTCGGCGGAACAGCCAGACCACATCCGGCTGATGCGGCTGATCTGAAATGGATTTTTCGGTCAACGGGGTGCCTTCGTAAAGCCCGGTCAGATCATAGGGGCTGTCGATTCCCATGGCTTCAAGAATGTCATCCGGTGCAAAATCCTCGACCCGCAGGGCGACCTGCAACGCCGCCGCGCGATGGGGTTCGGGCAGGGCCAGCACAGCGTCGCGGGCAAGCGCCTCGATCAGCTCCAACGAGG
>Ga0255097_1000189_pt1 | contig 32846 bp, 30 predicted proteins | sample Colum_Atlam_RepB_2_FD_188436 | JGI IMG/M metagenome (GOLD analysis project Ga0255097, IMG submission 188436) | Freshwater microbial communities from Columbia River, Oregon, United States - Colum_Atlam_RepB_8d | ecosystem: Environmental > Aquatic > Freshwater > River | place: USA: Oregon...
ATGCTACACGCTGGCGCCGCCGCGGCAACATGCCCCGGCGCCGGGAGGCTCCGGGGCCATGACGTGGAGCCGGGGCCAGCGGGTACAATGAAGGCTGTGGATAACTCGACGTTCCTGCAGATCGGCGACTACCGGATCGAGCCGCCGGTCGTGCTTGCCCCCATGGCCGGCGTCACCGACCGGCCCTTCCGCCAGCTGTGCAAGCGGCTCGGCGCGGGCCTGGCCGTGTCCGAGATGACGACCTCCGACGCCAGCCTCTGGCATACCGAGAAGTCGCGGCTGCGCCGCGACCATGCCGGCGAACCCGGCCCCATCGCCGTCCAGATCGCCGGCTACGATCCGGAGCAGATGGCCGAGGCGGCGCGCGTCAACGTGGCGCAGGGCGCGCAGATCATCGACATCAACATGGGCTGCCCGGCCAAGAAGGTCTGCAAGGTCGACTCCGGCTCGGCGCTGATGCGCGACCAGGCCCTGGTGGCGCGCATCTGCGCCGCCGTGGTGGCCGCGGTGGAGGTGCCGGTGACGCTGAAGATCCGCACCGGCTGGGCGCGCGCGCACCGCAACGGACTGGCCGTCGCCCGCATCGCCGAGGACAGCGGCATCCGCTCGCTGGTGGTCCACGGCCGCACGCGCGAGGACCAGTACGAAGGCCTGGCCGAGTACGACACCATCGCCGCGATCAAGCAGGCGCTGCGCATCCCCGTCACGGCCAACGGCGACATCGACTCGCCGGAGAAGGCGAAGCAGGTGCTCGACTACACCGGCTGCGACGCGGTGATGGTCGGCCGCGCCGCGCAGGGGCGGCCCTGGATCTTCCGCGAGATCGCCCACTACCTGGCCACCGGCGAGAAGCTGCCGGCGCCGACGCGCTTCGAGCAGCGCCGCTGGCTGCTGGAACACCTCGATGCGCTCTACGCCTTCTACGGCGAGGGCCGCGGCGTGCGCGTGGCGCGCAAGCACATCCAGTGGTATTGCCAGGCCGAGCCCGGTGCGGCCGCGTTCTGGCAGGCGGTGAATCGCCTGACCGACGTCGGCGAGCAGCGCCGCTGCGTCGACGAATTCCTGAGCCAGCCGGCATTGCCCGAGGTTGCCTGATGTCCGACGACGCCCCCGCCCCCCACGGCCGCGTCATCCGCAGCGAATTCCGCCCGCATCCGCTGCTGCGCAATCCGCATCTGCAGACGCTGGGACCCTTCCTGCTGCGCAGCCCGCCGGAGATTCCGCTGCGGGTGGAGCGCATGGAGACGCCGGACGGCGATTTCATCGACATCGGCTGGAGCGGCGAACAGAATGCCGGCGCCGCCATCGCCGTGCTGATCCACGGCCTCACCGGCGGCTTCCAGTCCAAGTACCTGCGCGGCCTGACCCAGCGCCTGTCGGCGAAGGGCTGGCGCATCGCCATCCTGCTGTTGCGCGGTGCCGGCGAGCCCAACCGCACGCAGCGGCTCTACAACCATGGCGACACCGCCGACCTGCGCTGGCTGTGGCAGCAGCTGCGCGCCCGCGAGCCCGGGGTGCGCCTGGCCTCGGTGGGCTGGTCGCTGGGCGGCAACGTGCTGCTCAAGGCGATGAGCGAGGAGGGCGACTCGGCGCTGCCGGAGCGCGCGGTGGCGGCCAGCGTGCCCTTCCGCCTGCACGAGTGCGTCGAACGCCTGCGCCGAGGATTCTCGCGCATCTACCAGCAGCGCATGCTGGGCGACCTGAAGAAGGCCGTGCAACTGAAGCACCAGAAGGTGCCGGTGCCGCCGGGAGTGGATCTGCCGGCGACGCTGCGCGCGAAGGATTTCTTCGAGTTCGACCAGTACTACACCGCGCCGCTCAACGGCTACCGCGACGCCCATGACTACTACCAGCGCGCCGCCTGCGGCCAGTACCTGGGGCTGATCCGCCGCCAGACGCTGGTGATCAACTCGCTGGACGATCCCTTCATGACGCCGGACATCGTGCCGCGCGAGACGCAGCTCGCCCCGCAGGTGACGCTGGAGCTGGCACATACCGGCGGCCATGTCGGCTTCGTCGCGGCCGGCACCGGCGGGCGCATGGAGTACTGGCTGGAATCGCGCATCGCGGACTGGATCGGCCCGCCCTGAGGGGAGCATCGCATGCCGCACTTCTGGTTTGTCCTGTACGTCGCCCTCAATGCCCTGGTGGTCACGCTGCTGGCGCTGAACGTCTCGCGCAACCGCATGAAGCACGGCGTCGCCAACGGCGACGGCGGCAAGACCGAGATGAAGGCGGCGATCCGCGCCCACGGCAATGCCGTGGAGCATGTCACCGTGTTCGGCCTGGTGGTGCTGGCGCTGGAGTTCGCCGCGGCACCGGCCGCGCTGCTGGGTGCGCTGGTGCCGGGTTTCACCGCGGCGCGGCTGATGCACGCGGCCGGCATGCTGGGATCGGCCTTCAACCTGCGCCGCGCGGCGGCCGGCTTGACCTACCTGGCGGAGGTGGCGGGCCTGCTGTGGCTGCTGCTGGCCTGCCTGCGCGCCTGAGCCTCAGGCCTTGCGCTGGATGAATTCCACCTTGTAGCCGTCCGGGTCCTCGACGAAGGCGATCACGGTACTGCCGTGCTTCATCGGGCCGGCCTCGCGGGTGACGCGGCCGCCGCGGGCCTTGACGCGTTCGCAGGCGGCGTAGGCGTCGTCCACCTCCACCGCGACGTGGCCGTAGGCCGTGCCCAGCTCGTACTTTTCCACGCCCCAGTTGTGCGTCAGTTCGATCTCGGCGCCGCCGTCGCCGTATCCGACGAAGGCCAGGGTGAACTTGCCGTCCGGGTAGTCCTTGCGGCTCAGCAGCTTCATGTCGAGCACGGCGGTATAGAAGGCGATGGAGCGGTCGAGGTCGCCGACGCGCAGCATGGTGTGGAGGATACGCATATGTCGCATTCCATCAATGGTGGGCCGGATCGTTCGTGCTGATCCTGAGCTTGTCGAGGGATCGGAGCGTGAACGTTCAGCTAGCCGGGCTTCGGGGAGTTCGCACTTCGACAGGCTCAGGGCGAACGCAGGTTTTGTGGGGTGACTAGGCCATCTTGGAGACGATCGACAGCGGCAGCCGCTTCATCAGGAAGCCCAGCGCCGCCCAGGGCCAGCGCGGCACGGAGGCTTCCGCCGGCTCGCGCTCGATGGCGGCCACCAGGGCTCGGCAGCCGGTCTCGGTGTCGACCATGAACGGGGTCTTCTTCACCTTCTCGTTGATCTCGGAGCGGATGTAGCCCGGGAAGATGGTGCTGACCCTGATCGGCGTGCGCAGCAGGTCGGCACGGATGCCTTCGGCCAGCGCGGCGACGGCGGATTTGCTGGCGGCGTAGGTGGTGAGGTTGCGCGGCATGCCGCGGACGGCGCTCATCGACGAGATCATGACGAGATGCCCGGCGTTCTGCGCGCGGAAGATCTCCACCGCGGCCTCGCACTGCGCCAGCGCGGCGACGAAGTTGGTCTCCGCCGTCTTGCGGTTGGCGTGGAAGTAGCCGGTGCCGATCGGCTGGCCCTTGCCGATGCCGGCGTTGACGATCACGCGGTCCAGTCCGCCGAATTCCTCGCGGAAGGCTTCGAAGACCTCGAACACCTGCTCGTACTGGTTGACGTCGAGCGCGCGGATCGACACGCGGATGCCCGGGTGCGCGGTTTCCAGCTCGGCCTTCAGCTCGGCCAGGCGCTCGGTGCGGCGCGCGCAGAGGGCGAGGTTGCGGCCGGCCTTGGCGAACTCGCGGGCCATGCCGCGGCCCAGGCCCGAGGAGGCGCCGGTGATGAGGATGGTCTTGCGCATCGGAGTGTCCTTGTCGTGGTGCCGGCTCAGCCGGCCTTGCGCGGTGCCATCATGCGGCCGGCTTCGCGCCGCACGGCAGCGGAGAAGGCGCGCCAGGGCAGCAGGCGCTTGGCCATCCAGGCGACGTAGCCGCGGCGGTGGGTGACGATGCGGAAGCGGCCCTCGGCCACGCCCGTGAACACCTGGTCGGCGATCTGCTCGGCGCTGACGCGGGCGCGCGTCACCAGCTTGCGGGTCAGAGCCGCCACCTGGTCGTCGCTGGCGCGCAGCGAGTCGGCGAGGTTGGTGCGGAAGAAGTCCGGGCAGACCACCGAGACGCCGATGCGGTCGCTGGCCAGTTCCACCGCCAGCACCTCGGACAGCGCCACCACCGCCGCCTTGGTGGCGCAGTAGGCGGCCATCTTCGGCGGGTGGATCAGGCCGGCCATGGAGGCGACGTTGATGAAGTAGCCGCGGCCCTGGGCGCGGAACAGCGGCGTGAACACCTTGCAGCCGCGGGCCACGCCCAGCAGGTTGATGTCGGTGATCCACTCCCAGTCGCGCATCGGCAGTTCGCCGATGCCGCCGGCCACGGCGACGCCGGCATTGTTCACCACCACGTCGACACCGCCCCAGTGGTACTGCAGCCAGTCTGCCGCCGCCTGCAAGTCGGCCTCGCGGCGCACGTCGCAGTTCAGGTAGTGGCCGCCGCCGCCGTACTGGGCCAGCGCGGCCACGGTGGCGGCGCCCTTGGCAGGGTCGATGTCGGCGACGCAGACGCGCCAGCCTTCGCGGGCATAGCGTTCCGCCAGGGCCCGGCCGAGGCCGGAGGCGCCGCCGGTGATGAAGATGCGTTGCTGCATGGGGGTTCTCCGGGGAGGAGGCTTGCGGATGCGCCGATGGTAGTCGGCCGCGGGGCCGCTGTGGATGGCGCCAGAGCCAGCGGCCCTACCGGGCCTGCCAGCGCCGGTATTCCACCATCAGGCAGCGGTCCTGAACCACGTCGATGCCCTCCCGTGCCAGCCGCTCGGCCACGGCGTCATGCCGGATGCCGGTCTGCAGCCAGACGGCGGCGGGGCGCTTGGCGAGGATGTCGTCGAGATGGCCGGGGATGTCGACCGGGCGGCGGAAGACGTCGACCAGGTCGAGGTCGCCGGGGATGTCGGCCAGGCGGCGGTAGACCGGTTCGCCGAGGATGGTCTGCAGCGCCGGTTCGTGCAGGTCCACCGGCACGATCTTCAGGCCCATGTCCTTCAGGGCCGCCGGCACGTAATGGGCGGGACGGTCGGCCAGGCGCTCGCTGCGCATGCCCAGCACGGCGACGCGGCGCAGGCGCCCCAGCAGGGCCTCGATCTGGGCGGGGGTGGTGAGCAGGTGGTCTTGCCAGTTCATGCAGGGAGTTCCGCGGGGCCGGCGTCGAGCAGCAGCGAGGCCGGCACACCGCTATGGGGGTGGAGGGGTTCGGCGATCACGATATCGCCCCAGCCGGCTTCGTGCAGGGCGGCGAGCCAGGCGTCGCGCGAGCGGAAGTACCAGGGCATCGCCGCGGGGAAGCCGCCGCCGAAGGCCTCGAAGCGCTCCTCGCGCCAGCCTTCGCCCGCGGCATCGCCGGGGTGGAGGGTCTGGATCAGCAGCCGGCCGTCCGCCGTCCGCAGGGCCTGCAGTCGCCGCAGCAGCGCCGGCAGGCGGTCGTCGAGCAGGGCGAAGTTGCAGACCAGCAGGTCGTGGCGGCCGAGAGTGGCCGGGTCGAGTTCGTCGTAGCTGAGCCGGTGATAGGTCGCGCCGCCGGCCGCGCGCGCCGCCTCGATGAGCGGCGCCGAGGCGTCGATGCCGGTGGCTTCGATGCCCTCGGCGGCCGCGGCGCGGCACAGCCAGCCCTCGCCGCAGCCAAGGTCCAGCAGCCGGGCGGGGCGGCGGCGGCGGATGGCGGCGAGGATGGCGGCGTCGGTGACCAGCCGCCGGCTCTCGATGCGGCCTTCGCGCACGGCGGCGGTCCAGCCGGCGGCGTTGTGGATCCAGCTCTGTTGCAGCCTGGTGGCCTTGTCGTCCGCCATGGAGTTCCTTGGCGCCAAAGAAAAGGCCCGCGCATGGCGCGGGCCCGGTTCACGCTTCGCCTGGGATCAGGCTGCGACTTCGATCGCCTTGCGCAGCTTCTTCATCGCCGCGCTCTCGATCTGGCGCACGCGCTCGGCCGAGATACCGTACTTGTCGGCCAGTTCCTGCAGGCCGGCCTTCTCGCCTTCGTTGAGCCAGCGGCGGTAGACGATGTCGCGGGCGCGTTCGTCGAGTCCGGTCAGGGCGCTGCGCAGGCGGTCTTCCTGCTGCTCCTGGTACTCCGCCTCTTCCATCTCGGCGAACTCGTCGCGGTGGTCGGCCAGCCAGTCCTCGGGCACGTAGCCTTCCTCGCCGTCGGCCGGGGTGATGCTGAAGGAGACGTCGGCGCCGCCCAGGCGGGCCTCCATCTGCTCCACTTCCTCCGGCTTGACCTTGAGGTCGGCGGCGATGGCCTCGACTTCGCTGCGGTTCATCCAGCCCAGGCGCTGCTTGGCCGAGCGCAGGTTGAAGAACAGCTTGCGCTGCGCCTTGGTGGTGGCGATCTTCACGATGCGCCAGTTCTTCAGGATGTATTCGTGGATCTCGGCCTTGATCCAGTGCACCGCGAAGGAGATCAGGCGCACGCCGACATCGGGGTCGAAGCGCTTGACCGCCTTCATCAGGCCGACATTGCCTTCCTGCACCAGGTCGCCCAGCGGCAGGCCGTAGCCCATGTAGCCGCGGGCGATGTGCACGACGAAGCGCAGGTTGGACAGCACCAGGGTCTTGGCGGCGTCCAGGTCCTCGTCGTCGCGCAGCTTTTCGGCCAGGCGGCGCTCATCCTCGGCGCTCAGCACCGGCAGGCGGTTGACCGAGGAAATATAGGCGTCGAGGCTGCCCGCCAGCGGCGAAAGCATCGTCGGCTGGCGGAGCGCAACGGCGTTGACGGCAGTCGTCCGGGTCATGCGTTCACTCCCTTCGTTGAGGCCATGTTAGCACTCGGCGGATTGGAGTGCTAAGCCCCCTGGAAGTTCCGGATTTCGCCCCCACTGGGGCTAAGTCCATGATTTGCAAGACTACTGCGGTTGGATGTCGGCCAGGTGCCGCCAGACGGTGATCCAGGCGCCGATCCAGCCCAGCACGATGCCGGTCAGCAGCAGCAGCAGGCTGGAGCCGAAGGACAGGCCGCTCAGGGTGAAGCTGCTGTCGTACAGCGAGGCCAGGGTCTGGCTGGGCCCGGACAGGGCCAGGGTGCCGGCCAGGACCAGGATCAGCGCGAAAACGCTGCCGGCCAGCCCGTACCAGAAGCCGGTATAGAGGAAGGGCCGGCGGATGAAGCTGTCGGGGGCGCCGATCAGCTTCATCACGCTGATCTCCTCGCGCCGCGCCTCGATGTCCAGGCGGATGGTGTTGCCCACGGTCACCACCACGGCGATGCCGAGCAGCAGGCCGACGATGAACACCGCCCGGTCGATGATGCCGAGGATGGCGTAGAGCCGCTCCAGCCATTTCTGGTCGAGCTTGGCCAGGTCCACTTCCGGCAGCCGGGTCAGTTCGCCCAGCAGCACTTCCACCTGCAGCTTGTTGCGCCCGCGCTCCGGGGTCACCGCGATCACCGCCGGCAGGGGGTTGTCCTGCAGCACGTCCAGCGCGTCGCCGAAGCCGGACTGGCTGCGGAACTCGGCCAGCGACTGCTCGCGCGAGATGTAGCGCGTGGCCTGCACGCCGGGGCGGCCGCGGATCTCGCGGGCCAGGGCCGCGCCGCGCTCGGAACTGACCGAGTCCTTCAGGAACAGCGAGAGCTGCAGCGAGTCCTGCCAGCTGTAGGAAATCTTGCTGAGGTTCTGCGTCAGCACGTGCATGCCGGCCGGCAGCGCCAGGGCCACGCCGATCACCAGGGCGGTCAGCAGCGTGCCCACGGGATTGCGTCCGAGCTTGCCCAGCGAGAAGAAGAAGACGCGGGTATGTTCCTGCGTCAGCCGCTGCATCAGCGGCAGCGGCTGGACCTGGAGGCTTTCCTCAGCGGCCACGGCTGTCCTCCCCGGGGAAGGGCGGCAGGTCGCTCAGCGCCGGCGTGCGCGGGCGCCGCGCGGTGATCTTGCCGCCGTCGAGGTGGATGATCCGGTGCGGCATGTGCACGATCAGGTGCAGTGCGTGCGTGGCGATCAGCACGCTGACCCCCACCTGGTTGAAGCGCTCGAACAGCTTCATCACTTCCTTCGACATTTCCGGGTCGAGGTTGCCGGTGGGCTCGTCGGCCAGGATCAGGGCCGGCTTGGATACGATGGCGCGGGCGATGCCCACGCGCTGCTGCTCGCCGCCCGACAGGGTCAGCGGCGAGGATTTCTCGCGGTTGAGCAGGCCCACCGCGTCCAGCGCGGCGCGCACGCGGCGCTGCACGTCGCTGTAGGCGAAGCCGCGGATCACCAGCGGCAGCGCCACGTTGTCGAACACCGTGCGGTCGTACAGCAGGTTGAAGTTCTGGAACACCATGCCGATGCGCTGGCGGAACGGCGCGATGTCGCCGTTCTTCAGCGAGGCGAGGTTGACGTCGTCCACCATCACCTGGCCGCGCGTGGGCTTGCACAGCAGGCCGACCAGGCGCAGCAGCGTGGTCTTGCCGGCCCCGCTGGAGCCGGTGACGAAGGCCATTTCGCCGCGGCCCAGGGAGAAGGTCACGTCGGACAGCACGTCCTTGCCGCCCGGATAGCGGTAGCCCACCTGGTTGAAATGGATGATGTCGGTCATGCCGGCATGTCGTTGTGGTGGCCGCGCCCCGCGGCCTATTCGCCGATCAGGGCCTCGGCGTAGGCCTCGGCGTCGAACGGCTCCAGGTCCTCCGCCGCCTCGCCGAGACCGACGAAGCGGACCGGCAGGGCCATGCGCCGCGCGATCGCCAGCAGGATACCGCCCTTCGCGGTGCCGTCCAACTTGGTGATGGCCAGGCCGGTGAGGCCGATCGCCTCGTGGAACTGGATGGCCTGGGTCAGGGCGTTGCCGCCGGTGGTGGCGTCCACCACCAGCAGCACCTCGTGCGGGGCATAGGGGTCGTGCTTCTGCAGCACGCGCTTGATCTTGCGCAGCTCCTCCATCAGGTGGCTCTGCGTGTGCAGGCGCCCGGCGGTGTCGGCGATGACCACGTCCACGCCCCTGGACTTGGCCGACTGCACGGCGTCGTAGATCACGCTGGCGGAGTCGGCGCCCTCGCCCTGCGACAGGATCGGCACGTCCACCCGCTTGGCCCAGGTCTCGAGCTGCTGCACGGCGGCGGCGCGGAAGGTGTCGCCGGCCGCCAGCATCACCGATTTGCCCTCGCGCTTGAAGCGCAGCGCCAGCTTGCCGATGGTGGTGGTCTTGCCGACGCCGTTCACGCCGGCCACGAACAGGATGTAGGGCTTGATGAAGGGCGGGATCTGCAGTGGCTTGGCGATCGGCGCCAGCAGCTCGACCAGGGCCTTCTTCAGCGAGGCGCGCAGCTGCTTCTCGTTCTTGATGCGGCCAAGGTTGATGTCGGCCTGCAGGCGCTCGATCAGCCACTGCGTGGCCTCGACGCCGGCGTCGGCCAGCAGCAGGCGCGTCTCCAGTTCTTCCAGGGCGTCGGGGCTGAGGACGTCGGCCTTGAAGAAGCTGCCGATGTCGCGCGTGAGCCAGGAGTCGCCCTTGTTGAGGCGGGCGCGGAAGCGGCCGATGGCGGAGTCGTTAGCCATGAGGGGGCTCGGTCTGTGGTTCGTCGGTTTTCAGGCGCCAGACCGCGCCCGCGCCGAGGACGCGCGTGCCCGGCAGCTGGCCGAGCAGCTGCGGCAGCGGCACGGGGGTGCGCAGGTAGACGGGGTAGCGCAGCAGGCGGTAGACGCTGCGGGCCTGCTGCTCGGCGATGTAGCCGATCCAGATCGGCTCGCCGCGGCTGGTCTTGTAGCCGGTGGGCCAGAGCCGCAGCAGGTACTGGCGGGTGTCGTCGCCGGGCAGCGGGTAGCGCAGCACCAGGGCCTGGTGGCGCCCGGCGTTGACCTGCGGCAGCACCGGCAGCTGCTCCACCGGCGTGTCCGGTGCCAGCCAGCGCAGGCCGTTCTGCAGGCCCAGCGGCGCTGTTTCCTGCCAGCCCTGGGCGCGCAGCTGCGCCTCGATGCGGTCGAGGTTGCCGGCCCACTGCAGGTTGAAGGGCTGGCGCTCGCGGCCGAACAGGTTCTGGCGCTGCGAGCGCAGCTTCTGGTAGCCCGAGCGGGCCCAGTCGTCGATCTGCACGATGCTGAGGGTGCGCTGCGGCAGCGGTTCCTGCGCCAGCGCGCGGTCGTCGGACCACTGCAGGCTGGCGGCCAGCACGAAGACCGACAGCACCGGCAGCACGAAGCGGCGGCCGCTGACCTTCTCGGGCTGGTGGCGGCGGTAGCCCAGGCCCAGCAGCGCGGTCCAGATCACGCCGATGGCCAGCGAGAACACGGCGATGCTCCACCACTGCACGCCCAGGTAGAGCTGCGCCAGCAGGATCAGCAGCACCAGCGCGGCGCTGACGCCGTAGATCATCACGCGCGTGCCGGTGCGGCGGCCGGTGGCCAGCAGCACCGGCAGGAAGGAATAGATCACCGTGGTCAGCACCAGGTCCACGGCGTGGTAGCCGGAGGGCTCGAAGCTGCCGAACTGGCGAAACGGCGGCGGGATCTTGGGCACCAGGTACAGGCCCACGGAGATCAGCGCGGCGAAAGCCAGCGCGCCCAGCCAGTGCGCGGTGGCGCGGCCCTTGCGCGCGATCAACAGCGCCAGGAACACGATCACCGCCAGCGGCAGGTACACCGGCCATTCGCCGAGCTGCAGCAGGGCCTGGGCCAGGGCGATGCCCCAGGGCGTGTGCAGTTCGCGCAGCGCCTGGAACACGGCGACGTCCATCGACTTGGGATCGGGGCTGATGCCGGGCGCCGCCCAGAAGTAGAGGAAGGCGCCGCCCAGGGCGAGCAGCGCCAGCGCCATCAGCGCCAGGACCGGCGTTTCCGGCTGGTCGGGATCGGCCAGGGCGGCGCCGAAGCGGCCCAGGCGGCGATGCCGCCGGCTCCAGTCGAGCAGCGCGCCGATCCAGTCCTCGGCGCGCTTCTGCAGCTGGCCGATCACCAGGGCGGTGAGGGCGATCACCAGCCAGACGAACAGCGCCATCAGCAGGATCAGCAGGGCGAGGCGGCCGGCGACTTCCGCGGCCAGCCCCAGCGAGGCGCCGAACACCACGCCCGGGAGGATGTAGGCCAGGGCCCAGGCCAGCGCGGCGATGCCGTCGGTCAGCAGGAACAGCCAGGCCGGCATGCTGGCGGCCCCGGCCAGCGCCGGCGTGACCGAGCGCACCGGCCCGAGGAAGCGCGCCAGCATCACGCCCTTGCCGCCATGGCGGTCGAAGAAGCGGCGCGCGTTGTTGAGCGCCTCCGGGTAGCGCTGCATCAGGCGGCCCTCGAACAGGCGGTTGCCGTAGCGGCGCCCCAGCCAGAACGACAGCGCGTCGCCGGCCAGCGCGCCGGCCGCGGCGATCAGCACCGTGGTCCACAGGTCCAGCGAGCCCAGGGCGATCAGCGCGCCCATGGCGAACAGCGCGACGCCGGCCGGCACGAAGGCGCCGAGGATGAAGATGGCGTCGGCCAGCGTCACCAGGAACAGCAGGATCTGAGCCCAGGTCGGGTGGGCGTTGATCCAGTCGTACAACAGCTGGACGTATTCGCTCATGACCTATCGAGGCCTATCGCGCAAGCGCAAAGGCCTCGCGGGCGGCCAGCAGCGTGGCTTCGATCTCCGCCTCGCCGTGCATCGACGAGACGAAGCCGGCCTCGTAGGCCGAGGGCGCCAGGTACACGCCGCGGTCGAGCATGGCGTGGAAGAAGCGCTTGAAGCGCTCGGCATCGCTGGCCATGACGTCCTTGAAGGTGCGGATGTCCGTGGCGGCGGTGAAGTACAGGCCGAACATGCTGCCGACCTGGGTGGTGAGGAAGGGAATGCCGGCCGCGTCGGCGGCCTGCTTCAGGCCGGCCAGGAGCTTCGCGGTGGCGGCCTCCAGGCGCGCGTAGAGCGCGGCGTCGTCGAGCAGGCGCAGGGTCGCCAGGCCCGCGGCCATCGCCAGCGGATTGCCGGACAGCGTGCCGGCCTGGTAGACCGGGCCGACCGGCGCCAGCTTCTGCATCACGTCGCGGCGGCCGCCGAAGGCGCCCACCGGCAGGCCGCCGCCGATGATCTTGCCCAGCGTCAGCAGGTCGGGACGCACGCCGTAGAGCCCGGCGGCGCCGGTGGGGCCGACGCGGAAGCCGGTCATCACCTCGTCGAAGATCAGCAGGGCGCCGTCGCGGTCGCAGATGTCGCGCAGGCCCTGCAGGAAGCCCGGCGCCGGAGGCACGCAGTTCATGTTGCCGGCCACCGGCTCGACGATGACGCCGGCGATCTGGCCGGCATGGGCCTGGAACAGGGCCTCCACCGAGCCGAGATCGTTGTACTGCGCGGTCAGCGTGTACTTGGCGAGGTCCGCCGGCACGCCCGGCGAGGTCGGCACGCCGAAGGTCAGCAGGCCGGAGCCGGCCTTCACCAGCAGGGCGTCGCCGTGGCCGTGGTAGCAGCCCTCGAACTTCAGGATGTAGTCGCGGCCGGTGGCGCCGCGCGCCAGCCGCAGCGCCGACATGGTGGCCTCGGTGCCGCTGTTGCACATGCGCACCATTTCCAGCGACGGCAGGCGGCGCGACAGCAGCTCCGCCATCTCGATCTCGGCCTCGGTGGGCGCGCCGTAGGAGATGCCGGTCTCGAGCTGGCGGCGGATTTCGGCCAGCACCTGCGGGTGCTGGTGGCCGAGGATCATCGGGCCCCAGGAGCCGACGTAGTCGACGTAGCGCCGGCCGTCGGCGTCGGTGATCCAGGCGCCGTCGGCGGCGGCGATGAAGCGCGGCGTGCCGCCGACCGCGCGGAAGGCGCGGACCGGCGAGTTCACGCCGCCGGGAATGGTCTGCTGTGCGCGGGCGAAGAGTTCTTCTGAGCGGCTCATGGCGGCGGTCTGCAAGGCCTGCTGCAAAAGGGTGCAGGCCCTTGGGAATGAGGGAGCGAGAGTCTAGCCGAACAGGCGTGAATACTCCCGCGCGGCGGCTTCGATGTCCGGGGCGCCGAACACGCCTTCCACGGCCGCCGCCATGTCGGCGCCGGCCGCGACCAGCGGGCCGGCATTGGACGGCAGCAGGCCGCCGATGACGCAGATCGGCAGGCGGATTTCCGCGCGTGCGGTACCCAGCAGCGCCAGGTCGGCCTGCGGCGCGTCGGGCTTGGTGCCGGACTCGAAGAAGCGCCCCAAGGCGACGTAGCTGGCTCCGGCGGCGGCGGCGGCCCGGGCACGCTCCAGCGAATTGGAGCAGCTCACGCCGATGATCGCGCGCGGCCCCAGGCGCCGGCGCGCTTCGGCCAGCGGGGCGTCGGCGGTGCCGACATGCACCCCGTCGGCATCCACCGCCTCGGCCAGGACCGGATCGTCGTTGACGATGAACAGCGCGCCGAACTCGTGGCAGAGACCGCGCAGGGCATGGGCGTTGCGCTCGCGCGTGGCGGCGTCGTGCCACTTGTCGCGGTACTGCAGCAGGCGCGCGCCGCCGGCCAGGGCTTCGGCGGCGGCAGCCACCAGCCGGTCCGGCGAGCGGCAGATCGCTTCGGAGGTAATCGCATACAGGCCGCGCAGCGGAGCGGACAGGGGCGGCAGGTGCTTCATGCGGCGCGCCGCCCGGGGATCAGGCGCCCGCCGCCCACGGGATAGGCGCGCGACAGGGCCCGATGGGTATAGGCCTGCGCCTGTTCCAGGGCCTCGGCCACCGGCTTGCCGGCGGCCAGCAGCGCGGCGATGGCGGCGGCCAGCGTGCAGCCGGCCCCGTGGAAGCGCTGTGCCAGGCGCGGCCATTCGAAGTCGCGCGGCGCCCGGCCGGCCTGGTACCAGGTGTTGACCACGTTGCCGCCGGGCTCGTCGCCGCGCGTCACCAGCAGGTGGGCCAGGCCGGTGGCCAGCAGGGCGGTGCCGTCCTCGCCGCCGCCCAGCAGGCGGGCCTCGGCGGCATTCGGGGTCAGCACCGTGACCTGCGGCAGCAGGCGCTCCTTCAGGGCCAGCAGCAGTTCGCTGCGCACCAGGTGGGCGCCGCCGCCGGCCCGCAGCACCGGGTCCAGCACCACGGGAACCCGCAGCCGGCGGATGCAGTCGAGGATGGGGTCGATCTGGGCGGCATCGCCCAGCAGGCCGATCTTGATCGCGTCGATGCGGCAGTCGGCCGCCAGGGCTTCGATCTGCGCGGCGATCAGGATCGGCGGAACGGCCGCCACGCGCTGGACGTCGGAGGTGTCCTGGACGGTGTTGGCGGTGATGACGCCGAGCGCGTGGCCGCCCAGGGCGCCGATCGCCTCGGTGTCCGCGGTCAGGCCGGCACCGCCGGTGGGGTCGTGCCCGGACAGGCACAGGACGCAGGGCGTGCGGATGGGATTCATAAGGGGCAGTTTAGCGGGAGCGGTGGGGCGTTTCCGGTCAGGCCGCGCTCCCTTATGCACAGCAGCGGCGCCCACCTGCCACGAGGCCCGTGGTAGCGACTTTTTTCTGCAAGAATGCTGCAAGAATCACGCAAGTCATTGATCGCAAAATGGGATGCGGAGTGGATACAAACTGGCCCGAGGGTAAAAATGCCAAGCACCGTGGCTACTTAGGGCAATGACGCGAATATTGCCCACACACTTATCCACAGATTTTGTGGATGTTTCGATAAATTCCTGCTTCAGCAGCAACTTGCGCTCATGAATTCAAGTAACAAGTGGTCCGCCGTATGCAAATCGTTAGATGAATTCGCACGGATTGCTCTGCTGGCGCTGCTGCTGGGCGCGGCGGGGCCTTCGATGGGCGCCGGTGCGGCCGAACCCGCGTTCGAGCCCCTGGCCACGGTCAACGACGTCGAGCTGCCGGAGCTGTCCGGGCTGGCCGCCTCGCGGCGCTGGCCCGGCATCTATTGGGGACACAACGACAGCGGCGACGGGCCGCGGCTGTTCGCCTTCAACCGTCGCGGCGAGGTCATCGCCCGCGTCGAGGTCGAAGGGGCGGAGGCCATCGACTGGGAGGACATCGCGCTCTACGAGCGCGACGGCCATAGCTGGCTGGCGATCGCCGACACCGGCGACAACTTCGGCTTTCGCGATACCGCGACGGTCTACCTGCTGCCCGAGCCGGCGCTGGATGCCAGCCGGGTCAAGCCGCTGCGGCGGCTGGATTTCCGCTATCCCGACGGCCCGCGCGACGCCGAGGGCCTGGCGGTGGATGCCGAGGGCGGGTCCATCCTGGTGGTGGAGAAAGGCGCGCCGCAGGTCGGGCTCTATCGCCTGCCGCTGGATGCCGGGCCCGGCGTGCAGGCCGCCGAGCGGCTGGCGACGCTGCAGCTGCCGGTGCCGGGCAAGCAGCCGCTGGCCGCGCCGCTGTCGGCACCGCGAGGCCGGGTGTCGGTGACCGCCATGGACCTGTCCCGCGACGGCCTGCGCCTGGCCATGATCAGCTACAGCCGCCTGTTCTGCTTCGACCGCCGGCCGGGCGAAGGCTGGGCGGAGGCGCTGGCGCGGCCGCCGCGCAGCTGGCCGTTGCCGAGGCTCGGCGGGCTGGAGGCGATGGCGATCGAGCCCGACGGCCGCAGCGTGGTGGTGGCGCCGGAGGGCGTTCCCACCCCGGTGCTGCGCGCCAGGCGTATCCTCGATCCGTGAACATCCACTGGACGCCCGACCTGTTCGTCCACATCGGCTATGCGCTGATGCTGGTGGCGCTGCTGGCGCGCGACATCCTGTGGCTGCGCGCGGTGCTGGTCTGCGCCCAGTCCAACCTGGCCCTGTACGCCTGGACCCACGGGCTGGCCGGCATGACGTTCTGGAACAGCCTGTTCGTGGTGATCAACGCGGTCTGGGTGCTGCGCATCCTGCGCGAGCGCCGCGCCGTGCAGCTGCCGGCGGCGCTGGCCGGGATCCACCGCCGCGATTTCGCGGCGATGGGAGCCCAGGAGTTCCTGCGCTTCTGGAACGAGGGCCGGGGCCGCGAGGCCGAGGGGCGCCTGATCGCGGACGGCAGCCATCCCGCCGAACTGCTCTACCTGGTGTCCGGGCAGGCGCGGGTGCGGCGGCAGGGTCGCGAGATCGCGGCCCTGCCGGCCGGCAGCTTCGCCGGCGAGATGAGCCTGCTGACCGGCGAGCCGACCAGCGCCGACGTCGATGCCCTGGGCCCGGTGCGGCTGCAGGCCTGGCCGGTGGCGCGCCTGCAGGAGATCCGCCAGCGCCAGCCGCAGTTCTGGACGCGCCTGCAGAGCGTGCTGGGGCACGACATGATCGAGAAGCTGCGGCGCGCCGCCGCTCAGGCCGGAAGCTGACGCCCCAGCCAGTGGCCGTAGGCCACCAGCAGCGGCAGCTGCAGCCAGAGCAGCAGCAGGTCGTAGGCCTCCTGGCGCCGCACTTCGTCCTGCACCGCCTGCGTCAGCAGGTGGGCGCAGGCCATCGCGAAGCCGGAGAGGGCGGCCAGCATCAGCAGCGTCGGCAGGTCGGGCCAGAGGCGCGCACCGCCGAAATCCGCCGAGGCGGCCAGCCAGGTGAAGACCAGCGCCACGCCCGCGCCCCCCTGCAGCGGCAGCACCAGGCCCGGCACGCGCCGCAGCAGCGGAACGGCCGGCAGCAGCAGCCCGGTGAAGAACAGCCAGGTGATCAGCCGGTCGGTACGGCCCGGGGCCCGCGCCAGCAGCTCGGCCGGGGAGGGGATGTCGCGCAAGCCGTATAGCGACGCGCCGGCCAGCACGATGAAGGCCATCAGGCAGAACACGCGCGCCAGCGGCAGCAGGAACCATTCGCCCCACAGGCGCAGGGCTTCTTCACGGGTGTGCCGGTGCAGCGCCTGCTCCAGCCAGGCGGTCGCGACGCTCAGGCCGGCGAAGACCAGGGCGGCGAGCAGCAGCATTTCAGGGTGAGGCTACGCGCTCAGGCAATGCCTGGATGGCATTGCCTGCGTCGCCGGACGCCGGGCCATGATGGCCGGGCAGGGGATAAATCAAGTGACAGAAGTCCCGCCATGGATGGCTCCCCGGAACTTCCATTCAGGCTGCCAACGGCATCGGCAGCGCCAGGTTCTTCCACAGCCGCAGCGTCGGCTCCGACTGGTTCAGCGTGTAGAAGTGCAGGCCGGGGGCGCCGTTGTCCAGCAGCGTGCGGGCCAGCTGCGTCACCACGTCCAGGCCGAAGTCCAGCAGCGCCGGCTTGTCGTCCTGCAGCTGCTCCAGGCGCAGGCGGATCCAGCGCGGGATTTCGGCGCCGCAGGCGGCGGAGAAGCGGGCCAGCTGGGCGAAGTTGGTGATCGGCATGATGCCGGGGATCACCGGCAGCGAAAGGCCCGCCTGTTCGCAGCGGTTGACGAAGTCGAAGTAGGCGTCGGCGTTGAAGAAGTACTGCGTGATCGCCGCATGCGCGCCGGCCTCCGCCTTGCGGCGGAAGTGTTCGAAGTCCTGCGCCGGCGTGATGCCCTGGGGATGCATCTCGGGGTAGGCGGCGACCTCCAGGCGGAAATGATCCCCGTGGCGCTCGCGGATGAAGCCCACCAGTTCGCTGGCGTAGCGGAACTCGCCCGGCGCCTCGCCGGGCTTGAGGTCCGGCGGCAGGTCGCCGCGCAGTGCGACGATGCGCCTGACGCCCGCCTCGCGGTAGCGCTGCAGCAGGGCGGCGATGCTGTCGCGGGTGGAGCCGACGCAGGTCAGGTGCGGTGCGGCCTCGATGCCGCTGTGCTCCACCACCTGCATGATCGCCTCGTAGGTGCCGTGCTGGTCGGAACCGCCGGCTCCGTGGGTGACGGAGAAGAACGCCGGCCGTACCGACGCCAGCTTCTGCACCAGCGCCGGCAGCTTCTGCCAGCCCTCCGGCGTGCGCGGCGGGAACAGCTCGAACGAGAAAGTGATTTCCTGGCCCATAAAGACAGTGCTCAGTGCTGAGGACTAAGTGCTGAGTGGCGAGATTTCTACTTAGAACTCAGCACTCAGCACTCAGCACTTTAGTAACGGTAGTGCTCGGGCTTGTACGGGCCTTCGACGGGCACGCCGAGGTAGTCGGCCTGGGCCTGGGTCAGCGTGGTCAGCTTCACGCCGATCTGCGCCAGGTGCAGGCGCGCCACTTCCTCGTCGAGCTTCTTGGGCAGGCGGTACACCGTCTTCTGGTAGGCGTCCCTGTTCCTCCACAGGTCCATCGCCGCCAGCGTCTGGTTGGAGAAGCTGTTGGACATCACGAAGGACGGATGGCCGTGGGCGCAGCCCAGGTTGATCAGGCGGCCTTCGGCGAGCACGTAGATCGACTTGCCGCTGTCCGGGAAGGTGTAGCGGTCGGTCTGCGGCTTGATGGTATCGCGCACGGCGCCGGAGGCGTTGAGGCGGTCCATCTGGATCTCGTTGTCGAAATGGCCGATGTTGCACACCAGGGCGTTGTTCTTCATCGCCTTCATGTGCTCGAGGGTGATGATGTCCTTGTTGCCGGTGGTGGTGACGTAGATGTCGGCGTAGGGCAGCACGTCCTCGACGGTCTTGACCTCGAAGCCCTCCATCGCGGCCTGCAGGGCGTTGATGGGGTCGATCTCGGACACGATCACGCGCGCGCCGAGGCCGCGCAGCGAATGCGCCGAGCCCTTGCCGACGTCGCCGTAGCCGGCCACGAAGGCCACCTTGCCGGCGATCATCAGGTCGGTGGCGCGCTTGATGCCGTCGGCCAGCGATTCGCGGCAGCCGTAGAGGTTGTCGAACTTGCTCTTGGTGACCGAGTCGTTGACGTTGATGGCGGGCACCAGCAGCTTGCCGGCCTCCATCATCTGGTACAGGCGGTGCACGCCCGTGGTGGTCTCCTCGGAGACGCCCTTCCAGTCCTTGACCACGCGGGTCCAGAAGCCCGGGCGCTCCCTGGCGACGCGCTTGAGCAGGTTCTTGATCACCTGCACTTCATGGTTGTCCGACGGCGTCTCGACCCACTTGTCGCCCTGCTCCAGCTCGTAGCCCTTGTGGATCAGCAGGGTCACGTCGCCGCCGTCGTCCACCACCAGCTCGGGGCCGGTCAGCGTGCCGTCGGCCAGCGTGTGGGTGACGCAGTCCAGCGTCAGGTCCCAGTACTCCTCCAGCGTCTCGCCCTTCCAGGCGAACACGGGCGTGCCGGCGGCGGCCACGGCCGCGGCGGCATCGTCCTGCGTCGAGAAGATGTTGCAGGAAGCCCAGCGCACCGAGGCGCCCAGGGCCTTGAGCGTCTCCAGCAGCACGGCCGTTTCCTTGGTCATGTGCAGGGAGCCGGTCAGGCGCACGCCCTTGAGCGGCTGCAGCGGCGCGTACTTGGCGCGGATGCTCATCAGGCCCGGCATTTCCTCCTCGGCCATGCGGATGCGCTTGCGGCCGAATTCGGCCAGGCCGATGTCGCGGATCTTGTAATCAGTGCTGAGTGCTGAGTGCTGAGTGCTGAGTGTGGCCGCTTTGCTCATGGGTCAATCCTTGAAGTCTCTTCAATTGCTCGGCTTAGCGAATTGCGTAGGCCGTTGATGATCTTGCCGGTTTCGATGGCCAATGCCTGCAACGAATCGAATTCGGAGGTGCTGAGGCGGCCGACATCGAGTGCGATGTATGCCTGTGCTCGTACCTCGGCGCAGGATCCTTTGGCAACAACCAGGGCCTGCCGGAATTCCTTCCGGCCGGCCCTGTCAAAACCTTCCGCGATGTTCGACATCACCGAGATCGAGGCCCGGCGAATCTGGTCACGCAGCGCGAAGTCGGAGCCGAACGATCCCTTGGCCGAAAGCGTGTAGACGAGGCGCGTCATCTCGCGCGCTCGCTGCCAGGCCTTCAAATCTTCGAACCGTTCGACTCGCACTTCGCTTCCCGTTACTCAGCACTTAGTCCTGAGCACTGAGCACTTTCCTTGCTACTTCAGCTTCTTCGCATCGGAGGCGAGGGCTTCGGCCTTGTCCGTCTTCTCCCAGGAGAAGGCGGTGTGGCTCTTGCCGTCCGTGCCCTTGAACTCGTAGGGCTTGCGGCCGAAGTGGCCGTAGGAGGCGGTGGCCTGGTACATCGGGTGGATCAGGTCGAGCATCTTGATGATGCCGCCCGGGCGCAGGTCGAAGTGGCGGCGCACCAGCTTCTCCAGGGCCTCGTCGGAAACCTTGCCGGTGCCGAAGGTGGTGACCATGATCGAGGTCGGCTCGGCCACGCCGATGGCGTAGCTCACCTGCACCTCGCAGCGGTCGGCCAGGCCCGACGCGACGATGTTCTTGGCGACGTAGCGCGCGGCGTAGGCGGCCGAGCGGTCGACCTTGGACGGATCCTTGCCGGAGAAGGCGCCGCCGCCATGGCGGGCCCAGCCGCCGTAGGAGTCGACGATGATCTTGCGGCCGGTCAGGCCGCAGTCGCCCACCGGGCCGCCGATCACGAAGTTGCCGGTCGGGTTGATGTGGAACTTGGTGGACTTGGTCAGCCACTTCGCCGGCAGCACCGGCTTGATGATCTCCTCCAGCACGGCCTCGCGCAGGTCCTTGAGCTTGATGCTCGGATCGTGCTGGGTGGACAGCACCACGGCGTCGATGCCGACGACCTGCTCGTCGCGGTAGCGCAGCGTGATCTGGCTCTTGGCGTCCGGGCGCAGCCAGGGCAGTCCGCCCTTCTTGGCCTTGCGGATCTTGGCCTGCTGCTCGACCAGGCGGTGGGCGTAGAAGATCGGGGCCGGCATCAGCGCGCTGGTTTCGTTGCAGGCGTAGCCGAACATCAGGCCCTGGTCGCCGGCGCCGATGTCCTCGGCGGCCTTGGCCTTCTTGGCGGTGCCGTCGACGCCCATGGCGATGTCCGGGGACTGCTTGCCGATGATGTTGAGCACGCCGCAGGTGTGGCCGTCGAAGCCAACCTCGGTGTTGCTGTAGCCGATGCCGTTGACCACGCCGCGCGCGATGGCGTCGACGTCGATGTTGGCGCTGGTCGTGACTTCGCCGGCCAGCACCACCACGCCCGTCTTCACCAGGGTTTCGCAGGCGACGCGCGCCCGCGGGTCCTGCGCCAGGATCGCGTCCAGGATCGCGTCGGAGATCTGGTCCGCCATCTTGTCCGGATGGCCTTCGGAAACGGACTCGGAGGTAAACAGGTATTCGGACATCGGTGCAGCCCTCGGAATGGGGTAAACGGGAGTCTCAATCCGTTTATGCGGATGAGCGGATATTGTAAAGCCTGCGGGGCAAGCCCGCCATAGGGATGAATTCGGGGCCCGGGCGCGGCTAATCTTGCACAAAAGCCTCACCCGAATCGCCCGGATCCGAAGACCCAAGAGCCGAAAATGGCCCCGACTCCCTCCAGCATGCTCGCCCTGGGCACCCCCGCGCCGGACTTCAGCCTGCCCGACACCCTCGGCGGCAAGCTCCTGGGCCTGTCCGACGTCCGGGCGGAGTACGCCACCCTGGTGATGTTCATCTGCAATCATTGCCCTTACGTGAAGCACGTCAACGCCGAGCTGCTGCGGCTGGCGCGCGACTACCAGGGGCGCGGCGTGGGCTTGGTGGCGATCTCGTCCAACGACGCCCTGGCCTACCCGGAGGATGCGCCGGACCGGATGGCCGAGACCGGGCGGGCGCTGGGTTATCCCTTTCCCTACCTCTACGACCAGAGCCAGGACGTGGCCCGAGCCTACGAGGCGGCCTGCACCCCGGACTTCTTCCTGTTCGATGCGGGCCTGAGGCTGGCCTACCGCGGGCGGCTCGACGACTCCACGCCCGGCAACGGCCGGCCGGTGACCGGGGCCGATCTGCGGGCGGCGCTGGAGGCCCTGCTGGCCGGCCGCCCGGTGCCGGGCGGGCAGCAGCCCAGCCTCGGCTGCAGCATCAAGTTCCGCAAGGCGCAGGGCGCCTGATGGAACTGCTGTCGCAACTGTTCCCGCTGGCGCCGCGCGGCCTGCTCAATGCGCTGCTGCTATTCCTGCCGCCGCTGCTGATCCTGTTCCACCCGCGCGTGCGCTGGTGGTCGCGGCTGCTGTGGCTGGCCGCCACGCAGCTGTGCTGGCTGTTCGTCGGGCTCTATGCCTGGGTGCGCCTGCAGCGTTACCTGGGCGATCCGCAGATGGCGGAGTTTCCGTTGGCCGATGCGATCGGCTGGTGGAGCTTCGTGTTCCCCTGGATGGTGTACCTGGTGTTCCGCGCCACGCATCCGCCGCGGGCCAAAAGAGATGCCGCGCCCCGCAGTTAGTAATTTCCGCTCATTTCCGAACCCGGGCTCAGGCGCTATGTTGGCGCCATAACGAAAGCTTCACATTTCAATAGAGCGGGAGGAGAGAGCAATGAAGGCCCTGACGAGGCGCACGGCACTGTGCGCGGCGCTGCTGTGGGCGTTGGCCGGCTGTACCGGCCGTTCCGGACCGGTGGACGGCGAGGGCGGCGGCAGCGGCGGCACCAACCTGGTCGAGGCCGACTACCACACGCGCGCCACGCCGCCGCTGGAACCGGGCCAGTTCGAGATGATCACGCTCTCGACCCTGCCCGACGCGGTGACCGACGGCGACGTGCTGCTGGGCCTGCGCGGACTGGCCGCGGGCGATACCTTCAAGGTGACGCGCAACGGGGCCGACGTCAGCGCGGCCTTCGCCCGCGCGGAGGGCGGCGAGGTGCGTGGCCTGGTCACCGGCCTGAAGAAGGGAGCCAACCGCCTGGCGGCCACCGTCAGCGGCGAGGCCGGCGTCCGCCGCGCCGAATTGACCGTGATCAACCATCCGATCACCGGCCCGGTGCTGTCGGGCCCGCACCAGAAACCCTTCATCTGCCGCACCGAGGACAACGGCCTCGGCGCGCCGATCGACGCCAACTGCTCGATCGTCACGCAGTACAAGTGGTTCTACCGCTCGGTGACCAACCAGGGCTTCAGCGAGCTGGCCGATCCCTACGCCCCCTATCCGGGCGACGTGATCATGACCGAGACCAAGGACGGCCGCGCCGTTCCCTTCGTCGTGCGCATGGAGACCTCCACGATCAACCGCGGCATCGCACGCCTGGCGGTGCTGGACGATCCGCATGCCCGCGGTCCCGAGGCGCCCTTCGAGGCGGCGCTGTGGGACGGCCACGTCTACTACGTCTTCGGCGAATCCTGCGGCGTCGGCTACCAGCAGGGCCGCAGCGATCCCAACCTGGTGCTCGGTGCGCTGGCGCTGACCGAGATCTCGGCCGACAACCTGCTGATCAACCTGGTGGGCATCGCCGACCGCCTCGGCAAGGGCGACCTGGTGATCCACAACACGCTCAGCGCGTTCGGCAACCACTGCAATCCGCTGATCAGCGCCGAGACGGCGATGCTGATGAAGGAGCACATCACCGAGAAGTACGGCCCGGTGCGGTTCATGATCGGCACCAACGGCTCGGGCGCGGCGCTGCAGCAGTACAACCTCGCCAACAACCTGCCGGGCGTGCTCAGCGGCGCGATGCCGACCGCGACCTTCGCCGACATCCTGACCACGGCGATGACGGTGGCGGACTGCGGCCTGCTGCAGCACTACTACGAGAACAGCTCGCTGGACTGGAGCGTGGGCAAGCAGGCGGCGGTCAACGGCCACAACCTGCTGGTGGGCAACCCGCTCAACGCCATCTGCCAGTCCTGGGTCGATGCCTTCCTGGACCTGCTCAATCCCGAGACCGGCTGCGGCCCGGTGCCGGAGGAGGACCGTTACCGCGGCCCCGACAATCCCAACGGTCCCAACCTCAAGGGCGTGCGCTGCACGGTGCAGGACGCCAACGTCAACATCTTCGGACGTGATCCGGAGACCGGCTACGCCAACCGCCCGCTGGACAATACCGGCGTGCAGTACGGCCTGGGGGCGCTGCTGGCGGGCACGATCAGCGCCGAGGAGTTCCTCGACGTCAACCGCAACATCGGCGGCTTCAACATCGACGGCAAGCCGGTGGCCCAGCGCATGCGCATGAACGAGCGGATGGCCAAGGTCGCGTACCAGGTCGGCGGCGTCATCGGCCGCGGCGCCCTGGCGGAGACGCCGGTGCTGGATCATGCGCCCTACCTGGACCTGATCCCGGTGGCCAACATCCACGAGGCGGTGCGCCCGTTCATCGTGCGCTCGCGCCTGCAGAAGCAGACCGGCCAGGTGACGACCCAGGGCCTGTGGCGCGGCGTCGTGACCCAGGCCGACGGCTACCCGGTGATGGAGCAGTGGCTGGAGGCCCTGCAGCGGCCGGAATACGGCGGCGACCACATGGCGGCCGTGATCGCGGCCAAGCCGGCCGCGGCGGCCGATCGCTGCGTGTTCGGCACCATCGGCGGCCGCCTGGAGCTGCCGGATGCGATCCTGCTGCCGCTGGGCCTGGCGCAGCTGCCGCTGCTGCCCCAGCTGGGGCCGCTGCACGACCTGATCCCCGAGTTCGACGTCGACGTCCCGCTGCGCGTCGACCTGCCGGAGTTCTACAACAACGACGGCTCCGGGCTCGGGGTCTGCTCGCTGGCGCTGCCGGTGACCCGGACGCCGCGCATGGTGGCCGGCATGCCGATGACCGACGACATCATCCGCTGCCAGCTGCGCCCGGTGGACCCGGCCGACTACGCCGGCAAGCTCAGCGAGGCGCAGGTCGCCGAGGTCCGGGCGATCTTCCCGGACGGCGTCTGCGACTTTACGAAGCCGGCGGCCGAGGACGTCGAGCACAGCCTGCTGTACCCGTCCCTGGGCGGCGAGCGGCTGGAGGCCCCGCACTCCCTCAAATGGTGGGCCGCGCGGTCCGGCAAGGCGCAGTAAACCCTTGATGGGAAAGCCCGGCGGCGCCTGCCGCCGGGCTTTTTTGTGCCCTGGATAACGGTTGCCGACGCCGTTTCCTTGCCCCGGCGCGCGCAAACCCTGAAAATATGCGCCCTTTTTGTTTCCCTTCAGGCCGCCGCTTCCCATGCCCGCGACGAACCGCTTCGAACTCGCCAATGCCATCCGCGCCCTGGCGATGGATGCCGTGCAAAAAGCCAACTCCGGCCATCCCGGCATGCCGATGGGCATGGCGGACATCGCCGAAGTGCTCTGGAACGACTACCTGAGCCACAACCCGGCCGACACCAGCTGGGCCAACCGCGACCGTTTCGTGGTGTCCAATGGCCACGGCTCGATGCTGCTGTACGCGCTGCTGCACCTGACCGGCTACCCGCTGCCGATGGAGGAGCTGAAGAATTTCCGCCAGCTGCACTCCAAGACGGCCGGCCATCCGGAGTACGGCATCACCCCGGGCGTGGAGACCACCACCGGCCCGCTGGGCCAGGGCCTGGCCAATGCCGTGGGCATGGCGCTGGCCGAGCGCGTACTCGCCGCGCGCTACAACCGCGACGGCCACAGCGTGGTCGACCACTACACCTACGTCTTCACCGGCGACGGCTGCCTGATGGAAGGCATCAGCCATGAAGCCTGCTCGCTGGCCGGAACCCTGGGCCTGGGCAAGCTGGTGGTGTTCTACGACGACAACAATATCTCCATCGACGGCGAGGTCGAGGGCTGGTTCCGCGACGACACGCCGGGCCGCTTCGAGGCCTACGGCTGGCAGGTGATCCGCAACGTCGACGGCCACAACCCGGCCGAGATCAAGAAGGCCATCGACACCGCCCGCGCCACGCAGGACAAGCCGACCCTGGTCTGCTGCAAGACCATCATCGGCTTCGGCTCGCCGAACCTGCAGGGCAAGGAGAAGTGCCACGGCGCCCCGCTGGGCGAGGCCGAGATCAAGCTGGTGCGCGAGAAGCTGGGCTGGGCCCACGCGCCCTTCGAGATCCCCGACGAGATCCGCGCCGGCTGGAACGCGCTGGAGAAGGGCAGGCAGCGCCAGCAGGCCTGGACCCAGGCCTTCCGCGCCTATGCCGAGAAGTTCCCGGAGGACGCCGCCGACTTCGAGCGCCGCATGAAGGGCGAGCTGCCGGCAAACTGGGCCGCGACCGCCGCGGCGACGCTGGCGGAGGCCGCGAAGTTCGACAAGCCGGTGGCCACGCGCAAGGCTTCCAAGAACGTGCTGGACGCGCTGGCCGCGGGCCTGCCGGAGCTGTTCGGCGGCTCGGCCGACCTGAGCGAGTCCAACTGCACCGACTTCAAGGGCCACAAGGCCCTGCGCCACGGCAGCCTCGACGGCAACTACGTGAACTACGGCGTGCGCGAGTTCGGCATGTCGGCGATCATGAACGGCGTGGCCCTGCACGGCGGCCTGATCCCCTTCGGCGGCACGTTCCTGACCTTCAGCGACTACGCCAGGAACGCGGTCCGCATGGCCGCGCTGATGAAGATCCGCAGCATCTTCGTCTACACCCACGACTCGATCGGCCTGGGCGAGGACGGCCCCACCCACCAGTCGGTGGAGCACGTCGCCTCCCTGCGCCTGATCCCGAACCTGAACGTGTGGCGCCCCGCCGACCAGTTCGAGACCGCCATCGCCTGGCAGGATGCCATCGAGCGCAAGGACGGGCCCTCGGCGCTGGCGCTGACGCGCCAGAACCTGGTGCCGCAGGCGCATCCGGAATCGCATTTCACCGACGCCCGCCGCGGCGGCTATGTCCTGTGGGAGCCGGCCGCCGCCGCCCAGGGCATCCTGATCGCCACCGGCTCGGAGGTGCAGCTCGCCGTGGACTCGGCGAAGAAGCTGGCCGAGCAGGGCGTCCATGTCCGCGTGGTGTCGGTCCCCTGCGCGGAGATCTTCCGCCGCCAGGACGCCGCCTACCGCGAATCGGTGCTGCCCAAGGCCCTGCGCAAGCGCCTGGCGATCGAGACCGGCGTGTCGCTGTACTGGGCCGGCTTCGTCGGCGACGAGGGCGAGGTCCTCGGCGTGGATACCTACGGCGAGTCCGCGCCGCTGGCCGCCGTGATGAAACACTTCGGCTTCACGGTCGACAACGTCGTGGCCAAGGTCACGGCTCTGCTGGGCAAATGATGGAGGGGGCGCCGCGAGGCGCCCCTTTGTTTTTCAACCGAAACCTGCGGGTATGGCCGCAGTCCTGTACTAAAGGAAAAGTAAGATGACCGTCAAAGTGGGTATCAATGGCTTCGGCCGCATCGGCCGCAACGTGCTGCGCGCCGCCGTGCAGAATTTCGGTGGCGACATCGAGATCGTCGGCATCAACGACCTGCTGGAGCCGGACTACCTCGCCTACATGCTGCAGTACGACTCCGTGCATGGCCGCTTCAAGGGCGACATCAAGGTCGAGGGCGGCGCGCTGGTCATCAACGGCAAGAAGATCCGCCTGACGCAGGAGCGCGATCCGGCCAACCTGAAGTGGAACGAGATCGGCGCCGATGTCGTGATCGAGTCCACCGGCCTGTTCCTGGACAAGGCCAGCGCCGAGAAGCATCTCGCCGCCGGCGCCAAGAAGGTGATCATCTCGGCCCCGTCGAAGGACGACACCCCGATGTTCGTCTACGGCGTCAACCACAAGACCTACGCCGGCCAGGCCATCATCTCCAACGCTTCCTGCACCACCAACTGCCTGGCGCCGCTGGCCAAGGTGCTGCACGACAAGTGGGGCATCAAGCGCGGCCTGATGACCACCGTGCACGCCACCACCGCCACCCAGAAGACCGTGGACGGCCCGAGCAGCAAGGACTGGCGCGGCGGCCGCGGCATCCTCGAGAACATCATCCCGTCCTCCACCGGCGCCGCCAAGGCCGTGGGCGTGGTGATCCCCGAGCTGAACAAGAAGCTGACCGGCATGTCCTTCCGCGTGCCGACCTCCGACGTCTCCGTGGTCGACCTGACCGCCGAGCTTGAGCGCGAGGCCAGCTACGAAGAGATCAAGGCCGAGATGAAGGCCCAGAGCGAAGGCGCCCTCAAGGGCATCCTCGGCTACACCGAGGACAAGGTGGTGGCCACCGACTTCCGCGGCGATGCCCGCACCTCGATCTTCGACGCCGACGCCGGCATCGCGCTGGACAAGACCTTCGTCAAGCTGGTGAGCTGGTACGACAACGAGTGGGGCTACTCCAACAAGTGCCTCGAGATGGTCCGCGTCGTCGCCAAGTAAGCATCCGGAGACGAGAACGGGAGCGGGGAGACGCAAGACTCCCCCTCCCGTTTTTCTTGGATCTCCCGCCCACGTCTTCCGCTTCACGGAGTAAAAGATAATGACCGTCCTTCGCATGTCCGACCTGGACCTCGCCGGCAAGCGCGTGCTGATCCGCCAGGATCTGAACGTGCCCATCTCCAATGGCCGCATCACCTCCGACGCGCGCTTGCGCGCCTCGCTGCCGACGCTGAAGCTGGCGCTGGAGAAGGGTGCCTCGGTGCTGGTGGTGTCGCACCTGGGCCGCCCCAAGGCCGGCAAGTTCGACCCCGAGGCCTCGCTGACCCTGGTGGCCGCCTGGCTGTCGGAGAAGCTCGAACGGACCGTGCCGCTGGTCTCCAACTGGATCGACGGCATCGCCATGGAGCCGGGCCAGATCGCGCTGGGCGAGAACACCCGCTTCCTCAAGGGCGAGAAGGACAACGACGAGGCGCTGTCGAAGAAGATGGCGTCGCTCTGCGACGTCTACGTGATGGACGCCTTCGGCACCGCGCACCGCGCGGAAGCCTCCACCCACGGCGTGGCGAAGTTCGCGCCGGTGGCCTGTGCCGGCCCGCTGCTGGCCGCCGAGCTGGATGCGCTGGGCAAGGCCCTGGCGACGCCGAAGAAGCCGCTGGCCGTGATCGTCGGCGGCAGCAAGGTCTCGACCAAGCTGGACCTGCTAGAGAACCTCGCCGACGTGGCCGACCAGCTGATCATCGGCGGCGGCATCGCCAACACCTTCCTGGCCGCCATGGGCAAGCCGGTGGGCAAGTCGCTGCACGAGGCGGACATGCTGGAGAAGGCGCGCGCGATCCTGGCCAAGATCCAGGCCCGCGGCGGCGACATCCCGCTGCCGGAAGACGTGGTGGTGGCCTCCGAGTTCTCCGCCGAGGCGCATGCCGAAGTGCGCGATGCCGACGAGGTGGAATCCGACGAGATGATCCTCGACATCGGCCCCAAGACCCGCAAGAAGCTCTCGGCGCTGCTGAAGTCCTGCGGCACCATCGTCTGGAACGGCCCGGTGGGCGTGTTCGAGTACGACAGCTTCGCCGGCGGCACCAAGGCCATCGCCGAGGCCATCGCGGCGGCCGAGGGCTTCTCGCTGGCCGGCGGCGGCGACACGCTGGCGGCGATCGACAAGTTCAAGGTGGCCGGGCGCATCGACTACATCTCCACGGGCGGCGGCGCCTTCCTCGAGTTCCTCGAGGGCAAGAAGCTGCCGGCGGTGGAGATCCTGGAACAGCGCGCCAAAGGCTGAGGACCACGGGTCGCGACCGTGACGGGCTCTCCGCCATGGCCACGGCCGGTCGTACGGCTGCTGCGCACGGAGCACGGCTACGGCGGCCGTGACGAGCGCGTGCGCGACTGCGCGCAGCTGCTGTTCGACTACGGCGTGCAGCGCTGCCGCTACGGCGAGCCGGCCGTGGGCGAGCACGGCCAGGGCTTCCTGCTGCGCGATCCCGGCGCCGAGGACGTCGCCTGCCGCCGGCTGCTGGCCCTGGGCCTGGTCTCCTTCGACCCCAAGCGCCCGTCGCTGCTGACCCCCCACAGCGAACGCGACTGGCTGCGCCTGATGGCGGAGCCGCTGCCGGCGCTGCAGCGCGAGGGCTGGCAGATCGACGTCGACCGCGACTTCAGCTTCCGGCTCTGCGAGCCGGAGCCGGACTGGCTGCTGCAGCTGCAGGAGGGCGAGGGCCGCGACTGGTTCGGCGTGGCGCTGGACGTGGACGTGGAGGGCGAGCGCCTGCCGCTGCTGCCGCTGCTGGTGGCCTTCCTGCAGGATCCGCGTGCCGGCTGGACGCCGCAGAAGTTCGCGGCGCTGGACGACGATGCGCCGCTGCTGCTGCGCGACGAATCGCGCGACCGCTGGCTGCGCCTGCCGGCCGGCCGCCTCAAACCGGTGCTGGCGGTGCTGCGCGAGCTGTTCACCGCGACCTGGCTCGACGCCGGCGGCCGCCTCTGGCTGCCGCGGCCGCAGGCCCTGATGCTCGACGAGCTGCTGCACCTGCCGCAGCTGCGCTTCGACGGCGATGCGCCGCCGGGGCTGCTCGCCGGCGTGGCCGAGGTGGCGCCGCCGCAGGGGCTGAACGCGCAGCTGCGCGGCTACCAGCAGCAGGGCCTCAACTGGCTGCAGTTCCTGCGCGCCCAGGGATTCGGCGGGGTGCTGGCCGACGACATGGGCCTGGGCAAGACCCTGCAGACGCTGGCGCACATCCTGCTGGAGAAGGAGAGCGGCCGCATGGACCGCCCCTGCCTGGTGGTGGCGCCCACCAGCCTGATGTTCAACTGGCGCCGCGAGGCCCGGCGCTACGCGCCGGCGCTGCGCGTGCTGGTGCTGCAGGGGCAGGACCGGCGCCTGCGCCATCACGAGATCCGCGACCACGACCTGGTGCTGACCACCTACCCGCTGCTGGCGCGCGACCACGAGGCGCTGGCGCGGCACGAATACCACCTGCTGATCCTGGACGAGGCGCAGCACATCAAGAACAGCCGCTCGCAGGCAGCGCAGAAGGTCGGCCAGCTGAAGGCGCGGCACCGGCTCTGCCTCAGCGGCACGCCGATGGAGAACCACCTCGGCGAGTTCTGGTCGCTGATGAACTTCCTGATGCCCGGCTACCTGGGCAGCGAGGCCGAGTTCCGCCAGCGCTACCGCAAGCCGATCGAGCAGCAGGGCGACCAGGATGCGCGCGAGCAGCTGCTGCGCCGCATCAAGCCCTTCCTGCTGCGCCGCACCAAGGCCGAGGTGGCCACCGAGCTGCCGCCGCGCACCGACCTGATCCGCAGCGTGGCGCTGGAGGGCGCGCAGCGCGAGCTGTACGAGACGCTGCGCCTGTCCATGGACCAGCGCCTGCGCGAGGAGATCGCCGCGCGCGGCCTGGCGCGCAGCCATATCGTGGTGCTGGACGCCCTGCTGAAGCTGCGCCAGGTCTGCTGCGATCCGCGCCTGCTGAAGCTGGAAGAGGCGGCCCGGGTCAGCGAGTCGGCCAAGCTGCAGCTGCTGATGGACCTGCTGCCGGAGATGCTGGAGGAGGGGCGCCGCATCCTGCTGTTCTCGCAGTTCACCAGCATGCTGGAGCTGATCGAGGAGCGCCTGCAGCAGGAGGGCATGCGCTATCTCAAGCTCACCGGCGAGAGCCGCGACCGCGAGGCCCTGGTGGAGCGCTTCCAGCGCGGCGACGTGCCGCTGTTCCTGATCAGCCTCAAGGCCGGCGGCACCGGCCTGAACCTCACCGCCGCCGACACCGTGATCCACTACGACCCCTGGTGGAACCCTGCGGTGGAGCAGCAGGCCACCGACCGCGCCCACCGCATCGGCCAGGACAAGCCGGTGTTCGTCTACAAGCTGCTCACCGAGGGCACGGTGGAGCAGAAGATCGCCGAGATGCAGGAGCAGAAGCGGGCCCTGGCCGACGCCCTGCTGGCGGAGTCCGGCAGCATCGCCGGCTGGAGCGAGGACGAGCTGCGGGCCCTGTTCGCGCCTTCCTGAGCCGAGCTTCGCCCGCGCGGCCGGGCCGGAACGCCGGATTACCCCCCGTGGCGGGTGGCAACGCCCGGGCCCGCCATCCTTTAAACTGCGCTCCTCACGCAATTTCGAGGACTGCCCCGTGCGCTTCCAGGGTACCGATACCTACGTCGCCACCAACGACCTGATGATGGCCGTCAACGCCGCCGTGACGCTGCAGCGCCCGCTGCTGGTCAAGGGCGAGCCCGGCACCGGCAAGACGCAGCTGGCGCGCGAGATTTCCGCGGCGCTGGGCCGCCCCTTCATCGACTGGGCGATCAAGTCCACCACCAAGGCCCAGCACGGCCTCTACGAGTACGACGCGGTGTCGCGCCTGCGCGATTCGCAGCTCGGCCAGGAGTCGGTGAAGGACATCCGCAACTACATCATCAAGGGCAAGCTCTGGGAGGCCTTCGACAGCGATGTGGCGCCGGTGCTGCTGATCGACGAGATCGACAAGGCCGACATCGAGTTCCCCAACGACCTGCTGCGCGAACTCGACCAGATGGAGTTCTACGTCTACGAGACGCGCGAGAACGTCAAGGCCAAGCACCGCCCGATCATCATCATCACCTCCAACAACGAGAAGGAACTGCCGGACGCCTTCCTGCGCCGCTGCTTCTTCCACTACATACGCTTCCCGGACAAGGAGACGATGCAGCAGATCGTCGACGTGCATTTCCCGGGGCTGAAGAAGCACCTGATCAAGGAGGCCATGGAGGTGTTCTTCGGCCTGCGCGACATCCCCGGCCTGAAGAAGAAGCCCTCCACCTCGGAGCTGCTGGACTGGCTCAAGCTGCTGCTGGCCGAGGACATCGACCCGGCCGTGCTGCACGATGCCTCGACCAAGAAGAGCCTGCCGCCGCTCTACGGCGCGCTGCTGAAGAACGAAGCCGACGTGCACCTGTTTGAACGCGTTGCCTTCATGGCCCGCAGAAGCTGAGAAGACAGTCGGTAGCCGGTGGCAAAAGCGAAAGCCCGCGCGAGCGGGCTTTCGCTTTTGCAGCTACCGGCTACGGACCACCGACCTCCGAGGGCTTTTCTCTTCGTCCTCAGACGAAGAGAAAAGCCACCGTGCGGGCCAGCTCGCCGATGGCGGCGTCGGCGCTGCTGTGGCAGCGGTCCGGCATGCCGGTCATTCGCAGCCAGACGCCGGAGATCACGCCGGTCTTGTGGTCCGGGTGCTCCTGGCTCAGCACGATGGACTGCTGCGGCAGCTTGGGGTCGGGTTGCACGCGGATCGTGACTTCGCCGCTGCGGCGGGAGACGTTGAAGTAGCGGATCCGCGGGTCGTTCTTGAGCTTGGCCTGCAGCGTCTCGCTGTAGCTGACGATCTTTTCCCACTCGGCGCGCAGCTTCGCCTCGTTCTCCTGCTTGTCCTGCTGCTCGCGTTCGCGGTGCGCGCGGATCGAGCGGGCCATGCCTTCCAGGGGATCGGCCGCCGACGGGGTCGCCGCGGCCTCGGCCGGCTTGGGCATGCCGAGCTCGGGCAGGATGAAGTTGAAGCCGGCGATCGGGGACGGAGGCAGGCTGGCCGGCGGCGGCGCCAGCAC
>Ga0255097_1000193_pt1 | contig 32318 bp, 31 predicted proteins | sample Colum_Atlam_RepB_2_FD_188436 | JGI IMG/M metagenome (GOLD analysis project Ga0255097, IMG submission 188436) | Freshwater microbial communities from Columbia River, Oregon, United States - Colum_Atlam_RepB_8d | ecosystem: Environmental > Aquatic > Freshwater > River | place: USA: Oregon...
GCCCCCGGCCCCGCCCCAGGGCCCTGGGATACATTTTCCGCTTGCCCGGCCTGCGCGCCGGGACTAGCCCTGTGCCCCATGACCCTTGATATCAATGACAGCCTCGCGAAACGCAACGTTCTGGTGCTGGTGGCGGCCCAAGCCATTCTTGGTGCGCAGATGCCGATGATCTTCACCATCGGCGGCTTAGCCGGGCAAAGCCTGGCGCCGAATGCGTGCTGGGCGACGCTGCCGATCAGCTTCATCGTCATCGGCTCCATGCTGACGGCCACCCCGATTTCCGCCTTTATGACCAAACATGGCCGCACGGCGGGGTTTATCTTTGGTGCACTTGGTGGGGCCTTTGGCGCCGCCATTGGCGCGGTTGGATTGATGCTGGCCTCGTTCCCGATCTTTCTGATCGGATCCCTCTTTACCGGCATCTATATGAGCGCGCAGGGATTTTACCGCTTTGCCGCCGCCGATACCGCATCCGACAGCTTCCGGCCCAAAGCGATTTCCTGGGTGATGGCGGGGGGGCTGTTGTCGGCAGTTTTAGGGCCGCAGTTGGTGAAAGTGACCGCGCAATCCATGGTGGTGCCCTTCCTTGGCACCTATCTGGCCGTGATCGCGCTGAACCTGCTTGGCATGTTCCTGTTCATCGGCTTGCGCATCCCGAAACCGCGGGCCGCCGTGGCCGGCAGCCCGGTTGGCCGCACGCGGGGCGAGTTGTTGCGCACGCCCACGATCGCCGTCGCGATGATCTGTGCGACCGTGTCCTATGCGCTGATGAACCTTGTTATGACCTCCTCGCCCCTCGCCGTCGTCGGCTGCGGGTTTGAGACGCGCAACGCCGCCGATGTGGTGACCGCCCATGTGCTGGCGATGTATGCGCCGTCTTTCATCACTGGCCATGTCATTGCCCGACTGGGGGTAGAGCGGGTGATCGCCATTGGCCTTGTGATCCTTGCCGGTTCGGGCGCGGTTGCCATGGCGGGGGTCGAGTTGGAGAACTTCTTCATCGCCCTTAGCCTCTTGGGCTTTGGCTGGAATTTTGGCTTCATCGGCGCGACGACCATGCTGGCCAATGCCCAACGCCCCGAAGAACGCGGGCGGTTGCAGGGGTTGAATGACCTCGTGGTGTTCGGCGGCGTGACGCTCGCCTCGTTTTCCTCGGGCGGGTTGATGAACTGCTCGGGTGGGTCGGTGCAGACGGGCTGGCAACTGGTGAACATGGCCATGCTGCCCTTCTTGATCCTTGCGGGCGGCGCGCTGATCTGGCTGTGGATGCGGCCGCGCGAAACCCGCTAAACCCGTCCGATCACGGCGGCCTGCAGCAGCCCCCAGCGGCGGGCGAATTCCGACAGCCCCATGCCGCCTGCGGCCACAAGGCCCGGCGTGTGCTCCACTTGGCGCAACAGGCCACGTGTCTGCCATGCGACCAGCGCGGCGGCTTTCGGCACCTTGCCGCGGGCCAACGCCAGCTTTTCCAGCCCCATGACGGCCAAATCTTGGATCACGATGGGCCTGCCATCGGGCAAAGGCAGACGGCCGCGGGCCTCAAGTTCCGGCACGGCGCGCAGGTAATTCGCCAGCCCCATGGCCCAGCCCAAGGCCCGCGCGGCGGTCTCATCGGTGCCGCCGCAGGCCTTGGCGGCAAGCCACATCAGGCCCGCAGCCGTATCGTCCAAATAGACGTCAAAAGCGTCTAGATCTGCAAAAGGCTCGCCATAGGCATCGTGCAGCCGGGCCGCGATCAGGCTGTCGATAACCTCCAGCGGCAGCCCGACCTCTTGGATCACCGCGTGAAACGGCCCGGCCACTTCATGCGCGCGCGGTGCGGGCTCGGCCACCACATCGCGCCACCACTGCAGACGCATCTCGGCGATCATCGGCTCTTTCGACACCCAAGGCGCGCGGGCGACCTCAAGGTTAAAGGCGTAAAGCGGAAACAGACGCGCGCGCGCCGCCGCAGGGGTCGCCATCACCGCGGCAAAGCGATCAGGATCGCCGCGCTGGACGATCTCGGCACAGGCGGCGACACTCATGCGGACACCCGCATGTCACGCACCAGCTTCCAGTTGATCGCATCCAAGAGCGCCTCGAACGAGGCATCGACGATATTCGCGCTGACGCCTACGGTTTGCCAGCGGCGCCCCTGCCCGTCCTCAGAGTCAATGATCACCCGCGTCACCGCCTCGGTGCCGCCATTGGTGATGCGCACCTTGAAATCCACCAGCTTCATGTCGTCGATGCAGGCCTGATAGGGGCCAAGATCCTTGGCAAGCGCCTTTGACAGCGCGTTGACCGGGCCATGGTCCTGCCCGGTTTCGTCCATGCTGTCGCTGACCGACATCGCCTTGCGATCCCCGATCTTCACCACCACGACAGCCTCGGACAGACTGACCATGCGGTCGTATTTGTTTTTCCGCCGCTCCACCGTCACCCGGTAGCGTTTGACTTCGAAGAATTCCGGCAGAAGGTCCAACTCGCGGCGGGCGAGCAATTCGAAACTGGCCTGCGCGCCGTCATAGGCATAGCCCTGATCCTCGCGCTCTTTGATAATCTCAAGGATACGACCAAGGCGGCTGTCCTTGGCGTCAACCTCAATCCCCGCGCTGGCCAACCGGGCGCGCAGGTTTGATTGCCCCGCCTGATTGGACATCGGAATGACGCGGGCATTGCCAACGGTTTCGGGCGGGATGTGTTCGTAGGTGGTGGGGTCTTTCAAAATGGCGCTGGCATGCAGCCCCGCCTTATGGGCAAAGGCCGAGGCCCCAACATAGGGTGCCGCGCGCAAGGGAACCCGGTTCAGAATATCGTCCAGCGTGCGGCTGATCTTCAGAATCTTTGTCAGCCCCGCCTCAGAAACACCTGTTTCAAAACGAGATTTAAAGGGATCCTTCAGCAGAAGAGTTGGGATCAGCGTCGTCAGATTGGCATTGCCGCAACGCTCGCCCAAACCGTTCAAGGTGCCTTGGATCTGCCGACACCCGGCCTCGACCGCCGCCAGTGAATTCGCCACCGCATTGCCGGTATCGTCATGGCAATGGATCCCCAAGTGATCCCCCGGAATGCCCGCCGCAATCACCTCACCCACGATACGGCCAACTTCGGAGGGCAAGGTGCCGCCATTGGTGTCGCACAGGACCAGCCAGCGCGCGCCCGCCCCCAGTGCGGCCCGCAGGGCGGCAAGGGCATAGTTGGGGTTCGCCTTGTAGCCGTCAAAGAAATGCTCGGCATCAAACAACGCCTCGCGCCCTTTGGCGACGCAATGCGCGACGCTGGCCGCGATGCTTTCAAGGTTTTCTTCCAATGTGCAGCCAAGCGCGGTGGTGACATGGAAATCATGCGTCTTGCCCACAAGACAGACCGCCGGGGTGCGGGCGTCCAGCACAGCGGCCAGCACATCGTCATTCTCGGCCGACCGCCCGACCCGTTTGGTCATGCCAAAAGCCGTCATGGTGGCGCGGGTTTTGGGGGCCGAGGCGAAGAATTCGCTGTCGGTCGGATTGGCCCCCGGCCAGCCGCCTTCGATGTAATCGACGCCAAGGGCATCCAAAGCCTCGGCAATCTGGCGCTTTTCAAGGGCGGAGAATTGCACGCCTTGGGTTTGCTGACCGTCGCGCAGCGTGGTGTCGAACAGCGAGAGACGTTCGCGGTGGGCGCGATTTTTCGACGAAAGATCGGTCATTTGAGCGCCTCCAACTTGGCCGGGTCGAACCCCGGACCGGGCAACAGCTCTACCCCTGCCTTCGACATACGCACCTCGACCCCTGCTTCCGTCAGGGCGGATTTCAGGGCATCGACCGGGGCAAAGTCTTTGGTCGTCATGGCATCGGCACGCAGAGCCGAAAGTCGGGCGGTCAACGCCGAGAGGTCTGGTCCCGCATCAATCCAAGACCCAAGATCATCTTCAAGCAGGCCCAGCAGGGCCGCCGAGGCTTTCAGCCCCGCAGCATCGCCTTCTCGCGCCAGATCATGCAGGGCCGCAATTGCGCCTGCGGTGTTCAGATCATCGGACAGCGCTTCCAACACGGACTGCGCGGGCGCGCCCGCCTCGACCCCGGCCACCAAGGCGCGCCACTTGCGCAAGGTCGCCTCCGCCTCCCGTGCCTTTTCTGCCGTCCAGTCCATCGGCTTGCGGTAATGCGTGGACAAATACACAAACCGGATCACCTCACCCGGCACGCCTTGATCCAAGAGATCCCGCACAGTGAAAAAGTTGCCAAGGCTCTTGGACATCTTCTTGCCCTCGACCTGCAACATCTCATTGTGCATCCAAACCTTGGCAAAGCCCGCTTCGGGATGGGCGCAGCAGCTTTGCGCGATCTCGTTTTCATGGTGCGGGAATTGCAGGTCAAGCCCGCCGCCGTGAATGTCAAACGACGCGCCCAAAAGCTCATAGCTCATCGCCGAGCATTCGATATGCCAGCCGGGGCGACCGCGGCCCCAAGGGCTGTCCCAGCCCGGCAGATCGACGTCTGACGGCTTCCACAGCACGAAATCCATCGGGTCTTCTTTGAAGGGGGCCACCTCTACCCGAGCGCCCGCGATCATGTCATCGACCGACCGGCCCGACAGCGCACCATAGTCTTTGTACGACCGTACACGGAACAGCACATGGCCGTCCTTGGCATAGGCATGCCCGCCGGCGATCAGCCCTTCGATCATCGCAATCATCGCGCCAATGAATTCGGTGGCGCGGGGTTCGTGGTTGGGCCGCCGCGCGCCCAAAGCATCCATATCAGCATGATACCAGCTGATGGTTTCCTCGGTCCGCTCGCGGATCAACGCCTCTAGGCTGCGGGGATCGCCCGCCGCCTTGCGGGCCTGCGCGGTCGCGTTGATCTTGTCATCCACGTCGGTGAAATTGCGCACATAGGTGACGTGATCGCCCCCATAGACATGGCAGAGCAGCCGATACAGCGTGTCAAACACCACAACCGGGCGGCCATTGCCCAGATGCGCGCGGTCATACACCGTCGGGCCGCAGACATACATCCGCACATTCGACGGGTCCAAGGGCGCAAAATCTTCTTTTTTGCGCGTCTTTGAATTGTGCAGTCTGATCGTGACCATGTTCTTTCCCGTCGCTCGCCCTCGGCGCGGGTCTGTCGTGATCCTTTGAGGGAATGGAGACGAGCCCGCGTGACCTATGTCAGCAGGTAATGCAGCAAATGCCGATGATGCCCGTCTGTCTCATGACCCTGCCCTAGCGCAATTCCCTTGCCCCGCCAAGCATTTTCACCAAGGTTGCGTCGAACCTGTTTTGCCATTACTTAACGGGTTAAGTTAATAGGGGCTTACCATGAATCACGATGATCTGAACCAATGGTCGAAACGCGCCGCCGATTGGGCGACCGACTATCATGCAGGTCTGCGCGACCGCCCCGTGCGGGCGCCTTTGGTTCCGGGGGCCATTGCCACGCAACTGCCGGCAAGCCCGCCCGAAGCGGCCGAGCCGATGGAGGCGATCTTTGCCGATTTTGACCGCATCGTGCCGCCGGGGATCACCCATTGGCAGCACCCGCGCTTTTTCGCCTATTTCCCCGCCAATGCCTCTCCTGCGTCGATGCTGGCCGAACAATTGGCCAATGCCATCGCAGCGCAGGGGATGATCTGGCAAACCTCGCCCGCCGTGACTGAGGTTGAGCAGGTCATGGTGCAATGGCTGCGCCAAAGTCTGGGCCTGCCCGAAGGTTTCACCGGCACCATCCATGACAGCGCGACGACCGCCACCTTGTCAGCCGTCCTGACGATGCGCGAACAGGCGTTGGGGTTTGAAGGCAATCTCAAGGGCCTGTCCGGCGCCCCCCGCCTGCGGCTTTATGCCAGCGCCGAGACGCATTCCTCGGTGGACAAGGCGGCGCGTCTGGCGGGGATCGGGCAGGAAAATCTGGTCAAAATCCCGACCGATCAAAGCCTGTCGATGAAACCGGGCGCCTTGGCTGGCGCAATCGCGGCGGACCGCGCGGCTGGGATGTTGCCTGCCGGCGTCATCCTCTGCGCGGGCGGCACATCGGTGGGGGCGTTTGACCGGATCGCGGAGTGCATCGAGGTCGCCCATGCGGCGGGCCTGCCGGTGCATGTCGATGCGGCTTGGGCGGGGTCTGCGATGATTTGCCCAGAATTCCGCGACTTGTGGGCCGGGATTGAGGCGGCCGACAGCATCATCTTCAACCCGCATAAATGGCTGGGCGCTCAGTTCCAATGCGCCGTGCAATTCCTGCGCGACCCCACCCCGCAGGTGAAAACCCTTGGCCTGCGCCCGACCTATCTGGAAACCGCGGGCAAAGAGGATGTTGTCAATTTCAACGAATGGACCGTGCCCTTGGGCCGCAACTTCCGCGCGTTGAAGCTGTGGTTTACCTTGCGCGCCTATGGGCTTGAGGGGCTGCGCGCCCGCATCCGCAACCATGTCGCGTGGTCGCATGAGGCGTGCGAGGCGTTGCGTGCGCTGCCCGGCGTCAGCATCACCACAGAGCCGCGCCTGTCGCTGTTCACCTTTGCGCTAAAAGACGATGCCGCGACCGAGGCACTGCTCAACAAGATCAACGATGATGGTCGCATCTACCTGACCCAGACCCGCCACGGTGGGCGCTATGTGATCCGGGTTCAGGTCGGTCAGTTCGACTGCACGCGCGACGATGTGATGGCCATCCCGCAGGTGGTGGCCGCGTTGATGTAAGGCCGGTCAGCCGTTCTTTTCTTCCAAGATCAGCCATTCTTCCTCTGCCGCCGCCAACGCGGTTTGCCGTTCGGCAATCGCGGCGGTGGCCTTGGCGAATTTGGCCGGCTCACGGGTGAAAAGATCGGGATCAGCGATCAGCGTGGACAGTTTGGAAATTTCGGATTCCAGCTTTTCCATCACACCTGGCAGGGCCTCTAGCCGCTTCTTTTCGGTGAAGCTCAGGCCATCCGCCTTCTTCGCATCCTGCTTGAGAACAGGCTGAGAGGTGTTTGATTTTACGACAACTTCCTCAGTCACCTTCGGGCGTTGTGCGGCGTAATCCGACCAGCCGCCGGGATAGGCCGTCGCCTTGCCCTTGCCCTCCAGCGCCACTGTCGCCGTTGCAACGCGGTCGATAAAATCACGGTCGTGGCTGACCAGCAGCACGGTGCCGTCATATTCGCCCAAGATGTCTTGCAAGAGATCCAGCGTCTCGACATCGAGATCGTTGGTCGGTTCGTCAAGGATCAGCAGGTTCGACGATTTCGCCATCAGCTTGGCCAGCAAAAGCCGCGCTTTTTCCCCGCCCGACAGCGCCTTGACCGGCGCACGGGCTTGGCGTTCGTCAAACAGGAAATCCTTGAGATAGGCCACCACATGTTTCGGCGTGCCGCGGACCAAGACCTGATCTGACGCGCCGGACACCTTCATCAGGGGATCGCCGGTCAGGTTTTCCCACAGGCTCGCCTCGGGGTCGAGTTGCGCGCGCGTCTGATCGAAAACCGCGATCTCAAGATTGGTGCCAAGGCTGACACTGCCGGTATCGGGGGCAATCTCGCCCACCAGCATTTTCAAAAGCGTGGTCTTGCCCACCCCGTTGGGACCGACAAAGGCCACCCGGTCGCCGCGCAGGATGCGCATGTCGAAATTCTTGATAAGTGTCTTGTCGCCGTAGGTCTTTGAAATCCCGACCGCCTCGATCACCTTCTTGCCGCTGGTCGTGGTGCTTTCCAATTCCAGGGCGGCGGTGCCTTGACGGCGGATCTGGCTGGACCGTTCGGCGCGCAGTGCCTGCAACGCCCGCACCCGGCCCATGTTGCGCTTGCGCCGGGCCGAAATGCCCTCGACCGCCCATTTTGCCTCGTGCTTGATCTTGCGGTCCAGCTTATGGCGGGCCTCATCCTCTTCAGCCCAAACGGTTTCGCGCCATTCTTCAAAGCCGTCAAAGCCAGATTCGCGGCGGCGCACTTCGCCCCGGTCGATCCACAGCGTCCCGCGGGTCAAGGCGCGCAGGAAGGCCCGGTCGTGCGAAATCAGCACAAAGGCGGAACGGGTGTTCGAAAGCTCGGCTTCCAGCCATTCGATGGCTTGAATATCAAGGTGGTTGGTCGGTTCGTCCAACAGCATCAGTTCTGGCGCCTCGGCCATCAGCTTGGCCAAGGCCGCGCGGCGACGCTCGCCGCCAGAGGCCGTGGCAACCGGGGTTTCAGGATTGAACTTCAACCCTTCGGCCACGACCGACACCTTATAGGCCTCGCCCTCGGGCAGGCCCGACGCCGCGTAATCGCCCAAAGTGGCATAGCCCGAAAGATCGGGGTCTTGCTCCATATAGCCCACGGTGATGCCCGGCGGCACGACGCGCAGGCCGGCGTCCGCATCAACCAGCCCCGCCATCACCTTCATCAGGGTGGATTTGCCAGACCCGTTGCGGCCAACCAGCGCCACCCGATCACCGGGTTGCACCACAAGGTCAAGGTTGTCGAAAACCGGGTTGCCGCCGAAGGTCAGCGAGATGCCGGAAAGCTGAAGAAGGGGTGCGCGTGCCATGGGCGAGGCCTATGCGGGCGCGCGGGCCGCGTCAACCCGCCAAGGCCCGAAGGGCGCGGCTGCGTGGGGCGGGGATATGGGCAACCTCGACGGCGGTAAAGATGTGGAGCGTGTCGAGATCGGCGTCGATCACCGCATGATCGCTGACCCAACCGCCAAGCCCGAGATAGCTGCGCAACAACGGCGGCATGGCGGCAAGCGCATGGCGCGGATCGCAAGCGATGTCCGGCAGAGAAATCGCAGCCCCCTTGCGGCGCGGCGCCAAGGCGGCCGGGGCGAGGTGGTTTTGTTTCAAATGCCCCAGCGCCGGGCCGTGCAACGCCGGATCTGCCCCCGGAAATGAGGTGCAACCAAACATCAGGCCAATCTGGTTTTCATCCACCATCCGGGTGATCGCAGCCCAGGAAAGCCGCAGGATATCCGGGTCTTGCACGGCGGGATGGATGCAAAACCGCCCCAGCTCCATCACGGGCGCGGGATAGGCGGTCAACACATCAAGATCATAAAACTGCGCCGAATAGCTTTCGATGATCCGGGGGGCGGGCAGAAACATGATCCGGAAACAAGCCAGCATTTGCCCGCCTGCCGCTTCGATCAGGATATGGCGGCAGCAGTCGTCAAAGCCGTCGCTATCGCGCCCTCCGGGGGGGGCCAGCCCGCGCGCGGCAACAAAGCACAGGTGGCGCAATTCCTGCGCCCGCACGAGGTCGTCCGGCGTTTCGGCCAGCCGCGCCACGAGATGTCCTTTTGCCAGCCGCATCACATGATGGTTCCCCGACTTGGCAGAAGGCCAGCCGCGCCCTAGATTTGCGCCAGTCCGACCCTGCATGCAAGCGAGACGGGGCGATGATACAGGGCTGGTGAAAAAGGGGAGATACAGGTGACGAAACTGCAAAAGACCGATGCCGAATGGCTGGCGCAGCTGGGGGAGCTGGCGTTTCAGGTGACCCGGCGGGCGGCGACAGAGCGGCCCTTCAGCCATCAAGGGTTCCCCAAAGGTCCCGGCACCTATCGCTGTGTGTGCTGTGATGCGGCGCTGTTTGATGCGGCGACCAAGTTCGAATCGGGCTGTGGCTGGCCCAGCTTCAACGCCGCGTTAGAAAATGACATGGTCGAGGAACACGAAGACCTCAGTCATTTCATGCGCCGTGTCGAAGTGCGCTGCCATCAATGTGAGGCGCATCTGGGGCATGTCTTCCCCGATGGCCCGCCGCCCACGGGCCTGCGCTATTGCATCAATGGCGTGGCCGTACGGTTCGACCCCGAGGCATAAGAAAAGCCGCCCCCGAAAACGATCGGCGGGCGGCTTTTGCAAAACCCCACTGGTGCAGTGGCTTATTGATCGATGAACTGATCGGCCCGCAGTCGGCCAATATTGCCCAAGAGCTGCTTGAGGAAGCCCATACCCTTGATGTTGCTGTCCGTCACACGGCGCGAAATCGCCACGACCTGACCTTTTTCAAGGCCAAAGCGTTCGATATTTTCCACCACGCCGTCCTCGGTAAAGGTGATCGACACAACCTGACGGTCGATTTCCTTGGGCTGCATGGCGCCGAAATGCTTCCAGCGGCTTTGCACATAGAACCAGCCCACATCGTTCAACAACCCTTGGCTCGACGGGCGGCCCAAGGTGGCCTCAACCGTTTCACGATTGTCGCTGCCAACTTCGATCAGCGCGAGTTCCTCATCCGTCGGAACATAGCCATGGTTTTGATAGACCGCTGCACAAGAGGCGAGAAACACCACCCCGGCCACCATAAGCGCAAGCGCCCGGCCAAAGCCCGCCATTCGCGCCAAAACAGCTTCCGACATGCAAATCCCCTGCCCTTAGCGGCCCGTCATCCCCTTGGTCTTGCATGCAGCGCCCTGCGGCACTATCGAATTGACCAGACAGGACCAGACCTGTGCGCCCAAGGCTTACAGTGGGAATTGGTCCGGTTCAAGAATACAAACGGGCAGCTGGCCCGGCAGGAGGCGGAAGAATGACCGAAACGCGTAAGACCAAGCCCAAGGAAACATCCGAACTGCGCTTTGTCACCAAATCGCTGGCGGCCCGCAAACCCACCCGCTTTGACTTTTGCCCCGATGCGCCTGCGCGCGCCGCAATGGCCTCGGCACTGGGCCTGATCGATGTGCCTGCGCTGCGGCTTCAGGGCGAATTGCGCCCGGTTGGCCGCCATGACTTCGATCTGGTGGCAGAATTGACCGCCCGCGCGGTCCAGCCTTGCTCTGTCACGCTGGCGCCGGTGCCTTGCAGCTTGCACGAACCTGTCCATCGCCGCTTTAGCGTTGAATACACCGCGCCCGAGGGCGATGAGGTGGAAATGGCCGACGACGAGACGGACCCCCTGCCCGAAGTTCTCGACATTGCCGAAATTGCTGCAGAGGCGCTTGCGCTGGCCTTGCCGCAATACCCCCGCGCACCGGGCGCGGAATTGGGCGAGGCGGTCTTTGCCGGTCCGGGCGTTGCCCCGCTGTCGGATACCGATCTGCGGCCGTTCTCCGGTCTTGCAGCCCTTGCCGAGAAGTTGAAAAAGCCTTCATCGGGCTCATCATCAGAAGGGTGAAGAAAGGGTCTTGCGCCCCCGCAGAATCCGTCTATGTTCCGCGGCTCATTCGGGGTCTTCGGGCCAGAGCTTTTGCTTTGGTCGATCGCGCTGGAAACAAAGGAAAATCCGGGGCCTGTCCCCCTTAATTCGAGGTCGAGACATGGCTGTCCCGCAGAACCGCACCACCAAATCGCGCCGCAACATGCGTCGTTCGCATGACGCTCTGGTCGCTGGCAACCCGCAAGACTGCTCGAACTGCGGTGAGCTGAAGCGCCCGCACCACGTTTGCCCGTCCTGCGGCCATTATGACGCCCGCGAAGTCGTGGCGACCAAGGCTGTCGACATGGACGAGGACGCGGCGTAAGCCGCCCCTCTCTCGCGCCTGACTGATGGCAAGCGGAACAGAAATTCCGGCTCAGACGGTCGCAGGGCGCGAGGGGCCTTCCCTCACAGTCATTTCGATTGACGCGATGGGCGGCGATCACGGACCGGCGGCAGTTGTCGCCGGTTTGGTGCTGTCTGCGGCAGAGTTGCCCGATGCCCATTTCATCCTGCATGGCGATCAGACTGTATTGACCCCCCTTCTCGACCGCGCGCCTGCGCTGCGGTCGCGTGTTGATTTGCGCCATGCCGACCGCGTGGTGACGATGGAGGACAAGCCCGCGCAGGTCATGCGTCATGGGGCGGGCACCTCAATGTTTTCCACGATTGATGCGGTGAAGAACGGCGAGGCGACGGTGGCTGTCTCTTGCGGCAACACCGGTGCGCTGATGGCGGTTTCCATGCTGCGTCTGCGCAAGTTGCCCGGCGTCAACCGTCCGGCGATTGCGTGCTATTGGCCGTCTCGCAATCCCTCTGGCTTCAATGTGATGCTGGACGTCGGCGCAGATATTAAGGCCGAGGCAGCCGATCTTCTGCAATTTGCCGCCATGGGCACCTCTTATGCCCGCAACAGCCTTGGGCTGCCGCGTCCCCGCGTTGGCCTGTTGAACGTCGGCACCGAAGAACACAAGGGTCGCGCCGAACTGCACGAGGCCTTTGCCCAGATGACGGCGGCAGCCAGCGCGGGTGAGTTCGACTTCGTGGGCTTCGTCGAAGGTTCGGATATCCCGTCAGATCGGGTTGATGTCATCGTGACGGATGGTTTCACGGGCAATGTGGCCCTGAAAACCGGCGAAGGCACCGCAAAGCTGATTTCGGGCTTTCTGCGCGAGGCGCTGACCTCCACCCTCTTTGCCAAGATCGGTGCGCTTTTGGCGATGAAGGCCCTGAAACGTCTGCAGGCCCAAACCGACCCGCGCCGGGCCAATGGTGGGGTGTTTTTGGGGCTGAATGGAACGGTGATAAAATCGCATGGTTCGGCCGATGCTACGGGAATTGCCGCCGCGGTGCGACTGGCACATAAACTTGCCCGGGCCGACCTGACCAACCGCATTGCGGCACGCGTTGCCTCGACGGGCCTTGCGGGTTCTGTCCTTGCAGGTTCTGGGGTTGCAGGTTCTGGGCTTGCGGGGCAGGATGCCGCCGCAATAGGGGCAGAGACAGGGTCCGCTGAATGACAATACGCGCCGTGGTCAAAGGCGTCGGGCATTATTTGCCCGAACGCGTTGTGCCGAATTCCGAATTCGTGGCGCTGGTGGACACCTCCGACGAATGGATCCGGTCGCGCTCGGGCATTGAGCGGCGGCATTTCGCTGCCGAAGGTCAAACGACGGCAGACCTTGGCACCAAGGCCGCGCAGGCAGCCCTTGCCGATGCGGGTCTGACGGCGGACGACATCGACGCCATCATCGTCGCCACTTCGACCGCAGATTTCACCTTCCCGTCTTGTGCCACGATGATTCAGGCCGGTCTGGGCATGACGCGCGGCTTTGCCTTTGATGTGCAGGCGGTCTGTGCGGGCTTTGCCTTTGCGCTGACCAATGCCAATGCGCTGATCCTGTCGGGTCAGGCGACGCGGGTGCTGGTGATCGGTGCGGAAACCTTCAGCCGCCTGATGGATTGGACCGACCGCGGCACCTGCGTGCTGTTCGGCGACGGCGCTGGCGCTTTGGTGCTGGAGGCACAGGAAGGCCAAGGAACCACGGACGACCGTGGCATCCTGTCGACCGATCTGAACAGCGATGGCCGCCACAAGGACATCTTGTATGTCGATGGCGGCACCTCGACCGGCGTGACCGGGCATTTGCGGATGGAAGGCAAAGAAGTCTTCCGCCATGCCATTGAAAAACTTGCCGAAACCGCCCACCGCGCCCTCGACAAGGCCGGTCTGAGCGCGGGCGATGTCGATTGGATCGTGCCGCATCAGGCCAATATCCGCATCATCGAAGGCACCGCGAAAAAGATGCAGGTTCCGATGGACCGGGTGATCGTCACGGTGCAGGACCATGGCAACACCTCGGCGGCCTCGATCCCCTTGGCGCTGTCGGTTGGCAAGGCGCGCGGGCAGATCAAAGAAGGTGATCTGATCGTGACCGAAGCGATCGGCGGCGGGCTCGCGTGGGGCGCGGTTGTTCTGCGCTGGTAGTATCGCCAGAGAGCCGCATTAAGGCGCGTCTCCAAGTCTTTGATATTGACTCGGAAAACCGATCCGCTCAATCTGCCTCAATAACCCGGGGGGGATATGATGAGCGAAAAGACTCTAACGCGGATGGACCTGAGCGAAGCGGTGTTCCGCGAAGTCGGCCTAAGCCGCAACGAATCGGCCAATCTGGTCGAATCTGTGCTGACCCATATGTCGGATGCGCTGGCATCGGGCGACACGGTCAAGATTTCCTCTTTTGGCACCTTTTCGGTGCGCGACAAGACGGCCCGAGTCGGCCGCAACCCCAAGACTGGTGATGAAGTTCCGATCTCGCCCCGGCGGGTTCTGACCTTCCGCCCCTCGCATCTGATGAAAGATCGCGTGGCGGCCGGCAAGAAGAAGTAATGAAAGGACCGGCGGATGGACAAGTCGCCTGACGCCTTCCGCACCATCAGCGAAGTGGCCGAGGTTCTCGAAACCCCGGCCCATGTGCTGCGGTTCTGGGAAAGCCGTTTCCCGCAGATCCGGCCCGTCAAGCGGGCTGGCGGGCGTCGCTATTATCGGCCTGCCGATGTGGCGCTGCTTTTGGGGATCAAGCATCTGCTGCACAACGAAGGCATGACGATTCGCGGTGTGCAAAAAGTGCTGCGCGAACAAGGCGTTCGTCATGTTTCCGCCCTCTCGGGCCAAGAAGTGGCCGAAGAAGGCGACAATGCCGAGGCTGCCTTGGAAGCTGCGCTTGCCGCGAATTTCGGCACGGTGGCGGATGAGGTGACCCTGCCGCAGGACCAGATCGAAACAGCCCAGATCGTCGCGCTGGAAGATGCTTTGCGCGCCCGCAACATCGAGGTGGAACGGGTCGAAGGCGCAGCCCCCGCCGATGTCTTGCCGCTCTTTGACCATGTGGCCAGCACCGCAGCAGTGCAATCCGTTCCCGATCAAATTCAAGCCAAGCCCGTTGCGCGTGCCCCTGCCTCCTCGGCCCCAGAGGCCCCGATGCTGGAAGATGCCACACCGGAAGATCTGGCAGATGACGGTGCAGCGCTTGACGCCGTCACACCTTTGCACTCCGCGCCCTTGCCCGCCGATGCCTCGCTTTTGGATCGCCTGCGTGCTTTGCCCGCGGGCGCCCTCGCCATGGCCGAGGCCCGCGCCTTGCGCGATCAATTGGCGGCCCTGGCCAACCGCATGACCACGCCCCCGCCGCAAGCGCCGCTGTGATCAGTTTATGGGGATGGGCAAAAGGATGCGCTTTCCCGCTTGCGACCGGCCGGAATATCGTTATGAAAGCGCCTATTCGTCGGGCCGTAGCGCAGTCTGGTTAGCGCGTCCGTCTGGGGGGCGGGAGGTCGAGAGTTCGAATCTCTCCGGCCCGACCAATACAAAGCCGCCCGCCTGCCAACCGGCAGCGCGGGCGGTTTCGTTTTCGAAAGGGGCCCGATATGGCGGAAACTAAGACCATGATGTCTCCGGGGGTTCTGCCCGCGCAAACCTTGCGCCAGATGATCGCCTCCGGCGTCCTGTCCGGTCAGCCCGCGATTCTGCCCGACCAGATCCAACCGGCCAGCCTTGATCTGCGACTGGGCACCGTCGCTTATCGCGTGCGGGCCTCATTCCTTGCAGGCAATGGGGCGCGCGTCGCTGACCGTCTGGCCGAATTTGAGATGCACCGGGTCGATCTGACCCATGGCGCAGTTCTGGAAAAGGGCTGCGTCTATGTCGTGCCTTTGATGGAATCGTTGGCCCTGCCGCCGGGAATCACGGCGGTCGCCAATGCCAAATCCTCGACCGGGCGGCTTGATCTTCTGACCCGCACCATCACCGATGGTGGCACCGAATTCGACCGCATCCCCGAAGGATACACCGGCCCGCTCTATGCCGAGGTCTGCCCACGCTCTTTCTCGGTCCTTGTCCGCGCCGGACAGCGGCTGAATCAGATTCGCTTCCGCCAAGGCCAGTCGGTGCTGACCGATGCCGAACTGCGGACGTTGCACGCCGCCGATCCTTTGGTGTCGGGCGAGGCGGTGATTTCCGAAGGTCTTGGCTTTTCGGTCGATCTCAAACCGGCCAAGGGGGATCTTCTGGGCTACCGCGCCAAACCGCATACCGGGGTGATTGACCTTGACCGGATCGGCCAATACCCCGCCCGCGACTTCTGGGAAGAGGTCCGCGCCACCGACGCCCGCATTATCCTTGATCCGGGCGCGTTCTACATTCTGGTCAGCCGCGAGGCCGTGACCATCCCCCCCGATTACGCCGCCGAAATGGCCCCCTATCTGGCGATGGTGGGGGAATTCCGCGTACATTACGCTGGCTTTTTCGACCCCGGGTTCGGCCATGCCGCCGCAGGCGGCAGCGGCTCGCGCGGGGTGTTAGAGGTGCGCTGCCACGAGGCTCCCTTCGTTTTGGAACATGGGCAGGTCGTCGGCCGTCTGGTCTATGAACGCATGAGTGCGCGGCCCGACACGCTTTATGGCGCGGGGATTTCCTCGAACTATCAAGGGCAAGGCCTGAAACTGGCGAAACAATTCCGCATGGAGTAAGCCATGTCTGCATCTGGGGCCCCGCTTTCGGGCATCACCGTTCTGGATCTGACCCATGTGCTGGCCGGGCCGTATTGCAGCCATACCCTGCAAGATCTTGGGGCAAAGATCATCAAAGTCGAACGCCCCGGCACCGGCGATGACACCCGCGCCTTCCCCCCCTTCACCCAAGGCAACAGCGCCTATTTCGCGGCGTTGAACGCGGGCAAACAGTCGATCGCGCTGGACCTGAAATCGCCCACCGATCGCGGCATCCTCGACCGGCTTCTGGCCCGTGCCGATGTGGTCTTGGAAAATTATCGCCCCGGCGTGATGGAACGGCTGGGCTATGGCTGGGAGACACTGCACCCCCGCCATCCCCGCCTGATCTATGGCGCGGTGTCAGGCTTTGGCCATAGTGGCCCTGATGCAGCCAAACCGGCCTATGACATGGTCGTGCAAGCCCGCGGTGGGGTGATGAGCATCACCGGCGAAGAAGGCGGCCCGCCCGTGCGGGTTGGGGCCAGCATTGGTGATATCGTGGCGGGAATGTTTCTGGCCCAAGGTGTGCTTGCCGCCCTCTATGACCGCGAAAAGACCGGCCAAGGCGCCAAGGTCGATGTCGCTATGCTGGACAGCCAATTGGCCATTCAGGAACATGCCATCGCGCTGACCTCGGCCACCGGAACGGCGCCCGGCCGCACCGGGGCCCGCCACCCGACGATCACGCCGTTTTCCACCTATCGCGCGGCGGACGGCTTTTTTGTGATTGCCGCCGGCAATGATGCGATGTTCGCACATCTGTGCAAAACGCTCGACCTGCCGCTGAACCCCGCCGACCCGCGCTTTGCCAGCAATGCCGCGCGCTGCGACAACCACGCGCTCTTGAAACGGCTGATCGAGGCGGTGACCCTCGAACACCCCGCCGCCCATTGGATCGAAAGGCTTGAGGCCGCCGGTCTGCCCACCGCCCATGTGCAAGACATGGCCGAAGTGCTGCGCGATCCGCAACTCCTTGCCCGCGCCATGGTGCTGCCGGTCGATCCCGATGCCAAAGGCAACCGCTTTACCGCGCCCGGAAACCCGATCAAAATGTCCACCCTGCCCGAACTTGATCATCGCCCCGCCGCGCCGCGCCTTGATGGCGACCGCAAGGCCATCCTGAACTGGTTGAATGAATGACTGCGCTGCGCCTCGACACCGCTACCCTGCCCCACGCCACTTGGGACGATCCCGCCAAGGGCACGCTCACATGGCAAGGCCTGTTTTCCCAAGGGACCACCGCGACCGACAGCCTGACCTGCGGCGTCGCCACCATCCAGGCGGGGCAGCATTTCGCCGCCCACCGCCATGCCCATTCCGAGGTCTATTTCGGTCTGGAAGGAACCGGGACCGTGGTGATCGACGGGCAGCCGCATGACCTGTCCCCCGGCGTCGCGCTGTTCATTCCCGGCAATGCCGAACATGGCATCCCCGTCGCGACCGAAACCCTGCGCTGGTTCTACAGCTTTGCCGCCGACAGCTTTGACGAGATCACCTACCGCTTCAGTGAGACGTAACTTCATCTTGGCGCAAATACTCCCGCCGGAGACTCTTTCGGCCAAGGGCGGCCGCTCCGCGGTGCGTATTTTGACCAAGATGAAACCGCATCCCCTTCCCGACGCGCGGCGCAGCCGACAAGGAGGCGTGAGTTGAGGCGCGTTTGCGCCGCAACTTGGGGGAAAGACGACGCTTTCCGGCCTTGCCCCTGCGCGCGCCGCAGCTAGAACAGGGGGGCGCACAGGAGGCTTTCCATGTCTGAAGACGCTTTGGTCATTTTCACCCCCTCGGGCAAGCGGGGGCGGTTTGCCGTCGGCACACCGATCTTGCAGGCGGCCCGGTCGTTGGGGGTTGATCTCGATTCGGTTTGTGGTGGGCGTGGGATTTGCTCCAAATGCCAGATCAGCCCCGGCTATGGGGAATTCTCCAAGCATGGCGTGACGGTTGAAGATGATGCGCTTTCGCCGTGGAACGCGGTGGAGGAGCGCTACAAATCCAAGCGCGGCATGGCGCCGGGGCGGCGTCTGGGCTGTCAGGCCAAGGTTATGGGCGACGTTGTCATCGACGTGCCGCCAGAATCCCAAGTTCACAAGCAAGTCATCCGCAAATCCGCCACCCAGCGCGATATCGTGATGGACCCGGCCACCCGCGCGCTGTTCGTCGAGGTGGCAGAGCCCGACATGCACAACCCTTCGGGCGATTTTGAACGGCTGAAAGAGGCGCTGACCCAGCAATGGGGCGTCGGCGATGCTTTGGCCGGTCTGGATTTGATGGCGCGTTTGCAGCCTTTGCTGCGCAAGGGCGAGTGGAAGGCCACCGTTGTTCTGAACAAGGGCAACCATGATGTGCGGCCGCGTATTCTGGATGTGAAGCCGGGCTTTGATGAGGGCGGGCTTTATGGCCTTGCGATCGACCTTGGCTCCACCACCATTGCCGCGCACCTGTGCGATCTGCGCGATGGGGCGGTTCTGGCCTCGTCGGGTCTGATGAACCCGCAAATCCGCTTTGGCGAAGACCTGATGAGCCGGGTCAGCTATGCGATGATGAACCCCGGCGGTGATGTAGAGATGACCCGCGCGGTGCGTGAGGCCATCAATGCCTTGGCCGCCTCGATCGCCGACGAAGCCAAGATCGATGTGAAATCGATCTACGAGGTGGTTTTCGTCTGCAACCCGGTCATGCATCACCTGCTGCTTGGGATTGATCCGGTCGAGTTGGGGCAAGCGCCCTTTGCCTTGGCAACCAGCGGAAGCCTGTCTTTGGATGCGCGCGATCTGGACCTGTCGAACATCAACTCTGCCGCACGGGTCTATGTGCTGCCCTGCATCGCGGGCCATGTCGGCGCCGATGCGGCCGCCGTTGCCTTGTCCGAAGAGCCGGGCAAATCCGAAGAGATGGTCCTGATCGTCGATGTCGGCACCAATGCCGAAATCCTTTTGGGCAATACCAAGCGCGTCTTGGCTTGCTCCAGCCCCACGGGCCCGGCCTTTGAAGGCGCGCAGATTTCCTCGGGCCAGCGTGCGGCACCGGGCGCGATTGAGCGGGTCGAGATTGATCCTGTCACCAAAGAACCGCGCTTCAAGGTGATTGGCAGCGATTTGTGGTCGACCGATCCGGGCTTTGCCGAGGCGACCAAAGGATCGGGCATCACCGGGATTTGCGGGTCGGGCATCATCGAGGCTGTTGCCGAGATGCGGATGGCTGGCATTGTGGATCAGGGCGGCTTGATCGGCGGGCCCGATCAGGTGGGCAGCCCCCGCCTGCAGGCCGAGGGCCGGACACATTCCTATATCTTGCATGACGCCAGCGCCGAGGGCGGGCCAAAGATCATGGTGACCCAAGGTGATATTCGCGCCATTCAGCTGGCCAAGGCGGCGCTTTATGCCGGGGCGAGGCTCTTGATGGATGAAATGGGTGTTGCAAAGGTCGACAAGGTGACGCTGGCCGGGGCTTTTGGCGCCCATATCAGCCCCAAGCACGCCATGGTTCTGGGCATGATCCCCGATGTGCCGTTGAACAAGGTGATTTCGGCCGGCAATGCCGCAGGCACTGGCGCGCGGATTGCGCTGTGCAACGTGGCAGCGCGCAATGCGATCGAGGCCACCGTGCATGAGATCCACAAGGTGGAAACGGCCATCGAGCCTCGCTTCCAAGAGCATTTCGTGAATGCCAGCGCCATTCCGAACGCAGTCGACGCCTTCCCCGAACTGTCCACCGTGGTGACGCTGCCGGATGTCAGCTTCAACACCGCAGGCTCGGGCGCCGAGGGCGGGCGCCGCCGCCGTCGCTGACAAAGTCTCACGCCCGGTCACGCCCGCGCGAGTGGGGTGAACCGGGCTAAACTCTCTCCCGTATTTCTTGTACCTGACCGGGATTGGCCCGGCTTGTTCAACGGGAGAATATTCATGAAAATCCGTCTTGCTGCCCTGGCCCTGCTGGGATCCGCCACATTTGCCCTTGCCGAAAACCCCATGGTGGGCGGGGCGGCGATGTATGAAGACAAGACCATCGTGGAAAACGCGGTAAATTCGGCCGATCACACCACGCTTGTGGCCGCCGTCAAGGCTGCGGGTCTGGTCGATACGCTGAACGGCGACGGCCCCTTTACCGTCTTTGCCCCCACCAATGACGCCTTTGCCAAATTGCCCGCGGGCACGGTTGAGACACTGCTGAAGCCGGAGAACAAGGATCAGCTGACCAAGATCCTGACCTGCCATGTCGTGGGGGCCAAGGCGCTGGCGGCCGATGTCACCAAGATGGTCGCCGATGATGGCGGCATGCACACGATCAAGACCGTGGGCGGCTGCGAGTTCACCGCCATGGTCGAAGGCGAGATGGTCAAGATCAAGGACGGTCAGGGCAATGTCGCCACGGTGACCATCGCCGATGTTCTGCAAAAGAACGGCGTGATCCATGTGATCGACACAGTCTTGCTGCCTGCCAGCTAATCCTGCATCCGGGGCCGGGCAAAATTTGCGCCCGGCCCCTTTTCCTTGCGCGCCCCGCATGGTTTTCTGCGCCCATGTCCCGGCGCATCCTGTTTCTTACCGCATCCCCCCGCAACGGCAGCAACAGCCGCCGCCTTGCAGCCCATGCCGCAGAGGCCCTGCCCGATACCGCAAAGGTGCATTGGCTAGATCTGAACGCCCCCGCCCTGCCCGCCTTCCGCGATCTGCGGCCCGGTCATCCGGGCGTGCCGATGGGGCGTCTGGGCGATGTGTTTGGCCAGATCATGCTGGCCACGGATCTGGTCTTTGTCGCGCCGATCTACTGGTATGCCTTCCCGGCCCCCTTGCATCTGACGCTGTCGCATCTGTCGGGCTGGCTGGATGTGCCAGAATTGCGGCTGCTGGACGGCTTGCGTGGCAAGCGCTGTTACCTCATCACCGCCCGCGCCGACCCGGATCCCTCGGTGCCCACCCAAGCCGAGGCCATGGTGCGCCGCAGTGTCGAATGGCTGGGCATGACGTGGGCAGGCGCCCTGCATGGCGTGGCCGATGCCCCCGGCGAGATCGAAGGAACCACGGTCTGGAACGAGGCCGCCCGCTTCTTGGGGACCCCCTGAATTCCAACCAAGCCGTCTTGACGCGCCGCGCCCCTTGGCTTAGTTCAGGCAGCGTTGCGGGTGTAGCTCAATGGTAGAGCAGCAGCTTCCCAAGCTGAATACGAGGGTTCGATTCCCTTCACCCGCTCCATCCCCCCTCTTGCCATGATCCCAACAAAAAGCGCGCAAGGTGCCCCTGCGCGCTGTGGTGCGTATGCTGCGGTTGTCAGTTGTAGATGAAGCCGTTGATGGGGTTCACCCGGCCAAGCGTGCCGCCGGCGTTTGCGACCTTGACGGCAGACCAGTCGCCTTTGGCCGAGACGTCGACGACCAGCGTGTCTTGCGTCACGCGGTTGCGCTCCCAATTGGCCTGATCGATCAGGATCGCCCGCTCGGAGACGACTTTGGAGACCACGGCGACATGGCCCTTGGGCATGGCGCGGCTGGCGGCAAAGGCCATGACGGCACCGACCTGTGGTTCGTGGCCACGCGCATAAACGCCCTTGGCTTGTCCCCACCAGGTTTTGGCATTGCCCTTGATCTCCACCCCCGAAACGGCGCGGGCGAAGGGCACGCACCACAAGCGCCCCTTGGGACGGTTTTCGATGGCCTCGGCGACGGCTTCTTTCACTTCGGCGCGGGCGGCGTCGCCGGCCGAAGCTGATTGCCCATGGCCCGGTTTCACCCGCTTGGCCGCACGTTCAGCACGCAGGGCGGTCTTTTCGGCCTTGGTTTTCGGGCCGAAAAAGCCAAAGAGCGGCTTTTTTGCCGGAGAGGCATAGACGATCTGCTGATCCTGTACCGGTGCGGGGGCTTCGGCATACGCTGCAATAGGAGCGGTCGCCATAAGGGCGGCAAGGGCAAGGATCAACGGCTTTGCAGTCATCAGAACGGGTCCGGCATTGTTAACACGTGCCGTCCTTGCCACGGCAGCGCGGGATGACCAAGCGCGGGTTTCCGCCGACGGCGAAACCTCGCCGATGGCAGCACACCCACCGGACACCCGCCAAGCGGCTTTCCTTTTGCCCCGCGCCGGGCTAGCAAGACCCATCCATCCGCAACCCGTGAACGGAGCTTTCCCATGGCGAATGAAATCAAGCGTATCGGCGTTGGCGCCCGCATGTCTGAAGGCGTGTGCTACAACGGCATCATCTGGCTGGCCGGTCAGGTCGGCAACCCGGGCGAAAGCGTCGAGGCACAGACCCGCACCTGTCTGGCCGAAGTCGACCGCATCCTGGCCGAGGCTGGCACCGACAAGACCCGCATCCTGTCGACGCAGATCTGGCTGTCCGACATTTCCACCTTTGCCGAAATGAACAAGGTCTGGGACGCTTGGGTTCCCGCAGGCCACACCCCCGCCCGCGCCACCGGCGAGGCCAAATTGGCGACCCCGGAATACAAGGTCGAGGTCATCGTGACCGCCGCGCTGAAGTAAGCGACCATACGGTACAAAATCAAAGGGGGCCGCGTTGGCCCCCTTTTTTCATGCTCTGAGAAAGGCGACCAGTGCCGCGGTTGAGCCGTCTTTGCCGGTCGTGCCCGCCTTGCCTTCCAGCACCGGCTGCAGCGCCAGCGCCAGCTCCTTGCCCAGCTCCACGCCCCATTGGTCATAGGGGTTCAGGCCGAGAATGACACCTTCGACAAAGACCCGGTGTTCATAAAGCGCGATGATCTGGCCAAGGGTGAAGGGGGTCAGTTGCCGATAGGCAAGCGTCGTTGACGGGCGGTTGCCCGGGAAGACACGGTGGCGGGCTTGCCGCTCCAACTCAGGCCCAGTCAGGCCCTTTTTGACCATGATGGCGCGGGCTTCCTCAAGACTGCGGCCGCGCATCAACGCTTCGGATTGGGCGAGGCAATTTGACACCAAAAGCAGGTGCTGGTGGGCCAGCGCCGGCTCATGGCCATGTTGCGCCACAAGGAATTCGCAAGGCACCACGCGGGTGCCTTGGTGGATCAGCTGATAAAAGGCGTGCTGGCCATTGGTGCCGGGCTCGCCCCAGACCACCGGGCCGGAATGGGTGGGCAGGTCAGACCCGTCGAGGGCCACGCGCTTGCCGTTGCTCTCCATTTCCAGCTGTTGCAGGTAGGCCGGAAGCCGGGACAGCCGCTGGTCATAGGGCAGCACGGCGCGGGTGGCATGGCTGCAGATCTGGTTGTGCCAGATGCCAACAAGCGCCAGCAACACGGGCAGGTTCTGATCGAAATCAGCGGTCAGGAAATGGTGATCCATCGCCCGGCCCCCGGCCAGAAATTCATCAAACGCCTTGGGGCCAATGGCGATCATCAGGGAAAGACCAATCGGCCCCCACATCGAATAGCGCCCACCGACCCAATCCTCAAAGCCGAAAACACGTTCCGGATCAATGCCATAGGCGGCCGTCTTCTCTGCTGCGGTCGAGACGGCTGCGAATTGCGCTGCCGGCTTGGCCACGAGATCCGCCATCCATGCCTTTGCGGTATCGGCATTTGTCATGGTTTCAATCGTGGTAAAGGTCTTGGAGGCGACGATCACCAGCGTGGTTTCAGGGTTCAGACCGCGCAGCGTATCGGCGATATGCGCCCCATCCACATTCGAGACGAAATGCACCGCCGGCCCATCGTGGAACGGGGCCAGCGCCAGCGTCGCCATGGCCGGGCCAAGGTCAGACCCGCCAATGCCGATGTTCACCACATCGGTGATGCGACCACCCTGCCCCTTAAAGCGCCCGGCGCGGATATCTTCGGCAAAAGCGGCCATCCGGGCGCGGGTGGCGCGGATGTCGGGCATCACATCGGCACCGTCAACGCGAATGACCGCCGCGTCATCGGCGCGCAAGGCGGTGTGCAACACGGCCCGGCCTTCGGTGTCGTTGATCTTGTCGCCCCCGAACATCGCGGCACGCTTTTCCGCAACCCCCGAAACGCGGGCCAGATCCAACAGCAGTGCCTTTGCCCGGTCATCAATGCCGGTCTTGGCATAGTCAAACAGCATACCATCCGCGCTTGCCGAAAAACGCTGTGCGCGTGCAGGGTCTGCCGCGAAAAGATCAAGGATGCGGGGGGCGCCCGCGGCGTGATGGTCGCTCAGACCTTGCCATTTGTTCGTCAAGGCTTACTCCGCCCAATGCACGGTTGCGTGGTCAAGAACCGCCCGCACCGGGGCCAGTTCCGGGGGCAGGGTTTGTGCGCGCGCCAGAGCCTCGCGCTTGTCCTGCCCGGTGATGAGAATATGGATATGCATAGCATCGCGCAGCACGCGCGCGGTCAGCGTGATCCGCGGCTCGCCCGCGGTCTCGGCGCGCAGCGCCATCAGGGGCGGTGCATCGGCGGCGAGCGCCTCCGCCAAATGATCGGCGCCGGGGAACAGGCTTGCCGTGTGCATGTCCGCCCCCATCCCCAACAGCAGGACCGAGATCGGCAGATGGGGCGCAAGGCCATCGGCCAGCGCCTGCAGCATCGGTTCGGGGGCCGCAGCCGGGGCGTAAAGCGGCACGAGGCGTGCGCGATGCGCTGGCCCCCGCAACAGCCGTTCGCGCAACAGCCGGGTGTTGGACCGCGGGCTGTCTTCGGGCACCCACCGTTCATCGTTCAGAAATACGGCAATATGGTCCCACGGCAGGTCGATGCCTGACAACGTGTCAAACACCGGCCCCGGCGTGCTGCCGCCCGGCACCGAAAACGACGCGGCGCCCTGCATCCGCACCGTCTCAGCCAATTCCGAGGCCAGTCGCCCCGCAAGCCCAAGGGCCAGCGCCTCGCGATCAGGGTATTCGATCAGCTCCATGGCCTTACTCCCGAATGTCGCGCCAGCGCCGCCCGTCGCGATGCATCAGCATCAAGGCGTCTTCCGGCCCCGACGACCCCGCATCATAAAGCTGCGGCTTGTCCGAGGTGCCCTCCCACCCCTGAATGATCGGATCGGCCCAGGCCCAAGCAGCCTCCACCTCGTCGCCGCGCATGAACAGTGTCTGGTTGCCGCGGATCACATCCATGATCAGCCGCTCATAGGCATCTGGAACATCGTCAAGATCGGCCCCCACGGTTTCGGCAAAGGACATGTCGAGCGGCACCTGCATCAAACGCATACCGCCCGGACCGGGTTCCTTGATCATCACCATCAGGTTCATGCCCTCATTGGGCTGAAGCCGGATCACCAGCACATTTTCGCGCCAGCCGCGTTCATCGTCAAAAATCGAATGCGGCGGCTCTTTGAAGGTGATGGCAATCTCGGACGAGCGGGCGCGCAGTTTCTTACCCGTGCGCAGATAGAAGGGTGTCCCCTTCCAGCGCCAGTTCGAGATATGCGCCTTCAGCGCGATATAGCTTTCGGTGCGGGACTCTGCGTTTTCTGCATGATCGGTGTACGCATCGCCGCCCTTTGTCGCGCGGTACTGGCCGCGCACGATGTCTTCGGGCTGAACCGGGTCCAAGGCACGGATCACCTTCAGCTTTTCATCCCGAACCGCGTCGGGGTCAAAGTGATAGGGCGGCTCCATCGCGATGAGGCACAACAGCTGCATCAGGTGATTTTGCACCATATCGCGCATCGCGCCCGATTTGTCGTAATAGGCCCCGCGCCCATCGACCGAAACGGTTTCGGCCACGGTAATCTGCACGTGGTCGATATATTCGGCCTTCCACAAGGGTTCGAACAGGATATTGGCAAAGCGCACCGCCATCAGATTCTGCACGGTTTCTTTGCCAAGGTAGTGGTCGATCCGGTAAATCTGCGCTTCCGAGAAGTGCTGGGCCAGAACCGCGTTCAGCGCCCGCGCCGTTTCCAGATCGCGGCCAAAGGGCTTTTCCACCACGATGCGCGATTGGGCATCGGCAATGCCATGGGCGTGCAGACGTTCGGCAAGATCGCCAAAGAGCGATGGCGCGACCGAGAAATAGAAGGCCCGCACCACGCTGTCGCGCATCAGGGATTTCAGCTGCGGCCAGCCGCCCTCGCCCTTGGCGTCAATGGCCACATATTGGATATGCTTCAAAAACTCGGCAAGGCTGGCCTCGTCACGGCGCGCGGCGGGAATGAACTCCTCCACCGCTTCGCGGACAAAGGCGCGAAAGCTGTCATCGGTCAACTCGGCCCGGGCGGCGCCAATGATGCGGCCTTCGCCGGTCATTTGGCCGGCCTGAAAACGCCGGTAAAGCCCCGGCAAGATCTTGCGGCGGGCAAGATCGCCGGTGCCGCCAAAGATCACCAGATCAAAGGGGTCAACGGGTATGACGCGCGGAGCCATGCTTGTGTCCTGCTGATTATGTTAGCGCTAACGGAGATCTTTTACCCCCGTCACGCGGGCTTGTCTAGCATTGCTTGCGTTGCCGCAACATGCCGCCCCTACCCTTCGTCCACCGCGACCCACGCCAAACGGCGGATACCGGGTTCGGCACCCAAACGCGCGATGGCCTGTTCAATCGCCATGTCGGTCAGGGCCTCGCCATGCACAACGGCGGTCAGCGTCACCTCGGCCTCTGTGGCTTTGGCGGAAAGTTCCGACATGTGCAGGCCATAAAGCGGCAGATGGCGCAGCAGCAGTGCGCGCATTGCCGCCTCGTCCGCCGATGCAGAGGTCAGATCAACCCGGAAAGACCGGCCAATCTGCACCCCGGCTTTGGTGTACTTTTTCAGGAATTTGACCAAGGGGCGAAGGCCAAGGTTCACAAAGACGACGCAGGCTGTCAGCAACAACGCGAACGGCCAGGCCCCGATCCCCGCCACCAACCCGACAGCCGCAGCGCACCACAGCGTGGCCGCCGTATTCAGGCCATGCACGTTGAAGCCGTCGCGAAAGATGATTCCCGCCCCAAGAAAACCGATGCCCGACACCACCTGCGCGGCGACACGGGTCGGTGAGACCTCATTCGGGACCAATTGCGAAAAGATCACAAAGCCAGCTGCACCCAAGGCGACCAGCGCATTGGTCCGCAAGCCGGCCATGCGTTGGCGAACCTGCCGCTCGGATCCGATCACTGCCCCGCAGGCCAGCGCGATGGACAGATTGATGGCTGCTACGTCAATTGGAACCAATGGATGTCTCCTCGTCGACTTCGTCGCGCGTCATTTGGGTGCCTGACGAGACGTCGAAGGCGCCGGGCTAACAGCGCGTTATGCCTCCAATTCGGCATCCCAGTAAAGATAATCCATCCAGCTTTCGTGCAGATGGTTTGGCGGAAAGCGCCGTCCGTGGCCCTGCATCTCTATCGGCGTTGGCTGGCGGGGCGCGCGATGCAAGGAAAGCCCCGATTGCTTCAGCGTTTTCGACCCTTTGCGCAGGTTGCACGGGCTGCAGGCCGCCACGACGTTTTCCCATGACGTGATCCCGCCCCGCGCGCGCGGCACCACATGGTCAAAGGTCAGATCGCCCCTCGACCCGCAATATTGGCAGCAGAATTCGTCCCGCAGAAAAAGATTAAAGCGCGTGAAGGCCACGCGCTTTTGGGGTTTTACATAGTCTTTCAGCACAACGACCGAGGGTATGCGGAAATCTTGCCTTTGGCTGCGGACCACTTGGTCATATTCCGCGACAATCTGCACCCGGTCCAGCACCGCCGCCTTGATCGCCTCTTGCCAAGGCCAAAGACTGAGCGGGTAATAAGACAGCGGTCGATAATCGGCATTAAGAACCAGCGCGGGAAACTGCCGCAGCGCTGCCGGATCGCGCACAAAATGGCTTCTGAAATCGCCGTCCATCGTCCGAGGGTTCCCCGTCATATCGGCATTCCTGTCTTTAACTATATCTTGGGTTTGCTTGAAGGCAAGACCCCGATATGCGGCAGAATGCTGTGATGGCGTGACAGGAAAATGACAAAGGCCCCGGACATGCCGGGGCCATCGTGTTTTGGCAAAAGGCTCAGGCCGCGGCGGTGACGGCGCGCCCGGTCAAAACCTTGACCAGATTGGCGCGATAGGCTGCCGTGCCGTGCAGGTCAGAGATCATGTCGCCATCATCGACCGTCAGGCCCTGCAGGGCCTCGGCGGTAAAGGATTTCGACAGCGCCGCCTCGGCCTCAGACCAGCGGAAGACGCCATTGTTCGACGCCCCGGTGACGGCCACCCGCACGCCATCCTTGAACTGGGCCACGAAGACCCCGGTCAAGGCGAAACGGCTGGCGGGTTGGTTGAACTTCACATAGGCGGCACGCAGCGGGATCGGCAAACGCACCTCGATGACGAACTCGCCCTCGTCCAGCGCTGTCGAGAACATACCCTGAAAGAAATCATCCGCCGCGATCTTGCGCTTGTTCGTCACCACCGTGGCTGCGCTGGCCAGCACCGCCGAGGGATAGCAGGCCGAGGGATCATTGTTGGCAATCGAACCGCCGATGGTCCCGCGCGAGCGTACCGCCGGATCGCCAATCCCCCCTGCCAAAGCGGCGAGCGCGGGGTAATGCGCCGCCGCCTCTTTCGCGACAACCGCATGCGGCGTCGCCGCCCCGATATGCAGCCCGCCATCGCCCCGGCAGACGCCCTTCATCTCGGCAATCCCGGTCAGGGATACCAGAACCGAAGGGGCGGCAAGGCGCTGCTTCATGGTCGGCATCAGGGTCTGGCCCCCCGACAGCGCCTGCGCGCCATCGGAGCCCAGAAGTTTCGCCGCCTCGGCAATCGAGGAAGGCTTAGCGAAATCGAAATTATGCATGGCTTTTCCTTCCCTTAGCCGTTGATCGCCTGCCACACCCGACCGGGCGAGACGGGCATGTCTATATGGGCAATCTTATGCCCGCCGGAATTCAGCGCATCCAACACCGCGTTCACCACCGCCGGCGGCGAACCAATGGCCCCCGCCTCGCCGCAGCCCTTCACGCCCAAGGGGTTATGGGTGCAGGCGGTCTGGCAGGAGTAGTCGACGTTGTAAAACGGCACATCCTCGGCCCGCGGCATGGCGTAATCCATGTAAGACCCGGTCAGAAGCTGGCCGTTCTCATCATAGGTGGTGCTTTCCAACAGGGCCTGCCCGATGCCCTGCCCCACGCCGCCATGAACCTGACCTTCCACGATCATCGGGTTCATCACATTGCCGAAGTCATCTGCACAGTGGAAGGCGACCACATCCACCTTGCCGGTGTCTTCATCCAACTCGACCTCGCAGATATAGGCACCTGCGGGATAGGTGAAGTTGGCCGGATCGTAGAAGGCGGTTTCCTCCAGCCCCGGTTCCAGCGTTTCCAAGGGGTAGTTGTGCGGAACGTAGGCCGAGAAGGCGATCTCGCCAAAGGTCTTGGCCTTGTCGGTGCCCGCGACGCTGAACTTGCCATCCTCAAAGGTGATGTCGCCCTCTGCCGCTTCCAGCATATGGGCGGCAATCTTCTTGCCCTTGGCGACGATCTTGTCGATGGCCTTGGTCATGGCCACGCCGCAAACCGCCAAAGAGCGCGAGCCGTAAGAGCCCATGCCGAACGGGATCTTTGACGTATCGCCGTGTACGATTTCCACCGACGATTCCGGCACGCCCAATTTCTCAGACACGATCTGGGCAAAGACGGTTTCATGCCCCTGCCCGTGGCTATGCGCGCCGACCATGACCGAGATATTGCCGGTCGCGTTCACCCGCACGGTCGCCGCGTCATAAAGACCAACCCGCGCGCCAAGGATGCCGACGAGATGGCTGGGCGCAATGCCGCAGGCCTCAATCCAGGTGGAAAGCCCCATGCCGCGTAGTTTGCCGCGCTTGGCACTGTCCGCGCGGCGTTTGGCAAAGCCCGAAACATCGGCCATTTCCATCGCCTTGTCCAAGGTCGCATGGTAATTGCCGGTGTCGTAAACCAGCCCGACGGGCGTGGTGTAGGGGAACATGTCCGTGGTCAGGAAGTTCTTGCGCCGCACCTCGAACGGATCAAGACCCAACTCGCGGCACATCTTGTCGATCACGCGCTCCAAGGAATAGGTCGCCTCTGGGCGGCCCGCGCCACGGTAGGCGTCGACCGGAGCCGTATTGGTGAATACGGTTTTCACATTCACATAGACATGGGGCACCTTGTAAGGCCCAGCCATCAGCGTGCCGTGCAGGAAGGTCGGCGTCACCGTGGCAAAGTTCGACAGATATGCCCCGACGTTGGCCATGGTTTCCGTACGGAAGGCGAGGAAATTGCCTTCCTTGTCGCAGGCCAGTTCAATCTTTGTCACATGGTCGCGGCCATGGGCATCCGACAGGAAGCTCTCAGACCGTTCCGCCGTCCAACGCACCGGACGGGCCAGTTTCTTGGCCGCCGCCAGCACCAAGGCCTCTTCGCCGTAGTGATAGATCTTCGAGCCGAACCCGCCACCCACATCGGGGGCCACGACCGTCAGCTTGTTTTCCGGAATCCCGAGCACGAAGGCCGCCACCAGAAGCCGGGTCAGGTGGGGGTTCTGGCTGGTCGTCGTCAGCTTATAATCCCCGGTCCCGGGGAAATACTCCCCAATGCTGGCGCGCGGCTCCATGGCATTCGGGATGAGACGGTTGTTCACCAGCTCCAGCGAGGTGACATGTGGAGCCGCCTTGAACGCGGCCTCAACCGCGGCGCGGTTGTCTTCGATCCAGCCCCAGTCATAGCACTGGTTGTCGGGAATCTCGTCATGCACGCGGTTCGATGCATCGGCCAAGGCGGCGCGCATATCGACAATCGCGGGCAGGTCTTCGATGTCGGTGTCGTCAGCCACCTGCTGGGCCGCATCCTTGGCCTGCTGGTAGGTTTCGGCAATCACCGCCGCATAGGCGTCGCCCACATGGCGCACTTTGCCATGGGCCAAGACCGGGCGCTTGGGTTCGCGCATCGGGGTGCCATCGCGGCTGTTGATAAGCCAACCCGCCGGGTTGCCGCCAACATCCTTGAAATCCTCGCCGGTGAAAATCGCCAGCACGCCCGGCATCTTCGACGCCGCTTCGGTGCCGACCGATTTGATCCGGCCATGGGCAACGGTAGACCGCACAAAGACCGCATAGGTCTGGCCGTGCAGGTTCATGTCATCGGTGTACACTCCGCGACCCGTCAGGAAGCGGACATCTTCGCGGCGCTTGGAAGACGCGCCGATACCGTGATCTTTTGGCATGATGATCCCCCCTTATTCCGCCGCAACCGTCTGGCCAGAGGCCGACAGCACCGCTTTGATGATGTTGTGATAGCCCGTGCAGCGGCAGATGTTGCCTTCAAGGTAATGGCGCACGTCAGCCTCTGTCGGTTTGGGATTTTCGGCCAAGAGGGCCGCCGACGACATCACCATACCCGGCGTGCAGAACCCGCATTGCAGCCCGTGATGATCCTGAAACGCCTGCTGCAGCGGACCGAGCGAGCCATCCAGGTTCGCCATGCCTTCGATGGTTTTCACCGAAGATCCCGCGACATCCATCGCAAAGACGGTGCAGGATTTCACCGGCTTGCCGTCCACATGCACGACGCAAGCGCCGCATTGGCTGGTATCACATCCGACATGGGTGCCGGTCAGGCCAAGCCCTTCGCGCAGAAACTGCACCAGCAGCGTCCGGCCCTCGACCTCGGCCGAAACGGATTTGCCGTTCACGGTCATACTGACTTGCGTCATGGGTTTCCTCCCTTGGAAATTCCTGGGTAGTGGTGTTGGGGTAATCCGTTGGTCTCAAGCGCCGATCATGCGCTTGAACCAGCCCTTCTTCGGGGCATCTTCGGTGTTGGTCTCCTCATCGCTCTCGCCCTCCTCCGGGCCCTCAAGTGCATCTTGAAAGCGGGTAAAGAATTCATCCGCCATCTTCTTGGCAAAGCCGTCGATCAACCGGCTGCCCAGCTGGGCGATCTTGCCGCCGACCGAGGCATCAACCTCATAGGCCAGTTCGGTGCCGCCCTCGACCGGGGTCAGCCGCACCTTGGCGCCGCCCTTGGCAAAGCCGGCAGCACCGCCCTTGCCTTCGCCGGTGATGGTCACGCCACGGCCGGGGTCAATGTCGGACAGTTTCACCACGCCGGAAAAACTGGCGCTGACCGGGCCGATCTTTTGTTTGACGGTGGCCTCAAACCCGTCTTCGACGCTGCCGGTCATGCTTTCGCACCCCGGCACACAGAGTTTCAGCACTTCGGGGTTCAGGATAGCCGCCCAGACAGTTTCAGGGCTGGCCTTGATGGTTTTCACATCGGACAGTTGCATCACATGGCTCCTCACTCCGCGCCAAGACTAGGGCGCGAGACCGGGGCGCGCTATGGTCCCTTGGTCGTAGGTGCAGTCGCGGCA